>Ga0209006_10004231_pt1 | contig 13037 bp, 15 predicted proteins | sample JacPin_JW_Ref_O2_FD_188567 | JGI IMG/M metagenome (GOLD analysis project Ga0209006, IMG submission 188567) | Forest soil microbial communities from Algoma, Ontario, Canada - Jack Pine, Ontario site 1_JW_Ref_O2 (SPAdes) (version 2) | ecosystem: Environmental > Terrestrial > Soil > Boreal... | reverse complement strand
CTTTTCAGTTGTTCCGCTGGCACCTTCATCGGGCCTGGCGAATCGGCTTTGCCTGGCGCCGGTTGTGGAAACGCGGTTGATGCTGCGGTATGAAACGTTACGTTTCCTTCGACCTTCTGCATCGTCTGGTGGATATGCCCATTGAGCACAGTCACTGAACCGAATTTCTTCAAATACGCCAGTGCCTGTGCGCTATCGTCTGTTCCCCAGCCCCACTCGGGGTACACGGACCAAAGTGGGATGTGCGCAAACACAACAATCGGTGTGCTGTGCTTCAAGTGTCTTACATCGTCTTCCAGCCACTCGAGCTGGTCATGGCCCAACGTTCCAAGCCCGCCCGCCTTCAAATTCATTACGTTGACCAGCCCGATGAAGTGCACGCCCTTCTTTTCGAAGCTGTACCATCCCGCGCCTTTGCTGCCTTTCCCGTAGCGCTCAATAAACTGTTTCCCATCGTCATTCAGCACATCGTGTTCACCGGGCACGTAGAAGACATCCTTGGGCGTTGCGCTCTTCAATATCTGGTCCACCGTATCGAACTCTTCGGGCTTCGAGAGGTGGCTAATGTCGCCGGTGTGCAGCATGAATTCCGGTGCTCTCGACAAGCCGTTGATTTTGTCTACTGCTGCTTTCAGGGTTCCAGAAACGTCCGGATTCGCCGGCTTGTTGAAACCCATGTGGCTGTCGCTGATCTGCACGAAGCTCAGCCCGCCCTGCATGTCCGCCGCGCTAATCTCCGAAATCTGGCTCAAGCTGTACGAGTTCAGCACGCCGCCTTTCATCACGCAAAAGGCACCCGTGCCTGCCCAGGCCATGCACTTCAGGAATCCTCGCCGGTCAACGCCGTCGTGGTTGTGGTCAGTCAGGAGTTCATCTCTTTTCTTCTCGGACATCCTTGCGCTCCTTACTTGCTAAGATTTTTACGGCTTCTCTAAAATCTCCATGTGCCATTTAACCTTCCTTGCGTTCATCCAGACCGAGGCAGCGCTCGTCTTATTCCAAATTCATTCGCGTTCATGTTTTTCTTCATTTGTTTTTCAGAAGAGGGTGGGTTGTCGAGAATAAAATCGTCGGCTAGACGGTCCTGACAACTGAAGCATCACTGATCGGGGGAAGTCATTGAACGATTTGGATGCCGAAGACCGGCTGCGTTTTGAACAGCTTGTGCTGCCTCATGTCGACGCTGCTTTCAACCTCGCGCGCTGGCTGTTGCGAAGGCGCGAAGATGCGGAAGAAGTGGCTCAGGAAGCCTTGCTTCGCGCGTGCCGCTTCTTTCGGGGTTTTCACGGAGGAGATGTACGAGCATGGCTGCTGCAGATCGTGCGTAATACCTGTTACTCCCGGCTGGAGAAAGATCGTCCGAGGGAACTGATGGTTGAATTTGACGAAGAATTGCACCTCCAACCTGTCGCCACTCCCGAATCAATCGCGATCGCGAATAACGATAGGGAGCGCCTGACCCGTGCCCTCGAAGCCCTGCCGTCGCGTTTCCGCGAAGTCATTGTCCTTCGAGAGCTCGAAGGCTGTTCCTATAAGGAGATCGCTGCGATCATGTCGATTCCGATTGGCACAGTCATGTCCTCACTTTCCCGTGCCCGCCGCCAGTTATGTTTGGCGTTGGCAGACTCTTCTTGCAAGGAGGCTGTCCGTGAGGTGTGATTTTGGCGATTCGCTCCTTTCGGGCTATTTCGACTGTGAGCTAAGTGCTGCTAGCGCGGCCAAATTTGAGCGCCATCTCCAACATTGCGCTGAGTGCGCTGGCGAGCTCGTTGAACTGGACATACTCAGTGGGCGATTGCAGCTCGAGCAACTATACGAAGCCGCCCCGCCTTCGCTCAGGAAAAAGATTCGCGCCAAACTTCGGCCCGTCACGCCCACGACTGCCATGCCACGGCAACTCCTTTGGCACTGGCTAGCGGCGGCGACCGCACTCCTTGTTCTCTTAATCGCGGGATGGAGATTGAGTTCGGCGTTACACTCTGACGACTATCGAGCCGAACTTGCCGCGGAAATTGTCGATGCGCATGTACACTCGCTGCAACAGGGCCACCTGATTGGCATCAATTCCAATGATGGACAGGCCTTGAAGGGGTGGTTCAGAGGTAAGGTCACTTTTGCGCCGCCGGCACGCGATTTCGCGAACGATGGATTCGCGCTGCAGGGTGGCCGCGTTGACGTTCTGGAAGACCGCTCCGTCGCAGTGCTTGTCTATACGCACTGCAGGCATTCTATTAACGTATTCATCTGGCCCACACGGGAACGGGACACCTCCCCGCACGCAGGGTCCCTGCAGGGCTATCAATGGATTGATTGGCGAGAAGGGAAAATAGAATTCTGCGCTGCCTCCGAGGCGCCCGCCGCCGACCTCCAACAGCTTCAGCGCCTCTTCGCCGAGTAGTCAAAAAATGAAGCTCGCCATTCCAAAGAAGGGCATTGATCCGCTTCAGCAGACGAATGGGACTGCGTACTTTCGTCGCGACACTATCGGATCGTGCAGCGAGTGGAAAAAAATGAATCTCGGACTTCCCGCAAAACGGGCGCAGCGCAAACAGCCTCGCGTTGGAACGGCAACTCCGAACCGACAGATAAACTCTGTTTTCTCCTGCTCAAAACGGAATAAAGGGGAAGGAAGTCTAGTTACTACCAACAAAGCAATCCTGATTTGATGGTCGCGGTTGCTGAACACTGAATCACAAAGCACAGAACCCCTGTTACTGCAATGTCTCGAACGGCCAGCAACTACGAACAAGAATGCAGATCGTAAACGCGCTAATGGGTCTCGCGAGGAAACACACGAGGCGCGCCGTAGATTTTGATTTCACGAATTAATCATTCACGCGACTGTGAGGATCAATGAAAAAACATGCGAAGCGTTTACTGTTGCGTATACTTCCCACATCCATACTGAGCATCGCGCTCTCGTTTTCAATGCCCAGTTTGGTGCGGGCGCAAAATCAAGAGGTACAGGTCGTAGAGATCACCGCGAAGAAGTACGAGTACTCAGGCTCACCAGTTCACGTGAAACTCGGAGCCAAAGTTCAACTCAAGATCAATGCCACCGACCACGACCACGGTTTCAAAATTGGAATCGTTCCTGATGGCAGTGCGCCCAGCGGAACCCCCGGTCTGGTGTTCACTTCTGCGCAAGAATGCTGGCTCCTCAAAAAGGGAGAAACCTCCATCATCGAATTCCTTGCCCAAACGCCAGGCTCTTATACGTTTAAGTGTTGCCATACCTGTGGCCTAGGGCACAAAGGCATGAAGGGTCAAATTATTGTGGAGCGTTAGAATGGTCCAACCAGGAAGTCTAATGAATGAGGCCTACGCGGCGCGCAAGATCTTGGAACCGAGGATCGGAGCGGAGAGGATCGAGACCTGGCCGGAGCAAAACGCCTGGGTTAAACCGTTCTTCATAACCTTTTTCTAGCCAATTCATCGCCTGATCGCTATCCCCGAGAGCTGCGTAGATCACGGCAATCTCCGGACCGTTTGAGTAGGTTGCGTTTGATCGTTTCCTCAAATCATTCAATACTTTTATCGCTTCGCTCTTCTTGCCCGATGCGACGTAGGCGCGAGCAAGATTGGCCAGGACCGTCGGGCTTCCCCCGGAAAGCTGCGTCGCTTTTTGCAGTTCTGCGACCGCTTGGTCGTTCATGCGTTTCTGGAGGTAGGCCTGGGCGAGTTGATTGTGTGCGAGAGCGAAATTAGGGTCCATTTCGATTGTCTTGCGGCTCTGTCGGATCGATTCGTCATAGGAATGCGCAAGAACAAGAAGTTCCGCTAAGTCGGCGTTAATGATAAGAGATAGCGGATCCAAATCTTGCGCTTTTCTCATTTCCGCAATGGCTTCGTCATACCTGCCCAGCAGACTCAAATGCCAAGCGTACCAGTGGTGAGCGGTTGCGTAGCCTGGGTTCAGTTCAATAGCTCGCTGGAACTCCTTCCCGGCAGATTCAAAATCCCAGTCGAAGCCATCCAGGCAGAAGGCAAGCGAGTTGTGGGCTTCGCCGAGCGTGCTGTCCAATTCTAGAGCTTTGATCGCGGCGGCTTTTGCTTTTGGGAGCGCTTCCTTGGGAGTCATCACCGCATATTGCCAATCACCCAACAAAGAATATGTGTCGGCTAAGCCGGAATAAGCCTGGGCATATTTCGGGTCCTCTTCAATCGCCTGATTGAAGTAAGCAAGTGCGACTTTCAAGTCGTCTGCCGTTCGTTTGTTCCAAGAGAAGCGCCCTTTAAGAAAGGATTGGTAGGCGTCCGGACTAACGGCCTTTATGTTCTTCAAGGCGGCTTGTTCTTGTGGATTCACGTTGATTCGAATTTGATCTGCGATGGCTCTGGCCACCTGGCTTTGGAGCGCTAATGTATCCCGCAATTCACCCTGATAGCTCTGGGACCACAAGTGTCTATCACTAGAGGCTTCGATCAATTGCGCGGTGATGCGGACCTGATCGCCGGAACGGAGCACGGTGCCTTCGACGACAGCGTCCACATTCAGCTCGCGAGCAATCTGGGGCAAGGGCTTACGCGCGCGCTTGTAGCTCATCACTGAGGTGCGGGAAATCACTCGCAATGCGCTGATCTGCCCGAGATCGGAAATCAACTCGTCGGTCATGCCGTCAGCGAAGTAGTCCTGAGACGCATCGTTCGAAAGGCTTTCCAGTGGAAGGACGGCTAGGGAGCGAATGACAAGCGAGGGGTGGTACCAGGAATAGAGCTTCCATGACGAAAGAGAGGCCACCAGTAGAAGCAGCACGGAGGCCGATATCTTCCACGCAAGTGACGTCGAGGGACCCCGGGGCGGTGCGGTTCTATCAGCGGGATTCGCTTGATCGCCAGCTTCTGCCCTGGAATGAAGTTGTGCAGCGAGATCCGGGCTGCGAACAGCGGCCGCATCGGCACCTTTGACCTCCGCGAGGAAGCGGTATCCGCGGCGGGCAACGGTCTCGACAAAACGGGGACTTTCGGCAGAGTCGTTAAGCGCCTCACGGATTTTGCTGATGGCTTTGTTGAGTCCGTGATCGAAATCGACGAAGGTGTCCGCGGGCCAGAGTCTTTTTTGAAGCTCCTCGCGAGTTACGACCTCGCCGGGGTGCTCAAGCAGCGTAGCCAGGACCTGGAAGGGCTGCTCCTGCAGCCGAATTCGTAAGCCGTGCTTCCGCAATTCGCCAGCGCGAATATCTATCTCGAAAACCCCAAAACGGAGCCGCACGCGGTCTTGAAGGTTTTCTTGCATGGAAAAATTAATATTCCGGCAAAAGTGAGTGTATCACTTGGCGGAGTTCGCGCGAATCCGACATGGGGACATCTTCCCGTAAGTCTTTTATGAAGGCAGGTTTACCTGGGGACCTCTGTTCCAGCAGCAAAGAACTGCGCGTCCATTGAATCGATCCGAAGTGCGAACCATAGTGATGCCTTTGAAGGACGTGCTAGGGAGGCGCTTTGCATCTCAGGGAAGTTTCAATGCTCGAGCACAACCAGGCTCGGAATTTTGAGCAAGTCGTGATGCCGCATCTTGATGCCGCCTACAACCTCGCCCGCTGGATGATGCGCAATGAGCAAGATGCCCAAGACGTATCCCAAGAAGCCTACCTACGCGCTTTCCGATTCTTTCCCGGCTTCCGCGGCGGGGATGCGCGCGCCTGGCTCCTGAAAATTGTTCGGAATACTTGCTATACCTGGCTACAGGTCAACCGGCCACTGCAAAACGCCCCCGAATTTGACGAGAATTCCTTTTCGCCCGATTCTTATGCTCCAAATCCAGAAGATATTGTCCTCCAAAAGGACAGCGGCAATTTGGTTCGAAAAGCATTGGAAATGCTCACGCCGAATTCCCGCGAAGTTCTGATTCTGCGCGAGCTGGAAGGAATGTCCTACAAAGAGATTGCAGAGATTACCGGCATGCCTATGGGCTCGGTGATGTCGAGCTTATCGCGTGCCCGCGATCGCCTTCGTCAAGCTCTAACGACTCTTAGGAACGAGGATGCGATGCCAAGCTCACGGCGAATCGTAGATGTGAACGCGTGAGCGCGAGGAATTAAGCGGGAATAGCAGGTATGCAGTCTTGTTGCCCGCACCAATCCTCGACCTTATTGTTTGGGTCATAAATTGACCGGGCAACAACACTTGATGAGCGCTAAGGACGGATAGAAACGTTTCCATCCGTTCCTTCGTGATGCCGGCGCACTGAGCGAGACGCCCATAGCTTGGCAACCGAAAGTTTCACAATTTTATTCCCAACTCCTAAACAGCGCCGCATCGGGGAATTATCCCGGCGTATGCGTAGTCTTACACGCTGAAGACAATGAAATGTCTCGCAGTCAAAACCGAATCGAACAAGGAGACTTGAAATGATCTGGGCTCTACATTGGAGATTATTTTCGAAGTTGGGAGTGGCCGCCCTTGCACTGGGTGCTTTGGCGACGAGCGGGAACGCGCAGACTGTGTACCGAGGCAAGTTTACGCTGCCATTTGAGACTCACTGGGGAGGCGCCACACTGTCGGCAGGCGATTATACCTTTACTATGGCTTCGGTAAGCTCTTCATACACTCTTTACATTCACGGACAGGCAGGCGGCGCCATCATCCAGGCCTCTGTAGCTGAGGAGAAAGTTGTTTCAGGCCACGCGCAATTGAATCTGGTGGACATCGCAGATGTTCAGACCGTTCAATCATTCGATGCGCCGGAACTCGGAATGACTTTTGCCTACTGGACACCCAAGCAAAAGCACATGGGACGCCGGGAGGCCCATCAAAAGACGGTGCCACAGACCGAGGCTCCATCACAGGCCAGTGAAAACAGAACCTCCATTGCAGTTCAGGCTGCGGGTCGCTAAGGAAAGAAATCATGCAAGTCACTGCAAACGCCGGGGGCACAACGCAATTGGTTGTATCCCAGGCAAGGCCCACGGTACAGAAGCGGCGTAGCCTGAAACCGAATGCGTATTCCAGAAAGGATTGCATCGCGAAGAAGGCTGCGCCGCCAGTCTTTCCTGCCGCCAACGTTGAATTGAGTGAAGGGGAAGCCATCCCGCGAGCGCGGCACGGCGATCCGACCGCCTTTGAATGCCTCTATCGCTTGCATAGCCGCCGAGTGTATGCGGTATGCCTACGCATGATAGGAAACCCCGCTGAAGCTGAAGACCTGACTCAAGAATTATTCTTGCTTTTGCTACGCAAAATTCACACCTTCCGCGGCGAGTCGGCGTTCTCTACTTGGCTGCACAGACTGGTAGTTAATCTTGTGCTGATGCGGTTGCGCAAGAAGTCCCCGCCGACCGTATCGATCGAAACGACTCCCGACCTCGATGATGAAAATGGCACAGCAGGCATTGATTTTGGGGCGCACGACCTGTTGCTGGAGGGATCGATTGACCGAGTAAATCTCCAACGCTGCATCGAACGGCTGCCCGTGGGCTACCGCAAGGTATTTGTTTTGCATGATGTCCAGGGATATGAGCACCACGAAATTGCCGGGATATTCGGGCGCTCGGTAGGTGTTTCGAAGTCCCAGTTACACAAGGCCCGCTTGCGGTTGCGTCAACTGCTCCACGAAGTTCAGCGTGAAAAGACCCGCGATGAACGCATGAAAGCAGCTAAGATGCGTTCATCGTCCAGCGGGGCCTTGCCCCTGTAGCGCCGAGCGGCAGGTCCGCGCCCCGAACTGCGTTGACTTAGCACCGCACGTAACAGAACTTCGCATTGGGCTGGCACGTTGTGAGAGCGCTTTGACTAAGGCTCAGCCAGCCTTTTCGAGGCGTTCTTCCGAAGGCCAAGCAAGAGAGATGTAGACGCGTTCACGAGTCGCTGAATTGCATCCTGCTCGGGCATACCCTTTGTAAGTGTGGTCCGGCTAGATTCTCCGTTGTCATTCCTCCCGAATTACCCAAAAAAATTTGTGGACCTGTCGATTTGGCAGCCTTTCGTACGACATTTAAGTAGAGCAAGAAGAGGCACTACTTGGGAGGCTGACATGAACAGGCAGTACACGTACTACAAGGGATTGAAACGGGTTGCGGTTGTGCTGGTCGTGGGATTCGCGCTTGCCGGCCTGTTTTATAGGCTCGATGGCGAGGCAGGACGCGGATGCAACCTATTGAACGGGGCAGCGTGGTTTGTGTGGCAGATGCTGCGCCCGGTGCTCTTGGCCGGTTGGCAATCCGTTCGGTCGTATATCTTTGATAATGCAAGGCTTCTGCAGCATTTACCTGACCTCATTGGGTCGATTGTGCCTCTGCTTTGCGCCATTGGTGGCTGAGCATGGTAAAAGAGCTTCTTGTGAGATGCTCGGCTCATGGACTCTTTTTTCGGCAAAAGCTAGAGTTTCTGTCGATTTTCTAGTGACTCGTTCGACGCGTTAGTGAAGCCCAGTTCTTGGCGATCTAGAGCATTGAAGCCGAAACCAGACTGGAAGACAAAGGAGAGAGCGCATGCGATTCATGGCAATAGTTAAGGCAAACAAAGACTCCGAAGCGGGGGTTATGCCCAGCAAGGAGTTGCTTGGCGCGATGGGGAAGTTTAACGAGGAGATGGTAAAGGCTGGCGTTCTGCTGGCAGGCGAGGGGCTGCAGCCGAGCTCGAAAGGCGCGCGCGTCAAATTTTCGGGAAACAAACGCGCCGTGGTTGACGGACCTTTCACCGAATCGAAGGAGCTGGTCGCGGGCTTCTGGCTGCTACAGGTGAAGTCAAAGGAAGAGGCTATCGAATGGATCAAGCGCAGCCCCGCGCCGTTTGAGGGGGAATCGGAGATCGAGATTCGCCAAGTGTTCGAGGCCAGCGATTTTCCGGCGGAGATTTTTCCCGAGGAGGAGGCGGCGCGAGAGCAATCGCTGCGAGATGAGCTGCAGAGGAAGACGGTGAAGCCGTGACGGCGGCACGTCCTGGCGATGCTGCGGAAAAGAGCGGTTTGCGTGTCGATTTTGCAGAGTTTCATTCGTCGAGTAGTAGAGCGGGGATTTAGTCGCGCTCATGAATCTTGGAAGCAATTGGGCACTTAATTTCAAAAATACGCAGACGAGGAGATGGCCATGAAATTTCTGAGCATGTACAAGTCGGTGGAAAGAAACACTCCCCCGTCACAAGAGGAAATGAACAGAATGGGCAAGCTGATCGAAGAGGGGATGAAGGGCGGTTGGCTGATTGCCACCGAGGGCTGCCTGCCCAGCGCGCTCGGCGCGCGGGTTCGCTCCACTAATGGGAAGGTGAGCGTCACGGATGGACCATTCACTGAGTCCAAAGAGGTCGTTGGCGGCTTCGCTATACTCCGGGCAAACTCGAAGGAGGAGGCGATCCAGTTGGTGAAGGATTTCCTCAAGGTCGTGGGTGACGGCGAATGTGAGCTTCGCCAAATATATGAAGCGGATGCGGCTGCAGGACATTAGTCGCTGCCCTCCATGTTATCGATCGGACCTCCGTGAAGGGTTCGCTGCGGAAAAAGGTTCAGGCATTGCAAACGCGAAGTGTCGATTTCGCAAAACTTCGTTCGAGATATTCGAGATATTAGCGGAGCCAGGCTTTCCAGTGCGGCTCTGGGTCGTGCGGAAACCTGCGCTCCCAATCAAGAATAAGGAGACGTGGCCATGAAATTTATGATGATTGTTAAGTCGAGCGAGAAGTCCGGCCATCCGCCCCAGGCGCTGATGGACGAGATAGACAAGCTCAGTAAAGAGGCCGGTAACACTATGATTGGCGGTGGTGGACTTGGCCCGACCGCGCTGGGAGCCCGTGTCCTGCTTTCCAGTGGAAAGGTAACCGTGATCGACGGACCTTTCACGGAGGCCAAGGAGATTATCGGCGGCTACGCGCAGTTTGAATTGAAATCGAAGGAAGAGGCGGTCGACAGCGCGGTGCGTTTTATGGAACTGCACAAGAAATACTGGCCGGGCTGGGAAGGCGAGACGGAGGTTCGGCAGATGTTTAATCCGGAAGATTTCACTCATTGCAAACCCTAGCGGCGGTTTCTCTCTTCAGATAGCCGGTAGGAAAAAAAACCAGTGTTCGCGGCGCAGAGCGGTTGACTTGCGCGAACGATTTGAAGATGGTGTGATGAGTGGGCGTGACGTCCACCATCACACATTCCACGATCGATGCGGTCTGGAGGATTGAGTCTGCCAGGCTGATCGCCGGGCTTACTCGCATTGTCCGCGATGTAGGTGTGGCCGAAGAGCTGGCGCAAGATGCTCTTGTCGCTGCGCTCGAGCGGTGGCCGGAGTCGGGCGTGCCGGACAATCCGGGCGCCTGGCTGATGGCCACCGCGAAACATCGGGCCATTGATTACTTTCGCCGGAACAAACTCCTCGCACGAAAACATGAAGAACTAGGTCGCGAGCTGAAGACGCAACAAGAGGCGGCCGTGGCGAATTTCGAGATCACGCGAGACGACGATTTTGGCGACGACCTGCTTCGGCTCGTGTTCATCTCCTGCCATCCAGTTCTGTCCACGGAGGCGCGCGTGGCGCTCACGCTGCGCTTGCTCGGTGGCCTTAGTACGCAGGAAATTGCGCGAGCCTTTCTGGCCTCCGAGCCGACGATTGCGCAACGCATTGTGCGGGCGAAGCGGACGCTTAGCGAGGCGCGCGTCCCGTTTGAGGTGCCGCGCGGGCCGCAGCTTGCGGCACGTTTATCATCCGTACTTGAGGTGATTTACCTCGTCTTCAACGAAGGCTACTCGGCGACATCGGGTGAGGACTGGATGCGCCCTACGCTATGTGAAGACGCGCTGCGCCTCGGACGGATCCTGGCCGAACTTGTTACGAACGAGGCAGAGGTGCACGGCCTGGTGGCCCTGATGGAGATTCAGGCGTCGCGCTCGCGTGCGCGCGTTGGCCCGAGAGGGGAGCCAATCTTGCTTCTGGATCAAGATCGCGGGCGGTGGGATCAACTTCTGATCCGTCGCGGTCTTGCGGCGCTTCAGCGCGCGGAGGAACTCGGTGGCGGGGTGGGGCCTTACGGCCTGCAGGCCGCGATTGCAGCGTGTCATGCGCGCGCGCGCACCGCGGAGGAAACTGATTGGAAGCGCATCGCGTCCCTGTACGATGCTTTGGCTCAGCTGATGCCTTCGCCGATCGTGGAGCTGAATCGAGCGGTTGCTGTGGCCATGGCTTTCGGACCGGCGGCGGGTCTCGCGTTGATCGATAGGTTGGCTTCGGAGCCGGCACTCAAGGCGTACCACCTCCTGCCCAGCGTGCGCGGCGATTTTCTGTTCAAGCTGGGGTGCTTCACGGAGGCACAGGCGGAGTTCGAACGCGCGGCGACGCTCACGCAAAACGCCCGCGAACGCGAGCTGCTTCTGGACCGCGCGCGAGGGTGCGCCAGAGCGTTGGCAGGGCCGGCGTAGAGCGCAATCACCCGTCCTTCCGGGAGTCCAGTCGCGGGCTCTACTTCATTGGCCACGAACCTTTGATCAGGATGTCCACGAGTCTCCTGGCGCTTTCCTGCCAGTCGGGGCCGGTGGCAACATTGGAGACGCCAATCAGCGCGCGCAGCAGGTCGAATCGCTCGAGGTCTTTGCGTAGGTCACCGCTTTTCATGGCAGTCTTCACCAGTGCATCGATCGCTCCCGTAACCTGAACGCGGGAAGAATGGTACAGCCTCGAAGGGCCGCCGCCGACGCTATTCAGCGCCGATGCGATGATCTGCTTTGTGGCGATGTAGTCAACGAAAACCATCATCCAGGCCCGCAACGCCTCGATCGGAGGCGGGTTTGCGGATAGTTCTCGTGTGCTGCCGCCAACTTTTCCGCCTCAGTGTGATAGACGACCTCGATCAGGGCATCGCGCATCGGGAAATGGCGGTACAAGGTTCCCGGCCCGCCACCCGCCTGTTTGGCGATGTCGTCCAAGCTGGCATCTGCACCTGACCGGGTGAATGCCGCCTTGGCCACTTCCAAAATGCGCTCGCGGTTGCCTTGGGCGTCAGTGCGCAGCTTTCGTTTGGAACGTTTAGAAGGTTTCCTGGACATAAAGGGCAATGTAACCGGAGACAGCCTCCGCATATCTAAGCATTCGGAGACACTCTCCGTCTAATCGAAGTCCTGGCGGTTCGTCAATAGCGACTCCGGCAGGCAACTATCCGACTCAAGGAGGAAGCATATGCGAGTTTTCGTCACAGGCGCTTCAGGTTTCAGCTCGTACTGGAGAAGGGTGCCGCAGGAACGAGCTACCACGCCATTGGCGACGAGGGCGTGCCCTTCCAGGACATCGCTGGCGTGATCGGCCGCCGTCTGCACCTGCCGGTTGTCAGCAAGTCGCCCGAGCAGGCCGCCTACCACTTTGGTTGGCTCGCACACTTCGTTGGTGTCGACTGCCCGGCTTCAAGCAAGCTGACTGAGGAAAAGCTGGAATGGCAGCCGAAGCAGCCGGGGATTATTGCCGACCTTGAACGAGGGACCTATTTCGAATCTGAACGGACCGCGCAAGCGACCCCTTCGCACCGTTAAGGATGTGGACTGTTTAGAACACATGTCGCAAGATCATGCTGCACAAAACGCAACACTGAGCTGAAGCAAAAAGTAAAAGGAGTACCTATGGCAAACGAAACGGTTGGAACTATGAAGGACAGAGTCGCGATCATCACTGGTGGAAGCCGCGGGCTCGGACGCAACACTGCGGCGAATCTTGCAGGGCGGGGCGTCAATGTCATTTTTACTTATCGCTCGAATCAGAAAGAGGCGGACTCACTCATCCGCGAAGTCGAAGCGATGGGAAGGAAAGCGGCGGGATTTCGGCTCGATACCGGTGACATTCACGCATTTGACGGATTCGTGGCGGATGTCCGCAAGACGCTGCACAGCTGGGGACGGGATCGGTTCGAATATCTGGTGAACAATGCGGGTGGTTCGCTCCATGCGAATTTCGACCAAACCACCGAAGCGCAATTCGATGAGATCGTGAACGTTCATTTCAAAGGTGTGTATTTCCTGACGCAAAAGCTGCTTCCGCTACTTAAGGATGGCGGGCGTATCGTGAATATTTCGTCGGGACTGGCGCGCTTTGCGCTACCGGGCAGTTCGGCTTATGGGGCGATAAAAGGCGCGGTGG
>Ga0209006_10004229_pt1 | contig 13041 bp, 7 predicted proteins | sample JacPin_JW_Ref_O2_FD_188567 | JGI IMG/M metagenome (GOLD analysis project Ga0209006, IMG submission 188567) | Forest soil microbial communities from Algoma, Ontario, Canada - Jack Pine, Ontario site 1_JW_Ref_O2 (SPAdes) (version 2) | ecosystem: Environmental > Terrestrial > Soil > Boreal... | reverse complement strand
GAGATTCGTGAACAGAAACCTGAAGCGTACCGCCATACTGCGGGCGCGTCCCCGCTTGCGCTGAAAGAGTCAGGAGCAACAAACTACTGGCCGCAAGCAACGGAAAGCCTGAACGCTTCATATTCCCCTCTTTCTCGAGTTCGTGTTACCGCGAGGGCACTCTCACCTTTCGCCTCCATCCAGAGGGCCGTTACTTCGCCGGACAGATTCACTGTGGCACTCACTGCGACCGGATCGCGGTCCGGAAACTCATAGGCGCGCACGCTGTCGCTACCCTCATCGCCTTCGGTGCTCACCTCCAGCAGTTGCCAGCCCGCGCCGCAACCAGTGCGAATGCTGACGAGGTCGCTGCCCCATTTTGCTCCGTCCGATCCTGATTTGACGGTTGAATCGGAAATGCCGTCGATCATATGAGTTTGCCCGTCGACGGCGGCGAAAAGCCAGAGCACGTACTTGTCGCGCGGAATAAAGGCGAGCGAATAGAACTTCGGCACAACGCTGAACTTGCCGATGCTAGGGGAAACGACTCCTGTGAAGAAATTGCGCGTCGGCGCGAAGAACGCAGCGAGTTGCGGGATTGAAATTTCTCCGCCCGATCCATTCGATACACCCGGAGCGAGCAGATGGCTTACTAACGGCCAGGGGTCATCGCTCTCGCGGCAGTTAAGGGCGAGGGGCATTCCCGATGTCGTGCGGCAAATCACGCCGGGCAGATACACATCGAGCAAATGATCTTTCGCAAGCACGAGATGGCCCCGCAGATCGCGCGGCCAGGGGCGAGCATGAGCGATGGGAAGCGACTGCTCCCGTTCCCACTTATCCCCGCGCCATTGGTACAGCGCAACGTGTTCTCCGTCGAGCACCGCGATGTGTGTGGGAACGATATTTTCTTCGATGATGGCGACGTCGAGAATGCGCTCGGATTGCTTCCAGAGCGAGGTCTTGCGCAACGTTAGCGGGAGGGAATCGCGAAGAGCGGAAGCGCCTTCGGCGCGCGCCGTCGAAACCATGACAACCGCGCTCTCGTTCGCGCCCTGGCGGATCACCGCGACCCAAACATATGAGGTCCGATTTTCCGAGAGAGTAATGGCCACTGTTGCCGCAGCTTGATCCGTTCCCACAAAGCGAACGCCAATGGCTTCCAGAGCGGACCGCAGCCCGTTGCCGATGATGTCGCTCTGTTGTTTTTTGAGAGAGGAACGATTGTCGACAGTGAGCGCGACCGCTCCGGGGCCGGTGATCGCCACAATTTTTCGGGCGAGCTGCTGCTCCGGCTCACTCCAGCTTGCGGACGTGGAGGCCATCGCTTCAAGACAGCACAAAAAGAAACTCAAAACGCACAGGGCGGCGAACGCATGAAGCGCAACAGGAGAGGCGCGATTCGCCATTTTCATCGAGAGGATGGGCGAATTATAAACCGAGCGTCGCATGCCTTTGTCCGCTGCCTCTGTATTAGTTTGACACCACCTGATTGTGTTTCAGGCGGCCCGCCCATTTGTTTACATCTCAGACAAGCCGCCTACATGCCGATATATTCTTATCGCGATTGCGTATCGCTCGCTTCGGCCTGCGCGCCTTGATTCGTCACATTCATGCCACGCAACACGTCGTTGGCGAAAAAGAATTTGCCGTCGGCGGGCACCATCATGATTTGCAGCTTGTCGGAAAGACGTTCCGCCACGATCTTGTTGATCAGCAGCGGATTCTGTTTCAGGATGGCCGCCTCGCTTTGCATGCGCTCGGCATCGGCGACAGCGGTTACCCGGATGCGATCCGCCTCGGCGTCCGCCAGAAGTCTGCGCCGCTCGGTTTCCGCTTTGCTGTCGATCACCTTGGCCTGGGCCGCGGCTTCCGCGTTTTGTATCGTCGCTTCTTTGCGCGCTTCGGCTTCCAGTTTGCTCTGCTGAATTTGCTTTTCCTTCAAGGGCAGCGTGTATTGCATCGCGTCAGACTCACCCTTGGCTTGCAACACGTGGACTTGCGCTTCGCCTTCGGCCTGCTTGATCTGCTGCACCTTCGTTGCTTCCGCCTCGAGCTCCGCGATGCGGACTTCTTTCTGCTTCAATTCTGTCTCTACGCCCATGCGATCGTTTTCCTGTTCTTTAAGCAGCAAGGTTTCGAGTCCCTTCGCGTATTCCGGCGGCAGTTGAATGTCGCGCAACATGACCTCTTTCACTACGATGCCGTCGGCGGCAAGCTTTTGGGTGATCATGGCGGAGGCTCGAGCGCGCACTTCTTCGCGCTTGGCGGAGAAAACGTCGCGCACCGTGTAGTTGGGAACCAGTTCGCGCCACACGCTGGCCACGGTAGGCGGGACGATTTCTTTTTCCACGGGATGAGGCAGGTTGCTCTGCACGTAATCCAGATGTTTGGGATCGAGCCGGTAACGCACCGTGATTGCCAGACCCAGCGTCAGTCCTTCCTTCGCCTGAACGTCGAGCAGTTGCGACTTCTCCGCAACGTCTGCCGCGGCTGCTTTTCCATCTTCAACAGTTCCGGTGTTGTAGACCTGATCTCGAGTATCGAACAGCGCGACCTCTTCGATCAGCGGCGCCACGATGTGGACGCCGGGATAGAGAGTTCCGGGCAGCGTCCCGCTGGTCTGGCTGACGCGCACACCCGCCATGCCGCTGGGCACTACGACAATGCTGAACGCAACCAGGAGCGGTCCCCAAGCCAGCAGGGCCAATGCCAGTGACGTGCGCCACCGCAGTTGCGGAGGCGGAACAGCGGCCACGTCCGAGTTCTTTACCGCCTGCCGGTAAAGGATCTCGCGGTAGAAATCGTATGCCAGAATGCTCACGGCCAGGAGAATCATCCCCAGGCCACCCGAAATCAGCAAGTACTTCAACGCGATCATCGTCCTTCTCCTTTGCGCCTCAGCGCTTTTGCCCGGACTTCGCTGCGGCCATCGGTCGCGCAAAGAACAGGCGGAACACTTGTCCAAAAATTAACTCCTCTGCCAACAGTGCGATTGCCAGTGAAAAAATCATTCCTGCGATGACTGCTAAGAAAGTGATTGCCATCTGCATAAAATGCCTCCCTCAGAGATTTGTTGAAATTTAAAATGTCAAACGAGACTCCGAACCTACTGTCCGCCAATCTCTCCCGCTCCTCGCGTCTCTGCCACCGTCGAATCTCCGCCGAAAATTTCCGCAATCTCTTCGTCGCGCTCGCCGCGAATCTCAACTGCATCTCCAACGCGCAGCATGGTGAACAGCTTTTCCATGTCGCGATTGCGCAGGCGGATACATCCGTGCGAGGCGGCGTGTCCAATCGATGACGGCGCGTTTGTGCCGTGGATTCCGTAGCCCTTCGTGTTCAGGCCCAGCCAGCGCGTGACTACGGGATTGCCTCTCCCCGGCGGGATCACGACGCCATCGTGGTAATAGGTTGGATTGGCCACGCGGCTGACGATTTCGAATTCGCCGCGTGGGCTTGGACTAACTGCTGCGCCCACCGACACGGAGAAGCGCGCGATAACTTGTCCGTTTCCCAGTACCGCCAGCTTGCGGTCGGGAATGCTGACCAGCACCAGCCGCTGCGTCCACTCGGGCGAGGTTTGCGCGAGGCTGCGAATATCCAGCACGACGAGCAACATGGCCAACATCGCTGCCACTCTTAGGTTTCCTGTTTGCTGATGAGGCGTCTTCGTCAAGGCGTTTCCTTTATGAACAGCGGTTGCGCCGTTTACAAAAGCAATGCGAGTACCGGAAATAATTGACGGAAAACAATGCAGTTAGCGGCAGGCGACTACTGAAAGGGAGTGTCTGCACGAGGACACCGTGTCGGGCTTGACACAGCGGTCACCGGAAAGGGCAATCGATGCCCGGTAAGTCCTGTTTTTCTCGATCGTTGCGAACCATCTGTGGCGATAACCAGCGTGGTACCACCACTGAACACCAATTGCTTTCACACCCCTGTCTTGCCGTAATCTCAAAATGTGATTGCATGCGGGGCGGAGTTCGACCTGCGGCGCAGGTGACGAAATCCGACCAACGGAGAATTCGGAGTGTCCACGGCATTAGAAGATCGCGGTTTCGAGGGACAGTCCCTGGCGGGGAAGCGATTTATTCGCTCGCGCGCGGTTGCGTCGCGTGTTGTCGCCGGCGAGACCTTGCTGGTGCCGATTCGCGCGCGCGTCGGCGACCTGGCTTCCATCTACAGCTTCAACGGCACAGGCTCTTCGATTTGGCAGTTGCTGGAGACGCCGAGGACTGTGGACGAGTTAGTTGCGGCGGTCGCGAGCGAATACGACGCGGAGCAGGAACGTGTGGAGAAAGACGTAAGAGAATTTTTGAGCGAGATGTTGTCGGTAGGTCTGGCCGAGGTTCCGGCATCTGCCGCGATGGCAGCGGACTGAATGGCCAGTGGGGCGGGAGAAATCGCAAGCAGGCGAACGGGCGCGAATGAAAATCGCGCCCGCAGCTTATAAGAGCGAAACCAGAATCGAGGAGTAATGGAGCAGGTTAGCTACGGAGAATTCAGCGCAGACCTGCACGGACGCCAGGCAGGCCAGCGCGTACCGTTGCAGGTTTCGATCGAGGTTACGCGGCGCTGTCCGCTGGAGTGCTTGCACTGCTACAACAACCTGCCCATGGGCGATATGGATGCCAAGCAGCGGGAGCTGAGCAAGGAAGAACACTTCCGCGTGCTGGATGAACTAGTCGAGATGGGTTGTTTCTGGATTCTCTACACCGGCGGCGAAATCTTTGCCCGCAAAGATTTTCTTGAGATCTACACCTACGCCAAACAAAAAGGTTTTCTGATCACGCTGTTTACCAACGGCACCATCATCACCGAAGCGATTGCAGATTATCTGGTCGAGTGGCCGCCCTTCGCCATTGAAATCACGCTCTACGGTCGCACCCGCGAAACCTATGAGGCACTGACCGCCGTTCCCGGTTCTTATGACCGATGCCTGCGCGGAATCAGGTTGCTGAAGGAGCGCGGGCTGCCGCTGAAGTTAAAGACGGTGGCGACGAGTATTAACAAGCATGAAGTGGTGGCGATGCGGCGCTTTGCGGAAGAAGAACTGGGCGTGGAGTTCAAGATGGATGGGCAGATCAATCCGCGCATCGATTGCTCGCAGAGTCCGCTCGCGGTCAGGCTCACACCGGAGGAAGTTGTCGCGCTGGATATGAACGCACCTAAGGGAGTGAACGAATATCGACGTTTGGCCAAGCGTGATCTGGAAAATCCTCCCAGCCTTTCTCTGATCGACACCGTCTACTTTTGCGGCGGTGGTATGACCTCTTTTGCCATAAATGCTTTTGGTGAGATTGGTATTTGCGTGATCTCCCAACAAGAAACATTCGATATTCGTGAGGCTGGGGTAAAGCAAGTGTGGGAAGAGTCGTTGATGAGACTGCGCACGCACAAGCGGACGAGAGTAACCAAGTGCGCCCGATGCAAGATTCAATCGCTTTGTGGAATGTGTCCCGCGAACGGGGAAATGGAAAATGGGGACCGGGAGAGCCCCGTGTCGTTTCTGTGCCATGTTGCCCACCTTCGCGCAGCGGTGATCGGGGTCGAGACTCCGGAGCACGGAGACTGTGAGTTTTGTGCCGGCGGTAGCGAGCATGATCTTCTGTTGGAGTCGGCTCGACGTATCGCAAGCAAGGAAGTTGATGTCGAATCTTGGGTTGGGCCAGCGCAGGTTTTTTCAATCTTGAACAACCCTAGCTTGGTTGCTGGAGGGTGTCGAAGCTGTGAGAGTCATTGAGCCGCCAGGAGGGTGAATCGTATGAGGGCGTTTTTCATCCGGGTCGCCCTACGGCCCTGGGTCTTGACTCCCTGCCGTCGGTGTTTAGAAGCTCAGAGATCGGAGCCACTGGAGGCTGAATGGATTACGAACTGAGACGATCTGGGAGCAAGAAAACCTATGATCCACCTCGACTGGCAACAATAAATCTGCGCCCTGAGGAGGCTGTGCTCGGCGCTTGTAAAACAACGACGGGGATGAGCTCCGTCTGCAATGAGCCGTGCGCAAGTTTCCTCTGCCAAAACGTTGGGTCTTGACGTAAATTCGAGCTGAATGTCTGTCCATACCAACGAGATATCGTAATGAACCCTTCAGAAAGCGAGTCGATATATCGGGGCCAGTTTTGTATTGGCGGCATTACTACCCGGCTGACGGCGGCTTCAGCCGAGGATGCAAATTTGCTTGCATCACTCGAGCCATTCCGATCTCATGCGGCGGTTCCAAACATTGACATATCGGTTAAGCGGGTCGTTGACCTTTCTCCCGTCTCCGGTAGGCAGCTATTCAATTCAGGCACTACTTGGGAGCTGCACGAGGTCGAAAGCGGATTTCAGTTTGACTTTCATCTCGCTCCATTCGGCCTACGTTCTTTCAAAAGGCTGTTAGTAGATCACTCCTTTCGCGATGCCACTCTCCTGATGAATGATGAGTGCCTCTCCGATTTCCGCTGGCGAGTGCCGCCGCTTGGCTATCCTGTCGACGAACTTCTCATTACACACCGCCTCACCCAAGAAAGAGCAATCGAACTGCACGGTTGCGGAATCGTCACTGCCGACGGCATCGGAAATCTATTCATAGGACATTCTGGCGCGGGCAAAAGTACGACGACGCGCCTGTGGACCGCGACCGAAGACGTTGAGATTCTCAGCGATGACCGCATTATTGTGCGGGAGCATCCCGGGCAAATGCGAATGTATGGCACTCCCTGGCATGGCGAAGCGATGTTCGCTTCTCCCGCGAGCGCGCCGCTGACCAGAATTATGATTCTGGAACATGGCCACGGCAACGTGCTGACGCGGCTTTCCCCCAGCCAGGCCGTCGCGGAATTGTTTGCCCGCAGCTTTGTTCCGATGCACCGGCACGAGTATGTCGAGTCGGCGCTCGAGTTTTTGCAGAGCGTGGCGGAGTTGGTTCCGTGTTATCGCTACTCGTTCGAGCCCGATCCCAGAGCTGTCGAGAAGATTCTCAATCTTCTTGATTAAGAGCCGGTGACTAAAAGCTGATGATTAAGAGCTGCGCCGATTCGGAGACCTTCGAGGCGCTCTGCCGAGAACTTCTGCATGCCGGGTCGAGCGTGCGCTTTGAGGCGCGCGGGGCCAGCATGTCGCCGTGCATTCGCGACGGCGAGATTGTCTACATTACTCCCGTAATCGTGAGCAAATTACGAAAGGACGATATCGTCTTAACAAGATCTAATAATTTCTTTCGGGTTCACAGGCTTGTGTTTATCGACCAGGACAACGACAAGTTTGTTACCCGAGGCGACTGCGGCCAGCAAGACGATCCCGCGGTTCGGGGAGAAGAGATTTTGGGCATTGCCATAGCCAAAGAAGTGCGGGTAGGACGAAGAGCCGTGCGCGCAAAATTCAGAGGACTCGGCGGCCGGTTGGTGCGCAGCGCGGCGCGCAGCCAGCATCTGCTCATGAAAGTTTTTTCCGCCCATGGCGCAGAGCGGCGACGATCTTCCGCCGGAGCGCGCACCTTGCTGGGTGTCTTCGCTCTTCTGGCTGTGCTGTTTGCGGCGACTTATTCTCAGGCCCAGGTCGCAGTCGACGCGACAACCTCCACGGCAGGGCTCTCTCCTGCTGGCACTTTCACCGGAACATTCACGCATACCACGGGCACCGGGACGAACCGCCTGCTAATCGTGAGCGTGGCGTTTGATATCACGCAGTCTCCCGGAACTCTGGTGGACGGCATCACCTACAACGGAACGGCGCTTACGTTATTAGGAACTCACAACGATGCCGGCAATACGCGCCGCGTCGAAATGTGGTATCTCCTCAACCCGGTTTCGGGCACCAATCTTACCGTAGCAATCACGCTGACTGTCCCAACTACCGGCGCAACGGTCGGTGCTGTGGCTGGGGCGACAACCTTTACGGGAGTCGATCAGACCGTTCCGCTCAGCGCATTCAATTCCGCCGACGGTGCGGGCGGCGGCAATTCGCAACTCGACTTGCCCAGCGTGATCAACGGCATGGTATTCGATACGCTGGCCACCGGCGGCGATCAGACGGTAACGGTGCCAGGGCCGCAGGTCACGCAATGGAACCTGAATAGCGGCGGCAATACCGCATCGCCTGATGTACAGTCCAGCGGCAGTTCGCGCAGCGGCGCGCCCAGCGTGCCGATCTCAGAAACTTTCAGTGGAACTTCGAACTGGGCGCTGGGTGCGGTGTCCATCAATCCCACATCGGCTGATGTCAGCGTCACCACCAGCGTGCCCAGCGCGGTCTTCCTCGGCGTGCAGAATCCGACTTACACCATCACGGTCAAGAACAATGGTCCGTCGGCGGCCAATAACGTCATAGTAAAAGACACCTGGGCGGCGACTGGTTTGACGCTCGGAACCGTGACCACCACTTCAGGAACTTGCACCGGTACCGCTCCCATCACGTGTACGTTGGCGACGCCGATGGCCAGCGGTGCAACGGTGACCATCACCGTGCCTGTAACCGCCAGCGCCGCGGGGTCCTACGCCAACACTGCGGTGGTGTCGGATTCGAACACTCCGCCCGATCCGAACACGGGCAACAATTCCTATACCGCAGTCGCCACGGTTCAGTCGGCCACTTGTGCAACTGTGTCTCAAGCCGTGGCGGGAACGAATGTTGGCGGCGTGCTCAACACCTACTATCCAGGAACCGCAAGTGTTGCCGCAGGAGCCAAGTCGATACCCGTAGGCACTGCGACCGGCGCCGGAGCCGCGATTGCGGCGGGCAATCTCCTGCTGGTGATCCAGATGCAGGACGCCAGCATTAATGACTCGAACACTGTCGCTTATGGTAACGGAGATACGGGTCAAGGTTTCACCACGCTGAACAGCGCGGGCGACTATGAGTTCGTGACTGCGACTGGCCCCATTGCCGCCAACAAAGTTCCCATCGCTGGCGCAGGATCGGGCGGCGGATTGGTCTTCGCCTATCACTCTTCGGCATGGTCCGCGACTGCCGGACAAAGCACTTACCAGGTGATCGTGGTGCCGCAGTACACGACCCTCTCGTTTAGTGCGTCGACTCCGCCGATAGCTTTGGCATGGAATGGATCCACCGGGGGTGTGCTCGCGCTAGATGCTTCCGGCGCGCTGACCCTGAATGGAGCAACCGTATCGGTCGACGGTCTGGGCTTCCGCGGCGGCGCAGGATTGCAGTTGACTGGCGCCACCGGAAATACCACTGATTATCTTCATGTGGCGCCCGGCACTTATACCGGAGCGGCGAAAGCCGGAGCGGACGCGCCAAAGGGCGAAGGCATCTCGGGAACGCCGTTGTGGGTCGAATCGGGTGGTACTTATTCCACCACCGGGACGGATTATCCCAGCGGAACCACGGGCACGGATGGCAGTTCGGCGCGCGGCGCGCCGGGAAATGCGGGCGGCGGCGGCACCGACGGAGACCCTGTCAACAACGATCAGAACGCGGGCGGCGGCGGCGGCTCCAATGGCGGTGGGGGCGGCTTCGGCGGCGACTCCTGGAACAGCAACTTGAGTGTCGGTGGCGAGGGCGGAACCACTTTTCCTGCGACCATCAATCGCGTCGCAATGGGCGGCGGCGGTGGTGCGGGCACGCGCAACAACTCCGATGGCGATACCGCGGCCAGCGGTGGCGCGGCGGGCGGCGGAATTATCATAATTCGCACCGATTCTATTAGCGGCACCGGGACCTTCACGGCTAACGGAATTGCCGCCTATGACGGCACGGCGAATGACGCCGGCGGCGGTGGTGGCGCTGGCGGCAGCATCGTCGTTCTTTCCGCGAACGGCGGAGAGAGCGGCCTTACGTTAAGCGCGCAGGGCGGCCGCGGTGGCGATGCCTGGGATAGCGATCCATACAGTTTGGCGGATCGTCATGGACCTGGCGGTGGCGGCGGTGGTGGCGTAGTTCTGATTTCCGGTGCACCGGCTAGCGTGAGCCTAAGCGGCGGAACCAGTGGCACAACACTGAATCCTGGCGTTACCTACGGCGCGACTGGGGGCACGGCCGGAACAAGCGTCACTAATGCGACCATTACGCAAACTTCCGGCACGCAGTCCGGTGCGCAATGCACTCCTGACATGACCGTGGTCAAGAGCCACTCCGGCAGCTTCACGCGCGGCCTGACTGCCAGCTATACCGTGACGGCCTCGAACGGCAGTCCATACGGCGCAAGCAGCGGCATGGTTACGCTGAATGACACCTTGCCGGTGGGAGTGACTCCGACCGTGGCAGCCGGCACCGGCTGGTCTTGCTCGGTCGCGGCGCAGACCGTGAGCTGCACCGATTCCACCGCGCTGGCCGCGGGCGGAAGTTATTCGCCGATTACAATTACCGCCAGCGTCTCGCAATCCGCGCCGTCAACCATAAGCAACACGGCAATCATCAGCGGCGGCAGCGAAGAGAATCTGGCAAACGATACTTATACCGACGTTGCAACCGTGATCTCCAGCGCCGACCTCGCGGTTACCGATGCCGGAACGCCCGATCCCGTCTCGGCCGGCGGCACCATTACTTATACGCAGGTTGTCACCAACAACGGGCCGAGCGCCGCCGACAATGCAACTCTGGTCGCAACCGTTCCTGCGAATACAACTTTTGTTTCCATCGCCTCACCCTCGGGATGGAGTTGCATTACTCCCACAGTCGGCACGGCCGGCAATGTGGTCTGCACGAACGTGGATATGGTGGGGTCGACGGCCGCGACATTCACGCTTGTCACAAAGGTGAACACAGGCGTGGCGAACGGCACTGTGATAACGGAAACTGCCGCAGTAAGCTCGTCTGCCAACGATCCGATCTCCACGAACAACACAGCCAGCGTCAGCACGGTCGTGGGCACAACTGCGGGCGCTGAAGTAACGGTCACTAACGTTGCTTCACCGAATCCCGTGCAAGCTAACACTGACATCACTTACACCCAGGTGGTCACCAATACCGGCGCCGCGACCGCCACGACGGCCAAACTTACGGAGACCACGCCCACTAACACCACTTACGCGTCGGATACGCCCGTTCCTACTGGATGGACCTGCACTTACACCGCGCCTACGCTCACTTGTACGAACCCCGGTCTGGCCGCGGGAGCATCCTCGACTTTCACGATCAAATATCTGGTAACCGCGGGCACGGCTAACGGTACGGTTATAAGCGACACGGCTACGGTTACTGCGACCAATCAAGCGTTTGGCTCCAACTCAGCAACGGCGACCGACGTGGTTGGCGGCGCGACCCAGGCCGACCTGGCGTTAAGCACCGTGGCTACGCCCGCCATCGTTTTTTCCGGCAACAACATCACTTATACGCAGACGGTTACCAACAACGGCCCCGCGGCAGCTTCGGCCGTGAATTTCACCGAAGCGATTCCTGCCAACACCACATTCGCTTCCGTATCCATTCCGCCGGGATGGGCTTGCACGTATCCCGCGGTGGGCGCGACGGGCAACGTGAACTGCACCGACACGAGCCTGGCATCTGGCTCCTCGGCGGACATCATCGTCGGCGTCAACGTGGCTCCCACCGTCGCTGCGGGCACCATCACCGCGACTTCAACCGTCACTTCTTCGACCAGCGACCCGAACACCGCCAACAACAGCACGACCGTGGCCACTACGGTCTCGGTCGACTGCGACCTGGCCGTGACCAACACCGGAACTCCGAGTCCGGTTGCGGCTGGCGGGACCATCACCTACACGCAAACCGTGACCAATAGCGGTCCCGGCAATTGCGCGGCGTCGACTTTCACGGAAGCGTTTCCCAATAACACAACGTTCGTCAGCTTCACGCCGGTGCCTGCGGGATGGACTTGCACGACCACTGGCTCCATCAGTTGCTCGGACCCCAGCGTGGCGCCGAATTCGACCAGCACATTCACGCTCAAAGCAACGGTGAACGCAGGCACGGCCAATGGGACCATCATTACCGACCAGGCGAACGTGAGCACGACCTCACACGATACGAATCTGGCAAATAATTCGTCCACCGTGACGATTGGTGTGGCCGGCGGAACCCAAGCCGATCTCAGCGTCACGAACTCCGGCAGTCCGAATCCCGTGACAGCCGGCGGAAATATCACCTACACGCAGACCGTGACGAACAATGGTCCGGCAACCGCAACGTCGGTTGTTCTCTCGGAAGCGGTTCCGGCAAACAGCACCTTCTTCTCTCTGTCCGGCTCGGGTTGGGCCTGCACCACCGCCGCGCCCTACACCTGCAGCATCGCAAGTCTTCCTGTAGGTACAGCCACGTTTACCTTCGTCGTGAGTGTCGCGACCACGGTCGCGCCCGGCACGGTTATCGCCGATACCGCATCCGTTTTTTCGGCGACCGGCGATCCCAATACCGGCAACAACTCTGCTTCCTCCAGCGTGCTGGTTGCCAGCTCGGCTGCTCTCTCGGTCACCAATTCGGCCAGCCCCGTTCCTGTGCAGGCGGGAAATAACATCACATACACACAAGTGTTCACCAACGGCGGTCCCAGCGCGGCCAACACGGCGACCTTCACCGAAGTTACGCCGGCGAACACCACCTTCGTTTCGTTGACGCCAATTCCAAGCGGATGGTCTTGCACTCTTCCAACCGTGGGCAGCGCGGGGACAATCAGCTGTACTAATCCCAGCTTCGCAGTAGGATCAGCCAGCTTCCCCGTGATTCTCAAAGTAACCGCAGGGACCCCCGCTGGCACCGCGATCAACGACACCGTAACTGTGAGTTCCGCGACGAGCGATCCGAACACAACGAACAACACCGCGACCGCCGCGGATATCGTCGCTACGGCAACCGAAGCGGACCTGATCGTCACCAACGTAGCCTCGCCAACGTCTGTGTCAGCTGGCAGCAACATCGCCTATACGCAAACCGTCACTAACAACGGTCCGGCCGCGGCAACGACTGCGACCTTTACACAGGTAACGCCTCCCAATACAACCTTTCAATCGATTACTCCTCCAACTGGCTGGGTGTGCGGAACCAAGCCGGCGGTGGGAGGAACGGGCACGATCACTTGCACCGATGCGAGCGTTGCCGCCAACACCTCGGGAACCTTCACCCTGGTATTGCAAGTCAACTCCGGCACGCCTTCGG
>Ga0209006_10004228_pt1 | contig 13041 bp, 12 predicted proteins | sample JacPin_JW_Ref_O2_FD_188567 | JGI IMG/M metagenome (GOLD analysis project Ga0209006, IMG submission 188567) | Forest soil microbial communities from Algoma, Ontario, Canada - Jack Pine, Ontario site 1_JW_Ref_O2 (SPAdes) (version 2) | ecosystem: Environmental > Terrestrial > Soil > Boreal... | reverse complement strand
CTCAGATAAGGATCGTCGAGATCGCCGCCCCCGTAGTAGTGATCGATTCCGTCGGAGGCGATAAGAACCTCGCGGCGGGCGGACGTTTCCGGCCAGCGTTTGATCAAGTCACTCACGGAGAAATACGGACTGGCGTTGATGCCGGCGCTGCCCATGGGAAGACGCAACGCTTTCGCCGCACGTGCATGATCGCTGGTAAGATCCTGCTCCACTTTCGCAGTGCCATTCTGCATGTAGGCAATGCCGATCTTGGTAGTTGCCGGCTGCGCTGCAATGAAGTGGTGAAGGTCTTGCAGTTGTGATCCGAGGCTGACATTGGAGCCATCGTCGAGAAGAATAAAAAGTTCGAGCGCCGCGTTATCTCCATTCGCGGGAACCCAGTTGACGATTTGATCGCGATCGCGGCCTTCGTAAATCATCACATCGTCGCGCCCCACCGCCGGTACGTCGGAGCCGTGACGCGCTTCGACCGTGACCAGCATGTGGGATTGCATCGCTTGTGCGTCCGAAGTCTGTGCTGCGAGAATGCCGCCGAGCGAAGCGCAAAGAGCAAATCCGAATGCCAGTTTCAGTAGACCGCTAAATCTAATCATAGGAACTCCCTCCGAAATGGCGGCCATTCGGCCAAAGGTCGATCATGACGCCGACGCTCTATCAAGAATTAGATGCGAATCGGAGGCGAAAGAGCGCATCGTTCATCTTTTTGCTGCGCCACAATGCATCTTTTATCTCGGGTTCATTGCCGCCCAGCAACTCCGGATTTTTGAGTCCAACCCATTTGTTTTCCGGCGTCGCGAGAGAATGAAAGGACGTGCCTCATCGCGCGTAGCGTGATACCTTTACGAATCCAAAAATGTTGTGATGCAGTGAATGAAGAATCGGTCCGCTTCGGCGGGTGCTCAGGTCCTGCCCCCAGCCGGGAAGATGTGCAAGAGGAAAAACACGGGATGACGATTAGCAGACGCCAGTTCATCGGCAAAATGGCGAAGGCCGGCGGGTACGCCTCCGCGTTCATGACCATGCATTCGCTCGGTTTGCTCGGTATGGCAGAGACACAACAGGAAAAAAACTTTCCTCTTCCCTCGTCGGCGGGCCGCGGCACGAAGGTGATCATTCTTGGAGCGGGCATTGCGGGGTTGGTCTCTGCCTATGAGATGCGGCGGGCCGGATTTGATTGCGCAGTGTTGGAAGCGCGCGAGCGTCCCGGCGGACGCAACTGGACCTTGCGTCGGGGGTCCAGGCTGGTATTCAACGACGGCACTTCGCAGGAGTGCAGGTTCGACGAAGGAAATTATTTCAACTGCGGTCCCGCGCGCCTACCCTCCATCCATAAAACGATGCTCGGTTATTGCCGCGAACTCGGAGTCGCGCTCGAGGTCGAGGTGAATACTTCTCGCAGTACTCTTCTCCAGAATGACAACGTCTTTGGCGGCAAGCCCATCCGCCAGCGTCAGGCCATCAACGACGCTCGCGGCTACGTCGCGGAATTGCTAGCCAAGTGTGTGCAGCGGGGCGCGCTCGACGAGGCCTTCACGAGTGACGATCACGCCCTCGTGATGGATTTTTTGAAGTCGTATGGCGCCCTGGGAAAAGACTATCGATACAAAGGCTCGGCGCGCTCCGGCGACCAGCAGTTGCCCGGAGCGGGAGATCAGGTTGAAATCGCTTGTCCGCCGCTTGCTTTCTCCGATCTGCTCAAATCGCAGTTTTGCAAGTCCATGCTGTTCGAAGAGGTGCTCGACATGCAGGCGACAATGTTCCAGCCGGTCGGCGGCATGGACCGGATTCCTTATGCATTTGCGCGGTCTCTGGGTGAACTCATCCACTATAACTCGCCCATCACGGAGATTAGAAAAACGAGCGACGGCGTACGGGTAATGTACCGCAAAGGCGAGTCCGGCTCGATCGAGTCCGTTGAGGCGTCATACTGCATCTGCACATTGCCGCTCACCATCCTTAAAGCCATACCGAATGACTTCGCTCCGCGGGTGAAGTCAGCGATTAGTGCCGTAACTTATGACTCCGCGTACAAAGTCGCCTGGGAGTCGCGCCGTTTCTGGGAGCACGATGGCGATGAGATATATGGCGGCATCTCTTTTCTGACAACGGGTCTCATCAATGTGATCTGGTATCCGAGCGCGAATCTGATGTCCAAACGCGGAGTGCTCGTCTCTGGTTATTCCATGGAAAACTGGGATGACTTCGGCAAGCTTCCGACTTATGAGGCTAAGCTCGCCGCATCCAAAGCAGCGGTGGAGAAGCTGCATCCGGGCAAGAGCGTGGAGTTGCAGAACCCAATATACATGTCATGGGGCAAGATTCCTTATAACCTCGGATCGTGGGTTAGCCGCGGGCCGGGCTATCCGCCTACCAGTGAGGCGAGTTACTATCACGGTCCTTACAGAGAGCTTATCGTTCCGGATGATCGAATCTACTTTGCCGGAGACCACTGCAGCCAGATCATCGGCTGGCAGGAGGGGGCCGCGCTGGCGGCCCAGCGGGCGATTTCGATGATTGTCGATCGCGTCAGTCAATCCTAGATTAATTTACCGTGGAGATATCAATGCGAAAAACATCGATGTGCTTGATTCTGGCCTCGACGCTGATGTCGTCTTTGTTTACTGCTGCACAAACTAATGTTCGCCACATTCAGGAGGAAGACCGCCCCATCGCTACTGGCGTTTGGGCAGGAGACACTCTCTATCTGAGTGGCCAGTTAGCTGCGCCGGTCACTCCTGCCGATGCGGCCAAGGGAACAGCTGCGGTCTACGGCGACACAGAGACTCAGACCATGAGCACGCTGACCAAGATACAGGCCGCGCTCAAGAATGAAGGACTCACCATGAGCGACGTTGTGATGATGCATGTCTTTCTGGTTGGTGATCCCGCGAAAGAAGGAAAACTGGATTTCCCCGGCATGATGGCCGCTTACACAAAATTCTTCGGAACCAAGGAGCAGCCTAACAAGCCGGCTCGCAGTGCCGTGCAGGTCGCGGCTCTGGCCGCGCCCTGGGCACTGGTGGAGATTGAGGTGATAGCAGTGAAGAGCTCGGCGAAGCCTATGAAGTAGTTTGTCGATTTCGGCCGCCTCTTCACGGCGCGACAGCGGTGGGGACGTGAATTGTGCGCAGCCATGTTTCAACTAGTTGCGGCCATGAGGTGATGGGAAGGTCGGTCCTTCGCAAGCCGCAGCCATGACCTCCGTTGGAGTAGATGCGCAGTTCTGCCGGAACCTTGGCGTTCTTCAGCGCCAGGAAATATACGGCGGAGTTCTCCAGGTGCACTGGATCATCTTCGGCCTGCAGAATGAAGGCCGGCGGAGTTTGGTCGGTGAGGTGAATCTCGGCGTTGGGCGAAGTTTCGCTCCGCTAGAGCCAGATGTATCTCAGGCCGCCTTAAGCTTGGGCAACTCCTGCTGCGCCACGTGAAACTTTTTCACGCCCAGAACGGTGAGGGCAATATAGATCGCTAACACGATAATCTGCACGACCAGGAAGGGCGGTTCGGTTTGCGTGGGAGCGACTGCCGTTAGTGCCGGGACTTTGCGGAAAAGCTGGACCACCAAAACAAAGACGTTGAGGTAGAGAGCGGTGGATGCGGTGACGACGTAGACCCAGCGCCAGGCGTGGTTAAGATGAAACACGTAGCGCGCGAGAATGGCGATGGCCAGCACGATCAGCGAAATAATGCCGACCTTGTGGGACGGCAGAAGGTGCTCGAAGGGAAATCCGAATCCGGTCACGCTGGTGAGCACCGTGGTCACGAGAAAGAGCGCGGTTATGCGGTCAAAGCGCCGGCCAGTGAGGAAGCCATAGACTACGACCAGCCCTGAGCCAATTCCGATCAGGCTGATCAGGACGTGGAGAAACGTATACGTGGCAGTCGACATGCCAAGAATCATGGTCGGTCTCCTTGAACTACCGAGATGGGATTCATGTTGTCACAAAATCTTGCGTTCGACTACTTGGGCGAGGAAAAAGACTAACCTGTGTTGTGCAAGCCAGCGGCGATTCCGTTGATGGTTGCGCACAGGGAATAGTTGAGCGCGTCAGTATTTTCGCCCGCGCGTTTGCGTCGCAAAAGGTCAACCTGCACCAGACTCATGGGATCGACATAGGGATTGCGCAGGCGGATGGAGCGAAAGAGCACTGCGTTGTCTTGCAGCAAGTCATTTTCGCCGGTGATGGACAACAAAGCTTTTCGCGTGCGTAGAAATTCCTCTTCCAACATGGCGAAGACGCGGTTTCGTAGACTTGCGTCTTCCACCAAACTGGCATAGAGACGCGCGATGGTGAGATCGGCTTTCGCCATTGCCAGTTCCACGTTGCGCACCAGTTCGGAAAACAGCGGGAAATCGGCCATCATTTCGCGAAGAAGTGCGGCGCTACCCGGCGACCTGTCCAGAAACTTCTCAACAGCATAACCCACGCCAAACCATGCGGGAACGGCGTGCCGGCTCTGCATCCATCCGAAGACCCAGGGAATGGCGCGCAGATCTTCTAGACATCGGCTTTGGCTGCGCCTGGCCGGGCGGGACCCGATCTGCACATTCTCCAACTCGTTCACCGGCGTGGCCTGTTCGAAGTAGATCAGCACGTCGGGATTCTCGGCGATGTTTTTGCGATAGAAGACGAACGCGTCCTGCGACATTTCTTCCATCGCCTTGTAAAAGCGGGCAGTCTGTTCCCTGTTCGCCGCATGCGGCTGGCTGAGTGCTTCGAGCGATGCTGCGATCATCAACTCGAGATTCCATTCGGCCAGCACGGGATCGGCATATTTCCAATTCAGTACTTCGCCCTGTTCCGTAATTCGTATGCGCCCGGAAAAATCTCCGGCAGGCTGCGCGAGAATAGCGTTGTGGGTAGGTCCGCCGCCGCGTCCCACGGTACCACCGCGGCCATGGAAGAGGCTCAATTTAACGCCGCATTCGCCAGCCGCTTGATGCAAGGAGCGGTGAGCTTTGTGCAACTCCCAGGTGCTGGTGAGCATGCCGCCGTCTTTGTTGGAATCCGAATAGCCCAGCATGACTTCCTGCGTGCGCCCCCAGGAATCGAGTAACGGCGAATACTCCGGCGAATTCCACAAGCGACGCATCACATCCGCGGAACAACGCAAGGCCTCGATGGACTCGAACAATGGCACCGGCATCAGGCCAGGATCGTTGCCATTCTTGCCCAGGCTGACTCCGCAGATTGCCGCCAGGCGGAGCACATCAAGGATGTCCTGTTCGGTCTGCGTATTGCTGACGATGAATGTTCGCAGTGACGCCGGAGGATATTGCCGCTTTAGAAGCGCGATCAGTTGGAAGGTATTGATGACGTCACGCGATCGTTCGGAGAGTGCGTGAGAATCAGGTCTCGAACTCATCTCCGTTCTTCCCGACGCTGCGGCGGCGAGTTCCGCCAAGGCTTGAGCGAGAATTTGCGAGTGCTGGCGAATATCGAGCGTGTGCAAGTTGAAACCAAAAGTTTGCACTGCGCGTAACAGCGGATCGATCGCCAGTTCCGCCAGTCGGCCGCCCTGATTTTCGCAGAGACTGGCACGGAGTAAATCGAGATCCGACGCGAATTCCGCTCTGTCTTTGTAGGCGGCAGGGGCTGGAGGGTCCTTTCTCGAGGCCCGAAGCCTGCTCTCCATCAGTTCCAGGAAAAGGCGATACAACTCAGCCTCGGAAATTCTTCGGACGTGCGCGGCCATGGACAGCGATTCGTATTCTTCAATTTTTCGGCGCAATCCTTCGGATATGCCCACCCGCCGCCGGGATGAACTCAGAAGATTGATGGCCTTCGATATCTGGCGCAGATAGAAATCGATGATCACATTGCGAGCCATTTGTAGCGCGTCGCGGGTACAATCCCCAGTCACAAAAGGGTTGCCGTCGCGGTCGCCACCAATCCAGGAACCGAAAGAAAGCACACACGGCAACTGCCGCTCCTCCAGATCGAGGCCATAGACTTCGCGGAAACAGTCCGCCATCTCGGCATAGACCTTTGGCAGAGTATCGAACAGAGTCATGGGATAGGGATCAAGCCCCATGCGAATTTCGTCGGCCACGCTGGGCTTGGTCAGGCGGACTTCGTCCGTCTGCCACAAGGCGGTGATCTCGGCGAGCATCCGCATCTCCAGTTCTTCTGCGTCGGAGATGGAAAGCGGCAGGCGATCAAGTTGCTCAAGAAAACCGGCGATATTGCGCCGCTTACCCAGCACAGTGCGGCGCGCGACCTCCGTGGGATGAGCGGTAAACACAGGCGTGACTTCAATCTGTTTGAGCGCGTCGAGAGCCTGTTGCGCCGTAGTGCCGACGGCCTTCAATCTGGTCAAAGTTCCACGGAACGATCCGGGTAAAAGAGGATGATCGGCGTGTAGTTGCCCGGCGCGCCGGCGGCGTTTGCGGTGGTTCGTTTCCGCGAGATTGGTCAGTTCAAAATAAATCGAAAATGCCTTGGTCAGCTTGTAGGCATCTTCGACGGATAGCCGGGCAATGATGCTGCGCGCCCGATCCATCCCGTCTTCCTCGCTATAACTCTCTGGCTCACGGCCGGTATGCTCCAGATTAGGGGGTTCGCGCTGTTGGATCAGCAGGCGGCGGAGATGCTCGACGACATCCAGCAGACCTTCGCCCGACTGCTCTACCAGCACGCGGCCCAGCAGCATTCCCAGCGAGCGAACATCGCGGCGAAGGGGAAGTTCTTTGGCGGGATCCGAGGTGGAAGCCGTCAGTTCCGAGAGACGGCCTTTTTGATCTTCGGTTGCCCACAATGGCGTCTCACCCATGACTCATAATATAAGGAGCGAGGCAACGTCGCGCCGAAAAGGGTTGCCACAGTTTTTCCGCAGCTTCATCGCCAAAATTCCGCTTTGACAAGATGAGGAGTCTTCGCTATCTTAAGCTTCGTGACCAGTCTGGCTCATCGTCATCATCACCATCGCGTGCACTGCGCGTCGGCGGGGGTGTTTGGCTAAGCCAGCGTAACACCTGAGAGATTTGAAGCCCGCTGATGCGATTAACGCTCAGCGGGCTTTTTGTTTTTCCGCGAAGGATGCATATGAATGAGGAAATTGATTTTGAAAAGATGCAGGGCCTGGCGCCGGCCATTGTGCAGGATGCGGCGACCGGCGAAGTGCTGATGCTGGGCTTTATGAATCGCGAAGCCTGCGAACGCACGTTCGATACCGGCTACGTGACGTTCTACAGCCGCACCCGCAACCAGCTTTGGACCAAGGGAGAGACCTCGGGCAATCGGCTGAAAGTAATTTCCGCGAGCACGGATTGCGATCACGACACGGTGCTGCTGCAGGTGCAGGTGGAGGGAGCGGGCCTGGTGTGCCATGAAGGAACGCGGTCGTGTTTTACACGCACACTAATCCGGAAAGATGCGAAGCATGAAAGCTCAGGGGTGCAGGCGGTGCGCTCATGAAGATTCGCCTGGGCATTCCGAAAGGAAGTTTGCAGGAAGCTACGCTGCAATTGTTTGCGCGCGCCGGTCTGCCCATCTTCACCAACGGGCGATCGTATTTTGCAACGACTGCGGATGTGGAAGTCGATTGCATGTTGATTCGCGCGCAAGAGATGGCGCGCTATGTGGAGCATGGAGTTCTGGATGCCGGGCTCACCGGATTCGATTGGGTGGTTGAGAGCGGGCTGGAAGTGGTCACTGTATCAGACCTAATTTATGCCAAACAGAGCCGGGGCAAAGTGCGCTGGGTGCTGGCGGCTCCGGAAGATTCGCCGTTCGAGCGCGCGGAGGATTTGCGGAATTGCATCATCGCGACGGAATTGGTCAGCGTCACGCGGAAGTATTTTGAAAACAAGAACATCCCCGTGCAGGTGGAATTTTCCTGGGGCGCAACCGAAGTGAAGCCTCCCATGCTGGCCGACGCTATCGTGGAGGTCACTGAGACTGGAAGTTCGTTGAAGGCCAATCGCCTGCGCATCATGGATACGGTGCTGGAATCGAATACGCAGATCATCGCCAACAAGGCCGCATGGAGCGATGTTGCGAAGCGGCGCAAGATTGAAAACCTGGCGCTGATGCTGCGCGGTGCGATGGATGCGCAGAATCGAGTGGGCCTGATGCTGAATGTTCGGAGGTGCGATTTGGCGGCGGTACTCGCAGTCTTGCCGGCGCTGCAAAAACCAACCATCTCGACTCTCAGTGACGACGACTGGGTGGCGGTGAATACGGTGATCGAAGAAGGGAAAGCGTGGCAAGTTATCCCGCGCTTGAAAGAGGCGCATGGGGAGGGAATTGTCGAGTATCCGCTGAATAAGGTGGTGTTGTGATGCGGATTCTTTCAGGTCCTGCGGCCGAGGCGAGAGTGCGCAAGATTGCGGCGCGTGGATCGCGGTACGCCGAAATCGAGCCGGTGGTGCGCCGGATTGTCGCCGACGTACGGCGGAAGGGCGACGGAGCGCTGCGTAAGTATGCGCGGCGTTGGGATGGACTTCGGCCACAGGAATCTCTGCAAGTTTCGGAGGTCGAGATTCGGGCGGCGTGGAAATCTGCAAACCCTGACTTGAAGGCTTCTCTGCAAACTGCCGCGGCCAACATTCGCCGCTTCTGCAAATGGCAAAAGCCGCGCGAACGGTCGCGAACAAAAAACGGGATTACTTTGGGACAAATCGTGCGGCCCTTAGATTCTGTGGGCTGTTACGTTCCGGGAGGGCGCTACCCTCTGATTTCGACATTGTTGATGACCGTTATTCCCGCCCAAGTGGCGGGCGTCGAGAATATTCGCGTTGTCTCGCCACAGCCACGAATGGAAGTGCTGGCAGCGGCGGAAATGGTGGGAGTGCGTGAAGTATATCGCGTGGGTGGCGCACAGGCGATTGCCGCGCTTGCATATGGAACGCAAAGCATTCCGCGTGTTGACAAGATCGTTGGGCCGGGAAATCTTTATGTCACTGCGGCGAAAAAATTGGTTGCGTTCGATTGCGCCATCGACTTTCTGGCCGGTCCGACAGAAGTTGTCATTGTTAGTGATTCAGGACGTGCGGAGTTCATTGCCGCGGACATGGTGGCGCAGGCGGAGCATGATCCGGAAGCGCTGGCCGTTTTTATCACGACTCGCGGCAATTTGGCCCGCGAGGTAGCTACGGCAGCCAATAAGTTCAGTGCGGGAAATAGAATCGCGCGCGAATCCCTGCGTCGAAACGGCGCGATTCTTATTTCCGCGTCGCGTGCGGAAAGCTTCCATTGGGCGAATGAAATCGCGGCCGAACATCTTACGGTTGATGCTGCCGACATGGCGCGGGTGCGCAATGCGGGGTCGATCTTCGTGGGTGAGTATTCGCCGCAGGCTGCGGGTGACTATGCTTCTGGCCCAAATCACGTGCTGCCCACTGGTGGCGCGGCGCGATTTCGCGGGGGGCTGAGCATACTCGACTTTATGAAAATCATCGGCGTGCAAAAGCTTTCGCGGGATGGTTTGAAAACAATCGCGCCTGTCGTCGAATCCCTGGCGGAAGCGGAAGGATTGCGTGCGCACGCCGAATCGATCCGCACGAGGTTCGCGCATGCTTAAGGCACGCGAAGCGGTATGCAGCCTGCCCACGTACCATCCGCCACTAAGTGGGCGAGATGGCTTGCGCCTGGATTTCAATGAAAACACCGTGGGCTGCTCGCCGCGAGTGTTGGCACGACTGCGCGAGATTACGGCGGAAGACATCGCGCGCTATCCGGAGCGTGCGCCGGTGGAGCGAATTGTGGCTGACCATTTACGCATGGAGCCGGACGAATTGCTGCTGACGAACGGGGTGGATGAAGCGATTCATTTACTTTGCGAAACCTTTCTGGAACCAAGCGACGAGGTTCTTATCGTTGTGCCCACGTTCGCGATGTATGAGATTTGTGCGGCGGCCACCGGGGCGCGAGTCATCGCGGTCCCGGCGGGAAAAGAGTTTTGCTTCCCGACCGCCGACTTGCTCTCGCAGCTCACGCCGCGCACGCGATTGATCGCGATTGCCAATCCCAACAATCCGACAGGCTCGGTGGCGAATCTCGCGGACTTGCTCGAGATCGCGCGCCGCGCCCCGCAGGCTGCCATTCTCGTTGACGAGGCCTATTTCGAGTTTTACGGAGCGACACTGCTGAACCAGTGGCGCAATCTTCCGAACATATTCGTAGCCAGAACTTTTTCAAAAGCATATGGCCTGGCCGGGCTGCGCATTGGAGTGCTCGCCGGAAGCGCCGAATACATTCCTCTGGTGAATCGCGTCGGTTCGCCTTACAACGTGAATGGCGTCGCGCTGGCTTGCCTGCCGACGGCGCTTGCGGATGAAGATTACGTTCGCGGCTATGTCGAGCAAGTTCGCTGCGGACGCAGCCTGATGGAGCAAGAATTTTGCCGCTGGGGTATTCGCTATTGGCCGAGCCAGGCGAACTTCGTTTTGGCGAGATTCGGGTCATCGAAGAACGCATTCATCCAGTCCATGCGAAGGCGCGGCATCCTGGTCCGTGACCGCTCTCGCGACTACGGTTGCGAGGGCTGCGTGCGCATCACGCTTGGCACACGCGAACAGACCGAGCGACTGCTGCTAGCGTTGCGCGAGGCGCTGAGCGAGATCGGCATGAAAGAGGTCACCGCGCAATGAGACGGGCCACGATTCAACGCACCACGAAGGAGACCGACATTCGCGCAACCTTGGTCATTGAAGGCCGAGGCCGGTACAAGATTGCCACCGGAATCCGCTTCTTCGACCACATGCTGGAATTGTTCGCGCATCACGGAGGGTTTGATCTGGAACTCCGTGCCAAAGGCGATTTGGATGTCGATCAGCACCACACCGTGGAAGATGTCGGAATTTTGCTGGGGGAGCTTTTCGACAAGGCGCTGGGCGCGAAGCGCGGCATTCTGAGGGCCGGATATTTTGTGATGGCGATGGATGAAACTCTTGGCTTATCTGCCGTCGATTTTTGCGGGAGAACTTCCGTGACCGTTGACACCAAGGTTCGCGCGCGCCTTGTAGGCGATTTGCAGGCGGAACTGGTGCATGACTTCTTTGATGGTTTTGCCCGCGGAGCGCGGGCGAGTGTTCATGCCAAGGTGCTCTACGGACGCTCCAGTCATCACAAGATTGAAGCGCTGTTCAAAGCGTTCGCGAGGGCTTTGCGTGCGGCTTGTTGGCGCGATCGCCGCATGGCGGGCCTGCTGCCAAGCACGAAAGGATTGCTCTGATGATCGCGGTTGTGGATTACGGCGCTGGGAATCTTACGTCGGTCAAGAAAGCCCTGGATCATTTAAGAGCGGATTCGATCATTACGCGCGATCCAGAGGTCGTTGCTCGGTCCGAAAAAATTGTGCTGCCTGGTGTCGGGCATTTTTCCGCTACGAGTGTTCTGGAACGCGGCGGTTTGCGAGCCGTAATTCATCAAAGAATTCGACAGGGCGCTCCATTTCTCGGGATTTGCGTGGGACTTCAGTGGATGTTTGATTCGAGCGTGGAAGCGCCAGGGACCCATGGTTTGGGATTATTTGCGGGAGAGTGCGTCCGCTTTCCGGATATCGTCAAGTCGCCGCATGTGGGATGGAATTCGTTGGCTTGTCACAATGGATCGCGCCTGTTTCAAGGAATCTCTTCGGGTGCGTTTGTTTACTTCACGCACTCGTATTCTGCCCCGGTGGTGAATGCGACGGTGGCGCGCTGCGATTACGGTGGAGAGTTCTCCGCCGCGGTCGAGCGAGACAATTTGTTCGGAGTGCAATTTCACCCGGAAAAATCGGGGGTGACTGGGTTGAGGATTTTGCGAAATTTTTGCGGTCTTTGATGTTGATTTCAGCCATGCTGACCAAAAGAATCATTGCGTGCCTCGACGTGAATGCGGGGCGGGTGGTCAAGGGGGTGCAGTTTCAGCATCTGCGCGATGCGGGCGATCCAGCAGAACTAGCATTGGCTCACGGCGAAGCTGGCGCCGATGAAGTAGTGCTGCTCGATATTTCGGCGACGCACGAAGGTCGGGCAACTCTGGTCGAAACCGTGCGGCGAACCGCTCGAGAATTATTCATTCCATTCACGGTGGGCGGTGGAATTCGTTCGTTGGAAGATGCGACCGCGGTTTTCGACGCGGGCGCGGACAAAATCAGCATCAACTCTGCCGCCATCGCTGATCCGACTTTAATTACGCGCATTGCAGAGCGCTACGGCTCGCAGGCGGTAATCGTCGCCATCGATGCCAAACGTGCTGACGGAGAAGCGCGATTCGAGGCATACGGTAACGGCGGCCGAAATCCCACCGGGCGCGACGCCATCGCCTGGGCGGGCGAGGCCGAATATCGGGGGGCCGGCGAAATTCTTCTCACCTCAATGGATCGCGATGGAACCGGCGCCGGCTTCGATTGCGAACTGACGAGCGCGTGTTCCGACGCGGTGCGTATTCCGGTGATTGCTTCCGGCGGCGGCGGAGACACCCAGAGCTTCATTGATGTTTTTCAGCGGGGCCGTGCCGACGCTGCACTGGCTGCTTCCATCTTTCACTTCGGCCTGCATCGTCTCGGTAATCTTAAGCAGGAATTGCAGGGCGCGGGCATTCCGGTGCGCTGGCCATGCTGATTCCTTCCATCGATCTCATGGGCGGCAAGATTGTGCAGCTTGTACAGGGCGACCGCAAGGCGCTGGAATTCGAGCATTTCGAAGAGTGGATCGCGCGGTTTTCGTCGTTTCCTTTAGTTCAACTCATCGACCTCGATGCTGCCATCGGCACCGGCGACAATCGCGAACTGGTGCGGCAATTTGCCGGTCGCCTTCCGTGTCAGGTCGGCGGAGGCATTCGCTCGATTCGCACTGCGCAGGACTTGTTAGCGGCCGGGGCGCAGAGAGTAATTCTAGGATCGTCGCTCATCCGCGATGGTCAGCTTGACGCGGCTTTCGCGGAAGAAGCTGCTCGCACTCTCGGGTCCGAGAGACTCGTGTTTGCGGTCGATTGCAAGCGGGGGCGCGTGGCCATTCGCGGATGGCGTGAACTAACGTCGATCAACCCTCTTCATATGATCGCGACTCTCGATCCCTGGTGCGGAGCATTCCTCTACACGCACGTGGACGGC
>Ga0209006_10004227_pt1 | contig 13042 bp, 10 predicted proteins | sample JacPin_JW_Ref_O2_FD_188567 | JGI IMG/M metagenome (GOLD analysis project Ga0209006, IMG submission 188567) | Forest soil microbial communities from Algoma, Ontario, Canada - Jack Pine, Ontario site 1_JW_Ref_O2 (SPAdes) (version 2) | ecosystem: Environmental > Terrestrial > Soil > Boreal... | reverse complement strand
GAAATCGGGATCGCGGTCGACAAACTCTCTTGAGACGTGGGACGTCTCCGGGCTGATCGCGTAGAGGTTGCTCTCAGTGCTGGCGTAGGCATCACGCGCGATTTGTTGCATGCGGTCAAAGCCCGTGTCGCCTTCGGCTTCGCGGAGTTTCGGCGCGCGGGCGAGATAGACGTCGTTTTCCTTCAGCGCGCGCATGGGCACAAACACCAGGAAGGCCGGCGTCGACACTCCAACGTTTGCTTGATAGACGACCCAAGGCATGTCCGCACCAATCTTTTCGTAAGCGGCGCTCAGGAGGTTGAAGGATTCGACGAATTCGCTTTCGTGGCCGGGACGAAGACGTACTTCAAGGACGCGCATGTACCGGGCTTTTGAAAGATCGATGCGGGTCACGCGGTAGCCAAGATCATCGCGACGAACTGCAATGGTCGTACTCTCGCTGGTTTCGAGCGCACGGATTTGCTCCTGCAGGTGAGCAAGTTCGGGATGGGATGCAAATAGTTGCCTCCAAACGACAGAGGCGTTGCCCACCTGCTCGAAGGAATCGAACGAATCGAAGGACAGCGCTTCAGGCGGGCCGGTGATGGATTGCAGATCGATCCACGAGTTCGGAACATCCAGACGGTTGCAGGCCCGCGTTATGCTAACTGCGAGCTTCTGTCGCGCGCCTTCACTTGCAAACTTGAACTGTTGATGGACGAGCAGAAGAATCTTCGGCGGCGCAGGGGCCGCGCTCGCCGGCTCCAACCCCTGGCGCCCGGCAATCGGGGAAAACGCCAGAGGGTAGAGTATGACGATCGGGGCGAACCACCGTACTCTCATCCGAACTCCAGGAAAATCTTCAGACTCCGAGGCCGATAGCTAAGGCTTGCCTGCGTGGCGGGCCACCTTCAGGTGGGCGCTTTCCCATCTTCCAAGGTGGAGTCCAACCCTCAGTGAGCGGTGCAGCATGAGGACCGCCCCCGTTAGCGATCCTGACCAAGCGTATTCCCGAGAACTCCCGCAGATATCGCCTCGAACAAGATTCATCCAGCATATACCACGTCACCGAATCGGGAGAGTCTTCGGACCGCGAAATGTGGTCTGGCATCAGGCAAAACGCATGCACCGCTATGGCGTGCCCTCCTGAATCCCATATGGGCACCGGTATCGACGATTGGGAATCTTACTCGAATGATGGCAGCATCGCAGCAAAGAAAGCGCCGACCTGAAGGTCGCCGCTGCAAATGGCACGCTATCCATTGGAAAAAATCGCGCGGCCTGGGAACCGCGCCGCGGAGCCTAGTTCTTCCTCGACCCGCAGAAGCTGGTTGTATTTGGCGATGCGGTCCGTGCGGGAGGCCGAGCCTGTTTTGATCTGGCCAGCGCCTGTGGCAACAGCGAGATCGGCGATGAAAGTGTCTTCGGTTTCGCCGGAGCGATGCGAAATGATCGAGTTGTAGCCGGCTTTTCGCGCCATTTCAATGGCATCGATGGTTTCGGTCACGCTGCCAATCTGATTTAGCTTAATAAGAATGGCGTTGGCAATTCCCTCCTTGATTCCGCGCGACAGCCGCGCCGTGTTCGTCACGAAGAGATCATCGCCGACAAGCTGAATTCTTTTCTTTGAAGACTTCGCGCCGACAGATTGCGTTAGTGCCTTCCAACCGGACCAGTCATCTTCGGCCATCCCATCTTCGAGCGAGACGATGGGATATTTTTCGATCCACTTCGCCCAATACTCGACCATCTCCGCCGGTGAGTGCGCGGATTTATCCGACTTCTTAAAAACGTACTTGCCGCTGGCTTTGTCGTAGAACTCGCTGGCGGCGGGATCGAGCGCAATGCCAACCTGCTCGCCCGGCTTGTATCCCGCTGCGCCAATCGCCTCGAGCACAATCTGAATCGCTTCCTCGTTCGATTTGCAGCTCGGCGCGAAGCCGCCTTCGTCACCCACCGCGGTCGAATACCCGTGTTTTTTCAACGTGGCTTTCAGCGAATGAAATATTTCCACGCCCCAGCGCAGAGCCTCCGAAAAGCTGGGCGCGCCGATGGGCATAACCATGAATTCCTGGAAGTCGACGGAACTGTCTGCATGCGCACCGCCATTCAGAATGTTCATCATCGGGACAGGAAGAAGATTCGCGCTCGTGTCCGTCGAGTAGCGCGCAAGATATTTGTACAGCGTAAGATTCTGCGCAGCCGCCGCGCCCCGCGCTGCCGCCATGGAAACCGCGAGGATGGCATTGGCCCCCAAACGCGACTTGGTAGGCGTGCCATCCAGTTCGATCATGCGCTTATCCAGCCCGCGCTGGTCTGCGGCGTCAAAGCCTATAACGGCTTTGGCAATTTCTCCGTTAACGTTGGCCACCGCCTGCAACACGCCTTTGCCGAGATACCGCGACTTGTCGCCGTCACGCAGTTCCAGCGCTTCATGTTCTCCCGTCGACGCACCAGACGGGACCGCGGCGCGGCCTCTCGCGCCAGTTCCAACATACACGTCGGCCTCGACAGTAGGATTTCCGCGCGAGTCGATGACTTGGCGGGCGTTGACGCGAGTGATATTCGTGGACATATCTGCTAAATCTCCTGGGTTGAATTGAGCTTGCGATTGTAGCAGACGCCGCGAGCACTCCGCGCCATGCACAGCGGGGCGCGTCGAAGGCTGGATTCAGTCGCGCCCGCCTCCGCGGAGGATGTCTCTCAGCTCGCTTATCTTCGCGATTTCGTATTCAGACCGAAGCGCGTGGCACTTAGCGGCGTCGCCATAGCCATAGCGCACCCAGCAGCAATTGAGACCTGCGGCCTTGGCGAACCGAATGTCGATTTCCGCGTCTTCAATCACTATCGTGTCGGACTGCGGGATTTTCGCAAAGTACGGTGCGATATGTCTCAAGTAGAGTTCGGGCTTCGGTTTGTTATGTTCCACGTCCTCTGCGCTAATCACCAAATCAAAAAAGGCCCAGATCCTCAAGCGCTCCAGAAGCTGATCCAGTCCTTTGCGCCCTTTCTAAAGTCAGACCGACGGTGGCTTTCACCTCTTCCGGCGATGGAGCGGAGTAGCCAAACGCTGTGAGTACATCGGTCATGCACGCGCTAATTCCGTCAAGAGACGAAGCAAGCGTGCCGTCAAAATCAAATATAGCCAGGCGATACGTCATGGTCGCGATCTAGTCGGGGGTTTCCGCGAGAACCTGGCACCCTATGCAGATTCAGGTTCTTCGATGAGAGACTCTTGCCGCACAACGACCACGATTCCCGAATCGGTTACATGGAACCGCCTGCGGTCGGCCTCCGTGTCAAAGCCGATCTCCGTGCGCTCAGGGAGGCTGACGTGACGGTCGATGATCGCGCGGCGAATGCGCGAGTGGCGGCCAATATTCACGTGATTGTACATAATGGAGTCCGTCACTTCGCAGTAGCTGTTCACCCGGACGTTATTCCCGATTACGCATCGCTGCACGCGCCCGCCCGAGATGACCGAACCGCCAGCGACGATGGAATCGAGCGCCACGCCCATGCGTTCGGGATCGGCAAACACGAATTTCGCAGGCGGATACTGGTGCTGCCACGTTCGCAGCGGCCAATGGTTGTCGTACAAGTTGAAAACCGGCGACACGCTCACCAAATCCATGTTCGCTTCGTAGTAAGCGTCGAGCGTGCCGACGTCGCGCCAGTAAAGCGCGTCCTTCTGGTTTTCATCCACGAAGTTATAAGCGAACACGCGGTGCTTCGAAATAATGCGTGGGAGAATGTCCTTCCCGAAATCGTGGGCCGATTTCGGATCTTCGGAATCCGCGAGAAGTATGGGGATCATCAGTTGCGTATTGAAAATGTAGATCCCCATCGAAGCGTTGCAATTCCCGGGATGATGCGGAGAATGTTTCGGCGCAGCAGGTTTTTCTTCGAAGCCGATAATGCGCCACTCCTTATCCACTTCAATCACACCGAATTGCCGGGCCGCCTGCGCGACGGGATGCAGGATGGTCGCCACGGTCACATCCGCCGACGAATCCACATGCTGCTTAAGCATCTTGGCGTAATTCATTTTGTAAATGTGGTCGCCGGAGAGAATAAACACGTACTTCGATCGCTCGCTGCCGATCGAGTAAATGTTCTGATACACGGCATCCGCCGTCCCCTGATACCACTCCTTCGAAACGCGCATCTGCGGCGTAAGCACTTCGATGTAGTCGCCAAGCCCTGCCAGCGGCGACCATCCCGCGCGGACGTGCCGGTTGAGACTCAGCGCTTTGTATTGCGTAAGGACGAACACGCGGCGCAAATCGGAGTTGATGCAGTTCGAAAGCGTAATGTCGATGATCCGATACAAGGCGCCAAACGGAACGGCCGGCTTGGCGCGGTCGCGCGTGAGCGGCCACAAGCGCTCGCCCTGGCCTCCGGCGAGAAGCACTCCGATGGCATCGCTCATCGCAGACATGGCTGGCCTCCGGACACAGTTTTGAAAAACGGCCCATTCTAACAGCACAGGCAAGGCAGAGTGCAAGAAGCCGTAGAACCATTCGAACAGGCACCATTTCGCCGTAAATTCCCACCCGCCATTATTTACTCAAAAATTAGCTCCGTAACTACAGGGATACTAAACCCACCCGCTTCCGCTGTCCCTGCAAAGATTCCTTGACTTCCATGCCTGCAATTGATTAGAAGATGCCAGCTAGCTCGTCAGGGTGAGTCCACAACGGCCAATGGTGCGCAAGCCAATATATCGTCCATGGAGCTCGTATTTGTAAAGGGCTCGGTGGGAACTTTAGCTGGATGCCGTGCGCGGTGTGCGTGACCGCAAAGCGGCTGCCATGCGATAATGACCAGGGGCGGTGTTCGAACCAAGCAGTCACACCGCACGTAGCCAATCCGAACCGGATTGGGGGTGAATGTAAAAGTGGCTGAAGTCATTATCCAGGAAAGCGAGTCTCTGGAAAATGCACTGCGCCGTTTCAAGCGCAAGGTGCAACAGGAAGACATCATTAAAGAAATCAAGAAGCACAGCTTCTACATGAAGCCAGGCGAGAAACGCCGGGCCAAAGAAGCCCTTTCGCGGAAGCGACTGCGCAAGAAGCAGCGGCGAGAAGCGGACTAACCTCCGCCTCGCTGCTATTCAGCGCCGCACTTCCGTGATTTAGACCCCGGTTAGGCAGAGACGTTGGGTTTCTGTTGCAGATTCGCGTACGCAGGCCCAAGGGACCCCAGCCCGGTACCCCCGGACTACAGGTTTCGCCACAACACTTGGTCCTCATTGCGAAATGTGCCCATCCCCCTACCTGACTCGGGCAAGGGGAGAGCGGCTCATGGAATACCACGACAGGGTCCTGAAGTGTGCGGAGTGCGGCGCTGAATTTGTTTTTACTGCCGGCGAACAAATGTTTTTCGCCGACAAGGGTTTCAAGAACGAACCGAAGAGATGCAAAGGTTGCAAGGCCAAGCGTGCTGAAGGCGGTGGAGGAGGCGGTGGCTCCTCGCAGATGCGCTCGGAAACGAAGACCACCTGCTCCCAGTGCGGAAAGGACACCACCGTGCCCTTCCGGCCGACGCAAGGGCGTCCCGTCTTTTGCCGAGAATGCTTTCAGCAGCGCCGCGCACTAGGCGCAGCGTAAACGCGCCGCCTGGACACTGAAAATTAGAAGTCGTAGTAAAGAGCCGTTCAAGCAAAGCAACTGGTGGGACAGACATTCGTGTCTGTCCCATTTTGCATTTTTGTTGATTCTTATTCGCGATCGTTTTCGAGCGGCCGTCAACAACTCGAACAGAAACTCCGGTTCCGAACTCCGAACGCGCGAATGCTTCGCACGCGTTTTTATACTTGTACCAAAACTGTACTTCGGGTCAGGCGACTTAATTTCCGCAATACCCTAATTTCTCCCGCACAGCACCCCAGCCTTACGCTTGGGCTCTCTCCACTCAGCCCTTCTCGAACCCGGTTCTCTCCGAGCGTCCTGATCACTGGCACGGCCGCACAGCCAGGCGTCCATCTTCCGCAAGGCCCATGGCTTTAGCCGAGGAAACGCCCCGCAACCGGACTGCCTCAAGGAGAAGCTATGTCCCCAGGTGCATTAACACATTTACTCGAGAAACCGAAGTGCGTTCCTATCCGCAAGCCGGTTATGGCCATCGGATTCCTGCTTGCGGTTTCTTTCGCCACCGTCACGCTCGGCCAACGTTCCGCGCAGGATCCGGGCGTTCGCGCAGGGACCGTCGATTCCGGCAAGCCGTTCGCTTCCGTCGCTCAAACTCCTGGCGCATCCGACTTTTTCGCGAACGGTCTGTTGCGCTTTCAGGAGATTGAAACTGTTCAGGGCGGCCCAGACAACGGGCTCGGGCCCCGATTCAACAGCAACCAATGTTCTAGCTGCCATTCGCAACCCGCCATTGGCGGAACAAGTCCCAGTGCAACGGTCTTCCCCTTTGTCGGCCCTAACCCAGAGACCGTGGTTTACAGCCTGAATGGCGCTCAGAACACTCTTCCTCCCTTCATCTCTCCGAACGGCCCCGCTCGCGAAGCGCGCTTCAAGTTCTTTCTAAATCCGAATGGGACGCTCAGCAACATTCCCGACGGCGGTGTTCATGACCTATTCGTCATTTCCGGCCGCGCTGACGCCGGCAGCTGCAACATTAAACAACCCAATTTCCATCAAGCTCTGGCTCTCAACAACGTCAGCTTCCGCATTCCCACTCCGACCTTTGGCGCCGGCTTAATTGAGAATATTCCCGACGAAACCATCTACGCCAACATGCAGGCAAACTCCCGGGAAAAACAGGCGCTCGGTATTTCCGGCGTCCCCAACCGCAGCGGAAATGACGGCACCATTACTCGCTTCGGCTGGAAAGCTCAGAACAAGTCCCTCGAGATTTTCTCCGGCGAGGCTTACAACGTCGAGATGGGCATTACCAACGAACTCTTCCCGAACGAGCGGCCCAGTCCGGACGAAGCCATGGCCGGAGGTCTCCCCGCAAATTGCAAGATGAACGCGACTCCCGAAGACGCCACCGTCATGAATCCCGGGGCGTACACCGAAGTTCCGAGCGACGTGGTGCAATTCTCCACGTTCATGCGCCTGCTCGCCCCTCCCACGCCCTCGACCGCCAATCCCGGCGGCGCACAATCTATTGCCAACGGCAGCCGCAACTTCAACGCGATCGGCTGCAATATGTGTCACACGCCAACGCTCCAAACGGGCACTTCGGGTGTTACCCCCGGCCTCAACCAGGTAAACGCCAATCTTTATTCCGACTTGCTCCTTCATCACATGGGCACAAATCTCGCCGATAGCGTCTCGCAAGGCGGCGCCGGTCCCGATCAGTTCCGTTCGGCGCCCCTCTGGGGACTCGGCCAGCGCATTTTCTTGCTCCACGATGGCCGCACTACGGATCTCGTCGGTGCCATCAGGGAACACGCCAGCTCCGGTTCGGAAGCCAACGCGGTCATCAGCAATTTCAGGCAATTAACCCCGCAACAGCAGCAGGATCTGTTGAACTTCCTGCGTTCACTCTAGCTTCACCCGAAAATCCAGCGGGACAGACATTCGTGTCTGTCCCACCCTATTTTGCCGTTCCTGACACTTGTGCCTGACAAGTGTTATCCCTCATATATACTTAAGTACTGGGTAATATTGTAACCGGATTCCCGTGGCGCCAGCATCCCATACTGGCGTTTTTTGCTTTTGGAAGCGCCTTTCGCCGTTAAGTCTTTCATTCGCAGCATTTTATAAAACGCACCGAGACTTTGCACAATTTTGGTGCATATTCGCACAAACAAGCTATTTGGAATCAACACTTACACATAAGTACCTCAAAAAAATGACTTTAACTCCCTCTAGAATGAACACTTATGCAAAACCTCGGGGGGAGGTAGCCCGTTGTTAAGGCCGGGACGCCTCTAGCATCCAAACTCGACAATGGTGTATTTTTCCTCCCTGCGGGGTATGATACCGCCTGAGAAGTCCCCAACTAGACCACGGCCGTCCGGAGGGCCACACCATGGCTCACCGCTTCACCATAGGTGTCGAAGAAGAATTCCAGATTATCGATCCCGCAACCTGCGCGTTGCGCTCGCACGTCATGCAGCTCGTCTCCGCGGCCTCCCCGGACATTATCGAGCAAGTAAAGCACGAGATGCACCAATCCATCGTCGAGACCGGCACGAAGATCTGCGAAAACGTCGGCGAGTTGCGCATCGAAATGCACCGCACGCGCGGCGAGCTCGTAGCCGCGGCTGAGCGCGTTGGATTGCAGGTCGCCGCCGCCGGCACCCATCCATTTTCCAGCTGGATTGATCAGGTCATCTCCCCCGGCGAGCGCTACGAGCACATCGTCGAAGAACTTCAGCAACTGGCTCGCTCACTTTTGATTTTCGGGATGCACGTCCATGTGGCCATGCCTGACAAGCAGACGACCATCGACATGATGAACATGGTCCGCTATTTCCTTCCACACTTGCTCGCGCTCTCAACCAGCTCACCTTTCTGGATGGGCCGCAACACCGGCTTGAAATCCTTCCGCACCACAGTCTTTCGCCGTTTCCCCCGCACCGGCATACCGGAACAGTTCGAGTCCTGGAGCGCTTACGAAAACTACGTAAATCTTCTGATGAAATTGAATTGCATCGATAATGGGAAAAAAATCTGGTGGGACGTTCGCCCGCACCCCACGTTTGGCACTCTTGAATTCCGCATGTTTGACGTGACCACCAAGGTCGAAGAGGCCGTATCCATCGCGGCGCTCACGCAAGCCATTATCGTGAAGTTGCACCGCCTCTACGAGCGCAATCAGAGTTATCGTCTCTACGGCCGTGCTCTGATCGAAGAAAATAAATGGCGCGCCGCCCGCTACGGCATCGAAGGAAAGTTGATCGATTTCGGTAAAGAGGCCGAAGTTCCCATGCGCGAACTTGCGCTCGAACTCCTTGAATTCGTCGATGATGTCGTCGACGATCTGGGAAGCCGCAGCGCCGTCGAATACGTTCACACCATTCTCAAAGACGGCACGAGCGCCGAGCGCCAATTGCGCGTCTATCAACAAACCGGCGATCTGCGGGCGGTCGTAGGACATCTCGTTTCGGAAACGCGCGGCGGCGTCACCGAGCCGCGGGCTTCATCAGCGCACGCTATCAACTAGAGTCATCTGCAGGCACCAGGTCTCAGGTTCACCTGTCAGGAGAGAAATCATGAAAAAGGTTGGCCTTCTCTGCGGGCGTGAGTATAGCTTTCCCCCGGCCTTCATCGTGCGCGTCAACGAGCTCGGAAAAAAAGACGGCGTCGCGGCGGAATTCGCAAAGCTCGGTGGCACGCGCATGGGCGAACCCTCCGGATATCGTGTGATCGTGGACCGCATCTCTCACGAAGTCGAATACTACCAGGGCTACCTCAAACACGCCGTCCTGCAAGGCGCTTACGTCATCAACAATCCGTTTTGGTGGACGGCGGACGATAAGTTTTTCAACTATGCCGTCGCCGCAAAGCTCGGCATCGCTATCCCAAAAACGGTTCTCCTGCCCCAAAAGGGATATCCCGGCGATGTGGATATCACTGCCGAATCGCTTCACAACCTCGAATATCCGGTCGACTGGGACGGCCTTCTCGACTACATCGGCCGTCCCGCCATCCTGAAACCCTTTTCTGGAGGCGGCTGGAAGCACGTTTACAAAGTCCATAATAAGGAAGAACTCCTCGCGGCCTACGACAAAACTTCCCCCTATTGCATGACCCTCCAGGAGTTTATCGATTTCGATAAATACGTCCGCTGCTTCACCTTTGGAAAATCCGATATCACTCCCGTTCATTACGACCCGAAAGAACGCAAATACCTCGTCGATCACAATTATTTGTCATCCGAGCTCGGAGCCCGCATCGTCAAAGATGCGCAGACAATTAACGAGGCTCTCGGCTACGAAATGAATACCATCGAATTCGCAGTGAAAGACGGAGTGCCGTATGCAATCGATTTCTTAAATCCCGCACCGGATATGGAGCGCGACCGCATCACCGAATTCTATTTCGAGCATGTCGTCGACAAAATGGCGCGGCTCGTGATTGACCGTGCTCTCCACGGTGCAGCTTCGTTTCCCTGGCCGCGCTGGGAAGAAATGCTTGGCATCGGCGCGGCGAGCGGTTTCACGGGCGCGCCCAAGAGCATCGCCGCCGGCCAATCCAGGGCATCCAGCCCGTCGGCAGTTCCCTCTGCCGGATCGCCAGGACTCAAAACAAAATGACCATCGCGGCAACACCCTCGGTAGCTCCCCGCGATCCTGCCGAGGAATGGAACGACATTTTGAAAGCCACACTTTTGCGCGTTCCCGCCCTCCCGGAAGATTTGTTCGAAAGGATGCGCCGCGCAAAACTTACCTTTGGCCATCGCGTCCACTGCCCTTTCCTGCGTCCATTTTTCCTCTCGCCCGAAGATGAAGAGCGTGTCCGCTCCGTCGCCGAGACTATCGCCGATCTCGGCGAACGTGTTGTGGCCGCAGCTCTCGAAGACAAGCATCTTTTTGCTCAGCTTCACCTGCGCCCCGAGGAAGAACGATTGGCGCGTCTCCCCGTCGCCTACGGCCGGGCCAGCACGGCCTCTCGCCTCGATGCCTTCCTCCTCCCGGATTCCCTGAAATTTGCCGAATACAACGGAGAATCCCCTGCAGGCGCCGGCTACGCGGAAACACTGGCTGAAATTTTTCGCGAGCTTCCGGTGATGGGGAAATTCGCGCAGAAATATGAAGTGCATAGTTACGCGCTTAGCGCCAAACTCCTCGACGCTCTGGTGATGAGCTATGTGGATTGGGGCGGCTCGGCCAGTCCCCCGCAAATTGCGATCGTCGATTGGGAGGACGTCCCCACTTACAGCGAGTTTGAAATTCTACAATCGCGTTTCGAAAAAATGGGCGTGCCCACGGTCATTGCCGATCCTCGTGAACTCGAATTCGACGGCAAAAAGCTGGTCGCTCACGACAAAAAAATCGACCTCGTCTACCGGCGTGTCCTGATCAACGATATCGTCGCCAAGCCGGCGGAATGCGCCGCCCTCGTAAAAGCCTACACGGCCAACGCCGCTTGTGTCGCCAACACCTTCCGCTGCAAAATCCCGCACGTTAAGGCTTTTTTCGCCGTCCTCACCGACGAGCAAAACGGCACCCTCTTTTCCCACGACGAACGGGAAGTCATTCGCCGCCACATCCCCTGGACGCGCGTGGTCGCTGACGTCAAGACCTCTCACTACGGCCAGCCGGTAGAACTCTTGGCATTCATCGGGAAAGAACGCGAAAACCTCGTCCTCAAGCCAAGCGATGAATACGGCGGCTCGGGTGTAACTCTCGGCTGGGAAACCGACGAAACCGCATGGGACACCGCGATCGGCCGCGCCCTCTCCGCGAAAAACGGCGCTTGGATCGTCCAGGAGCGCATCCCCATCCGCCGCGAAGTCTTCCCTTACATCGCCCATGTCGGCAAAGTGGATTACCGCGATATGCTCGTTGATTTCGCCCCCTATCTCTTCCGCGGAAAAGTCTGCGGCTTTCTCACTCGCTTAAGCGCCACCGGCCTGGCCAATGTCACCAGCGGCGGCGGCCAGGTTCCTGCTTTCCGCGTTTCGCCGCGAAGTGCCAACGCATAAACGCGGCCATCAGTAACACCTTGATTCGCTCAGTTTTGCCAGCCAGGATTGCTCTAGTGCCCCACTACACCTATCCGATTTCCATCGAAAAAGAAGATGGGCAGTACTATGCCTACAGTGAAGATCTACCCGGCGTGTATGGCCTCAGAGACTCCATCGAAGAAGCCAAGACCAGCATGTTGGAAGGAATCCGCCTTTACATCCTCGAGTGCAAAGGTACGGCAGACCGATTTCCCACTGCACGCACGATCTATTCCGAAACCGTCTGCGTCGCCATCGAATAAGAATCGGTAAGCATGTCCTACGCTCGCGAATTAGTCCGTTTTTTATGTGCTAACGGCTATGTCGAAGCCCGCCAAGCAGGGTCTCATCTGATTCTGAAGCACCCCGATCCGAAAACGCTCGCTGTTCCAACACATCGCGGAAAAGACGTACCCAAGGGGCTTTTCCTGCGTATTCTCAAGACGCCGGGTTTACCTCGAGGCGTTCCACGCAGGATAAGCATCTGGCAAGTTGCCCGAGAATTGGTAAAATAAGTAGATGTACTTTGGCCACCCAGACCCAGAGTTGATGCCCGGCGCCAAAAACGCCGTCGAAACTTGCCTCAGTGTCCGTCCCGGCGAGCGCGTCGCTCTTATCGCCGACGAAGCCAGCCGCTCTGTCGCCGCCAGCATTGCCGCCGCCATCGAAGACCGCCACGCGCAATACACCGGCTTGCTTCTCGAAGATTTTGGTCCGCGCCCCATGACCGCAGCCCCGCAGGAAGTTTTGCGAGCTCTCGAAACCGCCGACGTAGGTGCCATGTGCATGACCCCGCAGCCCGGCGAACTCGGCGCCCGCATGGCCATCGTCCGCGTCGTTGAACGCCGCCAAATTCGCTACGCCCACATGGTCGGCGTAACTCCCGAAATCATGCAGCAGGGCATGCGCGCCGATTACCGCCTTGTGGACCGTTTGAGCGACAAGCTCCGCGAACGCATGCTGCGTGCCGAAACGCTCACTGTAAAAACGGAAGCAGGCACTTCCTTCGCCGCTCATTTCGATCGCGGCCTGGACTGGGTAAAAACCAGCGGCCTGATCAGCCCGCGCTACTGGTCCAACTTGCCCGCGGGCGAAGTCTTTACCACTCCGGCTACCGTTGACGGCACCTTCGTCTGCGATGCTACGGCCGGCGATCATTTCAATGGAAAATACGGCGACCTGCAAACCACACCACTCGTACTGACGATCGAAGGCGCGCGCCTCACCAGCGTCGATTGCGCCCGCAAAGACCTCGAAGAGGAATTCTGGCAATACTGTCACACTGACGAAAACAGCGATCGCGTCGGCGAACTCGCTTTCGGCACTAACCTCGGCCTATCCTCAATGATCGGCGTCCTTCTCCAAGACGAAAAGTTCCCCGGCGTCCACATCGCCTTCGGCGACCCCTACGGCAGCCAAACTCACGCCG
>Ga0209006_10004226_pt1 | contig 13043 bp, 12 predicted proteins | sample JacPin_JW_Ref_O2_FD_188567 | JGI IMG/M metagenome (GOLD analysis project Ga0209006, IMG submission 188567) | Forest soil microbial communities from Algoma, Ontario, Canada - Jack Pine, Ontario site 1_JW_Ref_O2 (SPAdes) (version 2) | ecosystem: Environmental > Terrestrial > Soil > Boreal... | reverse complement strand
GACGCCAAGCGCGGCAAGATTTTCACCAAAATTATTCGTGAGTTAACAATTGCCGCCCGCACCGGTGGCGCCGACCCGGTGACCAACCCGCGTCTGCGCACCGCGATCCTTTCGGCCAAGGGCGAAAATATGCCCAACGACAACATCGAGCGCGCGATCCAGCGCGGCACTGGCACCCTGGAAGGCGAAACGCTGGACGAAGTGACCTTCGAAGGCTATGGCCCGGGCGGCGTAGGCGTCCTGGTGCAGGTGGTCACCAACAACCGCAACCGCATCGTCAGCGAAATTCGCCACATGTTTTCGAAGAACGGCGGCAACATGGCCGAAAACGGCGCGGTGGGCTGGATGTTCCATCGCAAGGGCGACATCATCGTCGGCAAGGAAGCGGCGGACGAAGACAAGATGCTGGGCATCGTGCTCGATGCCGGCGCCGAAGATATGCGCGATGATGGCGCGGCCTGGGAAGTGGTGACCCCGCCCGAAGCGTTTGAGAAGGTTCGCGAAGCCTTGATCGCGGCGGGAATTACGCCGGCCAGCGCGGAAGTTGCCTTCGTGCCCCAAAACTACGTGAAGCTCGCGGGCGCCCAAGCCCAGCAGATGCTTCGCATGGTGGAAACCCTCGAAGATCACGACGACGTGCAGCACGTTTACGCCAACTTCGACATCGACGAAAAGGAAATGCAGGCCGTCGCCAGCTAGGCGTCTCGCCTCGCGTTACCGGGAGGGCCGAGTGATTTCGGGCGCCCACGTCATTCTTTACAGCAAGGATGCGGAAGCCGATCGCGCGTTTTTTCGCGATGTGCTCGGCTTCCCTGCCGTCGATGCCGGCCACGGTTGGCTCATTTTTGCTCTACCGCCCGCCGAAGCCGCGTTCCATCCCTCCGATCAGAACGGCGCCCACGAGCTGTATTTCCTCTGCGACGACCTGCAAGCCGAAATTGCGGGGCTGGCCAAAAAAAACGTGAAGTGCTCCGAAGTGCATGAGGAGCGCTGGGGTTCGATCACCAAGGTGCGCCTGCCGGGCGGCGGCGACGTCGGCCTGTATCAGCCGAAACATCCCACGGCGTTGGGGCTGGTCGGAAAATAAACGCTAATCGCTCTTGCTCCGGCGTTGCCGCCGGGCGAACTTCGCTGCAAAAAACACTACACACCCACTCCCGCGCGCACTACACTCTTTGCCATCAACATGTCTTCAAACGTGCCCATAAAAACGGGTGCTCGCGCAACCGCGGTTCGCTTCTGCGTTCTGGGGATTGACCCCTCTTCAGCCGGCGCGACCGGTTATGGCGTGGTCGAATTCCTCGGCTCCGCCCCGCGCATGCTGCGCTACGGCGCATTGAAGATGCGCACCCGGAACGAATTTGGGGCCCGCCTCCGGGAAATTCATGAATTGGTCACCGCACTGATCACCGAATTTTCTCCGGACGCAATGGCAGTCGAATCCGTCTTTACCGCGCTGAATGTGGGCACCACTTTGCGGCTCGCGGAGGTTCGCGGCGTGGTTTTGCTGGCCGCGGCGCAGGCGTCGATTCCCGCGCACAGTTATTCACCGCGCGAAGTGAAGGCCAGCATCACCGGCTACGGCGCGGCGTCCAAGCAGCAGATCCAACAAATGGTGCGGGCGACGCTGGGACTCAGCGAATATCCCGAGCCCGAAGATGCCGCCGACGCTTTGGCCATCGCGCTGTGCCACGCGCATGCCGCCCAGGCGCAACGGCGAATGGACCAGGCCATGCGCCCGAAAACGAACGGCTTGGTGGCGGACACTCGTTCCGCCCTCCCCCGGCGTTCGATTCCAAATCTGACCAACCCCCCAGGCCGCAACCGCGCGCGCATTGCGCGCATCTCTTAGCTGTGCGCCCGCCCGCCCATTCCGCTTCGTCCAGATATTCGCATTTCGGCTTCGTTGCGTTGCTGGCTTTGGTCGTTCTATCCTGCGCCGCGGCTTACGCGGCAAAAATGCCTGCCCTCAAAGCAGATTCCGTTCCGGGCGATGCGACCATCACCTACCGCAAAATTTTCAAAACCAGTTTCCCTGAGTTCGTCGAAATTAAATTGAACCAGCAGGGCGTGGGCACCGCCGATCTGCGCCAACTCGATGAAGAAGCCAATCCGCAACCCTTCGAAATTGGCGGGCCACTGGCCCAGAGGATTTTTGGGCTGGCCGCGAAGCTCCATAATTTCCAGGGCGTCGATCTGGAAGTGCATCGCCGGCTGGCCAACCTCGGTGAAAAGACTTTCACCTACCAGGCCGGCGCGGAGACCCACGAAACCAAATTCAATTACACCCTGGACGAGTCAGCCACGCAGCTCGTAAATATTTTTGAAGGATTGGCGCGGCAGTCGACCGATCTTTCCGATCTGGTCCGGACCATGCGCTACGATCGCCTGGGGGTGAACGACGTGCTGCAAACCATCTCCGCCGATTTCGATCACAAGCTGCTTCCCGAACCCGAGCGCTTGCTGCCGGCCCTGGACCAGATTGGCGCCGATGAGAAATTCATCGACATCGCGCGGCAGAAAGCGCGCGCCTTAGCCACCCGCATCCGCTCCGCGCATTAGCACGGACCCCGCGGCTATCCCAGAACCTTGGTCAAAATTCCCGCCAGCGTCCCCAGCGCTACCACCGAAGCATAAGCGCCCGCCGCCACTTTCCACGAAATTGTCTTGCCCACCACTGCCAGCGAAAACACGCTGATGATGCCCAGCGTGCACAAAATCGTCACCACGTAAGGAAGTGGAACACCTTTGGTCATCGCAATGTAAGCGATGGCCACATCGAAAGCCATGGGCACCGGAAGAAAAGCCCCCACCAGTGCAACCAGCAGAATGCCGCCAATCGTGACGTTCGCCACCAGCGGTTGCTGCGGAAGAATTTCGATGACGAGCGCACCCAGCAGCGCGCCCAGAATCATCAGCGGAAACGCAATTTTAAATACGTACCAGAAACTTTTGACGAACGACCGCAGCGTGGAAACCGCCGCTTGCCCCCAGGTCTCGTCCACCGAAATTTCGACTGCGCTGGCAAAATCGCGCGCTGGATCAGCGCCCGTGCGCGAAGCCATCGCTGGCGCGAATCCGAAAATCAGGATCAACACCGTCGCGATTTTCAGGAACGCAATGGGCACGGGAAAAAGCGCGAAGGTCATCGCCAGCACCACCACATTCAGCGCCGGCGAAGCAAACATGGCCGCCAGCACGGATTCGGTGCTCATTCCCGACGCATAAAATCCCCGCGCGATCGGGGCGACGCAGTTGGTACAAACCGCCAGCGGCACGCCCGCCGCCGCGCCGAACAGCGCGTTTAAGTACCGTGATATCGAACGCCGCCGCCGAATCGTCCCAAGAAAAGTGAGTGCCGCCGGCCCGAACAGAAATGCAAAGGTCATGCCGACGCGGTTCGCATCCAGCCAGTTGATGGTCGTGCGCCACACCCGGGTAGGCAACGACATCCCGCGATCCACCGCGTAGACGGTTCCAAAGGTCAGCGCTCCGGAGGCTTTGATTTGCGAGCCGGCGTGATAACGCTTCATCAAAGCCGGGTAGCGCGAGTCTCCCCAGAAAACCCCGGCGATTACAATCAATAGAATGATCGAGAGAGTGCGGCTGCGCCAGGCGTTGGTTCTAATGCTGGAAGTCTGCAAATCCAGAACAGCAGTTGGTGCGGACACGGATGATCCCCCTACCGCCAAATGAATGACGGTCCCCAAAGTGGAAGGAATGTACCGGGGCCAGTGCCGCCAAGGAATAATATAAAAATACTAGTCGGTCATTTTGCTGCGAGGAACAAAACAGAAACAACGATTTACGGCTTCGAAGGGCGGCCCTTAATATCCAACGCTTCGCTGCCACCCGGGATCCAGCGGATGCTGACCGCATCGCCAACCTGATATCCGCCGTTGTCGACGATCATATTCATCTTGTCCTGGGCTTTTTGCGAATAGGTGAAGGTGTGAATCAGCAGAGCATTGTCTCTTTCCCGCACGATGATGGAATGCAGGTCGGCGTGCACCACTTCGGCCTTCAGCCACACGGCTCTCGAAGGTCTTTCCTGCACGACGATCGGTGCGGAAGTGCTTGCGGTCGTTTGCGCGACCGCGCCGGGCGCAAACGCGAAGCCCGCGGCCAATAGCGCGCATGCCGCCACGCTCCGAAAAATGTTAAATGTCATCATCAAACGATACCTTCAGCGATTTCAGGAATTTCACGTCCTGCGGAGTGATTTCCACCCGCGGTTCGATGGCTTCTTCCTGCATGGATTCATCGTCGACCCGAATGTGCAGCGATTCCAGAAACCGGCGGTCCTGATTGGTCATCTTGGCATCGCCCGCGGCGCGGCGCGCCAGGCCGATGGTCGCATCGAGCTTTAACACGATGTCAAATCCTGCCGAGCGCACTCCAGAAATCGCTTCCGAAATTCGATCCGAATCGGAAACTGTATCGTTAATGGCGTGTCCCAATTCTCGCAGCAATTGTTTCATGCGGTCATCGAGTTGCAACGGCACACCTCTCGTCTCTCGGGGAGTTGGCGCTCACCTGCCAACGCTAATTCTAGGTCCGCGGCAATCACGAAACAAGCCCCTGCTCCACGTTTGAATCGCGCTGGTTACCTGAGCGGACGCTTCGCGTCGTTTAGTGCGCGCCGGCTTGGGCGGTCTGCGGCGCTTCGGTTTTCAGCGCGGCGCGAGCCTGCGGTGCGGCGAAGGCCGTCTCCACCCGTTCGTCGCTGATCGCGGCCAGAGTCGCCAGAGTTTTTTGAGCGTCCGCGCCCTGTCCCGCTTTGTTTTGGGCCTGCGCCAACAATTGCAACGAGAGCGGATTTTGTGGATCTTCCTGGAGTTCGGCGATCGCGCCCGCGTAATCGCCCTGCGTCAGCAGCACCGCTCCATTCGCGGAATGATAGGAGTTCTGAACCGGAGTGCTGTGGTTGCTGTCAGCCATTTCTTTCAAAAGCTTCAGGGCGTCCTGGGCCGCTTCCTTATTACCGGAGTTGGCCGCGATGAACGCGCGAGTTTGCAGGATGGAGGCCAATTCGATGTCGCGTTCGCCCGGCATCAGCGTGACCGTGTGTGATTCGGAAAGATCCGATCGCGCATCATCGAGATCCTTTAGCGCCTTGGCCGGATCCGGATTAAACAGCGCGTTGGTGCGGTGAATTTCCGCTTGTTGCAACGGCAAGCCCGCCGCGTGGGCCTCCGCGTCGACTTTTCTGAATTCCTCGCGCGCCAGAGCCGGCTTGCCTTCGCGGTAATAGGTCATGGCGTAAAGCATGCGGTAGTTCAGCTGCGTCGATTTCTCGGTGGTCCCCTTGATCGCCACCAGATATTGCGCGCGTGCCTTTTTCTGATCGCCCATCAACGCGTAGGTAGAGGCGATGCCGACCTGCGACGGGTTGAAATGCGGATTGATGACCAGCGCCTTCTGGTAATGATCCAGCGCCGCGGGATAGTCGCCCAGGATGCGCATGATTTCGCCGTAGGAATCCTGCGGGTTGGGCTCCTTGGGCAAAGCCGCAACGTAGCGATCCATCAGTGCCGGCGCCAGATGCGCTTGGCCGCTCAACGCGTAGCAGTACGCCAGATTATTCATCGCCGGATAATAATTAGGATCTTTATTCAGCAGGCGCACCAGGATGGCTTCGCCATGTTCGTTAGCGCCCTGGTTCGCGCAGAGCCATTCGGCGGCCATATTAGCCAGCCGTTTGTCGCTGGGATATTTGGCCAGCAGATCATTCATCGCCGAAATGGCCGTCACCACTTCGCCATTTTTGGTGCCGTTCATCCAGTGAATCAGCAACTGCTCATCGGCCGAAGCGTTGTCGATGAACTTCACCGCCAGGGCGCTCTGTTCTTGCGCTTCCTTGGGATCGGCCGTGAAGTAACCCAGCGCCGCATGGCCCAAGGCAAACTGCGCATCTGCTTTTACCGCCTGACGAAAATATTCGAGCCCTTGGTCCACAAACAAACGGTCTTCGCGCTCCACCAGGCCCATCTCGTAGGCGCGCCGCGCCTCGGCTGAGGACGTGGTCACCGGAACTGTTCCGGGCGTATTCGCGGTCATCGCCGCAGTGGTGGGCGGCATGGCGTCTTGCGCTCTTACAACAGCGCCGGTGGTTAAAATGGCGACAGCGATCCACGAGAAAGAATTTCGGATTTTCACGGTCCCTCGCATGAGACTTCTGGGTCTTAATTCGTCGTACTAACGGCCTTTTAAAACGTAGCCAGGGTCGAAGGGCTGCTTATCATCGATTTTCACCACTTTCACGCCGCCGGTGATGTTGTAGACGTCGATCACGCCCACTGCTCCGGCATTCCCTTCCACGATCTTCAGCACTTCCTCGTCGCTCTGGGCAAACACCACCGGCACGGACTTCCGGCTGGGGTCGTTCAGCACGTCTTTTCCTTCCTCAACCGTTCCGCCCAAAACTTTCTCGATGACGAACTTGCCCGCTGGCGAGCCCGGGTCGCGCAAGACGATGGTGATGCCTTTGCCGCCGGGCCAGCTGTTGGTCTTGGCCCTGAAAATCTTGCCGAGGTCGACCAGCGTCAAACCTCGAATGGTGTTTCCGGGATTGACCACGACCGCAAAGTCGGTCGCGAACGCGACGGAGGCCGCGGTAGCGAGCAACACAAAACAAACGAGCAAGCGCTTTCTCATCGGATTCTTCCCTGCTAACTAAAATTTCTGGAGGTTCGCCTGAGTACAAGGTAGCACTGCGGGTGGCGAGGAGACGGGCGATTTGGCGAAAGCGTGTCGCGCCAGTAAATGCTGTAGTGCCTTATTTTTCCACCACGCCCACGGCAAACGATCGAACGAGTGGCCGAAATTATTCGTAACGCAGGGCAACCATGGGATCGACGCGCGAAGCCCGCCGTGCCGGAATATAGGTCGCCAACCAGGAGACTGTGCCGAGCAGTACCGCGATGGTCACAAACACCACCGGGTCCCAGGTCTTCACGCCGTAGATCAATCCAGCCATGAATCGGGTCAAAGCCAAGGCCGCCGCTACCCCGATTACCACGCCAACCGCCGCGAGGCGCATGCCCTGCAGCACCACCATTTTCCGCACGCTTCCCGGGCTGGCTCCGAGCGCCATTCGTATTCCAATTTCCTGCGTCCGCTGCTGCACCGAATAAGTCATCAGGCCGTAGATGCCAATCGCTGCCAGCAGCAGCGCGAGTCCAGCGAAAATCGAGAGCAATAATGTGTTGAAGTCGCTGCGCGCCGTCGATTCGCCCACCACTTGTTCCATGCTGCGAACGTGCGCCACCGGCAGCCCGCCGGTCGCGACCCGCAGCTCCCGCTGCAGGTCGCCGTTCAAAGAGAACGGCGCCACTTTGGTTCGAATCACCCAATTCAAGGGAAGCACGCGACTCTCCAGCGCGGTGGCGCCGTCAGTGACCTGCGTTTCCGGGATCAACATCAACGGCACCGGGTCGCTGTCCAGGCCGTTGTCACGCGTGTCCCCTACGATCCCTACTACTTGACGCGCCCCCTCTTCGAATTCCGGGCCCAGTCCGTGGCCGATGGTGATGCGCGCGCCGATGGCGTCGCCTTTGGGCCAAAACTTCTTGGCCATGGATTCGTTGATGACCACCACCCGATCGGAGCTCGCCTGGTCGCGCTCATCGAACGCTCGCCCACCAATTAACGGGATGCGAAAAACTTGAAAGTACTGCGAGGAAATATTACGCCACTGCACGTCGCCGTTGTACGGTCCCTCGGTTGGCGGCACGCCTTCAATGGTGAACGGCAGATCGATTCCGCCCGTCACCGGCAGGCAACAAGTGCTGGCAATCGCTTCGACGCCGGGCATGGCATCCACGCGGCGCTCCACTTCGCGCACTGCTTGCGCCACTCCCGCGGTGGTCGCGAATCGCGTGCCGGAAAGTGACATCTCCATGGTCAGAACGTTGTGCGAATCGAAGCCGGGTTTCACCGTGCGCAAGGTCATGAAGGTGCGGATCAGCAAAGCTGCTCCGACCAGCAGAACCAGGGCCAGCGCCAACTCGGTGACGACCAGAATGGAGCGCGCCTTATTCTGGCGGAATCCGCTGCCTGACCGCGAGCCGGCTTCCTTGAAGCTGGTCGTCAGGTCCGTCCGTGAGCCGGTGATCGCCGGGATCAGGCCAAACAAAACGCCAGTAAACAGCGCGACCAAGAGCGTAAACGCCAGCACCCGCCAGTCGAGCGAAACGGCCGCGCCGTGCTCGCCGATCCGTGGAATATCCACCGGATTGATTGCCAGAAGCCCGCGCACACCCAAATAGCCAACCACCAGCCCCAGGACGCCTCCGATCATGGACAACAGGACGCTTTCGGTCAGAAGCTGATAAATGATGCGCCGGCGCCCCGCCCCGAGCGCCGAGCGAATGGCGAGCTCGCGTTTGCGCAGCGTGGCCCGCGCGAGCAGCAGGTTCGCTACGTTGGCGCAGGCGATCAGTAGAACGAACCCGACTGCGCCCAGCAAAATCAGCAACGCAGTACGCGCGTTGTGAACCACTAGATCCCGAAGCGGAACCGCGACGGCGCTTTCCGTTTTGTCCATCAACGGGCCGGGAAATTTTCTGCGGAATTCCTCGGCCGCCAGCTTCATCGCGGCGTTGGCCTGCGCCAGCGTAACGCCCGGTCGCATCCGCGCAGCGCAGAGCAAGTAGTGACCTTGATTGGTGGTGTTGGGGTCCGCTTGGAGTGGTAACCAGATTTCCGCGGGAGGATCGGTCTTGAAGGTCGGTCCCAACACACCGATGATTTCGTAGGGATCGCCGGTGAGTTCGATGGTCTTGCCGATCACCGCCGGATCGCCGGCGAACCGGCTGCGCCACAGTCCGTTGCTGATCACCGCCACGTGCACCGCGCCGGGACGATCTTCCTCCGGAGTGTAGGTCCGGCCGATCGCGACGGGTGCGCCGAAAACCTCAAAGTATCCGGACGAGGCGTGAATTCCCTTGATCTGTTCGGGACGATCGCCGCCCGTTATGTTCATCCCCGGACCGGCAAAATCATAGGCGGTGACGGCTTGAAAAACCTGGGTCTGCTCGCTCCAGACCGTAAATTTCGGAATGGAGACGGACGAACCGTCGCCATCGGGGAAATGGCGCTCCAGCGCAACCAGCCGGTCCGGTTGCGGGTAAGAAAGCGGCTGCAACAGAACCGCGTTCACCACCGAAAAGATTGCGGTGTTGGCGCCGATGCCGAGAGCCAGCGCCGCGATGGCCGTTGCCGCGAACGCCGGGCTGCGCCATAGCACGCGCGCCGCATGTCTCAAATCACTCAGCAGATTCTCGAAAAAATTTCGGTTGCCCATGGCCCGTCCCGCAAGCAGAGTTGTCCCAAGCTACAAGCTCCTACGCACGGATTGAGGCGAATGTTCCCGCGCGCAGCGAAGTCCTGGATGTAAGCGAGTAGCAACTCCGGATGAAGCTGCGCGCTCATCCTTCATTTTGTACTAAAATCGCTGGGTGCCAGCCGGCTTCTATTCCGTTCTGTGGAACTCCATAAAAGTCACGCTGCGCGTGGTTTGGCGCGCCGTGCGGCAATTTTTCCACGAGGCCACCGGCGCGCTCTTCGCCATGTTCGCGGTGTACGGAGCCGTGGCCGCCTGGCGCGAATGGCATAGCCGGCCAACCGCCTGGCTGCTCGGTTTCACTCTCGTATACGCCGCGGCCATGCTGATTTTCGCCTTCACCTCCTTCCGGCGCTCGCGCCGCGTCCGATGAAAAATATTCCTCGTTCCGCCTCGAAGAAACAGGCAGCGTCTCCCTCGGGTTTGCCCATGGACGCGGTCGTAACCGCGCAAGACCTGCCAGGCTTCGACCCCGAACGCGATCTCAGCTTCCCCGGCGAATTCCCGTTTACCCGCGGCGTATATCCCACCATGTATCGCGGCCGCCTGTGGACCACCCGCCAGTACGCCGGGTTCGGCAGCGCGACGGAATCCAACGAACGTTACCGCTATCTTTTGGCTCAGGGTGTGAAAGGCTTGTCCGTTGCGTTCGACCTGCCCACTCAAATCGGCATGGACTCCGACCATCCTCTAGCGCTCGGCGAAGTGGGAAAAGTTGGCGTCGCCATCGATTCGCTCGAAGATATGCAGACGCTGTTCAACGGCATTCCGCTGGAAGCCGTTTCCACCTCGATGACCATTAATTCCACTGCCGCGATTCTGCTCGCGCTGTATGTTGCGGTGGCCAAACAGCAAGGCGCCAATCTGCAGCGCCTCGCCGGAACCGTGCAGAACGACATTCTGAAGGAATACATCGCGCGCGGAACTTACATTTATCCGCTGCGACCCGCGATGCGCATCGTCACCGATATTTTCGCGTGGTGCCGCGCCGAAGTTCCCAACTGGAATGCCATTTCAATTTCCGGATATCACATCCGCGAAGCCGGCTCGACCGACGTGCAGGAAGTGGCTTTCACCCTGGCCAATGGCATCGCCTACGTCGAAGCCGCCATCAGCGCCGGCCTGCCGGTCGACGAATTCGCGCCGCAGCTTTCTTTTTTCTTCAACTCGCACAATGAGTTCCTGATGCAGATCGCCAAATTCCGCGCCGCCCGCCGCCTGTGGGCCCACATCATGCGTGAACGTTTTCAGGCCCGCGATCCGCGCTCGCTGATGCTGCGCTTTCACGCGCAGACCGCCGGCTCGTCCCTGACCGCGCAGCAGCCGGAAAATAATCTGGTGCGCGTCGCGCTGCAAAGCCTGGCGGCGGTTCTCGGCGGCTGCCAATCCTTGCATGCGAACGCACTGGACGAAGCGCTCGCGCTGCCCACCGAAAATTCCGCGCTGCTCGCGCTCCGCACCCAGCAAATCATCGCCAATGAAACCGGCGTGGTGAACACCATCGATCCCGTGGCCGGCTCCTATGCCATCGAGCAGCTCACCAATGAAATCGAATCCGGCGCGAAGGAATACATTTCGAAGATTGACGCTTTCGGCGGAGTGCTGCGCAGCATCGAGACCGGTTACATCCAGCAGGAAGTCCAAAAATCGGCATTTGAGTATCAGCAGGCCGTCGATGCCGGCGATCAAGTCGTCGTGGGCGTAAATCGTTTCGAGACCACCGACCAAAAGACCATACCGACGCTGCGCATCGATCCTGAAATCGAGCGGACCCAGGTGGCCCGCCTGCAGGCGTTGCGCGCACGCCGCGATTCCGCAAAAGCGTCGGCGGCCATCGCGGAAATTGAACGCCGCGCGCGTACCAACGAAAATCTGATGCCCGCCATCCTCACCGCCGTGCAATCGTACGCCACCGTGGGCGAAATCTCCGACGCGCTCCGTCGCGCCTTCGGTGAGTATCAGGAGTCCGTGGTGATTTGACGATGCGGTGAGCATCGTCATCCTGAGGCGAACGCCGTTGGTGTAAGTTCGCCGAAGGATCTGCTCCCGCTCCGCGCCCATCAATACATCCGCACGTCGTCGTCCTGCCGTAGAATATCCACCATGCTCTCCTCCGACCAACTCGCCAGCCTGCGCATCGTGCTGGTCGATACTCGCAATCCGCTGAACATCGGCGCGGCCGCGCGCGCCGTCAGCAATTTTGGATTTAGCAGTTTTCGTCTGGTGCATCCCTATGATGTCGCTTTCCAAGGCGCGCGTTCCGCGGTCGGCGCGGCCAAAATCCTCGAAACCGCGGAGGTGTTTGAAAATCTCCCCGAAGCCATCGCGGACTGCACGCTGGTCATCGGCACCACGGCGGTGCGCCACCGAGAATTGCATCTGGCTCTGCGCCGCCTCGATGCCGGGGCCAAGTTCATTCAGAAACATCTGGCGCAAAAACCCACGGGGCTCCGAAACAAAAAAAACGAGGCGACCCGCCCGCAAGTGAATCGTGTCGCGCTGCTATTCGGCTCGGAAAAGTTCGGATTGTCGAACGAAGATCTCAGCCATTGCCACTGGCTGATGCGCATTCCCACCCGCGAAGAACATATCTCCATGAACCTGGGTCAGGCCGTCGCCGTCTGCCTGTATGAATTGATTCGTGATCCCAAAAAGACCGCGGCCTTCGAGCGTCTGCCGGAAAAATTAATTCCGGCGAACGCCGGCGAGGTCGAGCGGTTTACCAATGTGCTCACCGAGGCGCTCAGCCTCAGCGGCTTCCTCGATCGCCGCACGGTCGCCGACGCGGACGACCGCATTCGCCGGCTCGTCCGCCGCCTGAAACTTCCCCAGCGCGACGCCGACATGTGGACCGGCATCATGCGCCAAATCGTCTGGAAGCTGAATCACCCGGATAACTCAAAATAGTTGGCGAATCGACTCGACGCGCACGGTCTGGTAGCTTCCAGGCCGACAGCGATCGTAACTCCATCAATAAGTAGTTTTCTCGCCCTGTCCGTCTCCGTCCATTCCCAGCATGACTTTCGCTTCGTGATATAGTCGGACAGGGGGTGCAGATGTACTTGGCAGTAAGGGACGTTATTCTTGCCATCGCGGCAATTCCGGCAATTTACTACCTACTGGCCATCTTCTGCACGATCCGGTTTTACTCCACCTCCCGCCGCGAAACCGCCGTTCCCTCTAACTTCACCCCGCCAATCAGTTGCTTGAAACCGATCAAAGGTTTGGACGTCGAAGCCTACGAAAACTACGCCAGCTTCTGCCGTCAGGATTATCCCGAATACGAAATTGTTTTTTGCGTGGATCGCGATGACCCGGCGCTCGCCGTCATCGAAAAACTAATCGCCGATTTCCCGCAGAAACAGATCCGGGTGCTCTTCGGGTCCGGGCGCGATGCGATCAACGACAAAGTGGCACGCCTGGTGCGGCTGACCACCGAAGCGCAGTACGACATTTTCGTTATCACTGATGGCGACGTGCGCGTGCGGCCCGATTATTTGCGCAACGTGGTCGCCCCATTCCGCGACCCGAAATTGGGCGCGGCCACCTGCCTGTATGCCTCCACCAAGGAAACGACCCTGCTGGAGGAACTGCAATCGATCTCGATGATCTCCGACTTCTTCGCCAATGTTTTGATTGCCTGGCAACTCGACGGCGTGAAATTCACCTTCTCGCAATCGATTTTGACCACCCGCAA
>Ga0209006_10004225_pt1 | contig 13044 bp, 11 predicted proteins | sample JacPin_JW_Ref_O2_FD_188567 | JGI IMG/M metagenome (GOLD analysis project Ga0209006, IMG submission 188567) | Forest soil microbial communities from Algoma, Ontario, Canada - Jack Pine, Ontario site 1_JW_Ref_O2 (SPAdes) (version 2) | ecosystem: Environmental > Terrestrial > Soil > Boreal... | reverse complement strand
TCCGTAAGGGGAGGCGAAGCCAAGAATCTCGCGCGCGGCGGGATTGGAGTGCTGCACCAAACCGTTATTGCCGAAGACCAGCACGCCGCAGGAAAGATTGGAGAGCACGGCCTGGCTGAAAGTTTCCGTGGCGCGGGCGCGGCGATGCTCGGCCTGGCTCTGTACCTGAAGCTCGTGCTTCTGCTGCTTGAGTTGCTGGATGACGGTGTTGTAGAGGTGCAGCGGCAGAGTCTGAAGCGTGGGCGTGGGGTCCGCGGACATGGCGGATTCTTCCGCGATGCTATGGCGAAGCTTGCGGATCAGGATCATACCGATCAGAAAAGAAAAAGCGGCGCAGATGAAGACGAAGGCCGCGCGGAAGACCACCGGGTTGGCCATGATTTTCAGAAGAGCCTCCCGTACCAGCGGAGAAACTGGTTGCCGAAAAAGAAGGCCAGCATCGCCATGCTGCCCAGGAAAACGCCGAAGGGCATTTGGTAAAAGCGGTAAACCATCTGCGCCGATTGCCAAGCGCGGCGGCGAGCGGCTGGCGCGTTGGCTAGTTGGCGCATAAAACGGCGCGTGCGTTTGAGCCAGACTACGAAGACCGTTGAGATGCCAAAGAACGATCCAACGATCGACGCGGTGAAGATCGTGAAAACTGTGAGCTTGATGCCGAGGAATGCTCCAACCATGGCCATCAGCTTGACGTCGCCAAAGCCCATGCCTTCGGCGCCGCGCCAGCGCAGGTAAATCGCTCCCGCGCCGTAAATGAAAGCTGCCCCCACCGCCGCGCCCAGCAGGGAATCGAGCAGAGAAAGTGAGCGCGCCACGAGTGCATCACTGAAGGGAAGGTTGACGAGTCCCGGACCGAATTGCGAGGCGAGATCGTTCACTGGAACGATCAAGCTGAAAACGATTCCCAGCGCCAGGCCCGGCAGGGTGAGCTTATCGGGAAGCAGCTTGGTTTCCGCGTCGGTGAAGATCAGGCCCAGCAGAAGAAACGCGAAGGTGCAATATTTCAGCGTGGCCAGGGTGAGGCCGAAGTACCAGTAACAAGCGAGAAACAGGAATCCGGTGAGCAGCTCAATCAGTATGTAACGCGGAGAGATTCCGGTCTTGCAGTGGCGGCAGCGGCCGCGCAGGATCAGCCAACTCAGCACGGGAAGATTATCGTAAAAGGCGATGGGCTGCTTGCACTTGGGACAGGCGGAACGCGGGGCGACCACCGACAAACCCAGCGGCAGACGGTAGATACACACGTTCAGAAAGCTGCCGAAGGCCAGCCCGAAGAAGAAAATCGCCGATGCGAAGAATGGGTCCACTGTTTCTCGTTACTCGGTTAATCGACCTTGATGCATGAAGAACGCAAAAAAATCCGAGTCTTGAAAGGATTATAAGTCTCTGGGCGGGGAGCGACTAAGGTACTGAAGTCACTGTACGGGTGGCCTGGTGAGGTGCGTTAAATATGCACTTTTGTGTTCGAGCAGAGGAGTCAAAGGCCTTAACACGGGGGACACCGAGGATCAAAGGGTAGACCGGTTTATCAGCGGTCCATGAAGCGCAGCAGGCGGCCTTCGAGAGCATCGACCGTCGAATCCTGAACCGGCAGCGATCCTTGCCAGCGGGTCCAACTCTTGGGAATCAGGCGGGTTTCGGGTGTGGGCAGATCGATCCAACCTTGCGTTTTTTCTTCGCGCAGAAATACGCTTCGGGGTCGGATGGAGTCGGCAAGCGTCGAGAGCTTGAATTCATAGAGACTGGCGGCCAGGGATTCGCTCAGGGACTCGCGCGGGTCGAGGCAGAGAATCCAGTCGGAGCTGGCGAATTGCAGATAGTGGGGGGGCGCGACGTCGGCCGGATTTGGAACAACGACGGATTGAACGATCCGCGCGCCATATTCGCGGGCGATGCGCAAGGTTTCATCATGCGACTGGTGATCGACGATCAGGATTTCAGCGCAGGGGTGCAAGGTTTCGAGCGACCGCCCCAGGTGGAAGCCGGAGTTGGATGTGTGCAGCAGTGCGGTGATGGAAGGCATGGAAGGTCGCGGAGAAAGTTTACGCGAAGTGAGCGCGGGTTCGCGTTTAAGGAAGCGTGGCGACATTTTCCCACCGGACTCCGTAGCTCCGAAGTCTTTCACTTACATCGAGATAAGCCCCGGAATTTCGGATTTCGTAACAAAATAATCATTTCATGGGGCTTCCGGCAATTTCTGGTAATGTTCCGCGCACAGTTTCCCGCCTCTGGGAGCCGCATGCTCCGGCAATCAAGGTGTGGGTGACTTGTTCGATGCGTAGACGCAACCCGCGGCCGACCGTTTGACAGTTTCGACTGCAAGGCAACGCGGGAGCTAAACGAAAATGTGAGATGCGAGTGGCTGAACGAAGTTCAACGCTACGCGTCCGGATGCTTCCTCTTCTTCGATTTTCTTTCCTCGGGGGAAGCGAATCTTCAGCACGAATATTTTCTGAAAGCTACGTTCTGCCCCCGGCGAGTTCTCCCGCCTGGAAGCAGGGCAAGGGCAGTGCATTCCCCGGGATACCGGTCCCTGAGGCATTTCCGGCTCCCGAGGGTAAGGCAAGAACAACAAGAAAATCTACAAGGAGGAGTCGTGATCGAGAGAGGCAGAGCTATGTTCGTTGTGACTGCGGCGACGCTATTCATCGCCGCAACGGCATTCGCGCAGACCGACCCTGGAGTGCAGAGCGGCAACCGCGGCACGGGAGCGGTACTTTCTTCGGTGAACAGCAACTCCAGCCTGTTGGCTTTTTTCAACGATGGGTTGACCCGCTTCCAGGCGGTGGAATCGGTTTCCGGAAGCCCCGCCGGCAATAACGGTCTGGGGCCGAGATTTAATTCGAATAGTTGTAGCTCCTGCCACGCGCAACCTACCGTTGGCGGAACAGGCGCCGCCACCAACCCCGAATTCTCATTTCCCAACAATGGGGTCGCGCCCGGCAACACAGTTCCGTCTTTCATTACTGCCACCGGGCCAACGCGTGAAGCGCGCTTTCCGTTCTTCTTTAACAGCAATGGCACGGTGAATACCAGCGAACCCAACGGAGGAGTGGAAGACCTGTATACCGTTACGGGACGCTCCGATGCCGGAACGTGCAACAGTAGCACGACGTTGCCGCAACCCAGCTTCGCGACGGCGGTGTCGGAGAACGACGTCATCTTTCGAATTCCCACGCCGACCTTTGGCGCGGGACTGATCGAGAACATCGACGACTCCACTTTGTTGAACAACGAACTAGTCAATCTCAACAACAACTTTGGAGTTAGCGGCGCTTTTAACCACAACGGCAACGACGGCACCATCAGCCGCTTTGGCTGGAAGGCGCAGAACAAGTCGCTGCACATTTTTTCCGGTGAGGCTTACAACGTGGAGATGGGCATCAGCAATCTATTGTTCCCGCAAGACCGCCCACTGCCGGGAGAAGACCAACAACAAACCGGACTGCCCTCGAGCTGCCTCAACCTTTCGGGAGCCGGTTATCCGGAAGACACCTCGAATCCGGCGTCGACGCCCAACGCCGCGGTTCTGGATGATGTCTCGGCATTTGCCAACTTCATGCGCTTGCTGGGTCCGCCGCCTACGGGTGGAGTTGTGTTGAACGGATCGAGCGTGCCCTCCTCGACGATTTCGGCCGGCGCTTCCTTGTTTGCCGCGATCGGCTGCGCCGTCTGCCACAATCCTTCGCCCGGCGCAACTCAAGCGTCGAGCATCACCACGGGTCTGAGTAAGGTTTCGGTGCCGGCCTACTCTGACATTGAGATCCATCACATGGGCACGGGTCTTGCGGACAACGTTTCGCAAGGCGGCGCGGGCGGCGATCAGTTCCGCACGGCGCCGTTGTGGGGCCTGGGACAGCGGATCTTCCTGCTGCACGATGGCCGCACTACCAACCTGATTACGGCGATTCAGGATCACGCCAGCCACGGCAGCGAGGCATCGGTCCCCGAGGAAGAGTTCTTCGAGGATCTCTCTACCACGCAGCAGCAGGAAGTGCTGGACTTCCTGCGCTCGCTTTAAGCGGCGCGGCATTCCCTGGCGAGACACGAAGCGTGTCTCGCCAGTTCTTTCCAAAATTGCAGAATCGCCGGCAGGATGCCGGCGCTACTTGCTCGAAGTCCTCGACCGGATTTGCGCGGCCTCTTCGTTTGGCTGGCCGCGGCGATTGCCGGGATGGAAGGGAAACCTATGCGCTCCCGTTTTCTATGTTCTCTGGTTGTGTTCGGTTTGTCGGTGAACGTGCTCGTCTTCGGCCAAGGCGGTAAAACGCCAAGCCCTGTCAGAAATGGCGGCGACTTTTCCGACAACACTAACGCGACGACCAGGGTGCCGAAAGACGTCATTCTGGTGAAGGGCGCGTGGTCGAGCGCCAGCGATTCCACGACTCCGCTGCCGGAAGGCGGCAGCGTGACCAACAATGTGTACGCGAACCAATATTTTGGGCTGACATATCCGTTGCCCGCGGAGTGGACCGAGAAATTCAAAGGGCCTCCGCCATCGGACACCGGTCGCTATGTGCTGGCGCAACTGCGGCCCGCCGATACCTTCAAAGGACCGGTGCGGGGAACTATTTTGCTTACTGCCCAAGACATGTTTTTTACGCCGCTACCAGCGACGAGCGCGTTGCAGTTGGTCAACTATTCCAAGAGTCATTTGCAGGCCGACTATCAGGTGGAAATGCAACCCACGCAGACCGGGATTGCCGATCGTCCGTTTACTTTCTTTGCCTATTGGTCTCCGGTGGCGCAGCTTCATTGGTATGTTCTGGCGACTGAAATCCGCTGTCACGCGATTGAATTGGTACTTGCCAGCCGCGATACGAAACTGCTGGAGAGCCTGGTTCTCGACTTGAACAGGATGAAGCTGCCTGCGGAAGCCAGTCCCACGGCGGGCAACGGTGGAGGCGCGTCGCCGGTTTGCATCAAGGATTACGCGCGGGAAGAGAACATGATCAGCCGGGTCGATCCCGTTTTCTCCGAACGCAGATTCAACCCGGTTCCGGTACGCATCATCATCGACAAAGAAGGCAAGGTAAAACACATTCACTTTCTCAGTGCTTTTCCCGATCAGGCCAAGGCCATCACCGACGCGCTGCATCAATGGAGGTTCAAGCGGTATTTGCGCGACGGGAAACCGGTGGAGGTGGAAACTGGAATCTTTTTTGGGCGGGCGCCGTTTCGAGCGGCGCAGACCGCGAGCGCAGCGGCAACCGAGTGATCCTTGGGGTATCCGGCATTTGCGGAGCGCGGAAGCGCGCTGAGGCCAGTCCCTGGGTCATCGCTTGATGAGGTTTGACCCCCCAACCAGACTGTGCCACACTTCCCCCGTACCACCCCCGGTACCAGCTATGAGGCACCACCGTAGGACACTTACGAATGTCATTCTGCGCTTGGTGTGCGCCGCCGCTGCGTTCAACTCCGCAGCTTCGATGGCCCAAAGGTCCGCAATATACGACCATCCTGACGCATCCCTGGAAGACCACACCGCTTCCTACGATACGGCGGCTGGAACCGGAGTCATCGTCATTACTGTGACGTCGGAAAAGTCGAGCGCGCATCTCGACCGGCAGGCGCTGCTCAAACTGGTAAACCTTGCAAACCAGACTGCCACCTGGCAGACCACGGAGGATACTTCGCAAGGCGTGTTCGCCAACATCCCTTATGGCCGTTACGACGTGGAAGTCAGCGCCGTGGGATATCTCAGTGCACATCGCGAGTTGCAGGTGATGAACTCTCTGCGTCCGCTTCAGGTGGATATTGTTTTGAACCGCGACGTTTCGGCGATCAATCTCGATGTGGCGGACAAGGTGATGTCGGCTAAGGCGCGGAAAGAAACCAAGCGAGCGGTTTCGGCCTTGAAGTCTTCCAATTACAAAGAGGCTGAGAGCCAGCTTGAGCAAGCTTACAAAACGGATCCATCGAGCACGGATCTGAATTTTCTGCTGGGCTATCTCCATTTTCAAAAGAAGGATTACGCGCGAGCGGGAGAATTCCTGAGCGCGGCCACGAATATAAATCCCCACAATGGCCAGGCGCTGACGTTGCTGGGCCGAGTGGGATTGGAGCGGGAGGATTATCCGGTGGCGCGTTCGGCGCTGGAGCGGGCGGTGATGGCCGATCCCGACAACTGGCGGCCGCATAACTTATTGGCAGATACCTATCTGCGGCAGAAGGAATACGAGCGGGCGCGGGATGAGGCCAAGGTCGCCATTGCCAAAGCGCCCGCCGCGGCCAAAGGCGAAGCGGGTTCGGCCCAATTGGTGCTCGGTGAATCGCTGGTAAATCTCGGCCAGGACAAAGAGGGAGTGCTGGCGCTGAATACTTTTCTGCGCGATTCGCCGCGGAATCCTATGGCGGGACGGGTGCGCGGCTTGATCGCGCAAATTGAAGAGCGCGCCGCGGGAGAGCAATCTTCGGAGACGGCGGAGAGTGGCGCGCTGAAGTTAAGCGGCGTCGATCCGCTGGGAGCCCTCAATGCTCCCGGACTTTCGATGAAAGCCTGGCAGCCTGTCGGTATTGATGATGCCAAAATCAACGTGGCTGCCGGAATGCCGTGCCCTACCGAGAAGGTGATCGACGAATCGGGCAGGCGGGTGCAAGAGTTGGTGGACTCCGTTACCCGTTTCGCTGCCGTGGAAGAATTGTTTCATCAGCGGATCGACCCTTACGGTCTTCCCATTCGCACTGAGACCCGCAAGTTCAATTATGTGGTTTCGATTTCCGAGCAGCAGCCGGGATTTCTCTCGGTCGATGAATTCCGCGCGGACAAGCTGGGCCTTGCCGGTTACCCGGACCAGATTGCCAGCGCGGGATTCGCGGCGCTGGCGCTGGTGTTCCATCCGCACATGCGCGATAACTTCGCCATGACCTGCGAAGGGCTGGGCGATTGGCATGGGCACGCGACATGGCTGGTGCGCTTCCAGCAGCGCGACGACCGGCCGAGCCGCATTCACAGCTACAAAGTCGGCCCGCGAATTTATCCGGTCAAGCTGAAGGGACGCGCGTGGATTACCGCCGACAAATTCCAGATTGTGCGCATCGAGTCTGAACTGGTCGGCCCGATGCCCGAGATTCAGTTGGCCAGCGAACATCAGGTTGTGGAGTATGGGCCGATCCCGTTTGCGAAGAAAAATGTGTCGCTGTGGCTGCCCAGGAGCGCAGAGATTTATTTTGATTTTCGGCGGAAACGCTACTACCGGCGGCATAGTTTCGATCACTACATGCTGTTCGCCGTGGATTCGGACGAGAAGCGGAAACAGCCGCAAGGCAAACCCGCCGAGAAGCTCCCGGTGGCGGAGAAGACAGCGTCGTAGGAATTTAATCCCGCGACGAAGTCAATATCCTTAAACACAGAGGGCACAGAGGATCACAGGGTAGACCGGCTGCTTATCAACGTTGATCTCTTTGACGCTCTACGCTCGGCGCTCACTGCGCGTTGTCCAGCTTGGGGCGATCTGCATTTGGGCTCGGCGACTTGGTCACCGTGATCGGGGCCTGCAAGGTAAAGTTCAGAACGGTTTCGGAAGGCAGTTTGATCTGCTGACTCTTGGTCGCGGCCTGAACGCCGCCCCCCACGCCCGCTCCGGCGGCCGCTCCAACGGCTGCGCCTTTGCCCCCGCCGGCGATTGCGCCAATGATGCCGCCCAGGATCGCGCCTCCGCCGACTTTCTCGCCGGTATTTTTTCCTCTTGATGCGGCCTGCTTCTTGTACTGATCGGTTTGCAGCGTGTAGGTCTTGCCGCCGGTGCTGATGCTATCGAGTTGCAGGACGACCTGCGATTGCCCGGCAAATTTTCCGGCGCTCTTCACGTCAACCAGATGTCCGACGATGTCGGTGCCGGCGGGAATCGCTTCCTCTCCGTCAGAGGTGAGCGCAGTGTTGAGCGTGGCGTGGAAGGTGTCGCCGGTTTGATTTTTCTCGCTGTCGATGGGATCGACTAAACGGACTGTAAGCTGCGTGCCCTGGTCGATGATCAGCCTTTTCGGTGGTGGCGGCGGAGGCGGAGTTGGCGGCGCCGTGTCCGCCGGAGCGGGAGCGGGCGGCGGTGGAGGGGCATTGTTGCTGGCTACGCTTTGATCTGAGCTTTGATCCGCGATCGGGTTAGCGTTTTGATCCGAGTTTTGATTCGCATCGTTTTGATTTGCATCCCGATTGGCGTCGTTTCCATTGGCCATCGCGGAATCGTCACGCGAATGCGATCTGCGGGATTTCCGGCCGGGCGCGGGTTTGGGATTGTCTGCCGGAGGCGCGCTGGCGGGTTGCTGCGCAGCAGCGGGCTGAGGCGTACTGGCTGCCACTCCCACCTGCAAGTTATTAATAACTTCTTTCACGCCAGTCACGGACCCTGCTTGCCGGGCCGCGGCATCGCGCTGCGCGTCATTGTCAACCGCGCCGGCCAGCGTCACCACGCCGTCGCTCGCCTGCACTGTGAGTTGCTTGCTTGAAAGTCCGGAGTCCTGGCTGAACTTGTTCTGAATTTCGCTGGAAATCTGGGCGTCATTGGGCTTCCGGGCGCACCCCAGGCCAATCGCCAGCACGCCGATTGCAAGCACAAAGACTAAACCCGAGGAAGTAGAAACGGAAGATGCGGATATCCGCAGAGATTTCTTTTTCATACTCGACTCCTTTGCGATAGCGACGCGTGGGAAGCTGGGCTCGACGCTCAACTCTATTTTAGATGCGGCCGGCAAATGGCGCAGATGTATTCCCTCGGGCGAGGAAACGCATCTGGCAACAAGATTTGCGGGCAGGGCTTTAAGACCGGGAAGGCCCGGCTGCGGTTTGCAGGCAGTGCCGGAACAGAGGAAGCACAGCAGGTCCCTCGACGCGGACGACGGCCAGCTTCGCTGACCATCGTCCTTGGTCGGGATGACAGAGATGGCTAGCGCACAGAGGGCGCTAGCGGACGAATTTGTAGTCGACGATGGAAGCCGCCAGCACGGCGACCCGCTCGGCGTTGTCGGTCGCTCCCTGCTTCTCGGCGGATTCCTTCGTCTCTTCGCCGGCGCGCGTGACGCGGCCCTGGCAAACGACGTTACTGTTTTTCTGTCCCGAAATTTCTTCCGGCATCTCGAAGACCATTTCCAGCAGGGAATTGGCGGCCAGCGGCTCTGGCCCGTGAAAGAGCACGCCGCTCTGGCTGATGTTTTCGATGGTGCCTTCATACCAGGTGCTGGTCTGGTTGAGGCGATAGCGCAGGGGCAGATCCAGCTTCACGCGGCGGGCGCGCGGCTTCCACGAAGGTTTCTTGTCTCGTGGATGATTGCGGCGCATGCCTCGCTCCAGCGCGGGACGCTCAACCCGTTCGGTGCGGCGCATGGTCGCCCAATCGTACTCGTATTCGGCGGCGCACAGCAGGCAGACCTGGTAGTAACTTCCGTCCGCGCCACGGCGGGGCCAGGAGAATTCGTGCGAACAGCGCCCCAGCATCAGAACGTCCATCAATTTTTGCGGCATGATGATTACTTCCGATTCCGACCCACAGGCTCGGAGTCAAAAGCATCATCTCGTTAAGGGCCAGCTTTGGATAGATTACGTTTGTGCAATAGAGGGGGTAAAGTTTGTGAATCCAGCGGGTTGAGGCCCTTTGTGGATTAGGGTAATCGCTCCGCGCGGTTACGAAACTACCCCGCCGTTGCAGCGCGACCGCAATGGCCAACCCGGCTAGTTAATGGCTGCCGCTGACTGCAAATCAATGTGCTTCCAGTCGCCTTTGATAATTCCGGCGCGAATCTGCGCCGCCGTCTGGCCTTTTTTGTTCTGCTGGTAGGAGTAATAAAGTTCCTTCAGGCAAACAGAGCAGCGGGCTCCGTGGCTGTTTTCAAAGCAACTGTGCAGGCTGTTATGGCCCATGCGGTCGCAATAGCAGTAGCAGGGCTGCTGGTGCAGCACGGCGGGAATTTTGGCCGCGAGTTCGTAGGCGTGGGTCTGGTAAGGATACTGCGCGTCGTTGCCCCAAAGCTGATCCTTGGTCATGATCGCCGGCAGCTTCGTGCTCTTGGCCGGGGGTCCGGCGTTGTAGGCGGGCACGCCGCCTTCATCCTGCTGCGAAGTCCACTGGGCCGAGACGGTCAGCGTAACGATGAGTACGAAGGATAGAGTCAGTGCCCGATAGATCAATTTATTTGCGGCGAAGCTGCGTAAAGTCATCAGAGAATCCTCGACAGTCGATATTTTAACCTGCGCTCGACGCGCTGCGATAGGCGAAAGTGCAACGCTGGAACTCGATTCCGCAGCGCTCGCGCAACCGCATACCGGCTCCCGCGGTTCTGTATACAATAGGACGGATGGCGGAAGCTTTCGATACCGAAAGAAACACGGACTCGACGCGTTCGCATACTACGACCGCGTCCGCCGATGTGCAGTTTTCTGCGCACCCGCCGCCGCATCGTCCCGGGTTGTGGGTGTGGCTGCGCGATCTGATGATCTCGCTGGCCATCTCCGCTTTCATCATCGTCTTCATCTATCAGCCGGTAAAAGTCGAAGGCACCAGCATGATGCCCTCGCTGGCCGATCAGGAACGCATCTTCGTCAACAAGTTCGTCTATCGCCTCGAGCCGATTGAGCGTGGCGATATTGTCGTGTTCCGCTATCCCCGCGATCCTTCGAAGAGTTACATCAAGCGCGTGATTGGCGTGGGTGGAGACCGCATCCGCATTGATGGCGGCCAGTTGTACGTCAACGACGAGGCCGTGGATGAAAGCTACGTCCCCCCGGTTTACACCGATGCGCGGTCGTATCCGGAGTCGATCGTTCCTCCCAATTCTTACTTCGTTCTGGGCGATCACCGCTCGATGTCGAACGACAGCCGGGATTTCGGGCCGGTGAACCAGAGCTATATCTACGGCAAAGCCGTGTTTGGATATTGGCCGATGGAGAAGTTGGGGCGCGTGCGGTAGCGCGCGGGGGAAAAAAACAAAACGATTTAACGCAGAGAACGCAGAGATCGCAAAGAAAATCTCTAATGCTTAATCTCCGCGATCTTGGCGTGCTCGGCGTTAATTAGGTTCCTGCTTGGCGCAATTCGCCTTCCCTGATAAACTCTATAAAATCCACCCACCGGAGCGGAAATGCAAGCTATCCTTGCGCTGGAAGACGGGCGAGTCTTCCGAGGCAAAGGCTACGGCGCCAAAGGCGAATGTTACGGGGAAGTAGTTTTTAATACTTCCATCACCGGCTATCAGGAAATTTTCACCGACCCTTCCTACTCGGGACAAATCGTTGTCCTGACCAACCCGGAAATCGGCAACTACGGCACCAACGACGACGACAACGAAGCCACGCGTCCGTGGATCGAAGGCCTGATCGTGCGCGAATTCTCCCGCGTCAGTTCGAACTGGCGCTCGCAGCAGGTCGCCGAAGAATATCTGGAAGGCTTCAAAGTTCCAGTGCTCGCGGATATTGACACCCGGTGCCTGGTGCGTCACCTGCGCGATAACGGAGTGATGCGCGGCGTGATCTCAACCATTGAAAGTGACGCTCAGAAGCTCATCGCGAAAGCCCGTGCCATTCCGAAGATGGACGGCACTGACTTGGCCAAAGAAGTCAGCACCAAGCGGCCTTACGTGTGGGAAGTCGGTGAGCGATCACACGAGCCGGTGGCTCTTGTGGGCGTGAAAGACGAGCCGGCGCGATTTCACGTAGTGGCTTATGATTTCGGCATTAAGAAGAACATTCTGCGTAAGTTATGCGGCGAAGGATGCAGGGTAACGGTGGTCCCGGCACAGACTTTAGCGGAAGATGTTTTGGCCCTGAAACCGGACGGAGTGTTCCTGTCGAATGGCCCCGGCGATCCTGAACCATGTACGTATGCCGTGGATTCCATCAAGCGTCTGATGGGGCGGACACCGATTTTTGGCATCTGTTTGGGGCATCAGCTTGTGGGAATCGCTGTCGGCGGAAAGACCTTCAAGCTAAAGTTCGGCCACCACGGCGGCAATCATCCAGTCAAGCAGCTGAGTTCGGGGAAGATCGAAATCACGGCGCACAACCATAACTTCGCGGTCGACCCCGATTCGCTGCCGGAAAGCGAAGTCGAACTGACGCACATCGACCTGAACGACCAAACGCTGGAAGGCCTGCGCCACCGGAACCTGCCGCTATTCAGCGTGCAATACCACCCCGAAGCCGCACCGGGCCCGCACGATTCGCATTATCTGTTCAAGGAGTTTACCAAGATGATGGAGGAGTGGAAGGGTTGAGAAGCGGGGCTAAGATTGCGCTCGTGCTGCTGGCCGCACACAACATTTTTTTCCTGCAGTCGGTGCTCGCCTGTTCGCGCTCTTTTGGGCCGCCTATCAAGGTCAGGAGCGCATTTGTGGTGGTCGTACACGATCCGAATGGCAGCCCCCTCCCTAACATGGAAGTCAGGGCTTATGAGTCAATCCGTAAGTCGGGGGCCGCGGCCGCTCATGTGGAGCTCGCCGGAGTCGCAGTTACCGGCAGGGACGGAAAAGCAGCAATCGGTCTAACGCAGGATGATTACAGTTTGGGCGCCACAAGTAACGGCATCAGCAGTGAAGTTGTTCAAGTTCAAGTCTACGATGATGGTTCCGGTGTTTCCGAGGTTAGTCTTACCTGGCCGGGTGGTCCTATTACTGCGGTTCAGAATGTTTCCGGAGTGTTGGGGGCTGGCAAGGAGAAAGATCCTTGGCCTGGTCTCGAGGTCTCGTTGAAGAGCGCATTGCCTGGCAACATCGCCAAGGCTCTGACGGATGCCTCGGGGCACTTTACGTTCAATGGGATTCCATCGGGCTTCTATGTGATGCACGTGAGCGATCCGCGTCCGAGCACGGGTTACCTTTCGAAACTGGAAGGGGATATTGCGATTCAGGTAAGCGCGGATGCTGCAAACCGCGAACTACCGCTATGGGGATTGGCAATGGGCAGTTGCGGGTTAAGCGCGTACAAAGACGCGAATTCGATGATTATCTTCAGCCCGTGAACGTTGGCATTGGCTTTGAAAGGGCGCGCCTTCAGGCGCGCAGCAATGGGGAGGATGGCTCAAGAAAATCTGTCATCCCGAGCGAAGAATTTCGTACGCGAAG
>Ga0209006_10004224_pt1 | contig 13044 bp, 10 predicted proteins | sample JacPin_JW_Ref_O2_FD_188567 | JGI IMG/M metagenome (GOLD analysis project Ga0209006, IMG submission 188567) | Forest soil microbial communities from Algoma, Ontario, Canada - Jack Pine, Ontario site 1_JW_Ref_O2 (SPAdes) (version 2) | ecosystem: Environmental > Terrestrial > Soil > Boreal... | reverse complement strand
AAGAAGAAGGAAAAGCCATCGCGGAAGAAGACGCAGGTGGAAGAACCGGAAGAAAAAGAAGTGGCGGCCGCGAAGTAGTATTCGACCAATCTAAAATTTTGACGCCCGCCGGGAGACGATCCTGGCGGGCGTTTTGTTTTTTATGGGCAGCGAGCCACCGTTCACTTTGGCCTCGCCGCCGGAGTCAGACGCGGGCCATCTCCAGGAGCTTTAATACCGTGCGCCAGTTGCGGGCCGTGCTGGTGGTCTTCAATTTTGAATCGAAGTACGCGTTCGTGAGTTTAGAGTTGCCGGCGCCATTGGGGAGCAGCAGATAGATTTCGCGACCGAGCACTTTGAAGGTATCGCCGGGAGAGCGGTTCGGATCGAGCGAAGCGATCTGAGCGGCGGTTGGCTCGGATACCAGGAAGCTTACGTGCAGGCGCTCTTTATCGGGATCGGCCTTGGGGAATGGATTTCGACGGATGACTGCTTCGATTTCGTCCGCGGTGCGCAAAATGACCGGAACCGGAAAACCGAAGTTCATCTCGATGCGCGCGGCGATCGTCGCGGCGTCTAGTTTTGAGTTTTCTCTCGTGCCGAACACCACGTTGCCGCTTTGAATGTAGGTCGCTACTTCTGAACAGCCGCACTTGGTGAACAACGCCGCCAGTTCTTTCATCGGCACACTGTGCTTTCCGCCGACGTTGATGCCGCGCAGCAAGGCCACGGAACGCTGCGTCGTTTTGGCGGTTGGTTTGACGACCGTTTTTGCCGGGCTCATCGGCCTTCCTTCGAGATAAGAACCGCGTATCGCGGCCTATTTAATCCCCAGCCAGGAATTGTAGATGGCCTTCTGCTTTTCGGTTTGATTCTCCATGGGCTTCAGCGAGTAGGTCGGATTCGGGTTGGTGGTGGGCGTGACCAGAAATTCCCTGAATTCTCCCAGACGCAGGACGGTGATGCGTAAGGTGTCGCCGGGCTTACGGGAGGACAGCTGGGCGTTCACGCCATCGGCCTCGAGCGCACGGGAGTCGATGGCGTAAATTACGTCGTCGTTGCTCAGGCCGGCATTCTCGGCGGGGCTGCCGGGAATTACATTGCGGATCTGGGCGTGGCCATCGTCCGATTTTTTGACTTCGATGCCGACCCAGGCTTTGTCCGGGTCTACTTTTTTGGTCACTTCGATTCCGGCCAGGGCGAAATACTGCTCGTAGGGAATCGGCTCCGTGCCGGAGATGTAGCGGCGAAATACATCGGAGACGTCTTTGCCGGCGACTTCGTTGGCGGCGTGAATGGCGTCTTCCGGCTTGAATCCCGGCTTGGGCAGCGCGTAGCGGGAATAAAGCAGACGCATCCAGTCGTCGAGCGATTTCTGATTATTGGTGTTGTCGCGAATGGCGAAATCGAGAATGTGGCCCATGATCTGGCCGCCGTCGTAATACGAGTAGTAGGTGTTGGCGAGATTGTTGGCCTGGGAAATGGACATGGGGTTGGAGAACCAAGTATCCCAGCTGGTGTCTTCGATGCTGCGTTCCTTGCGGCCGGGCTTGGCTTCAAAATTGGTGATCAGGCGAGCAATACCGTCAAGATATTGCTGCGGCGGGACCAGTCCCGCGCGTTCGACCGAGAGGGAGCCGTAATAACTGGTCAGGCCTTCGGAAATCCAGAGCGAAGGCGTGTGGACCATTTGAGTGTAGTCGAACGGACCGAGGGGCAGGGGACGCAGGCGTTTCACGTTCCAGGCGTGGAAGAATTCGTGGGCCGCGACGAAAAGTTTCAGGTCGTACTGATTTAGGGTGGTACCGGGCAGAGGCTCGGTCGAATCCCAGTCGGTGGTGAAATTGATTTGAGTGGAATTGAGGTGTTCCAGGCCGCCGCCGGTCTGGGGCCAGATGTGGAAAATGAAATAGTAGTCTTTAAAAGGAGCAGCCTGGGGCGTGCCGGTTACGGATTGAAACAGGGGAACAATGGTGGCAACCGTTTTCTGCAGGTCGTTGGCAAATTTGGTGAAATCTTTTTTGTTTTCGACGTCGTGAACAATGACGTGGTAGGTGGTGCCCAGGACTTCGAAGTCTTTTTCGGCGAAATCGGAAATTTCGAAAGGGGCATCGGCGAACCAGTTGTAATCCGCGGCAGCGAAGGTGTGGTCGGAGGTGTGCTCCATGCCGGTGGCGATTTTCCAGCCGGAGGGCGCGGCGACGGAAAGCTCGATGGGACGGTCTTTGCCGTCGACGAGATACATCCAGACCGACGGGCCGCCGATGAAGGCGTGGCGTTCGTTGTACTGGGCGATGTTGTTCTGGAGAGTATTGGCGAACACCTGATACGAGATGGTCACGGCGGTGGCGCCAGCGAGGTCGATTTGCCAAGTCTGGCTATCGGTTTTGCGCCAACTGAGCGCTTTGCCGTCGGCACTGGTGGCGCGGAAGCGCTGGACGTTCGCCGAATAGTTTTCGATGTAGTAGGAGCCCGGGGCCCAGTCAGGAATGGCGAATTCGACGGTTGAGCCTTTTAGATCCGAGGCGTGGATCGTTACGTCCAGGAGATGGGTGTTCGGGTGTTCGAAGGCTAGCTCATATTTCAACGGTGCAGCAGAAGGCTTCGCGGCGCGGGCCGCTGCTGCCGCCAGTTGAACCGAGAGCGCCATCACCGCGAGAAACATAGCCACACCAACCAGCCGCTTGGTCATCGATCACCCTTCGATAGCTTAGGATTTACTGGGACTCGCAAGTTTAGACTGCAGCGCCGCCGCTTCCGTTTCGAGGCGGTTTCGCCGGACGCCGCCAAGAAGCACGACGAGGGAGGCGATGAGTTGCGCGGCGATCCCGCCCGAGGTGTCGATCAGCACGTCAGTAAAAGCAGCCTGACGGCCGGGAACGAAAGACTGGTGAAATTCGTCGAGGGCGGCGTAGCCGAAGACGATCAGAACCGTGACCAAAGCCCAGCGCAAGTGCCAGCCTTTTTCGCCAGCGCGGATTCCGCGGAAAATGAGCAGGCTGAGAATGAAATATTCGGTGAAGTGGGCGCATTTGCGAATGATGTGGTGAAGCAATTCGAGCGTTTGGTGCGAAGCGCTGGGCAGCAGCCAATGCAAGAAGGGAATGATGTAATGGCTGGTGTGCTCGGAGGAAAATCCGCTGGTGGAAAAGCCGGAAATGGCAACGGCCCAGAGCAGAGCAGGCCACCAGCGTTTGAGCCAAGCCATCAGCGGCCCACACTGAGAGCAGGCCGCGCGGCGGCGTCGCGGATGGGAGTATCGAGCACTATTCGAGCCGGTAGTTGGGAGCTTCGCGGGTGATGATGACGTCGTGCACGTGGCTTTCGCGCAGGCCCGCGGAAGAAATGCGAATGAATTTCGCGCGTTCGTGCAGCTCTTCCAGATTGGCGGCGCCGCAATACCCCATACCGCTGCGCAATCCGCCGACCAGTTGGTCGACGAGGGCGGCGAGCGGACCCTTGTAGGGAACCTGGCCTTCGATGCCCTCGGGAACGGATTTGCCACGCGCGACGCCCTCCTGCGCGTAACGGTCGGCGGAGCCGGCTTCCATGGCGCCGAGCGAGCCCATGCCGCGGTAGGACTTGAAAGTGCGGCCCTGATACAAAATTGTTTCGCCGGGAGATTCTTCGGTGCCGGCGAAGAGGCCGCCGATCATCACGGACGATGCGCCGGCGGCGATGGCTTTGGTGATGTCGCCGGAGAATTTGATGCCGCCATCGGCGATCACCGGAACGCCGGTGCCTTTAGCGGCGCGAGTGGTTTCGATGATGGCGGTGATTTGCGGCACGCCGGCGCCGGTGACGACGCGCGTAGTACAAATGGAGCCGGGACCGATGCCGACTTTGATGGCGTCGACGCCGAGGGAAATTAGATCGCGGGCGCCTTCTTCTGTGGCGACGTTGCCGGCGATGACTTGAATGTCGGGATACTTCTGCTTCACGGCGCGGACGGCTTCCATGACGCGGGTGGAGTGGCCGTGCGCGGTGTCGACCACGAGAACATCGACTTTTTCGCGGGCCATTTCTTCGGCGCGCTCGAGGAAATCGCCGGTGGCGCCAATGGCTGCGCCGACGCGGAGTCGACCGTGCTCGTCTTTAGTGGCATTCGGAAATTCGATTTTCTTCTGGATGTCTTTTACGGTGATCAGGCCTTTGAGGTTGAAATCGGCGTCGACGACTAGAAGTTTTTCGATGCGATGCTGCTGCAGAATCTTTTCGGCATCTTCGAGCGTGGTGCCCACGGGCACGGTGACCAGGCTGTCCTTGGTCATGATGGCGCTGACCGGCTGATCGAGATTGCGCTCGAAGCGCAGGTCGCGATTGGTGAGGATGCCGACGAGGCGCTGGCCACGGGTGACGGGCAGGCCCGACACTTTGTACTTGTTCATGATGTCGAGCGCCTGACGCACAGTCAGCTCGGGCGAGATGGTGACCGGATCGACGATCATGCCGCTTTCGGAGCGTTTTACTTTGTCGACTTCTTCGGCCTGGCGATCGATGGTCATGTTGCGATGGATGAAGCCGATTCCGCCCTGGCGCGCAATGGCGATGGCCAGGCGCGCGTCGGTGACGGTGTCCATGGCCGAGGCGACGATCGGAATATTCAGCGCGATTTTGCGCGAGAGACAGGTCCGGGTGTCGGTCTGGGTGGGAAGCACGGAAGACTTGCCCGGAAGCAGCAGCACGTCGTCAAACGTGAGCGCTTCGGGAATAGGTCCATCAATCATTCAAACTCCTATGATGCAAAGAAAGGCGCCCTAAAACGCAAACGCCCAGCAACGATCGCTGGGCTGAAAGAAGGTGCAGATGTGACAAATAGGTTCCATCAGGGAAGTTTATATTTTAGAGGCAGAGCGAAATGAAATCAAGTTGCACGGAGGGCGAGAGCGAAATCGAGTCTTGTTCCAGCGCGCGAGTTCGGTTACGAATGTACGGTGCAAGCTGACGACATTCGAGTGCGACGGCTGCTGCCGGAAGACGCCGCGCAGTATCGTGAAATTCGGTTGGAGGGGCTGCGCGTGAGCCCAGAGGCATTTGGAAATACGTTCGAGGTGGAGAACGCGCGGCCGATCGAGTTGTTCGCGGACCGCATTCGGGATTCCGAGACGATGGGAGCTTTTGAGGGCGCCGAGATTTTGGGCGTGGCGGGGCTGCGGACGAATCAGGGGCCGAAGGAGTCGCACAAAGGGACGCTGGTGGGCATGTACGTGCGCCCGCAGGCGCGAAATCGGGGCGTGGGGAGGCGGCTGGTGGAGGCGGTGATGGAGGTGGCGCGTACGCGAGGAGTTGAGTTACTGCAGCTGGCAGTGGTCAGTGACAACGAACCGGCGCGGAGACTGTACGCGCGGATGGGATTTGTGGAATACGGAATCGAGAAGAAGTCGCTGAAGCAGGGCGGGCGATACACTGATGAAGTTCTGATGGTCAAGGACTTCTCGTTGGAGTCGCGATGAGAGTTTGCGGCGTAGCTCGCAGACATTGTGCGAAAGGCGGCGACTCCTTACGATGGAAGTGATGCAAAAATTCAAACCACATGCTCTGCTGCGAAATCCCCATGCCATGACCATCGCCGCGAATTTTTGGAGGCGGCCGGTGCCGTTGCTCGCAGGGAGTGTGACGCGCTGGTTCGAAACCGAGCCGGGAACCAAGGTGCGCGCGGAATGCCACTGGCGAGCGGACGCGGTGAAGCGTCCGACGCTGGTGATTTTGCATGGACTGGAAGGCTCGTGCGATTCGGGCTACATTCGCGGGACCGCGGAGAAAGCGTGGGTGGCCGGGTTCAACGTCGTGCGGTTGAACCAGAGGAATTGCGGCGGGTCCGAGAAGATGTCGAACACGCTGTACCATTCGGGGCTCAGCGGCGACGTGCTGGCGGTGGTAACCGAACTGATCGAGCAGGACGGCATGCCGGAAGTGTTTGCGGTGGGATTTTCGATGGGCGGAAATTTGGTGCTGAAAATGGCGGGAGAATTGGGCGGCGACGCTCCGGATGAATTGCGGGCCGTGGTGGCGGTGGCTCCGGCGCTGGATCTGGCGGCCTGCGCCGACGCCCTGGCCGAGCCGAGGAATTTTATCTATGAGCGGCATTTCGTGAAGCGGTTGAAGAGGAGAATGCAGCTGAAGGCGAAACTGTTTCCGGAATTGTATCCGCTCGCGGAAATAGGTGGATTCGGAGAGATCGCTACGGTGCGGGATTTTGACGATTTGGTCACGGCGCGTTTTTGCGATTTTCGGGATGCGGGAGATTATTATGCGCGGTCGAGCGCGTCGGTGGTCGCGTCCGAGATTCGGTTGCCGACGCTGATCATCACGTCGAAAGACGATCCGTTCGTGCCCTTTGCACCGTTTGAGAATCCGGCGATACGGAATAACCCGAACATTACGCTGGTGGCGACCGAGCGGGGAGGGCACTGCGCTTTCATTTCACGGGAAACGGGCACGGAGCGTTTCTGGGCGGAAACGCGAATCGTGGAATATTGCGCACAGCAGTCGCGGCTGATGAATCAGCGGGACGGCGCGGTACCTTTGGCCGCGAGCGTCTAAGCGATCGGTTTTTCCAGCGAAGGCTGAAAGCCGGCAGTGAGCAATTGCGCTGGACCGGATTCGGCGATGACCATATCGTCTTCGCAGCGCAGGCCGTACTCTCCCACCACGTAAATTCCCGGCTCATTCGAAAATGTCATATTGGGCTTGAGGATGGTTTTGTTGCCGCGCACGAGATAGGGCCACTCGTGTTCGTCGAGGCCGATGCCGTGGCCGAGGCGATGCGTGAAGTATTTGTAGTCAGGGCCGAACCCAGCGTCGGTGATTACTTTGCGAGCGGCGTCGTCGACCGAACCGCATTCGTGGCCGGCTACCGCGGCGGCGAGGGCCGCGTCCTGGGCACCGCGAACGATTTCGAACGCGCGCTGCAGTTTTTCGGTGGGCTTGCCGAGGACGCCGGTGCGCGTGATGTCCGACGGATAGCCTTCGATTTGGGTGCCGCCATCGATCAGGACGCCCATGCCTTCGCGCAGAATTTGTTCTTCGCGGGTGCCGTGAGGCAGTGCAGCGGATGGGCCGAAAAGCACCAAAGCTTCGCCCTGCAATCCCATTTTTTGGAATCCCTGTTCGAGAAGGTGGCCGACTTGGCGTTGGGTCATGCCTTCTTTCAGCGACGCGAAGAGAGCTTTATAGACGTCGAAGGTGGCGGCGCAGGCCAGGCGCATAAATTCAAGTTCGCGCGGGCTTTTCTGGGCGCGGCAGCCGATGGTGATGGGGTCGGCACTCACGAAGTTGAGCGATGGCGCGGCGAGACGCATGCGGTCGAAGAAGGTGTAACGCGTGGTCTCTTCCACGCCGACCTGGCCCTGGGTGACGCCGCGGTCGACGAGACCTTTGGCGGCGACGGCGAAGGGACTGTCGTCTTCCTGCCAGGTGCGAATTTCGATGGGCCAATGAAGCTGTTCGCGCAGGCGGCCTTCTTCGAATGCGGGACAAACCAGGAAGGGATCACCCTGGCGCGGAACCAGAAACGCGAGGATGCGTTCGCTGGGCCACCAGCGGATGCCGGCAAAATAAAAGAGGCTGGTGCCGGGGGTGATGTAGAGGGCCTGGAATGGGGGCTTGGCATCGGTCATCAGCTTTTGCGCATGAGCGACGCGCTGCTGGTATTCCTCGGGACGAATCGGCTTCACGCGATCGCCCAGCGGCTTTAAGGACGCAAAGGCCGGGGGAAGAGGAGACGCGGGCGGATTCTCCTGCGCGCTTGGATCGGGGGGCGTGGCGCGCAGGACAGCGGAACTCAACGTCGCAGCGGTCGCAGCGCCGAGGGAAGCGAGCGAAGCGGATTTCAATACATTGCGCCGCGAAATCGTCATGAGAATCTCCAAGTCTTAGTGGAAATGCGAGATCAGTACGGCGTCGGTGAGTGCCTGACCCTGGGCGAAAACGATTTGCTTGCCATCGGGAGATTGCGCGAAAGCATAGACGCTACTTTCGGGCGGGAAGCTCATGATCCGTTTGGCGGATATTGTGGGCGCGCCGGTAGCAGTGACGGGTTGGGCCCAGAGACCGGGAGTTTCATCCTTGAGGACGATGAAGATGACGCTCCGGCCATCGTTGGTCCATTCGAGTTTGTGGCCGCCTTCGCCCTGAACCGCCGTCTCGGCGGGAACTTCAATCGAATTGCGAATCTCGCCGCTGTTCATATCGATCAGATTGAGACGAGGCGGCTTGAGGATATCCGGAACCGAGAAGGCCGCGATGGTTTTCCCGTCGGGTGAGACGCGCGGCGAAGTGAATATTCCCTTCACGATCTGGGTGGGAGCGCCGCCGTCGATGCTCACGCGCATCAATGCCGGTGTGTCAGAAGCGTTCAGATAGACGACCGTCTTTCCGTCCGGCGAGCAGGAAGGCAAATCTCCGTAGGAATCCGAATCCAGTTGTTTGGGGTTGCTGCCGTCGAGATTGGCGCGCCAAATCGAAATTCCCCCGCCAGCGTTACGCGAACCATAAATAAAATATTGTCCGTCTGCGCCGCAGGAGGCGGGCGAAAACACTTCGGTGGCGGGAAGAGTGATATCGCGCGAATCTGCACCGTCGGGCGCGACGGTGGCCAGGCGGATCGAGCCGGAATTGTAATACTCGTACAAAATTTTGCCGGGGGTAGGCCAAGCGACGCCGCCGATGCCGTCCGCGCGTCCGATACCGGAAGTGATCTGGGTGGGCGGAGAAAGAGCGGCACTGCTGCCGAAATTCGCTTTCCAAAGACTGCCGGTCAGGATGACCTGCACGGTCGCCAGAGTGGAACCGTCCGAAGTGATACTCAAACCCTGGTAGAAATTGAGATCGTTGGTGATGCGGCGTTTTTCACCGCCGGGAAAACTGAGCGACCAGATTTGCGGATTGGCCGCGACGCGGTTTGCGGCGGAACTGAAGATGACGGCCGAGCCATCGGGGAGCCAGGCCATCTGGCGCGGGAAGGCCCAGGCGTCGCTGCCCAATGGAGTGCTGGCGCCGGTGTCTGCCGCGACGGTTTCGACGGCGTACTTCGCAAAATCCCCGTTAGGCGACTGCGCGATGGCGATATTTTTGCCGTCGGGGGACCAGGCCGGACCCTGAAACGAGAATATGGACGGATCGTGGATGGTCATCAAAGGCTTTTCAGCCGAGCCGTCGGCATTGGCGGTGAGCAGCGCCGAAGTCTTGGCCTGCGGAGTCTGGCGGACGAAGACAAATTTCTTGCCGTCGGGCGAAAAACTGAGCGGACTATCGATATCGACCAGAACTTGCGAAGGCGTACCGCCGAGAGAAGGAACTTTGAAAAGCGTGCTGACCGGATTGTTGGGGAAATGCTTGTTGTAGTAGAGATAATTTCCGTCGAGCGAAAAAACAATTCCGGAAATTTCTCCGGGAGTGCCAGGCACGACCTGGGCGGTGCTGCCCGTTCCGAGTTGACGGACCCAAACACCGTGCCCGTTTTTTTCGTCCTGGATATAGGCCAGCCATTTTCCATCAGCGGAAATCGTAGCGGAATGGATGTTGCCGCTGGAGGTTAGGGGATTGATGGTCATCTGCAAGAACGAAGAAGGCGTGTCCGGATGAGTGGTGGTGGAGCGCAGGTGCACGATGAGCGCGACCATGGCGATGAGCGCAACGACGACCGGGGCGATTTTGGCGATGAGTGGCCAGCCGGAGGATGGTTGCGCTGCGGTATTTGGCGAAATCGTGCTCGAACTTGATGGAATCGGCGTCGTGGTTTGGGCCGAACCGGAGAGCGGCAGCGACGGGGATCCTCCGGCCACGGTTGCGGATTTCCAGGAGCCGCTGGAGCCGGCCGGCGCACGAGATGAATCGCTATCGCGTTTCAGGCGTTTCAAGTCACCACGCAATTCGGCGGCGGTTTGGTAACGCAGGTCGCGGTCTTTCTCCAGCGACTTGCCGATGATTTCTTCGAGTTTCGGCGGAAGGTTGGGATTCAGGGTGCTGGGCGCGACCGGCGTGCGATTCAGAATTGAATCGAAAATTACGGCGGAGGTGTTGCCGTTGAACGCGGCCTGACCCGAGGCCATTTCGTAGAGGACTGCGCCGAGGCTGAAGAGATCGGTGCGGGCGTCGAGATCTTCGCCGCGAGCTTGCTCCGGAGACATGTAGGCAATGGTGCCGATGGCCGAGCCGGGACTGGTCAGAAACAAATGGTCGGAAGTAGGTTGGGTGACGGTGTTCCCAGTGCCGACGGTTTCGGCGATGCGGCGCGAAGCGCCCTGTTTGGCCAAGCCGAAATCGAGAATTTTTGCTTGTCCCCGGGCGGTGATGAAAATGTTGGCGGGCTTGATATCGCGATGAACGATGCCGCGGGAGCCCGCGGCGTCCAGCGCGTCGGCAATTTGCGCGCCGAATTCAAGCAGGGCATCGGTGGGCATGGCGCGGCTGCCGATACGTTCGCGCAGGGTTTGCCCTTCGAGGAGTTCCATCACGAGGAAGGGCTGGCCATTGTACTCGCCGACGTCGTAAATGGTGCAAATGCCGGGATGATTCAGGGAGGACGCGGCGCGGGCTTCGCGTTGAAAACGTTCGAGAGACGCCGGATCTTTGGCGAGGTCTGGCGTCAGGAATTTGAGAGCGACCTGGCGGCCGAGACGCGTGTCTTCGGCTCGAAAAACCTGGCCCATGCCGCCGCTGCCCAGGGGGTCGATGATCCGGTAATGTGAAATCGTTTCGCCAATCATCTATTCGTCAAACATCGTAAACAAGTTGTGCAGGAGGCGCAAGCCGGGCATGTTTTCGAGTTCCTGAACAGCGCGGCGGCTGAATGGCGAGCGAAGAAAAGTCGAAGTGGAAACGATGTCCCGCAATAACACAAATAGTAACTAATATTATCCGTAAGTCCCGCAGTGACACGAAATGGCACTCTGCATTTGGATTCAGAAATCTTCTGTTCGCGCGAAATTATTCGCAACTTTCCGCAGCTGCGTGGGTTTCACTGAAAGCCAACGTATGACCCTCCTCGGGTCGCTTATCAGGGTTTAAAAACAAGGAGAAAATTCATGGGGAATCCAAAAGCTATTGGTGTGTTCTTAGCACTCTGTGCTGCGTTGGGACTTTCGAGTTGTGGCGGAACGAATTCAGCGACGGCGCCGCAAGTGGGTTCGGCCTCGATTTACACGATCGGCACGGATGCGCCGCTGCCGAGTGTGGTTTCTTGCGAAATAAATGTCACCGGGATCAATTTGAACAACGGCGGGACGGCGGTAAGCGTGCTGTCGCAGCCGGCGATTGTGGATTTTGCGCAGCTGAGTGGATTGCATCAATTGCTGGACCTGACGGCGGTGCCCACGGGGACGTACACGTCGGCAACGATCACGATCGCGTCACCAGTGATTGGTTTTATCGATACGTCGGTCACGCCTCCGACGATTAACACGATTAACGGCACGCTGACGCAATCGACGGTGACCGTGAATTTCGCGCAGCCGGTGGTGGTGACGAACGCGGATCTTTTCGGATTGCGAATGGAATTCGATTTGCGGCGATCGCTGCAGACGGACCAGAACGGGCAGGTAACCGGGACGGTAAATCCGGTGTTTGAAGTGGCGCTGCTCGATTCGACGAACGCGCAAGTGTCCATTGATGATTTTCACGGCGGCGTGGTCGGCGTGACCGGACCGAATTCCTTTACAATCCAGGGACCACACGGGCGGCAGTGGACGGTGGATAGCAGCGCCAGCACGGCGTTGGACGATCCGACCATTCCAATCAGCTCGTTCACGACCACGACCATTGTGGAAGTCTCCGGCACGATCGATCCGGTGTCACATGACATCGTCGCGTCGGAAATCGAGGTGGTTTCAAACAACAACTTCTATCTCGGCGGGCTATTCACAAATATCCGTCCAACGCCCGGAGCAGCGACGCAAGCGGACCTATACGTGCGCGACGAATTGCCGGCGATCAACGGAATCTCGGACGGGCAAATCGAAACGCTCAATCTCAACGGCTCCGAGAATTATCTGATCGAACATATCCATCTGCCGCTGACGACGCTGCTCTTCAACAATATGGAACTGGCAGCCGGTCAGCGCGTGGGAATCGGTGGCCTAATCACGACGACGAACGGCGCAACGACTCTGACCGTGCATCGCGTGGTTTTGAAACGGCAGGGGCAAGCCGGGACCTGGGTGCCAGGCAGCACCATGATTCAGAACAACAACGCCGGAACATTTCAGTTGAACGATAACTGGACGGCCGGGGTGCTGCTGCCGCAGCCGCTGACGGTGATGACCACCAACGATACAAATTTCATCAACCTCACTGGGTTGTCGGCGCTGCAGGGAAGTACAGCGCTTCCGATCCGCATAGTTGGTTTTATCCTAGTCAATCAGAGCACCGGACAAGCGGTGATGGTGGCGCGTTCGGTGGAGCAATTGAGTTCGTAGTCCGGCTGGGTAGGTTTAATTACTCCTGCCTGGTCAGGCGACGATGCGTTGGCGCACTACCTCGCTGGAAGCTCAGCGAGGTAGTGTTTTTTTTTTGCGCTTGAATAACGGCGCGGGAGCTACAATCGCGACCATGAGCCAATCAGAGACGTTTACGGAGTTTTGGAGTTTCTATGTGCTGGCGCACCAGCAACTGGCCACGCGGATTTTTCACACGATTGGAACACTGAGCGGATGGAGTCTATTGGCCGCCGCGATTATTTTACGCCGGCCGTGGCTGGTGCTGGCCGCGATTGTGGTTCCGTATGCGTTCGCATGGTTCTCGCATTTTTTTGTCGAGCACAATCGCCCGGCGACATTTGGGCATCCGTTGTGGTCCTGGCTGGCCGATCAGAAAATGGTGGCGATGGTGCTAGCGGGGAAAATGGGCGGCGAAGTGAAACGATGCATGGCAAATCAGAGTAACGCGGCCACGACTTAGATTTCTATTTGGTTCTGCTGGTCTTGAAGATGGGCTGCTTGAAATGATTTCCTCGAAACGCTACTGCTCGATCTGAACCGCCACAATTTGATTTCCTCTTGCTTTCATTTCGATGGCGAGAGGCGGCCGGACGCCGGCGCCGGAGACGATTGCGCCACGGACTACGCC
>Ga0209006_10004223_pt1 | contig 13046 bp, 10 predicted proteins | sample JacPin_JW_Ref_O2_FD_188567 | JGI IMG/M metagenome (GOLD analysis project Ga0209006, IMG submission 188567) | Forest soil microbial communities from Algoma, Ontario, Canada - Jack Pine, Ontario site 1_JW_Ref_O2 (SPAdes) (version 2) | ecosystem: Environmental > Terrestrial > Soil > Boreal... | reverse complement strand
ACCGAGCGGTCGTCATTGATGGCCCCGAGCGCCTGCAGCAGCTCTTCATAGGCGCAGTCGTAGAACAAGAATTCCCCGGCATCGACCGGCAGGATCACCTCGGCGCGGCGGATACGGTAGCGGCTATCCTTGCCGATGCCGGACAGGCATTGCGGGTTGAGCGAGCGTTGAATGTGCTTCGCCCGGTCGTTGCCGTAGAGCGAGCGAATGGTCTGCGCCAGATCGCGCTCTGCGACCAGCGTGACGGTGAAATTGGCGGCCTCGCGATCATCGGTGATCGCCACATCGAGATGGTTCACCCGGGCCCGAATATCGTCAACGATCGCGGCGATCTCCGGGCCGCGGTCGGGCTCGCCCTTGTTGACCACGAAAATCCTGACCGGCTCATCATATTTGCGGACGCGTTCGGCCGGCGCCCCGATCTGCATTTCGGCGTGGAAAGCGATCTTGAAGAAGCCGTCCTTGATTTCCTCGTTGGTGAAATCCGTTCGCTCGGATGCGCGCCGGCTGGTGATGTCAGGATTTTCCGCAAGCGCAGGACCGTTGGAGATTCCGGCAGCCAGCATTGCGATCAAGGCGAAGCCCATCACGATCGGCTTGCGGCGCAGCCTCCCGCGATCGACGGACGCACCTGTCACGGACGCACCTGTCATCGACGGCAAGGCGCAAACTCCCAGTATGTTTGCGAGCGAGTAAAATTTCATCCGGTTGTCCTCGCGGAGAGGCCGCGCCTTCAGCGTCACTGCGCTTGCTTCAAGCAAAATTCATACCCGAGGCTGCAAGCGACACCCGACACGGCGTCTCCTTTTTGCTCAGCCGCGGATGTAGCAATGACGAGATATATTTTCGGGAGGGAAAGGAGTGGTTTAAAATATAAATTTCATAGCATTTGCGATCGGGCATTCGTCGCCGGTTTGTCGCGCGGTGGCTTGGTTGCGAGAACGATCCGGAGAATTACGAACTGCAAGCACCGCTTCGCAGCGCCGATCCGCTCACATCACGCCGCACTGCTGCGGCAGCCGCTGTCAGGGCTGCTCCCGCGTTGCCACGGCGGCCTGACGCAGTTCGGTCGGCGTCCCCCCGTATCTGCGCCGAAAGGTCCGATCGAAATAAGACAGGTCCTTGAAGCCAACCTCGAAGGCGATATCGGCAATCCTGCGGTGTCGTTGCCCGGTCTCGCACAACAGCTCGGCGGCTCTCGCCAACCGCTTGTCGAGTAGATGTTCGGAGAAACTTCGACCGGTCGGCTGCAACAGATGGTGGACGTAGCGAACGGTAATGCCAAGCCGGGCAGCGACCATTGTCGCGTCAAGCGCCGGATCGGCCATCGACGCTGCGATGGCCTGCACGACCGCGGCCCGGCGCACCGCTTGTGCACCACGTTGTTCCGCCAGCGCACGCGCGTCGCCTTCGGTTCCGAGCGCCAGGGCCACGAGATCGATGATGAAGTCCTGATGCAACCGGGCCACCTCGTCGCTGCCGCCGAAATCGACATCGAACGTTCCGGCGAGATAGTCGGACAACAAGCGGAGCGCCACGCGGTCCCGGCCGAGGGTCACGCCTGCAAACCGCGTCATGTGCGGAAGCAAGGCACCGAGCTTCATGCGGGGGACCTTCAGGCTCAAGAGTTTTGAGTTTGTGAGAAGATTAAATTCGCCAGGATAGGCGGAGTCGCAGATGATCGCATCGCCTGCATGGAGTTCATGATCGTCGCCGAACTGCGTTTGATAGGCGTGGCCGTTCGTCAGCAACATCACCAGCAAGGCATCGTCGCCGTCTCGCACCAGCTTCGCGGTGCGGGCCGTGTCGATCGCGGTCAAGGTATTGGTCATGATATCGATTGTGTCGACGCGCCGGAATTCAAGATGGGCGCGAAAGCTCGACTGATCCGCCGTTCGCAGTTCGAGCCCGCAGGAAGGTCTGAGGATTTCCTCGCAATAGGCCGGAAACCGCTGCCGCCTCGGCAGCGCGTCGGTGCTGAAAACAATTCGATCCATGGTGCTTGCTCCACCGGCCTTGGTCGAGGCAACTTGATCCGAAGTTCAACGGCCGGCGACAATCTCCGCCCGGGATGTCGGCCCGAGCGTCCGGGCATCTGCGATTGCCTTTGATGCCGGCTTCGGCGACGTCGCCTGCTTCAACCGCGCCTTTCGCCGCCGCCATGGCATGACGCTATCGCAACTGCGGGAAGCGGCGCAACGTCCGAAATGACGGCGCCCAAGTCGTTCCAAGGGCGCGGCTCTTTCACCCGATCATCTGTGTGGCGGGCGAAAATCGATGGCGCGCAGGATTACGCCCGGAGGGTTGCCCTCCAGTTCGACATCGCTGAATTTCCGCGCGGCGCGTTCCTCGATGCGGTCGCGCAGCCTCAGGAATTGTTGCTCGCGCTGCGCCGGCGGTGTGCGCGAGGAGCCTTCGAGCTGGTCCATCGCGTCGGTGGAGATGGCGCAGGCGATGTCGGCCTGGTCGTTCTTCATGGTAAAGCGCACCACCATCCGGTTGAAGTCGTATTCCTGGAAATCGCCTGGGGTGAGCGCCATGTCGAAGTCTCCTCGATTGCATCCGTTCCGATAGAATCGGAACGGGGCTCTAGATTGTTGTTTTGACGCGTTTTCTTGACGCGAACCGGGACCCACCCCGCATCGAGTGCGGGGCAGGCTTTCTCTCGAAAACGCATCTCGCTGTCAGAACTTCTTTCTGGCCGGCGGTGGATTGAGCTCGGCGATTTTCGAAAGACAGTCTTCCCGCGTGGCGTGAGGGCCGGTGACAAAGGTGCCGCTCACCTTGGTGCTGTACCAGCCGGACACCACGCCGAGGCGCAGCGATTCCTCGGTTTCGACATGACGCGCGGAGAGAATTTGCATGGAGTTCCTTGGTTGAGAGCTGTGGGTGTTGCTATTGAACGCTGCGGGTTGGCTTCGATGGCGCTGCGATGCCTGTTCCTTGCGATGCGACCGCATCGGCCTGCTGCGCATCGGCAAGATCGACCGAACTGATGGAAATCATCTCGATCGAGGATTGGTGCGGCGGCGCGCCGGGAACCATGATCATGGTGGCGACACGGCGAAAGCACGGAAATGACAAGCCTTCGATCATCTCTTCATCGGTCACGACTTCGTATGCTCCGGCCTGCAACTGGCGGTCGATGCCCTTGATCCGGAACGGATGCCTGAATGTCACCGTTTCGCGTCGTGATCTTGTCAAGATCAGCTTCCTGCATTTGCGCGCGATCCGGGCTGCTCAATGAAAATTGAACCGCTTTCGCGCTACTTTGCCAGCTCTGTTGTAAGTCGCCTGTTCGCAGCTTTCCGAAAGACGCGCTGGATTCGGCGTCTGAGGCGAACACAGCTTAATATTGCGCCTTTTAAGCTCGAATAGCCATGGTTTTCTTTCAACACTCCCTTCGACCGGGAGGTCGCGGATGAAGCGCCGTCACGAATACGGGTCGATCAGCTTCTGCTGCTCGGCCGAGTGGTGCACCAGCAAGTCGATGAAGGTCCGGACCTTGGCGGACAGGTGATGGCGATGCGGATAGACCGCGTTCATCGTCAGCTCCACCGGCCGATATTCCGGCAGCAGCCGGACCAGCCGGCCCGCTTCGAGGTCGTCGTGGATCATAAATCCCGCCATCAGCGCCACGCCGACGCCATCCAGCGCAGCCCTGCGCAGCATTTCGGCGCTGTTGGTGATCAGATTGCCGGAGACGCGCACGTTGGCTGGAAGGCCTGTGCGGTCGATGAAATGCCATTCGTCACCAAACGGATAGAGCGCATGGCGAACGCAATTATGCTGCGTCAGTTCGGACAATTGCTGCAACCGTCCGTGCACCTCGAGATAGGAAGGCGAACAGCACAATACATGCCGCCAGGTCGCGAGGCTGCGGACGATCAGGCTTGAGTCGGGCGGCGGGGTGAGCCGGATCGCCACGTCGAAACCTTCGTCGATCACGTCGATGAGGCGCTCGCCCATATTCAGGTCCACCTTGACGTCGGGATAGCGGTTGAGGAATTCGTCGACAACGGGCGCGACAAACGGGACGATGTGGGTCCCGGTATAGATGCGCAGCGTGCCGCGCGGTGTCGATTGCAGGGCGCCGGCGATATCGTCGGCCTGTTCGATATCGGCCAGGATCTGTGTGGCGCGATCGTAATAGGCCTTGCCGACCTCTGTGAGACTGACCTTGCGCGTGGTGCGATTGAGCAGCCGCGCGCCGAGCCGCTCCTCCAGCGCCCGGACGTGATTGCTCACCATCGTCGTCGACATCTCGAGGCGGCGGCCGGCGGCGGAAAATCCACCGCTATCGACGACCCGGACGAATGCCGTAAGGCTGGTCAGCCGATCCATCGTTTTCTCCCATTATCCTCCACTACTGGATAATGTTTCAATTTTCTAACGTATTATCACATGCGGTGCGACATTGCATATGGCAGGCATGAACCGGCGCCCTCATGGGGAGGACGTTCCGCGCCCCGGAGGATGTCGTGTCAAAGGCTGCCTATATCTCTGACATCACAGAAGAAATTCAGGATGTTTTGACCGTGGAGGATTTGGCCGTAGACGAAGCGCCAATCCTTCTTTTCAAACCAACCGCCAGCGCCAAGCCGGCGACCGCCCGCGGTCGCCGGCTGCGACTTCGCACCGTGCTGCAAGCCGCCGGGGCGATCGCCCTGCTGGCGGTCGCCGGCTATTATGGCAATTACTACTGGACCACCGGTCGCTTTCTGGTCTCGACCGATGACGCGTACGTCCAGGCGCATTCGGTGATGATCAGCCCCAAGGTGTCGGGCTACATCTCGGAGGTGCCGGTCGACGACAACCAGCCGGTCAAGGCCGGGGCGGTGCTGGCGCGGATCGACCCGCGCGATTACCAGACGGCGCTCGATCAGGCGCGTGCCAATGTCGCGGTGGCGCAGGCGAGCATCAACACCCTCAACCAGCAGATCGCCCAGCAGAAACTCGTTGTCGAGCAGGACCGCCAGCAGGTGGTTTCGGATCAGGCCGCGCTGGTGTTTTCGCAGCAGGATTTCCAGCGCTATACCCATCTGGCCACGACCGGCTACGGCACCGTGCAGAGAGCGCAGCAGGCGCAGGCCGACATCACCGAAAAACAGGCCGGGCTTCAGCACGCCGCCACGGTCGTTGCCGCCGCCGAGAGGCAGATCGGCGTTTTTGAGGGACAGCTCGCCCAGGCTACCGCGACCCTTGCCCAGCAGCGGGCGATGGAGCACCAGGCCGAGCTCAACCTCAGCTACACGACGATCACGGCCCCGCTGGATGGCACGGTCGGCGTTCGCACCTTGCGAGCCGGGCAATACGTCCAGGCCGGCACGCAACTGATGGCGATCGCGCCGCTGCAGGCGGTCTATGTCGTCGCGAATTACAAGGAGACGCAGCTGACCGATGTGCAGCCCGGCCAGGCGGTCACCATCGATATCGACACCTTTCCCGGCGCCGTCGTGCACGGCCATGTCGATAGTGTCGCGCCCGCGAGCGGTCAGGAGTTCGCGCTGCTGCCGCCCGACAATGCAACCGGCAATTTCACCAAGATCGTCCAGCGTATCCCGGTCAAGATCGAGATCGACCGGAATGAACCGCTGTTGGGCCGGCTGCGGCCGGGCATGTCGGTCGAGCCGACCATCGACACCAGGCCGGTTTCGTTGGCGTCGTCGTCCGGGAGCAAGGCGTCATGACCGCGCTGGGCGAGAGCGGCGAGGCCGCCGTCTCGCTGAAGACCTGGATCGCCGTCGGCGGTGGGTTGCTCGGCGCGTTTCTCGCCGTGCTCAACATCCAGATCACCAATGCCTCGCTGCCCTATATCGAAGGCGGCATCGGCACCGGCGGCGTCTATGGCACCTGGATATCGACCGCCTATCTGATCGGCGAGATCATCGTGATTCCGATGACCGACTTCCTCAGCCGGGTGTTTTCCCTGAGACGCTATTTGATCGTCAACACGGCGCTGTTTCTGCTGTTTTCGACGCTGTGCGGCCAGGCCAGCAGCCTCGGCGAGATGGTCGTGTTCCGGATCCTGCAGGGGTTCGCCGGCGGGGTCATGATCCCGCTCGCCTTCACCATCGTGCTGACGATGCTGCCGCGCTCGAAGCACGCGCTGGGGTTCGCAGGCTTCGCGGTCACGGCAACCTTCGCGCCGGCGATCGGCCCGACCATCGGCGGCTATTTCACCGACAATTATGGCTGGCCCTATGTCTTCTATGTCAATCTCGTCCCGGGCGCGGTGATGCTCGGCGCGCTGTGGTACGCCTTGCCGAAGTCGGCGATGCAGCTTGGGCTGTTTCGCCACGGCGATTGGCGAGGCGTCGCGCTGATGGCGGTCGGGCTCGCCGCGTTTCAGACCGTGCTTGACGATGGCAATGTCTATGATTGGTTCGGCTCGCCGTTCATCGTCAAATTGAGCCTTCTCGCGGCGGCCGCACTCGGCGCTTTTGTGGTGCTCGAGTTCTTCACACCTCAACCGCTGATCAATTTCCGGCTGCTCGGCCGCCGCAATTTCGGCCTTGGCACCCTGGGCAATTTTCTGCTCGGCTTCGCGCTTTACGCCTCCGCCTATCTGCTGCCGCAATACCTCGCGGTCACGCAAGGCTTCGACTCCGAGCAGGCCGGCGAGGTCATGGCCTGGACCGGGCTGCCGCAACTGTTGGTGATCCCGCTGGTGCCGCTATTGATGAAGCGCATTGACGCGCGGCTTCTGGTCGGCACCGGCCTGTTCGTGTTCGCCGTCAGCTGCTTCATGAACCTTTATCTCGACCAGAACGTTGCCGCGCCGCAACTGTTCTGGCCCAATATTATCCGGGCGCTCGGCCAGGCGATTGTCATGACCCCGATCTCCGCCATCGCCATGGTCGGGATCGGGCCGGCGGAAGCAGGCGCGGCCTCCGGCCTCTTCAACATGATGCGCAACCTCGGCGGCGCGATCGGCACCGCCGCGGTCGAGACCTTCTTTACCAAGCGCGAGCAATTTCACTCCGCCATCATCAATGAACATGTGTCGCTGGTCGAGCCCGCGACCCGCAACCGGCTCGCCGATCTGCAGCAATATTTCATGTCGCATGGCTTCCCCGATCCCGCGGGGGCCATGCATCGCGCCATCATCGCCGTCGGCCAGACGATCCGGGCCCAGGCCACGATCATGGGTTACGCCGACGCCTTCGGATTGCTCGGCGCCGTCCTCATCCTCGCGATTGTTCCAGTCGCGTTGCTCAAAAAGGGCGCCGCTTCCAGCGGCGGTGCGCATTAGAGCGTTTTCGAACGAAAGCCTGCCCCGGACTTGATCCGGGGTGGATAACCGGTTTGCGTGAAGAACACGCGTCAAAACAAGATTCTAGAGCCCCGTTCCGATTTGATCGGAACGGAAAAGCGCCGGCCGTCGCTTTCGCAATCCAGGTGATGGGAGGCAAGCCCATTTTACGATAGGCTGGCCGCTGGTGGCGCAACTCGTCGGCAGCTCCGGTCGGTGGTTTGCGAAAACGCTTCGGACGCATGTCGATGGGTAGGGCAGACCGATCGCCGTGAGCGACCCCGGCGCCGCTCATATTCGACGGCCTGCCGTACGACGCCGGCCGGACTTTCAGGGAGAACGAGGTGAGGGCTTCCAATCGAGGATGCAACAACGCATTTGCCGCTTTTGTATTGGCCGGTTTCGTTGCCTTTGGGTCGCCGGTTCGGGCCGTTGAGATCTCGGACGGCGTCGTCAGGATCGGTGTGGTCAACGACGCAACCGGTCCGCTTTCCGATTCCAATGGGCAAGGGTCGGTGGTCGCGGCCAGAATGGCAATCGATGATTTTCGGAAGCAAAACCCGAACATCAAGGTCGAGTTGCTTTATGCCGATCATCAGAACAAGCCGGACATCGGGGTTGCCGTTGTCCGCAAGTGGTTCGACGTGGACGGTGTCGACGTCATCGCCGATGTGGGCAACTCCGCGGTCGGGCTGGCCCTTCAAACCGTTATTCGAGACAAGAACAAGATCGCGATCTACACCTCTGTGGCCACCACCGAGCTGACCGGCAAGCAATGCGTGAAAACCGGCTTTGCATGGCTCCACGATTCCTACACGCTTGTGGCTGGCCCTCTGAGGTCGCTCGTCGCCGAGGGGCTGGACACCTGGTTCTTCGTCGCGGCGGACTATGCGTTCGGCAAGAATATGGTGGCGGAATCGCAGCGGGTGCTGGCGCGGGTTGGCGGCAAGTCGCTCGGCGCCGTCTACCATCCGATGGACACCGCAGACTACAGCTCGTTCCTGCTGCAAGCTCAGGGCTCGGGCGCCAAGGTGGTGGCGTTCTCGAGTGTCGGCAGTCAACTCGTCAACTCCATGAAGCAGTGGAGGGAGTTCGGAATGGACGCAGGAGCGCAGCGGCCGGTGGCTCAGCTGCTGTTTCTGACCGACGTCCACAGCATGGGGCTTGATGTTGCGGGCGGCCTCACCTCCGTGGTCGGATGGTATTGGGGCTTGAACGATGAAACCAGGGCGTTCGGTCATCGCTTCTTTGAGCTGCACCGGAAGATGCCGACCGCACCGCAGGCCGCCGTCTATTCCGGCCTTTCTCATTACCTCAAAGCTGTTGCTGCAACCGGCTCCGATGACACCGACACCGTCGCCAGGTGGATGCGTGAGAATTCCGTCGACGATTTCTTCGCGCGCGGGGCAAAGATCCGCGAGGACGGCAAGCTCATCCATGACTTCTACCTCTTCCAGGTCAAAAAGAAGTCCGACGTCAAGGAGCCGTGGGATTATTATGACATCGTTCGTCGTATTCCGTCGGACGAAGCATTTTCACCGTTGTCGGAGAGCGAGTGCCCCCTGGTCAAGGCATCGCATTAGAGCGTTTTCCAGCGAAAGCCTGCCCCGGACTTGATCCGGGGTGGATACCGGTCGCGTGAAGAAAACGCGTCAAATAGAGAACAAGAGCCTCCGTTCCGATTCGATCGGAACGGCAAAGGCTCTAGATCAGGCTCTCGCGATCCGTGCACATACTTGAACCGCGATAGCGCGCGCCGGCCCAATCAGCCGCAATTCCAGACCGGCCCGATCGGTGTCCGGGTGTAGCAGGGTCCGAAGCTGCCGCCATTGTAGCGGCCGCCGTAAAAGCCGGGCTGGCCGAAATAGTACATATTGCCATCGTACCCGTAATAGCGGGGAACCGGGTCAATATACCAGGGGCGTCGTTGGCGGCTCGCCAACCGCCGCATCGCATCTTTCTGGGCGTAAAGTGGAAGGCTGTTGTTCAGCGGCTGTTGGTAGCCCGGCAGGAAGCCGTAGCCATGCCAGCCTGGCGCCGGCCGCTTGTGAATTGGCGCAGCCGTCGCGATGACCGACAGCAGCGACAGAACGGCAGCAATGGATAGACACACAAGGCGCGACATCGGCACACCATAGACGGTCGGCCGCGGGAGGGCCATTCAAATTCGAGGGCAAAACTCTTCGCAGCCCGATGCAGTCCTGTCCAGACTCGAAATTTGGAAAAACATCCCGGGCTGTTGCAATGAAATATGTCCGGGGGTTCGCAACCTCGGCGCGTTCTAGGACGCGAGGCTTTTTCCGAAGCGATGCTGAACGGTGCGTCCTGGGGACCCGAGATCTTCTCGACTTACGCCGCAGAGCGCCGGGAACGCATGCGCCAACAGAAGCCTTCGCGGGCCATTTGGTGTAAACGGATATCCAGGGACGCGAGGCTGTCGGTCCGTTTTGAACGGTTGACGGGCCGGCGGTAAGGCCAATAGCAGGATAGACCATGTTCAAGCACTGGCTCATCGACATCGTTGGTCACGTTTCCGGTCTCAGCGATGCGCAACTCAGACAACTTGAGAAATCGTTGCCGGCGAGCAAGGCGCTGATCGATCTTCTCAACAGGGCACAGCCGATGATCGAACAGGCGCAAAGGCTGTACGCAGAAGCCGAGCCGCTGATCGACGAAGCAACGAGGGAGTTGCAGACGGTCGGCCCCGCGGTGCAAATTTTGATCGATGTTATCGGGCATCATGTCAACAAAGGGAGTTCGCCGGCCGAGGCTGCCGAGGCTGTCCGCACCGCGCTCAACGGCTCCGTCAAGAGTGTCGACCAGGATCATTGGATCGATCTGCGAGCGAAATGCGTAACCGTGTTTGGAGGAACCGGCTTTGTTGGCCGTCGCATCGTGCGCTATTTGTCGGAGGCTGGCGCCACGGTGCGGGTCGCCTCGCGGCATCCTGGGCCGGCTGGGGGCGATCAGGTCACGCAGATCGCCGCCGACGCGCATGACGAGCGTTCGGTAGAGGAAGCCGTTGCCGGCGCCGATGGCGTGGTCAACGCGATCAGCCTCTACCTCGAGCGCGGAAGCGATACATTCCATTCGGTGCACGTCGAAGCGGCCGCCAGGATCGCGAGCGCCGCGCGTCGGGTCGGGGCCAGGCGGCTGGTTCACCTGTCGGGAATCGGTGCCGACGTGGCCTCGCCTTCGCCGTATATTCGCAGTCGCGGCGAAGGCGAGGCGGCCGTGCAGGCCGCATTCCCGGGCGCGGTCATCATCCGCCCGGCGGTGATGTTTGCGCCGGACGACAGCTTTCTCACGACAATTCTCAGGCTGCTGCGGGTCTTGCCGGCCTATCCAATATTCGGCGACGGCAGGACGCGGCTGCAGCCGGCCCATGCGGATGACATCGCGGCGGCGATCACGCAAGTTCTGCGGCAGAGCAAAAAACCGTATCCTGTCTACGAACTGGCCGGCCCCCGCGTCTATTCATATGAGGAGTTGTTGCGGACCATCGCCCGTATCGCAGGTGTCCGCCCGGTGCTGATGCGGATGCCGTTTGCGTTGTGGGATGCACTGGCCGGGGTCGCTCAAACCTTGCCGCATCCGCCCCTCACCCGCAATCAGGTCGAGCTGATGCAGATCGACACCACGGCCTCGGAAAGTTTGCCCGGGTTTCGCGTGCTGGGCATTTCGCCGCGATCGCTCGAAGACGAACTCGATGCAATGCTCAAGCAAAGCAAATAAGGAAGCCCGGCAAGAAAATTGCGACCACCGCATCAAGTGACGCGATGTGCCAGGGGGCGGTGGAATTCGTCGAGCCGAGGACGAAAGTGTGGCGGTTGCGCATGGCGGATCGCAACGAGGCGGCCCGCGACGCGGCGTCGGCTACGGTCTGAAGTCCCGGCTAAAAATTATTTGCTCTTTTGTCGACAAAAGGCGATGCAGTTTTTCTTATTGCAGGCCTGACGCGATATCCCCGGGACATTTTCCTTTCGAGGCATTTCCCTTTGCGATAGGCTCGCGGCCGAAATCCGTAGCATCCTTTCAGACTTCAACGTGAGGAGACAGCCATGGCTGATGGTGAGCGTCCGGTTGACAATGGCGTTAACGTCGAGGCTCTGCTCGGCGCGCGCGAGGCACTGACGAACGCGCCGGAGGCCGCGCAGTTCAAATGGCGCGCCGCCTGCGAATGGAAGAATGGCACCCACAGCAATTCGACGGTCGAAGGCTTTTATGGTCTCGGCCAGGAACAGCAGCGCAAGACCAAATTCACCTTCGACGCCGATCATCCGGAGGTCTTTGCGGCGGCGGACCAGGGAGCAACGCCGGTCGAATATGTTCTGGTGGGACTGGCAAGCTGTCTGACCGCCGGCATCGCCGCGGTTGCGCAGAACCGGAATATCCAGCTGCGCTCGGTGACGGCGACCATCGAGGGGGACATGGACCTCTACGGCATCCTCGGCATCGATGAGGATGTGCGCAACGGTTTTAAGGGGATCAAGGTAACCTATAATATCGATGCCGACGCCAAGCCCGAGGATATCGAGGCCCTGGTTGCCCAGTCGCAGAAGCGATCGGCGGTTTATGATATCGTGACCAACCCGACGAATGTCACGGTTGTGGTGAATTGAGCCGACGCGTTTATCGTCGGCTGCTGCTGAGGAAACGGCCCAATTAAATCAGTCACGACAGTCGTCATCGGCGCCGGTCACGCGGGTCTCGCCATGAGCCGCTGCCTTGCGGATCGCGCGATCGATCATGTCGTGCTGGAGCGCGGTGAGATTGCCCATAGCTGGCGCACCGAGCGCTGGGATTCGCTGCGGTTGCTGACCCCCAATTGGCAGAGCCGCCTGCCGGGTTTTGGCTATCGCGGGCCTGATCCCGATGGCTACCGAACACTGCCCGAAGTCATCGATTTCATCGCCGCCTACGCCGAGGCTATTCGGGCACCGGTGCGGACTCGCACGACGGTTACATCGGTGCGCCGCACCGAGACCGGATATTTGGTGCGAACCGACCAGGGTGACTGGTCGTGCCGCACGCTGGTCATTGCCTCGGGCGCGTTCAACATTGCCTGCGTCCCCGGTGTGGCCGATCGCGTACCGCGATCGGTGACGACGCTCACCACGCAGCAATATCGAAATCCCGATCAGCTTGCCGCCGGCGGTGTGCTGGTGGTAGGCGCTTCGTCGAGCGGCACCCAGATTGCCAACGAGATACATCGCTCCGGACGCCCGGTAACGCTATCGGTGGGTGAGCATATTCGAGCGCCCCGGGTGTATCGGGGCAAGGACCTGGAGTGGTGGATGGATGCCGCAGGCATCCTCGACGAGCGCTATGACAAGGTCGACGACATCGGGCGGGCGCGGCGGGTGCCTTCGCTGCAATTGGCCGGCACACCCGATCGATTGACGCTCGACCTCAACGCTCTCACCGGGATCGGCGTGAGGCTGGTCGGCCGGCTCGCCGGCATCACTGAAAGCGGCAAGGCACAGTTCGCCGGATCGTTGCGCAACATGTGCGCGCTCTCCGATCTCAAGATGAACCGCCTCCTGAACCTGATCGACGAGTGGGCGCAAGCGAACGGCTTTGACGGCATGGTCGAACCGCCGCACCGGCTGCCGCCGACCGAGGTCGAACAAGCCCCGCCGCTTGCTCTGGATCTCGCCGGCGGAGAGATCACGACGATCATTTGGGCCACCGGTTATCGCCCCGACTATTCCTGGCTCGAGCTTCCCGTCTTCGATCGCAAGGGCATGGTCCGTCACGACGGCGGGGTGGTGGCATCTCAAGGCGTATA
>Ga0209006_10004222_pt1 | contig 13048 bp, 8 predicted proteins | sample JacPin_JW_Ref_O2_FD_188567 | JGI IMG/M metagenome (GOLD analysis project Ga0209006, IMG submission 188567) | Forest soil microbial communities from Algoma, Ontario, Canada - Jack Pine, Ontario site 1_JW_Ref_O2 (SPAdes) (version 2) | ecosystem: Environmental > Terrestrial > Soil > Boreal... | reverse complement strand
CTCGGGAACCGCGGTGCTGGTTTATTCCCTGTGGCACTGGCAGTCGGCTGACCTGACTCGATTCTTCTGCTACCTGGCGGTGGCGCTGCTGGCCTCGGTCTTGAAGGTACAGTTGCCGGGGATCGACGGGACCATGTCGGTGAATTTTCTCTTCATCCTCATGGGCGTGATGGAGTTGAGCCTCGCCGAAACCCTGGTGATTGGATGCGCGGCGACTCTGCTGCAGAGCATCTGGCATCTGGGCAAGAGGCTCGATCCGGTCAAAGTAATTTTCAACGTCGCCGGCATGATGGCCAATGCCAGCGCACTGACTTATGTGAGCTACCACTGGCTGGCCGTCAGGGGCGGAGGCAATAAGCCGATCCTGCTGATGGTAGCGGCGCTGGTCTTCTTCTTCGCCAACACTCTTCCGATCTCTCTGGTCATCGCTCTGACGGAAGGCAAGTCTGCCCGGAAGGTCTGGGCGGAGTGCTATTTCTGGTCGTTTCCCTACTACCTAGTGGGAGCGGCCGCCGTAGGCTTGGTGGGAGTGGTGAACCGGCAGGCGGGCTGGGCGACGTCACTGCTGGTTTTGCCGCTTATCTACTGGGTGTACCGGTCGTATCGACTTTATCTGGGGCGGCTCGAAGCAGAGAAGGAGCGCGTAGAAGTTGAAAAGCGGCACGTGGAGGAGATCGCGTCGCTGAACATGCGCACCATCGAAGCGCTGGCACTGGCGATTGAAGCCAAGGATCACACGACGCACACGCATCTTCACCGCGTGCGCACGTATGCGGTGGAGATTGCGAAAGAGCTGAATCTTTCGAGCGACGAAACTGAGGCGCTGCGAGCGGCTGCCCTGTTGCACGACATTGGAAAACTCGCGGTGCCGGAGCAGATCATCAGCAAGCCGGGACGATTGACGCCGGAAGAATTCGAAAAGATGAAGGTGCATCCGCTGGTGGGAGCGGAAATTCTGGAGCGCGTGGCGTTTCCTTATGCCGTGGCTCCGATTGTGCGGTCGCACCACGAGCGTTGGGACGGATCGGGATATCCGGACGGACTGCGTGGGTTAGAAATTCCGATTGGAGCGCGAATTCTGGCCGCGGTGGATTGTCTCGATGCGCTGGCTTCGCATCGCCAGTACCGCCCGGCGCTGCCGCTGATCGAGGCCATGGCGGGAGTGAGGGAACGCGCGGGAACGTGGTTTGATCCCCGGGTGGTGGAGGTTCTGGACCGGCGTTTTGTGGAGCTCGAACACCTGGCCCAGATCGAGGAGAAAGCCGGCACGCTGACCGGGCTATCGAAGACGGCGCGGGTGCGGCGCGGAGCAGCTCCGGCGGCGGGATTTGAGAAAGGTCCTGAGCCGACGACCATCGGCCAGGCCGATAACACAGACTTCCTGACTTCCATCGCCTCGGCGCGGCAGGAAGCGCAGACCATGTTCGAACTGAGCCAGGATCTGGGCGTGTCCCTCAGTTTGAGCGAAACGCTTTCGTTGCTCTCGATGCGGCTGCGGCGGTTGATTCCTTACGATTCCATCGCGGTGTTTGTGAACCGCAACGGCTGGCTCCTGCCGGAGTTGGTGAGTGGCGAGAATTTCCGCATGCTCTCGTCGCTGAAAATTCGCGTGGGCGAAGGGTTGTGCGGATGGGTGGCGGAAAATTGCAAGCCCATCGTGAACGGCAATCCGCAGGTGGAGGCGGGCTACGTTGTCGATCAGGAGAAACACACCACACTGCAATCGGCTTTGGCGGTTCCGCTCGAAGGTTTGAACGACGTGGTCGGAGTGCTGGCCATGTACCACGCCAGCCGCGACGCCTTCACGCCAGACCATTTGAGAATTCTGCTGGCGGTGGCGTCGAAGGTAGCGCTCTCGGTGGAAAATACTTTGAAATATCAGCAGGCTGAGAGTTCCGCAACCACGGATTATCTGACTGGACTGCCCAACGCGCGGTCGCTGTTCATGCACCTGGCGCAGGAACTGGCGCGGTGCCGGCGCAACAAGGCTGCGCTGGCCGTCCTGGTGTGCGACGTGGACGGCTTCAAGCAGATCAACGATTCCTTCGGACACCTGGAAGGCGACAAGTTGCTGCGTGAGTTCAGCGTGCGCCTGAAAGAGGCTTGTCGCGGCTATGACTATGTGGCGCGCATGGGCGGAGATGAATTTGTGATCACGGCGCCGGGTCTCACTCCCGAGGCGGCGAAAGAAAAAGCGATGCGGCTGAATCAGATTGCAGTCGAGGCCGGCCTGCACACCTGCGGGCGCGAGATCATCACGTTGAGCGTGGGGACGGCGTTTTTCCCGGAGGATGGATTTGACGCCGAGCGGTTGCTGGCAGAGGCCGACCGGCGCATGTATTCCATGAAACATATTCATCACGCGGCAGCCGCGGCCGCGCAGCAGGAAACCCCGCAGCCGCAAGACAAAGACAAAGACAAAGACAAAGCCAACAGCGCGAAGGTTCCGTAGGAGACTCTGGCCATGCTGGGATGGAGAATCGCGCGGCATGGACTGGCCCTGGTGGCCATTGTTCTTCTTGGCGGCTTGTTGTCGGCGACTCTGGTGCGGCTGGCACCGGGGTTCGATGTGGAGGAAGAGCAGCTGGATCCGCACTTAAGCGCAGAAAGCGTGCGGGCGCTGCGCGAAACCCGGCAGCAGGAACGCAATGTTTTTTCTTTTTGGCTGCACTCCATGCAGCGCGCGGTTCGCGGAGATCTCGGCACTTCGCTTTCGCTGGGACAGCCGGTCACCACACTTTTGCGGGAACGCGCGCCGCTGACTCTGCGACTCGTAGGCATGGGTCTGCTTTTCAGTTGGGCGGTCGCGATGGCGATGGCGTTGAGTGCGGCGTGGCTTCGAGCTTCTGCCTATGATGCGCTGACAACTTTCGTGAGTGGGACTTTTCTTTGCATTCCGGCGGCAGTGCTGGCTCTGTTGTCGGTGTTGTGGAACGTTCCCGGTTCGCTGGCCATTGGTCTGATTGTTTTTCCCCGCGTCTATCGCTACGCGCACAACCTGCTGACGAAAGCGTATTCTCTGCCGCACATCATCACGGCTCGCGCCAAAGGATTGGGAGAACTCAGAATTTTGTTCTGGCATGTGGTTCCGGTGACCGGCGCGCAGTTGCTGGCTGTAGCTGGAGTATCGGTGAGCATGGCGGTGGGGGCAGCGATTCCGGTGGAGGCTTTGTGCGGGCTGCCGGGTGTGGGACAACTGGCGTGGCAGGCGGCGCTGTCGCGCGATTTGCCGTTGCTGATGAACATCACAATTCTGGTGACGCTTGTAACCTTGCTGGCCAATTCCGCGGCCGATGTGTTTGGTCATATGCTGCGGGGGCAGGAAGCATGACCGCGTGGCGCAGGTTCGCATGTGCTCTGTTGCTGCTGGTGGTGAGCGTATCGCTGGCTGCAAGCTGGCTGGCGCCCGGCGGCTACGCGCGGCAGTATCGCGAAGTTGCGGGAGCCCCTCCGTCTGCGGCGCACTGGCTGGGGACCGATGAGATTGGTCGCGACCGTTTTGCGCGCGTGCTCTACGGGACGAGAATTTCGCTGCTGCTGGCGCCGGCCGCGGCCCTGCTTTCGACCTTGATGGCAGCTTTGGTGGGCGGGCTGGCGGGATATTTGGGCGGCTTGTGGGCGCGGGTGGCGATGGCGGCGACCGACCTTTTTCTTTCCCTGCCGTGGTTGTTTCTGCTCATCACTGTGCGCGCGGTGATGCCGCTGAATGTGTCGCCGATGGCTTCGGTGCTGGTGACGTTTTCTATGCTGGGGCTTTTGGGCTGGACCAGTGCGGCCCGCGTGCTGTGTGCGAGAACACGCTCGCTGCGGGATGCGGATTTTGTGCGGCAGGCGCGGGCTTCCGGAATTCGAGGCATGCGTCTGTTCTGGATCCACGTGATGCCGAACCTGAAGCCGGCGCTGTATGCGCAGTTCTGGATTTCGATTCCGGTATTCATACTCAGCGAGGCTAACCTCGGGATTCTGGGGCTGGGAGTGGCTGAGCCCATGCCTTCGTGGGGAAGCCTGCTGAGAGAATTGGAAGGGCTCACTTCGATTGGTGAAGAGCCGTGGAAATTTGTGCCGCTCATTTTGCTGGTGGTAGTGGTCACGTTGTTTCAATTTGTGCTTTCGAAGCAGGAGGAAGTTGCTGCATGATGCGCTGCCAGATTGTTTCTTCCAGCCGGGTGGGACGCGCTCCCCGCGCTGTGTTCTTTTTGTTGGCGTCTCTGGTCGCCTTCGGATGGCTCTTCGTAGGCGGTGTGGCGGCGCAGGGTGGCGGCGAGTTGCGGTTTTGCCTACGCTCGGAGCCGAAGACGTTTGATCCGTTGAAAGTCGAAGACGATGCGTCGGAGTCGATCCGGTATTTGACCGGAGGCGTGCTGGTCCGCATGAACCGGCAGACTCAGGCGCTGGAGCCGGGACTGGCGCAGTCGTGGGAGGTTTCAAAGGACGGCCGAGGAATCGCTTTCAAGCTGCGCTCGGGAATTGCATTTTCGGACGGCACGCCGTTTTCCGCCGAGGACGTGGCCTACACCGTGCAGCAGTTGATGGATCCGGCGTTGCATTCGCCCACGGGAGACGCCTTCCGGTCGGGTCCAGGAAATGTGGAGACGAAAATTATTTCTCCGACTCAGATTTCGATTACATTTCCTGCGGCGGTCGCAGGTCTCGACCGGTTGTTCGATCAGGTTGCCATTGTGTCCGCACACTCGCCGAAAAAAGAAATGGCGGTGCTGGGGCCTTTCGTCGTGGCCGACTACAAGGCGGGCGCGAGCGTGTTATTGAAACGCAATCCCAACTACTGGAAATCGGATGCGCAAGGGCGGAAGCTGCCATATCTGGATTCGATCGAACTCGATATTCAGCCCAACCGTGATGTGGAGATGCTGCGCTTCAAGCGTGGCGAGATCGACTTGATCAACTCACTCGACAGCGAATATTTCGACAAGCTGGCCGCAACTTCTCCGCAACAGGTGCATGATGCCGGGCCGTCGCTCGACAGCGAGCAGATCTGGTTCAACGAAGTCGCGAAGGCGCCGATCCCGGCCTACAAGCGGGCGTGGTTCCGCTCGCAAAATTTCCGCCGCGCGATTTCAGAGGCTATCAACCGCGACGATCTTAGCCGCGTCGTGTTTCATGGACACGCCCAGCCGGCGGTGGGCCCGGTTTCGCCCGCCAACAAATTCTGGTTCAACGGGAAGCTGAAGGCGGAGCCCTACAGTCCCGACACGGCGCTGAAAACGCTGCAGGCTGACGGATTCCGTTTGGACAGCGGCGTCTTGAAAGATCGTGACGGGAACGCGGTTGTATTTTCGATTATCACCAACGCCGGCAACAAATCTCGCGAGCAGATGGCGGTGATGATCCAGGAAGACCTGCAGAAGATTGGCGTACACGTGAACGTGGTCACATTGGACTTCCCTTCTCTGATCGCGCGCATGACGCAGACCTTCGATTACGAAGCGATCCTGCTTGGCCTGACCAATGTCGATCTCGATCCGAACGGTGAGATGAATTTGTGGCTGAGTTCGTCGGACAATCATCAGTGGAACCCGGAGCAGAAAACTCCGGAAACTCCGTGGGAAGCTGAAATTGACAAGCTGATGCGGGCGCAGGCTTCCTCCGCCGACGCTGCGAAGCGGAAAGAAGCGTTCGACCGCGTGCAGGAGATTGTTTACGAGCAAGCTCCGTTCATCTTCCTGATTAATAAGAATGCGCTGTCCGCGGTGTCGCCTGCGGTGCATGGAGCGCACCCGGTCATTTTGCATCCGCAGACGTTTTGGAATGCGGAGCAGCTGACGGCGGGAAAGTAGCAAGACCGTTGGCTACGGATTTGCACGGATGAGAAAACTCAGCAATTGGCCACTAGCAACTAGCAAGTACGAAGACTCATAGAGTATGAGCACAGCTCCCACAAACGATGTTCTCCTCTCAGCTCACCTCTCGGTGAGCTATGGGGGGAAGGCTGTGCTGCGGGACGTGGAGTTCGAAATCCGGCGCGGCGAGGTGCTCGGACTCGTCGGGCAGAGCGGTTCGGGCAAGAGCACGCTGGCCATGGCGATTCTGGGCTTGCTCGATGCGAAGCGGGCGCGGGTGGAAGGCACGATAAATTTCCAGGGATCTAATTTGCTGCAGCTCCGGGAACGCGAACTGCGCGAGAGGCGAGGACGCGTGCTGGCGCTGGTGCTGCAGAGTCCGCTCTCGTCGTTGAATCCGGCTCTGAAGATTCGCACACAATTAAAAGAAGCCTGGCGGGCGCATGCCGCGGGGCCGGCCGCGGATTGTGATCGCGCCATACGCGCCGCGCTCGAAAGTGTGAGCCTGCCGTCGAGCGATGAATTTCTGAGCAAGTATCCATCGCAGATGAGCGTGGGGCAGGCGCAGCGGGTGCTGATCGCGATGGCGGTGACCCATCGTCCAGCGCTTTTGATTGCCGACGAGGCTACCAGCGCGCTCGACGTGATCACGCAGTCGGAGATTCTGGCGCTGTTCCGCGAGCTGAACCGCAGTACGGGAATGGCGATCCTTTATATCTCGCATGATCTCGCGTCGGTGGCGGGCATCTGTGACCGCATTGCAATTCTGCACGCAGGCCAGGTTGTCGAATGCAATGCCACCGCCGCCATCTTTGCGAATCCGCAGCATGAATATACGAAGCGGCTGATGGCGGCGATGCCGCAGATGCTCCGCCCCGTCGCGCCGGAGTCTCTCGCGCGTGAGGCGGCGAAACACGCAGCGGCAACTCGATAGAGCACCCGCACGGCGCGGCTCGATTTCTTCGTCCGAATATTCGCATTGTGCTTGCCCGGACATTCAATCGGACGCCATCCGCGAACCTCAGCGGCTAAAAGCCGCGCTCAGGACATCGCCCTTATCGCAGCGCTGAAAGCGCTGCGCCACCCAAGAAACCACCGAAAAGTTATGGGACAAACTGTCCCATGCCCATGGTCACGGGACAGAGTGTCCCACTTCAGGTTCCGCGTCCGGTTATATCCCCAATCATAACAACCACTTACGGACTGCCGATTGGCAGAGGCCGTGCAACAGAACAGCTGTCGTGCAGAAGCACGAGTTTGCCCCCAAAGAACACGAAAGGGTGAGATTCATGCATACACGAAAAGCTCAGCAGCCGGCGGCACGAGGCGAACGACGCAGCGCGGCATGGGGTAAGCGCTTTGGCGTGCTCGTGCTGGTTCTGGTCACCGAGTTGGCTTTTGCCGGCGGGAACGGCGGAAGCAAGAACGCGCCAGCGCCTGGTTCATCCACGTCTGGTTCGTCCGCGTCTGGTTCGTCAACGTCGAGAGTGCAGCCGGAACTGCACCAGCTCCTGGCCAAGGCCCAGCAGGGCAAAGCCGGGAACCAGACCGTGAAGGTGATTGTGACCTACAAACAGGATCCGGGGCCGACGCATTTCGCGAGAATGCAGGGCCTGGGTGGAAGGCTGCATGCGCAGCTGCATGTGGTTAAAGGCGCAGCCTTTACCATTCCGGTGAGCGCGCTGGCTGCGCTTGAAGCCGATCCGGAGGTTGTGTCGGTGAGCATCGACCATCCCATGACGGGGCTGGATGACACCACGGACGTCGTCACGGGCATCACTGCCGCCTGGAACGCGGGCTACAACGGAACCGGGATTGGCGTGGCCGTGATCGACAGCGGCATTAACGACAGTCACCCTGATTTGTGGAATTCCGCCGAGACGCAATCGCGCGTGGTCTATCACCAGGATTTCACGGGCACGGCGACCACGAACTCGAGCGGGGCGCAATATGACCTCTTCGGGCATGGCACCCACGTCGCTGGAATCATCGGCGGTAACGGCTACCTCTCTGGTGGAGCTTACGTCGGGGCAGCGTCCAACGTGAATCTCATCGACCTGCGCGCTCTGGACCTTAATGGCGCTGGCACAGACAGTACTGTGATCGCGGCCATTCAGGAAGCCATCGCGCTGCAGAGCACTTACAACATCCGAGTCATCAACCTGTCGCTCGGGCGCGGCATCTTCGTCAGCTATACCCAGGATCCTCTCTGCCAGGCGGTGGAATCGGCCTGGAAGGCGGGGATTGTGGTGGTGGTCGCTGCCGGCAACTACGGACGCGTGGCCGTCAACAACAGCAACGGGTATGGAACCATCACGGCTCCGGGCAATGATCCCTATGTGATCACCGTGGGCGCAACCAAGAGCAACGGATCTTCCTCGCAGTCTGCCGAGACTCTGGCGAGCTACAGTTCCAAAGGGCCCACGACGTATGATCTTGTAGCAAAGCCCGACCTTGTCGCTCCCGGCAACGACATCGTTTCATTGTCGGCTCCGGGCGCCACGCTGGAAGTGCTATATCCCACTGAACTGGTGACTGGCACCGACGGGAATAACGACTACTTCAAGCTGAGCGGCACGAGTATGGCGACCCCGGCTGTGGCTGGAGCGGTTGCACTGCTGCTGCAGCAGAACAGCGCACTGACTCCGGACCAGGTGAAAGCGCGTCTGATGGCGAGCACGTATAAGCTATTCCCAACCTCCACCGTCGCCTTTGTCCCGCACCTTTCGCAGAACTTCACCGCTTTCTACGATCTGTTCTCGGTGGGTTCCGGCTTGCTTAATATGCAGAACGCGGTGGGCAACACCAACCTGGCGCCGGCCACAGTGGGCGCAGCGCTATCTCCCTCGGTGGTCTACAACTCGTCCAACAACACCGTCTCGCTGGTGGAGGGAAATGGCAGCATCGCGGCGGGATCGGTAGTCTGGGGGGCTTCGGTAGTGTGGGGCGCGTCAGTGGTTTGGGGCGCAAACGTGAGCGGCAGTTCGGTGGTTTGGGGTGCGTCTCTGCCCTGGAACACCCCAGCGCTGGCCGCCTTTAGCGTCGTTTGGGGATCGAGCACGGGCACCGGCCCGCAAGCCACCAGCGTGGTTTGGGGTGCGGCTGTCTCGACCGCCGATGGCGCATTCACCGACGCCGGAGACGATGAACAGTAGCCGTGTGTAGTGAAACGAGCGAAAGGAGGAGGGCTATGGATCGGAATACACGGCTGACACAAGTTTTCATCGGCTTGATGTTCGCAGCGGCGGTTGCAGGCACGGCCTGGGCGGGGTGGAATAGTCACACGCTGCATGGCTACTACGCCCTGGCGCTACTCGCGCTTTCGGCAGTGACCTCGCGGATGAAGGTCAAGTTGCCCGGAATCGACGGCAACATGTCGGTGAACCTGCCCTTCGTGCTGACCGCGGTGGTCAGCCTGAGCGCGGTCGAGGCAGTGGCCATCGCCAGCGTAGCAACGGCAGTACAGTGCTGGCCCAAACAGGACGCGAAGTTCAAGCCCGCGCAGATGGTGTTTAACGTCAGCATGATGGCGCTGGCCAGCAGCGTTGCGAGCCTGGTGCTCAAAACGCAGTGGCTGAGCGGTTCGGTATGGGTTTCAGCTGCAACCATGCCGGTGCTCGCGACTGTCACTCTGTTCGCGGGGCAGACGGTGTCGGTAGCTACGATCGTGGCGATCGGCAAGGGCGAAGCGATGCACCGGATCTGGTGGAACCTGGCACACCTTTCGTTCCCGTATTACGTGGTCAGTGCCGGGGTTACATCGATGCTGCAGTCGGTGAGCCATCATCCCGGTTGGGTGCTGGCGCTGGCGGTGTGCCCGGTCATGTATGGGATCCACCGCTCTTACCGGCTCTACTTCGGCTGGCTTGTGGAGTATCTGCGTCCCGTAGGACTGGCCCGCGGGGCTAGCGCAGGAGCTTAATTTTTTTCTGAAACGAATTGTCCGTTCTCGGCACTATGGCATTGAGTGGAAGAAGTCGCTCAGTAGGCGACTGGAATAGGTCCACAAGTCCCGACACAGAAGGGCCCAAGCAACCGGGGGGAAGCTGGGGCGCTTCAGGTCGCCGGAGCCGAATTGGGGAAGTCGGTTCCGGCGCTCTTCGGGATTCCCAATCTCTCACCTCGAATCCAGCTCGTGGCCAGTCTGACCACGAGATCAAGCGCTGAGTAAATCGGTTACGAAACCTATTACGAAACATGCAGCCCCGGATGCCCTCGTCCGGGGAGCAGTGCTGACGCGGCCGGGCTTCGCCCAGGCCGGGCGGACGAGGCGTCCGGCGCTTCACGATTCGTCGCGCAGCCGAAGATTCACAAGAACCAATCCATTCGACTTCGCAAGATCATTCGCTTTGCGGATGATCTTTCTTCGCTCGGAAGGACAAAGTTTGAGATCGGAATGACAGAGTGGCTACCAGAGCGCGGGCTGAAAACCGTAGAGCGAGTTGAGAACCGGAACGCGAGCTGAGAAGAGTGCGAGCGCAGGATTCGAAGTACGATCACGATGACTGCCAGGGCTATCGCCCGTGCGATTTCTGCGAGCTGTAGAAATTTGTCCCAGACCCAGAAGCCAGGGAGCGTCTTCTTTATGACTCGACCGTTTCTTGTGCGCCAACTGCTTTGACCGAACCGGACTGCCCCCGCCCGGTTAGACGGGGGCTCCGGCTCTTCGCGGACCAGACTCGCCGAAGCGAATTCGCCAGAGCGGTCATGACTCACGCTCTAGGCGACGGAATTCCCAGTGCGCCGGATTTCATGGCGAGCGCGTTTCGGGCGCGCTGTTGCCGTGCCAACGCAAATTCCGATTGTGGCCGCGATCTTTGTAGCCGCGAATCGTATAACTGTGAATCGTACGGCTACGAATTGCACCAGTGAGCGCCGCCGCTTGTTCTCGTTGACTCCCACGAAGGCATAGTGCTGGGATAGGCGAATCCGTTACAAGCCAGCAGATCTCATTGGAGACGCTGCACGGGAGAGCGAGTCGAGCTTTGCTCGACGGGACGGCCAGGGGGCGGCTGTCCCCACATGGTTCGTTGGTAGTTACGAGGCAAAGTTGCTCACTGAAAACTGAGACAATGCCAGACCACTCCACATCTCTTTCTTACTTCCAGTTTCTCGCTTCCAATTTTCTTCGGACAAGGTGCTAAACTAGCTGGCACTTCAGCGAGACACGGGGCAAGTCCTTGCAATTCCAGTCCTTCGATGAATCCTACGTCGAGCGCCTCCGTGCTGGAGATTTCCGCGTCCAGGAACATTTCGTGGCCTACTTCAGCGAACTGATCCAGCTGAAGCTGCGTTCCCGCCTGAATTCTCCTCAGGCGATCGAGGATGTGCGTCAGGAAACTTTTACCCGTGTTTTCGTCGCGTTGCGTGGCGAGGGCGGCATTCGCCACCCGGAGCGGCTGGGAGCTTTTGTGAACTCTATTTGCAACAACGTTTTGCTCGAACATTACCGGGCATCGTCGCGGCACAGTTCGCTGGAAGATGAGGAAGAGAAAGACTTTCCAGCGACGAACGTGGATATTCTGGGCGCGGTCGTCGCCAAGCAAATGGAGGGCAAAGTCCGCGAGATTCTTGAGGAGTTGTCCGAGAAGGACCGTCGTCTGTTGCGGGAGGTTTTTCTGGAAGAAAGGGACAAAGATGAGGTCTGCCGCGATTTCGGAGTGGATCGCGACTATCTGCGGGTGCTGCTGCATCGCGCCAAGCAATCGTTTAAGTCCTTGTATTTGAAGAGCATGGAGGCTCGCCCCCCGGGTGTGGCCACGGCTGGAAAACTTTGAAACGATGGGACGGTGAAAGTCACTACTCTATAGCAGCGAAGAGCGGGCACCGAAGAAACCGCACCGGGAAACCAGCACCGAGGGAGGTCGAGCAATGGACCACAATCAGGCAGTTCGGGAGAAAGCGACGGAAAGATATCTTCTGAACGAACTCGATCCCGGCGTGCGGGACCAGTTCGAGGAGCATCTTTTCGATTGCCAGGATTGTGCGCTCGACTTGCGCGCGGCGGCTATGTTTGTGGAGCAGAGCAAGGTAGTTTTGTCCGAGAAGCCGGAAGCGGCTCCGGCGCGAGTGCCTGTCGCCGTGGCAGCCCCTTCCGGATGGTTCGGCTGGATGCGACCCGCGTTCGCTGCTCCCGCGCTCGCCTTGTTGCTGCTCGTGATCGGATATCAAGGTGTGACCAACGCTCGTTTGCGGCATGCGGCTGGCAGTCCGCAGTTGTTGGCGTCTGCAGTGGTGAATGTGGGGACGCGAAGCGCGACGGTGACTCAGGTCTCGGCTCGCCCCGGGGAGGCGTTTCAACTTTCGATCAATGTTCCGCCCGACCACTATGCTTCCTACAAATTGGACTTGTATAGCTCGCAGGGAGAGCTAGAATGGTCGCGCACTGTTCCAGCTTCGGGCGGCGACCCGCTTTCGCTGTTGGTTCCGGGATATGATTCGGGAAGCGATCACGTGCCGGGCGCTCTGGCTGTGCACGGCGTTACTGCCGGTGGTGAGAGCGTGGACCTGGGACGTTATCGGATCGAACTGCATAATGTAAGACTGCAAAATTAGAGTTGCAGAATTAGAGCTACAGAATTAGATCTATAGAATCAGACCCGCGAAGTCAGTAATTGCAGAACCAAGCCCCTGCGAATCAGAAGTGAAATCACACCGGGAGTGAAGAATATGGCGACATCATCGAAACCGCCAGCCAAGGGCGGGCCGGTGCACATTTACTACGCGGAAGCCAACGTCCTGAGTGCCGACCTGAAGCTCCCGCTGAAAGAAAAGATCCCGCCTCGGGTGCAGGTGAAGTTGCCCTCCAATGGCCGCTACCAGTTCAAGAAGGCTAGATCTTTTCACTTCGAAGGGATTATTTCTTACCAGTCCGCCTACAGCCAGGTCGCGGGGCATCCGAGTTCGAAGAGTGACGGCTCCGCCACGCTGGCAACTGCGGTCGTTGAGGGGCTGAACGTGCTCGACGTGGTGACCGCCGACCGTGTGGTGGCGCAGATTTCGACGGTGCATCCTGTTTTTGGTAAGGGGCAGGTGCCGTCGGTGACGTTTTTGGGGACGCGGTTCGAGAATCTGCGGATCGGTGGACACAAAATTAAGGTGACGCGAAAGCTCGACATCCTCGGGGCCAAACCTGCTGGCGACAAATCATATTTTGAAGACCCCGGCGTGCAGTCGCGCGTCTCTCTGCAATACGATAAGGTCGCGACGGCGGAGGGCCATCCTGAGTTGGCGGCTGCGGCCTACCCGAA
>Ga0209006_10004221_pt1 | contig 13049 bp, 9 predicted proteins | sample JacPin_JW_Ref_O2_FD_188567 | JGI IMG/M metagenome (GOLD analysis project Ga0209006, IMG submission 188567) | Forest soil microbial communities from Algoma, Ontario, Canada - Jack Pine, Ontario site 1_JW_Ref_O2 (SPAdes) (version 2) | ecosystem: Environmental > Terrestrial > Soil > Boreal... | reverse complement strand
GGCAACAGCACGAGCGACGGTAGCTCCGGCGCCGGCGCAGCAAGCACTAATGTTCCGGACTCGAGCAACTCCAATCTTCCGGAAAATGTGCCCGAGGCAACTGGTTCTTCAAACCTGGGCGATGCCCTCTATGCCCAGAACCAGCAAAACTCAAACCTCAATTCCTCGAAAACCAGTGATCAGCCGTCTGGGAGTGCGAACTCATCTCCAACATTGGGTTCCAATGCCAATCCAAACACCGTTAAAGATGTTGCCGAAGACGTGCGGCGCTATGCTCCAGAAATCAACTGGGACTATGCCATTATTCAACGCGTCAATCCCATCGACCTTACCTCGAAGCTCATTTGGATGAGTCCCCGGAAGGCGATCCTTGAACATGACCCCGGCAGTAATTTGGAATTGCAGCCAGGCGATATCGTTACCATCTTTTCGCAGCGCGATATCAGCGTGCCGCAGACTGAACGGTCGCAGTACGTAATCGTCGAGGGCGAGGTCGTGCGCCCCGGCGTCTACAAACTGGAAACGAACGAGACCTTGCACTCGGTGTTAGAACGCGCAGGCGGGCTGACTCCTAACGCTTATGTTTACGGCTCGCAATTCACGCGCGAATCGGCCAGAGTAGATCAACAAAAGAGCCTCGACGAACTAGCGAACTCCATGGAAGTGCAAATCCGTCAGTCTGCGGTCACGGTCGCAGCCTCCACTAATCCGGGAGACTTGCCACAAATGCTCGCGGCTCAGGAAGCCATCATTACCCAGCTTAAGAGTGTGCGCGCCAGTGGGCGCGTAGCTCTCCCCGTCAAGCCCAGAGACAAGAGTGCCACCGATTTTCCCAACATGGTGATGGAGGATAGCGACCGGCTCACCATTCCTCACACGCCTTCGACCGTCTCGGTGGTGGGAGATGTGTACAATCCCGGATCGTTTATCTATGAGACGCGCAACACAGCGGGAGCCTATCTTGAGGTAGCCGGGAAAGGAAAACCCCAGTCCGACATGCATCATGCGTTTGTTCTTCGTGCGAATGGCGTAGTTGTCGCCGCCAATAACGTTAACGGTGTTTTCAAGGGGACAAAATTTGATCGTATTCGGATGTATCCGGGTGATCAGATTGTCGTTCCTTATAAGCTCCCAACCGGAGCATTCGTCCGCGGCCTGCGTGACTGGACTCAGATTACTTCGCAGCTCGCAATTACTGGCGCAGCATTAGCCATCGTTGCGCCGTGATCTATGCGGACCAGAGGTGGATCGGGAATCATGGCATCGGTCGTTTTGCGCGACACGTGCTCGACGGTCTCGATTATCGTCCCGTCGCGCTTACCTCGCATCCGGCCGCGCCGCTGGATGCCTGGCGTCTCGCCCAGGCTCTGGGCAAGCTGACCCCCAACGATCTTTTTTTTTCGCCGGGCTACAACTCTCCTTTGTTCTGCCCCTCACCTTTCGTTTTCACGATCCACGATCTCAGCCACATTTACTGCCCAGAGAACAGCAGTCCGCTGATTCGGCTGTACTACGCAACAGTAATGAGAAGAGCCTGTCAACGCGCACTCACGATCCTTACTGTCTCGGAATTTACTCGCAGGCAGATTATCGACTGGTCGGGTGTGTCGGCAGAAAAGGTCTTCAACGTTGGGTGCGGCGTGGATCCTTCGTATCATCCCGCGGAGAATTCCTACGGACTAGAGTTCCCCTACCTTTTGTGCGTAAGTAATCGCAAGCGACATAAGAACGAATTCCGGGTTGTCGAAGCTTTCTCCAGAGCGAGCCTCTCTAGGGAGATGCATCTCGTGTTCACGGGTGCGCCCACGGCAGAGCTTACTGCTTGCATTGACCGTTTCCACGTAACCCAACGCGTATATTTTGCTGGCCTGGTTCCGGAAACAAAATTGCCTTCACTTTACCGCGGCTCCGAGGCGCTGATATTCCCTTCTCTTTACGAGGGATTTGGGCTCCCGATTCTGGAGGCAATGGGGTGCGGCACGCCTGTGGTCACGGCAAACGTCAGTGCCATGCCGGAGGTTGCTGGAGACGCTGCTCTACTTGTGGACCCAACTTCAGTGGAGCAGATAGCGAGGGCGATGGAGCAAATCGTGAGCGATACTACGCTCCGCCAGAATTTACGACGCAAGGGCCTGACGCGTTCTGCTGAATTCTCGTGGGCGAACACGGTTGCCAGGGTGCACCAGTTGATTAAAGGAACATGAGGCAGATACGCGCTCTGCTCAAATCTTGTGCTGATTACTCTTACGTCTCTCATAAAAGCTTTGACATAGAAGAAAAAGTTTCCTAATTTAGGGTGTTTGCTCTAGGCAAATTGATTGGGTTTGCGAGCAACATAAAATTCGCGCTGAATTCACTTCCCTTTTCATGGAGACCTATTTGAGAATCTTTAGACTGCCGTCCTTTCGTCTGGCACTTTCGATCTTCGGAATGATCCCGCTATTGAGCGGACAGCAGTCGAACTTGTCGCTAGGGCCCGTAACTCCCCAGAGAACTGCGGCCGAAAAGATTTCCATTTCGAACGCCGGAGGCGAAAAGTCGGAGAATGTTATAGATCAAGCCGTACTCAATGGCGGCCGGTCCTACTACCCGATTCGAAGCGTCAACGGCGCAATGAACGCTGGGCTATGTGGTTTGTCGGACCGGCCAGCTTGGTGCCGCGGATCTGAAATAGGAGCCTGGACGAATAGCGCGATTGCAGTAATTGGGTGCGGGGAGGTTTTCATCCCTGCCGGAACTTACATCCAGACGACCAGCATTGTGAAGCCGCGTTGTGTCAAGCTTCATGGAGCTTCGGCTGACAGCACCTTTCTGAATTGGACACCCACCCATGGCGCAGCGATCGTGATGGGCGATGGTATGGATCTGGGATTTGAAGGTGAGGGTGCACTGGAAGATTTGACCCTGATCGGTCCCGGTGCAAGTACCAACACATGCGGCATATATCTCGGCGGATCAGACGGCACCGGATGCGCTCCGCCGACCTCAATCGATCCTGCAACGAATCTCGACGATCACGACAATATCAATCGAGTCAGAACTTCGAAGTCATCTTCCGCCGGCGCTTTCGGGGTCGGCGTGCAGTGGGGCAACAATGTATGGTCAACTACCCTCTTTGAGAGCGCCATCTCTTTCAATAAAACGGGACTATATGTGCCCGGCACGAGGCCTCAAACAGGCGAAAACCTCTCAATTCTCAGTAGTGTGATTTCAAACAATATGGGCATCGGTCTTGAAATTGCGACGGGAAACAATATCAATTTCAATCTCGTCAATACCTCCTTGGATTACAACGATTCCTGGGCAGTGCAAAATGGCACTGGCCCGACTCAGAATGCGGTAAGCCTGGTCAATTGCTATATCGCGCAGCGGAGCCAATGGCTGCAAAACTACGGCTACATGAACCTCACGGGTGTTGACGCAAATGACGGTGCCGACTCTGGGATTCTGGGTTACTTGATCGACAACGAGGCCGCGTTTTTTACTGCCCTCGGAGGGCAATTCTTTAATAATGGAACCGGATCGATCCTCAATCCAGGAGGAGTTCCAAGTACATGGCTAGCGCCATTGATCACTAGCCCGGGTCCGAGTGGCTTTGCCCCGACCATGACCTACATCGACCGCCTCGGAGATTTTGTCCCAACTAGCCTGTACCTACAACACATGAACCAAAACAGCCCCAACCAGGTAGCCGGAACCTCAACCTGCGCATCTGGCGCTCAAACTATCGTCTTTCCTGGACCCTTCGTTTCCCCGCCCGCAGTTCTAGTGTTTGACGAAACAACCAAGGGTGGCGTAAGCCTGACCGGAAAAGGAACTTGGGGCTTCATTGTTTCCTGTGCAGGCGCCTCAGATGTGTTCGATTGGATGGTGATCGGAAATCCTGACTGAGAGTGAATCTGGGATTCTCAAATCGCCTTTCGAGGAGTCATTGGCACGATTCCCTGTCTCGAAGTTCGTATGCTCGAGCCGTGGACCCTGTTTTGAGCGGCGAGTTTCTTAGACTGCACCTGCAAACAAACCCACTCAGGGCTGAGCACTTGTTTCGCGCGGCCCCCTCTGCGACGCGCACTTCCACTAATCCAGTCGTGAGTGAGCAAGTACACCTAATCCCCCAAGTTGGTGTGAAGAAGTCGAATATAGCTATAATTCCTAAGAAAGATATGGGGAAACGGGAAAAGTGAGGACGTCGGAATTGAATGATTCGGTCCGTTTGCTACGCACCGACATATTCTCAAGAGATTGGCCGCTTGACGATGAGATTCGTGAGACCGCTGCGAGTTCGCCCTCCCACAGCTTCCTAGCGAATCCGTCGGGTCAATATCTTTATGTCTATTTGACGCGGTTTGTGAAGGCTCTCTCTGAAAAGCACTTCAGTTCTCCCTTCAGCGAGCTGGCGGTCCTCGACTGGGGCTGTGGAAAGGGCCACGTCAGCAAGTTGATCCGGGACTTGGGTCCAAAACAACTTGATAGTTGCGACATCTTGTCTGAACGCGACGACTCGACCTTTGGTCAGGAGGTTCCGCTTATCGAGCGATTTGGCATCCACGTTAAACCGCTCCAGCACGAATACCTCTTGCCTTATGGCTCGGCCACCTTCGACGTGCTGTTAAGCGTTGGTGTCCTGGAACATGTTCCAAATGAACGGGCCTCCCTGGCCGAGATTTTTCGGGTTCTGAAACCGGGAGGACTTTTCTTTTGTTTCTTCCTTCCGACCAGATTGTCTTGGACCCAGCAGATCTGTCGTTGGCTGGGAGATAACTACCACGACCGCCTTTATACCGAGGGTCAGGTTAAGGAGTTGCTCAGCTCCACTGGCCTGAAATTACTCGACGTGTGGTATCGGCAGCTTCTACCCAAGAATTCGCCCCGCTATCCAAATTTTCGGTTATTCGAAAAAATGGATCAGTTCGTAACGGAACGTACGCCTCTTCGATACTTCGCCACAAATATGGAATTTGTGAGTGTGAAGCCGTCATCGGCCAGCCTCAGTCGATGACTGGAATGGCGGTTGGATGAATATGCTCCCGTGTAGGGCTTGAATTGTTGCTTCTCCAGGCTATCACTCTCCCATTTTAGGCGTAGCGGTAAAACGTGTGCGGGCTGCAAGGCAAGAATGTTGCGAGGGGTTCTCTGCTAGAGTAGCCTCACAAGCAGAAATATAAGGCAGGCTCCGGCTAGTGAGCTGCGTCCGACAACTGAACCGCGAACGGTCCAATAGGGCCCACAAACCATTTTTCATCAGTCGCCTATGCTGAAAAAACTAGAGTATATCTGCCTGATTGGCGCCCTTGGTCTGATAGGCGCGGACCGCATCGACTTATTTTGGGGACAGGGTTTTTTTAGACTGTCCCCGTTCTTGCTTTTTGGCTCGCTTGTGGTTTTGATTCGCCTTCTAAGCCTATCACTCGGAGGGAGGTTTCGGGTTGCACTCAGCCCGCCTTTTCGTCGCCAAATTCCATATCTGATTGTGTTTGCATTATTTTTATTTCTTGCCTTCACTTCTACCATTTACGGTTTGAACCCGCAGCGGGGGTTGATGGCTCTTGTTGGTTTGGTCCTTGTGTCCGGGTTGGGATATTGCCTTTCACTAAGGATATTGGCAGATTCTGCCCCTGAAAAGCTGATCGTGCGCTCCGTCACTTTAGCCTTGATCGTATATCTGATTTTTTGCATCGGCGGGTATATCGCCTGGAGCCATGGGGTCTTCCGTTTGGAGGATGAAGCCAGCACATCTATCGAATCGACTTTCGCTCCGAGCGCGACGTTTTTCGGGGCTCCTCGATTGTCAGGTTTCTCTCTCGATGCCAACCGGGCTGGCTTCATCCTCGTGATGTACATGGTATTGCTTGATCGATTTGCCGCCAAAACGAGCTATACGCGGGTCTTACGTTTTGCCATAGGATTCTTCATTCTGCTCGCGGTGTCACGATCCGCCACGCTCTGCTGGGTCGCGTACTACTTATCCTCTGGCGCATTCTGGAAACGCGTGCTCACGCGGCGAACCGCATTTGTAACGGCCACGCTTGCGATCGTTTGTTTGCTGGTTGGTTTCGTGTACCGTGCTGAAATTGCCGAACTATCTGAACTGTGGCAGCTATCAGACATGCTCTCTAACAGACTTTCAGGCGACCAAGGCACCTCGGGAGGGGATCATATTCAGCTCATTCAGAGAGGTCTCGACACTTGGTCGCGTTCAACCCACAACGTTGTTGCAGGTATCGGCTTCGCGGGTGCACCAAGTGTCTTAGCAGACTTTTTTGGAGATTCCAAATATGGAAATTTTCACTCCTTGTACGTGTCTATCCTTGCTGAGCTTGGATTGCCTGCCTTCCTTCTATTCATGATCCTGCTCGGATACCCAATCATCGCAAGGAGAGGCGCAGCACCATGCATCGCAGCGATTGCGAGTTTTAACATAGCGCTTCAATCGTATATGGAGCCTATATTTTGGGTTGCTCTAGCACTTGTGTGGTCATACGAACTAAGGGGCCGCAAGTTCCGAAACTTGCCTTCAGGCGTTGCCGTGCAAGCCTAAGCGCTATCGGATTCTTCGCCCAATGCGACTGGCTGCACATCGCTACCTGTTGTCTTTTTAAGCGCATATTCCCGAAGATACCTCTCCACGACATTCTCTTCCAGAAACGCGCCGAGTCTCGAGGCATCTGGACGTTGATTCTCCCGCCATTCTCGCGGCAAAGCTAAGGCCAGATTCATTTTCTCCGCAAGCACATTCGCGTTTCCTGCAGGAAAAAACTCGACCATCTTGGAAAGTCGAGCAATCTCCGGGATACCGCCCGATAATGCACAGATAAGGCTTTTTCCCGCGTGGAGAGACTCTACAACGACATACGGCAGAGGCTCAGCCCAGAGCGACGGAATCACTACTGCATCCACAGAAGAATAAAACTCCGACGAATCAATAAACCCCATCCACTCAATCCTCGGATCTGAGTATGTCCTTCTCAAATTCTGGATGTAGCCCATGAGTCCGCGTCCTGCTACCTTGAGTATCCAATTCGACCGATTCAGGTGCTTGGTGGCTTCCAAGAGTGTTTCAATGCCCTTCTCTTGCTCAAGTCTTCCGATGAAGCCAAAAACGACGCCGTTGAACAACGACCCTGCTTCTTTTCTCTGAGGATTCGACGGCTTGGTTCCGCCCTGAATGTTATAGATGACCGTTGTAGGTACATCTTGGAGATATTGCCGTCGGATGTGTTCGTCTAGCGCGTGTTGGCTCACAGAAACTACCGCGTCAGGAAGCCGGGATGAGCGCCGTCTATTGAGCGTCAGAAACGTACAACTCAGACACCTTTTTTCACAGTTCCGGTCTTTGCGAAACAATCTACCGTTGCTGCACATCAGATAATAATCGTGCAGGGTATGCACGAGGCGCACTTTTCTACGTTTCACCTCCCGCCAAGTGGCTATGGAAAACCCACAGACGTTGTGCGTGTTTACGACGTCCGGCTTCTCGGTGTCCAAAATCCTGCCAATCCGGCGAGCCGCCACGGGGTTCCACATTTCCCGAATATGCCAAGCGAACCGACGGAGGATACTCGGCTTGTCCTGTCGGCCAAAGGGCCAGTAGAAATTGTCCATCGGAAGACGGTAAATACGCACGCCATTTCGATCCTCGACCACCTCGTTCGATTCTGGATGCAAGCTGACAACCACCACCGCATGGCCGCGCCTAACCAGGGCTTCCGCCAGTTCCGCCGCGGCCTTTTCGGCGCCGCCGATAACATGGGGAGGATAAAGCGTGCTAATTATCAGGATCTTCATATTGCGATGTTGCCTTGTGTACTAGGAATCACGATAGATATGGGGCGCCGGTTATACAGGATTTTCGCTCCGAGAGCTTTGAGGGTACTTCGGCTACGTGCGCCGGAAGACTGGAGAATTAGGCCCGCCTACATCGAATTCTTTTGCTGCGGGACCAGCCTCGAACCGCGTGAACAACACTGCGCTTATCAAAGAATCGACGAACTCGCATGTACAGAAAATCGACAAATGCCTCAAGGGATCTTCCTAGCCGACCAGGAGTACACGCCTCCAGCCAGTGTTCTCCGACGAAATTTCTTCCCTCGATGCCACCGGAAAGAAACGCCACCACACAATTTAGCGGATTCCACCAGTCGTATTCACAGACTAGCCGCAGATATTCGGGTACTTGGATCTCCGGAGGGCAATTGGTTGCGTAATCGCTGCTTGGATGCTTCCGATATAGATAGCCCGGTTCATCGATGTTCACGTAGGTGCCGTGTTCCAGAATCTGGAGACTGAACTTCAAGTCAGCCAGCAGACGATAGCTCGCATCCGATATGACCCCGTCGGCAGCCGAACGCCGAATCATGATATTGGATGGGCCACCAATACAATTCGTCATTCTGCTGAGACAGAAGTTGATTATTCGGCGTCCCGGATGTGCCCCGGGAAACGCCGACCAGATTCCTTGGATATTCAGGTAAGGGTCAGTAGGGAGGTAGCCGCAAGTGACGAGTGCAACTTCAGGCCGGGTCTCCAGGATATTTAATTGTTTTCGCAACACGCCCTCAAGCAATACATCGTCAGCGCAGAGGAACTTGACATAGCGTCCCCGGGCATTTACCAAGCATCGGTTTCCGTTTTCACAGGCTCCCAAATTCGAGGGATTCCGAATGTATCGAATGCGCGGGTTCCTCAATTGACGTACGACTCGCTCTGTGTCGTCTTCCGATGCATTGTCCACAATCAGAATCTCGAAATCGTCCAGGCCTTGTCGCATGATCGACGAAATCGCATCCGGCAAAAAGTGTGCACAGTTGAAGGTAGGGATCGCGATGGTAAGGAGTGGTTCTACGGCCGCCATATATGGGAAGGAACAGTGCTCTGCGCAGCAGCAGTCCCGGTGTCATCCAAGAGATCGAAAGACCGCCGCAGGACATTCATCATACCAAAACCGCAAAGGCGCCGTTCTGCACACGGTTCCGGCAGATCGACTCGCAGACGATAGGTGATCTCTCGCTGTCAAAGCCCAAGAAACAAGCGACGTCGTTCAAGACGTACTGTGTTGATGGCGACTAAGGCTCTGAAGCAAAGAGGGTGCGGCGGCGGATAAACTTGGCCGGCACTCCGGCAAAAATGGAATGACTTGGGATATCCCTGGTGATTACTGATCCCGCTCCAATAACCGCGCCGCGCCCGATTCGAACACCCGGTAGGATCACGCAATTTGCACCGATCCATACGTCGTCCTCAACGTTTATGGAAGTCTTCGCCCCATCCCAGGGAGCGTCGATCATGAACTTCGAAGTCTCTGTCGTATGGTTTGTCGCCACCAAGGTACAAAACTGTGCAATCTGACAGTGATTGCCGATGTTGATTTCCCCACCGGCAGCGCGAAGATTATTGTATTCGTTGACCGCCGTGTGCTCACCAATACGGAGGCTACCGGTTAATCCGAATTCGGACTTCACGATTAGCAGGGTACCAACTCCCACCGCACTCCCGCGGCCTATCGATAATAGGCACTCCGAATCCTTCTCAATGATTACCCCCCGGGCGATTTTGGCGCCACTTGCCGAGAAACGTCCTCGCCACCACTGCTGCTGAACCCACCTGACCAGCGATTTGCTAACAGCGAGTAGAAATCCCCAAAGAATCCGCATTCTTTCACCCAGTCATAAAGTTTGCCCAGTTTGCGACAACGCAACCTCGGAATGGTCAGTCTCCCAAAGCATGCCACAGTCTTCGGTACTTTCTAAATTTATAGGTCGCCCACACCAGACCGCCAGCGTTAAGCAGGCAGGTACTGACCACGATCCCGGAAGCACCGTATTGCCGTCCAAAGATGAAGGTGCAAATCGTGACCGCCGTTGCGCCGACGACCGAATTGATGAACAGTACTTCTTGCTTGTGGGCCCGAAGATAATAGGCTTCCGCAGAGATGACGACATTGACGATCATGTAAAGTAGCAAGACTCCAAGAGCAAAAGGATCAAGTAGACGCTGAGCAAAACTGAAGTGCCGAAAATTCAGGTAAATGCATCCGAGCCAAGCTGTTAAAGCACCTGCGAGCGATACGCCAAAGGATTGCCGGAGCGCTTGAAAAAATGTTCGATCCAGCTGTCCATATTCCTTGCGGGCGATCAGGGTTCCAAAAGGCGCGGATTTTGTGCTCACCCAAGAAACGGCGATGGCCTGGATCGCATTCGCAAGACTGAGCGACATTCCCATCTTGCCCGCCTCCACAGGACCACGAAATGCAAACAGGACGGGATTGAAAATCCAAAACAAGAAGTACCCAGAGAGCCAGCTTACGGCTATTCGCCATTGGAATGGCCAGACTTCCTGAATCCAGCGGATTCGATGGATGCCAGTTTGATGCCGTAATAGTCCGAGCAACAATTTTCGTTTCCCCATCAACCACAAAACCGAGGTGGACGCCATTCCGAAGAGCATCATCGATGGCGCAAACAACCCGTGATGTCCTATAAGAACGATCCAAGCGAGTAGACTTCCCGTTGCCGACTGCATGAGCCGGAGACGCGCTACTTCCGGAACATAGCCACATCCTTCCAAGAAAGATAGGAACGGGTCAAGCTGGAAATTGAGTGCTGCCATCAACGCCGCAGCACACCACGGAAGCCGCCAATACACAACTTCCCCAGGATGCTGATGCGTGGAAAAGAAATAAAAGCCGGCGGGAAGCAATGCTACGGCCATAGCGACCGCGGCCAGTGAATACCAGCGAACCGACTTCTGGATGACGGATGCCAGCCTGGCATGGGCAACTGGTGCTCCGCTGATTTCATAATTACTGGAGATACAGAGCTCGGCTCGTTCGTGGCTCGCCATCTGCAGGATTACAAAGGAGAAGCCCAACTCAAAAACGATCTGCAGAGCGACCAGGCTCCCAAACGTGTAGTAGTATCCCTGCTGGGCCGGGGAGAGAAATCGCGCGATCAGGCTAACGGTGACAAGGCCAGCTGCACTCGACCAGAATCTTGCGAGAACGGTGAATCCCACCGCCCGATCAAGACCTAGCACCTTTCGCATCCAGTGACGAATGCGATCAACACCGGACGCATTCAATTGGAGAGGTGTCACTTCCGGCATGCCATCAGACATTCAGCGCCCTTCCGAACCGAGACGGCAATTCGCCCGACCGGAGTAGTAAGGCTAACAGGCAATCGATGAAACTGGACATACACAGGGTCGGCAGTGGCAAAGACGCTGTCTGTACGACGTGAAACAAGTTCACCCTGAGGTCTCGTCGCAAGGTTTGAGTCAGTCTGGACCTGAGTCGCATTCCCTTGTCAATTTTCAGATCACAGGATTATAGCTTGCCTCTGACCATCGTCCGACCGGAGAATTCCCGCGTGAAAGCGACCCTGTCTGCTTAACCTTTTGCGACCGCGACCGTAATCGCTTGCAAAGGTGATCTCCAGTGAAAGGAAAATCGTTTTCGAGTAAATAGGAACGACAGACTCGAGCGAGTGCAGGGCCGTGGAGCACAGGAAATAAAAAATCGGTTTCATTTCTGAAACGAGTGCAGAACATCGAGTCCTCACCGGCAGTCCCGTCAAGCTTTCTGCGAGGAATCGGGTTCTTCTCTACGCCACAGTGCGCTTGGAAGGAGACCATGGATTTGCAATAATGCAAATGTGGCTCCCAACCATTAAAATGAGGGCGCCAAACTATATTCCTCGCATCCGTAAGTCTTTGAGGTTCAATGACTGTTTCTGCTCCTATCGTCAGTTTCGGCGCCGGTAATCTCGGTCGGCGCATCGCCAGGGCTATCCATCCCGTATCGATCTGCGACAACAATCCTTCGCTCTGGGGTCGTGTCATCGAAGGTTGTCCTGTCGAGTCGCCCAAAGCGGCCGTCCAGCGTTACCCGGATGCTACGTTTGTCGTTGCGATCTGGAATCCGAGCCGTACGGAGGGCACGCAGGAACTTATCAATCACCTTCGCTCTCTGGGGGCTCGAAACGTCATACCCTTCGCTGCTCTGTTAGTTCAGTACGGGGATCTTTTGTTGCCGCATTTGCTTTGGGAGCGCCCGGATTACTATCGCCAGCATGAGCGAGAGATCGCGCGCGCGCGCGCATTGCTGGATACGGCGGGACAGCAGGAGTTCGACCGTCAAATGCGCCTTCGGATGGGCGACTTTTCTGATCAGGTGGTCGATCCGGGAATCACCTATTTTCCGGCTGATCTCTTTCAACTCAGCCGGAATGAAGTTTTTGTTGACTGCGGCGCATATGACGGCGATACGATTGCGGCCTTTCGCAGGGTCACCGACGATCACTTTGACCGCATTATTGCGTTCGAACCGGATCCAAAGAATTTCGCGGCGCTAAAATCGGCAGTGAATGGCGATCAGCGAATCGTGCTGCAACCCTATGCAACCAGTGCACGGCGCGAGACGCTTCGTTTCGTCGCCGGCGATGGAGTTGGATCCCGTGTCTCGTCAGCTGGAACGTGCGAAATTGAGTCGATCACGCTCGACGAAGCACTCGAGGGTGTCGTACCTACCTACATTAAGTTCGATATTGAGGGAAGCGAACCCGACGCGCTGGAGGGCGGTCGCAAGACGATTGCGCACCATCGCCCGAAAATGGCAGTTTGCCTTTATCACGCCCCTGATCACTTGTGGAGCATCCCGCTGCGGTTGAACGAGCTGCTTCCCAATTCTCGGTTTACTCTCCGAACTTACTACGCAGACGGATTCGACTGCGTCTGCTACTGCATTCCAAGGTAGAACGGAAAGCGCTCACAGGCGTTCATACTCTGCGATCTGCTTCTCGGTGAACTCTGCCATGTTGACTCCCTCATTCCAAGCGCGATACCACGCCACCGTCCACTCCAGCGCGGTTTCGATCTTGAGCCTTGGCTGCCATCCGAGGTCGACACGGGCCTTGCTGGCATCCAGCCTAAGAACTTGATCCTCATGGACGCTGGGAACGGAATCGCAAGTCCAGGACGCGCCGTTGCCCCAAATATCTACAAGTTTGGTAGCGATGCGATCGACCGGCCAGACATCTCCATCGCTGGGTCCGAAG
>Ga0209006_10004220_pt1 | contig 13052 bp, 8 predicted proteins | sample JacPin_JW_Ref_O2_FD_188567 | JGI IMG/M metagenome (GOLD analysis project Ga0209006, IMG submission 188567) | Forest soil microbial communities from Algoma, Ontario, Canada - Jack Pine, Ontario site 1_JW_Ref_O2 (SPAdes) (version 2) | ecosystem: Environmental > Terrestrial > Soil > Boreal... | reverse complement strand
GAGACGCAACTCGGGATCGTCGCGATGATTCTCGGCGGAGCCTTCGACAAGTTGCCCAGTTCGCTAAAAATTTGTTTTGCGCACGGAGGTGGGAGTTTTTCTTTTCTGCTGGGGCGGTTGGAAAACGCATGGAAGCATCATCCGGCGGCGCGCGGGGTGTGTGAGTTGCCGCCCAGTCGCTATCTGAACCGCTTTTCTGTGGATTCTGCGGTCTTCGACGAACGTGCGCTGCACTTCCTGGTGGAGACGATGAGTGCGGAGCGCGTGATGCTGGGATCGGATTATCCGTTTCCACTCGGCGAGCATCCGATCGGCGGAGCGATCCGATCGAGTGACTTGCCCCAGCCGGCGAAAGATCGTCTGCTGGGCGCAAATGCCGCGGTGTTTCTTGGACTGCAACTCGCGCAGCAAGAGTCTGCCGCATCGCAGACGACATCTCCGATCGTGCCCCGGAACGATCAGCTCACCTACAGTTCGTACCTGAAAGTCCCGGAACTGCTCGGGTTGCAGCATCCACAATCAAGGCCTGAACATCATGATGAGTTGCTGTTCATCGTAGTACATCAGACTTACGAGCTGTGGTTCAAAGAGCTGCTGCATGATCTGGATGCGGTTGTGGCGAATCTGCAAAAGGCGGCTGCGAATCCGAATTCGCGTGATGAGGTTTATGAAGCCGCACGCCTGCTGCGGCGCTGCACGGAGATCACCCGCGTTCTGGTCGAGCAGTTCACGATTCTCGAAACCATGCTGCCCACGCACTTTCTGGCCTTCCGCGGTAAGCTCGAACCGGCGAGCGGATTTCAGTCAGAACAGTTTCGCGAATTGGAATTTCTCTGCGGCCTCAAAGACGCGAAGATGTTGAAATATCACCGGCCAACACCGGAAGCTCATGCACAGCTGGAGCGGCGGTTGCGCGAGCCGTCAGTACACGATGCTCTTTTCGACGCTCTGCGCGCGATGGGAAAGCTGAGGTTCGAAGAGAACGCTACCGAACGTCAACGCTTCGACGCGCGGTCGCGTGCGATTCTTTCGCTGTACCGCGACGAACGCAGCAACCGCGACTGGATCGACGTATGCGAGCGGTTGACTGAATTCGACGAACTGGTGGTGAGCTGGAGGCTGCGCCACATCCAACTCGTCGAGCGCGTGATCGGTGTGCGCATGGGCACGGGAGGCAGCGCCGGGTCTTCGTATCTTAAACTTACGCTCGACAAGAAATTTTTCCCTGAGCTTTGGGAAGCACGTACGCTATTGACCGAGTGAACACAAAGCCTCGTAAATCCGGACGCGTCGCGCTGGTCGGCGCTGGGCTCAATGGTCCGCTGCTGGCTATGGGTTTGTTGCGGCAAGGTTTCCAGGTCGGGATTTACGAGCGGCGTCCGGACATGCGTCAAATTTCTGTCAGCGGCGGTCGCTCCATCAATCTCGCGCTGTCTACGCGCGGCATCTATGCGCTCTCGCAGGCTGGGCTATGGAACGAAATGCAACGCATCACCGTCCCGATGAGGGGCAGGATGATGCATTCGGCGAGCTCTAAGCTTTCATTCCAGCCGTATGGAAAAGATGAGACTGAAGTCATCTACTCGATCTCCCGGGCCGCGTTGAACATTGCGCTGATGAACGAAGCTGAGACGCGCGGGGCGAAAATATTTTTTCAGCAGCGTTGTACGGGCATGGACCTGAAAACCGGAACTCTGCAACTCACCGACGAATCAACCGGCGAAACGAGTCAGCGGGAGTCGGAAGTCGTAATCGGTTGCGATGGCTCGGCGTCGGCCGTTCGCAGCGAACTGGCGAAGCTGACCGGTTACAGTCTTTCGCAGCAATCTCTGGATTATGGTTACAAAGAGCTTACGATTCGCGCCGGTCCCGACGGGGCGCATCGCCTGGAGAAAAATGCGCTGCATATTTGGCCGCGCGGCCACTACATGCTGATCGCGTTGCCCAATGTTGACGGAACATTCGCCTGCATTCTGTTTCTTCCGTTTGAAGGGCCAGACAGTTTCGCGCAACTAACGACTCACGCTGCAGTGCTGGAGTTCTTCCATATAAAATTTCCGGATGCGGTTCCGTTGATGTCCGATCTCGCTGAAAATTTCTTCGCCAATCCCAAAGGGTCCATGCTGACGGTCAAATGTTCGCCGTGGCACGCGGAAGGAAGAGCGCTTCTGTTGGGAGACGCCGCGCACGCGATCGTACCCTTTTTTGGCCAGGGAATTAACTGCGGCTTTGAAGACTGCACCAGCTTTCTGGAGTTGCTGGATCAACAAGGCGAAGATGCCGATTGGGAGCGGCTTTTCGCTAACTTCGAAGCCGCACGAAAAATCAACACAGACGCAATCGCCGACCTGGCGCTCGAGAATTTTGTCGAAATGCGCGATCGCGTAGCCGATCCGCGATTCTTGTTGCGCAAGAAAGTAGAGCTTGCACTCGAGGCGAAATATCCGAAACTGTTCGTGCCCAAGTATGCAATGGTGACATTTCACCGTATTCCTTACTCTACGGCCTTGCGGCGCGGCGAAGTGCAAGACCGAGTGTTAACCGAACTGTGCGACGGAATAGAGCGGGTCGAAGATATCGACTGGAGAAAAGCTGACAACCTGATCCCCGGCCTACTCACGCCGCTGGAGTTTGCGTCTTGACCGAAATTCAGTTCCAGTCGGGCGAAGACTTCGCTCTCGCGATGGACGCTGGCGATCCGCTGGCGCATTTTCGCGAGCGCTTTCATCTTCCGAAAATGAAGAGCGGTGAAGAGTGCATCTATCTGGCCGGCCACTCACTGGGCTTGCAACCGAAAAGCGTCAAGACATACATCGAGCAGGAATTGCAGGATTGGGCTCAACTGGGCGTGGAAGGCCACTTTCACGCACGAAATCCGTGGTTGCCGTACCACCGCCTGTTGAGGGAGCAAACAGCCACGCTGGTTGGAGCTGAACCGTGCGAGGTCGTGGTCATGAATTCTCTGACCGTAAATCTGCATCTCATGATGACCTCGTTTTATCGGCCGACAACTCAGCGGCACAAGATTCTGATCGAGGTCGGTGCTTTTCCCTCCGATCAATACGCCGTGAAGTCTCAAATTAAGTTTCATGGGTTCGACCCGTCGAACTCTTATCTTGAGATGAAGCCTCGCCCGGGAGAGAACTGCGTGCGCGACGAAGATGTCATCGCAATGATTGAGCGCGAAGGCTCGGCGATTGCATTGATTTTGCTGGGCGGCATTAACTACGTTACGGGTCAATGGTTCGACATTGAGCAGATCACAAAGGCCGGACATCGCCAGGGATGCATCGTGGCCTGCGATTTGGCGCATTCTGCCGGAAACCTGCCTCTGCAACTTCATGACTGGGGTCCGGACTTCGCGGTCTGGTGCAGTTACAAATATCTCAACGGCGGACCCGGCTGCGTTGCCGGATGCTTCGTCCATGAACGGCATGATCACGCGTGGGATCTTCCTCGCTTCGCGGGTTGGTGGGGACATGATGAAGCCGCGCGATTTCAGATGGCGCCTGATTTTCATCCCATGCCGGGTGCTGAAGGCTGGCAGTTAAGCAATCCGTCGATCGTAGCTCTGGCCGCGCTGCGCGCGTCGATGGAAGTTTTCGCCGACGCCGGCATGCAACGGCTGCGTGAAAAGAGTCTGCAGCTCACCGCATACATGGAATTTTTGCTGCGACAAATGGCGTCGTCAGGATTGGAGATCATCACTCCCGCCGAGCCCAACCGCAGAGGCGCACAACTCTCCATTCGATTTCCATCCAACGGGCGCGCCTTGTGTAAGACGCTGACGGCCGAAGGCGTGATCGGTGATTGGCGCGAGCCCGATACCTACCGGGTTGCGGCGATTCCGCTCTACAACTCTTATCGCGACGTGTATCGATTTTCCCGGCGTCTCGCGGCCAATCTCCCGTAATCCAAATAAATCTCTATTCAATTGTGGTTACCTCAGTAATCCGGGCCGTCCCTCGCGCACCCATACAATTTAAGACGTGGGGAGTGTTCCGCTCCAAGATCGTCTTTCGTTTCAGGCCCGCCATCTATGGACGATTGGCGTGTGCGGGGTTGTGTGCCTCCATGTTTTGTTGTCTTTGTTTGTGCAGCGCGGATTCGCGCTGACCGCCTTCGGCGACATCCTGCAAAACGTCATCTTGCTCGCCGCGACCGTTGCTCTTCTTTCCAATCTGAAAAGCGCCGCGCCAAAGGTGAGGTTGTTCTGGGGTCTGATGGGCCTTGGCGTGGGGATGTGGCTGACCTCGCAGGTGATGTGGACCTGCGTCGAGGTTGTCCTGCGGCACGAAGCGCCGAATCCGTTCGTCGGAGACGTCATTCTTTTCCTGCATATTGTCCCCATGATGGCCGCCGTAGCCGTGCAGCCGCATGCCAGGCGCAACGATCGCACACTGCGTGCCGGAGCGCTCGACTTCGTTCTGCTTCTGATCTGGTGGATGTTTCTCTACCTCTTCGTCGTGATTCCCTGGCAATATGTGCATCCGGTGGAATCCGCGTACGGCAGAAGCTTCGATCTGCTTTACGTCTGCGAAGAACTCGTACTCGCAGCCGGGCTTATTCTGGTGCGCCGCCGCAGCACTGGGTTTTGGCGAAAGGTCTACGGACAATTGTTCGCAGCGACCATGCTTTACTGTGCCGCCTCGCTGGTCGCAAGCGAGGCGATCGACAAGCATGTTTATTACACCGGCAGCCTGTTCGATGTGCCTCTGGTTGCAGGCATGATGTGGTTCATCCGCATCGGTTTCTTGCCGCGCGAGGTTGCGAAGCACTCGATCGCCGAAGAAGTCGATGCGCACGGTCACGGAATTTGGAAGGCGCGTCTCGCTATGCTCGCCGTCTTCGTCACGCCGCTCATGGTGGCGTGGGCGCAGTTCGCCGGCGACGCCCCGCATTCGGTTCGCACTTACCGGCTGTTGCTGATCATCGCCGCCATGGTCGTGATGGGCGCGCTGGTGATGTTGAAACAGCACTTGCTCGATCAGGAATTGCTCGGCCTGTTGCGCCTGACCGGGCATAACCTCGACGAGATGTGCCGGCTCAAAGACGAAATCGAAAACAAGGAGCAGTCGCTTCGCTGGCACAGCCTGGAGTTGCAGCGCAAAAATCTCGAGCTGCAGGAAATTTCTTTTACCGACGCTCTCACCCGGGTGTGGAACCGCCGCTATCTGGAAGAAATCATCACCGCAGAAGCGGGGCAGGTGCTGCGAAACTATCAGCGCGCTCGCAGCGGCGACGTTCGCAAGGCCGATCATCGGGATCTGGTTTTTATCATGGTGGATGTGGATTTTTTCAAAGAGGTCAATGACCTTCATGGCCATCCAGCCGGAGACCGGTTGCTGCAGTTGGTGGCCGAGCGGCTGGCGCTTGTTGTGCGCAAGTCTGACGTGCTGGTTCGCTGGGGCGGCGAGGAATTTCTCATCATGAGCCGTTCGACCGATCCCCATGGAACTCCCGCGTTCTGCAGCCGCATTCTCGAAGTGATGGCGTCGGAGGCTTTCGATCTGGGCAATGGCGTCAGCGTGCGAAAAACCGTGTCGGTCGGCTGGGCTCCGTATCCATGGACCCGCGGCGCGTTCGAAGCGATTTGCGCGCAGGAATCAATCGTGCTCGCCGATACGGCGCTCTATCGCGCCAAAGCGATGGGACGAAATCTTGGAGTGGGTATTGTGGCCAGCGACGCGGCCGTCAGAAATCCTGAAGGCATTTCTTTGACTTCGATTCAGGAGTCCAAATCTCCGCTCGCTCGCAGTGTGCGAACCGAATGCCCGCCGCCGGGATCAACTACAGAAACAGAAGAAGAACTCGATCGCGCCCGCTCCACAAATCATTCCGGCTTGTGAACGCTGAAGTTCCCTCCGATGTGTCATCCTGAGCGCAGCCGTTTTTCAGGCGAAGCGAAGGATCTCAATCTCAACGGCGCCAGCGCGTGAGCTAAGTGTGGACGCTTAAGTGCCACCGCAACGCTTGACCTGCACCGGCGCGTTGACTACATTGAGAAGCCGGTTCTGTAACGAGGCAAACCTTTCATGAATGCAAAGAATCCCCGCAAAACGGGCCTTCGCCAGAAAGCGCAGTTGATGTCGGCGTCAGAAATTGAACGCACGCTGGTGCGCCTGGCTTATGAGATCGTGGAAAAAAACGACGGCGTCGAGGGCCTGGGCCTGGTTGGAATTAAACGCCGCGGCGTGCCCCTCGCCGAACGCCTGGGAAAAATTATTGCGCGCATCGAAAATGCGAAGGTTCCAGTCGGCTCGCTCGACATTACTTTTTACCGCGACGATCTTTCTACGCTCGGTCCGAAACCCGTGGTGCAGGAAAAAGAAATTGGATTCGAAATCGAAGACAAGAACATCGTCTTGATCGATGACGTTCTCTATACCGGCCGCACGACGCGCGCCGCGCTGGACGCTCTTTTTTCGCATGGCCGTCCGAGACGCGTACAGTTGTGTGTGCTGATCGACCGCGGACATCGCGAGATTCCCGTGGAAGCCACGTTTGTGGGCCGTAATGTTCAGACGACGGCAACCGAAGTCATCGAAGTAAAGCTCACAGAAATTGACGAAGTGGAAAAGGTTCTGATGATGGAAAAATAAACCGCGCATCGACAAAGCATTTGAAGCGAATTTGAAGAGAAAAAGGACGATGGCCCATGCCATCGTCCTTTTATTTTTCCGCGGCTTCGCGGCCTTGTCGTAGGGAACGCCTATCCGATCCTCGTGCACACCGCTTTCGTTTGTGTGTAGAGGTTCAGCGCGTCGTGTCCCATCTCGCGCCCCCAGCCTGATTGCTTGTAGCCTCCGAACGGCATGGCCGCGTCGAAAATGTTGTAGCAGTTAATCCAGACCGTGCCCGCCCGAAGTTGCTCGGCCATGCGATGCGCCTTGCTGATGTCGTTCGTCCATATGGCAGCGGCCAGGCCGTAATCGCTGTTGTTGGCGCGCGGAACAATTTCCTCCGGATCGGTAAACGGCATGGCCACCACCACCGGCCCGAAGATTTCTTCCTGCACAACTTTCATGTCTTCTCGCGTGTCGACGAGCACCGTGGGTTCGACAAAGTATCCTCTGTCAGCCGTCTTCTTTCCGCCGGCCATCGCCTTTGCGCCGTCGGAAAATCCCGCCTCAAGATAACCGCAGACGCGCTGTAGTTGTTCTTCCGAAACCAGCGGGCCCATCTGCGTCTCCGGATCGAGCCCCGGTCCGACCTTGATTTTCTTGGCGCGTGCCGCTACGCCCTCGACCACCTGATCGTAAACCGCCTTCTCGACATAAAGCCGCGAACCCGCGCAGCAGCACTGCCCCTGATTGAAGAAGATGGCGCTGGCAGAGCCGGCAATCGCACCTTTGATATCGGCGTCTTTGAATACCACATTCGGAGATTTGCCGCCCAATTCAAGCGACACTTTTTTGAGGTTTCCGGTGGCCGCATGGACGATGAGCTTACCGACTTCGGTCGATCCGGTGAACGCGATTTTGTCGACGTCCGGATGTGCGGCCAGCGCGGCCCCCGCCGTTTCGCCATATCCGGGAACGATATTCACCACGCCCTCGGGGAAGCCGGCTTCCAAAATCAGTTCGCCCAAACGCAGCGCGGAGAGCGGCGTTTGCTCGGCCGGCTTCAGCACCACCGTGCATCCAGTCGCCAGCGCCGGACCCAATTTCCACGCCGCCATCAGCAGCGGAAAATTCCACGGAATGATTTGCCCGACCACGCCGACCGGCTCGCGCAGCGTGTATGCAAAAAACTTCGCGCCGGGCGCAGGCGGAACAGAAATCGGAATCGTGTTGCCCTCGATCTTGGTCGCCCATCCGGCCATATAGCGGAACAGGTCGACGGCCAGCGGCACGTCTGCTGCTCGCGCGATGCTGAGCGGTTTGCCGTTGTCGAGGCTCTCGATGTACGCGAACTCTTCGGTATGCTGCTCGAGCAGATCCCCAAGTTTCCAGATCAGGCGTCCGCGTTCGGAAGCCGTCATTTTTCGCCACGGTCCGTTGTCAAACGCGGCGCGTGCGGCCTGCACCGCTTGATCGATGTCTGCCCGATCGCCCTCTGCGACCTGAGCGAGAACCTCGCCAGTCGCGGGATTGTAAGTCGGGAATGTTTTGCCCGAGGCGGAGTTGACCCACTTGCCGTTGATCAACATTTTTCGTGGCTTATCGATGAACTCGGCAACTTGCGGATGAATTTGAGGGGAAACTGCGATGCCCATAGGTCCTCCTTGGTCGACAGGGACGCAAGAGATTTAGAGATTCCAACGACGAAGTGACTGCTTCATGCTAGCCCCGCACGCAAGCAAAAGCAACGCGGGGTTCAGTCTGGATTTCTTATCGAGATGTCATCCTGAGCGAAGCCGCTTTTCAGGCGGAGCGAAGGATCTCAGTCTCATCCGGCCCGAAGCGTCAGCCAAAAACGAGTGCGCAGTTCTCTCAGGCGAAAGCGACCGCCAACTACTCCCCGTAAGGAACCCAGATATTCTTCACTTGCGTCGCATGCTCAAGGAACCAGCGCCCCTCGCCCTGTTTCGCATCGAACCAATCGATGACGCGGCCTTCATTGGTCCATACCTGCTTCAAATTTCCAATCGACATGGCTTTCGCCGCCGCGACGGTCGCCTCATCCCCATAACACCAGATGGCGTCCACGTCATCGTGCTCGGCGATCGTCTTCAAAAGTTGCGAAGCGTAGCCGGTGACGATATTCACCGCGCCGCCCGGCAGATCGCTGGTATCGAAAAGCTGGTAAAGATCGCTGGTGATGAGTGGATATTTTTCCGACGGCACCGCGACCACCGTGTTCCCGACGGCGAGCAGCGGCAAAACCAGCGACAGAAAGCCGAGCAGAGGCGCGTCCGCCGGGCAGATCACCCCCACGGTTCCAATCGGTTCGTTCATCGCAATCGCGATATTGCGAAACGGCGGATTGTGTACCGCTCCATCGAACTTGTCGGCCCACGCCGCATACGAAAAAATCCGTTCAACTCCGCGATTGACTTCCGCGGCCGCTTGCTCCTCGCCGACCACGGCCCTGAGATGGCGAACAATTTCTTCACGCCGCTGCGAAAGATTCTCAGCGCAGTAATACAAAACCTGCGCACGATTGTGCGCCGTGGCCTTCGACCAACCTTCGGCCTTGTGCGCGGCTTCTACCGCGTTGCGAATATCCTTGCGATTTCCCAGCGGCGCTTCGCCGAGCAGTTGCCCGTCAGCCGCGCGCACTTCCATGCTGTAGCCCGAATCCGGCCGCGCCTGCTTCCCGCCGATGTAAAGCTTCACGGTGCGATCAATCGCCGGCGCACTCGTTTCAGCAGTGTGTTCCTCATCAGCGGCGGGTGCCCCATTCAAGCCCGCCTTTGGCTTGAGTGGGGATTCTGCGACCGCCGGTGCGTGCGCAAACCACTTCGGCTGCATGTACTCCATCAGCCCTTCGCGCCCGCCTTCGCGTCCGTATCCGCTCTCGCGGTACCCGCCGAATCCGCAAGCGGCGTCGAACATGTTGGTGCAATTCACCCACACCACGCCGGCTTTGATCTGCGCCGCAACATGCAGCGCGACGTTTATATTCTCGGTCCACACGCTCGACGCGAGACCATACACCGTATTGTTCGCGAGTTCCACCGCTTCCCGCGGAGTGCGGAACGTCATGGCCGCCAGCACCGGACCGAAAATTTCCTGCTGCGCCACAATCGACGTCGGATGCACATTGCTCAACAACGTCGGCGGATAATAAAAACCGTTCGCGGGCAGCGTCACCTGCGGTTGCCAGCAGGTGGCGCCTTCGGCAATTCCTTGCTCGACCATACGATGAATGCGGTCCAGTTGCACGCGCGCGACGATCGCGCCAATGTCGATCGCTTTGTCGAGCGGCGCGCCGATCCGCAGGCTGCTCATGCGATTCTGAATCTTCGCAATCAACGGCTCGGCAATGCTTTCCTGCATCAGCAGACGCGAACCCGCGCAGCAAACCTGTCCCTGGTTGAACCAGATTCCGTCGACGAGTCCCTCAACGGCGCTGTCGAGATCGGCATCATCGAAAATGATGAATGGAGATTTTCCGCCCAATTCAAGTGAGAGTCGCTTGTGACTCGAGGCAGTCGCGCTGCGAATGGCGCGTCCAACTTCGGTCGATCCGGTGAACGCAATCTTGTCGACGTCGATATGCTTCACCAGCGCTTCGCCGGTCGAACCGTCACCAGTCACGATGTTGACAACGCCGGCAGGCAGGCCCGCTTCCTGGCACAATTCCGAAAACGCGAGCGCCGTGAGCGGAGTAAATTCGGCGGGCTTCAACACAACTGTATTCCCAGTTGCCAGTGCAGGTGCGATCTTCCACGCCAGCATCAGCAGCGGAAAATTCCACGGAATAATCTGGCCCACAACTCCGCAAGCCTCGTGCTCCGGAAATTCCTGCTCGAGCAGCTGCGCCCAGCCCGCGTGATGATAAAAATGCCGCGCTACCAGCGGAATATCGATGTCTCGGCTCTCGCGAATTGGTTTGCCGTTATCCATCGTTTCGAGAACCGCGAGCAGGCGCGAATGTTTCTGGACCAGCCGCGCCAGCGCATACAGATAACGCGCCCGCACATGCGGACGAAGCGCCCGCCACTTCGGCGAAGCGGCCCGCGCCGCGCGCACAGCCGCGTCGATATCGGCCTCTCCACCTTGCGCAATCGAGGCCAGCGTTTCTCCATTCGACGGATCGATCGTGTCGAAATATTCGCCGGCCGCGGGAGCGTGCCACGAACCATCGATGAACAATCCAAACTTCCGCCCATGCCGATCCAGCCAGCCCACCGCCTCTTTCGGATCTTCCGGCGCGGGTCCGTACTCCATCGCAACGAATTTTTCCGCAATGCTCATATCGTTTAACAGTGCTTCCCGCTGGGTGCCCCATTTCTGGCCGGTGTTGCCAGAAGTGGGGATTTTTCACGCGATCGGATGCCGGTACTCCGCCGAATACCGTCCAGTAGCAAAGTGATCCAATTGCCGCTCGATATCCGCCAGCATTCCGCTCGCGCCAAAGCGAAACAACTCGGCGCGTAACCACGACGGACCGAGTTCGTCTTTCACCAGACCAAGCCAGTCGAGCGACTGCTTCGCCGTGCGAATGCCGCCCGCTGGCTTGAAACCGACCGCCATCCCGGTCTGCTGCGCGTATTCGCGGATCGCGCGCAACATCACCAGGCTCACGGGCAGCGTCGCGTTGGTCGCTTCTTTTCCCGTAGAGGTTTTTATGAAGTCGGCTCCGGCCATCATCGCCACAACACTCGCCCGTGCACCGTTGCGCAAAGTAAGCAAGTCACCTGTGCCGAGAATTACTTTCATGTGCGAGCGTCCACAAGCCTGCTTGAACGCCGCGATCTCGTCGTAGAGCGCCTGCCAGCGCGCGCCAAAAACGTGGGCTCGCGTGATCACGACATCGATTTCGTCTGCGCCCGCTTCCACCGACCGGCGAATTTCCGCAACCCGCTCCGCCATCGGAGAAAGTCCGGCCGGAAATCCGGTGGAGACTGCGGCCACAGGAATTCCGCTGCCTCGCAACGCCTCCCGCGCTGTTTCCACGAATGAGTGATACACGCAAACGGCACCAACTTTAATTCCAAGCTGCTCGATGCCGAGCTTGTGCACGATCTCTTGCTGAATCGGCTGCCGCGCCTTCGCGCACAGGCGGCGAACCCGCTCATCGGTGTCGTCACCGGAAAGCGTCGTCAGGTCCATGCAGGTGATCGCGCGCAGCAGCCACGCGGCCTGCCATTCTTTCTTCACCGTTCTGCGCGCCACCTGCGACGCTGCGCGCCGCTCCACGGCGCTGGTGTTCACGCGAACCTCGCTTACCCACGGCAGGTCCAACGGGATACCACGATTCGAAAGTAGCGCACGCCCGTTGAGCGTAGCGATCGCTCGCGAAGCGCCCTCGCTCAGAAGCGACTCATGCGCGGAACCTTCATGCTCAGGTAACGAATGGTTGTATGACGAAGACATGGTCCATCCATTGGACGACGAATCGTTGTCGTTCGGCGCAAAAATGCAGTTACCGACGTGCAATTGTACGGCAAAGGCTGCCACACAAACGCGGGTGCCCTGCGTCTGGCCGGTTTTGCCAGAGGTGGGGATTTCGCTCGGCCCAACAGAAGCACGAGAGCTTTACAGGGTTTACAATGGCACGCTTTAACGCCATGAAGAAATCGCTCACTCCATCTCTCCGCAAAAAACTGGAAGCCGCTGCGCGCAAAGTGATGAAGAACGCCCACGCACCTTACTCGAACTTTCATGTGGGTTCAGCGATCCTGCTCACCAACGGCAAAATGTTTTCCGGTTGCAACGTCGAGAACGCCTCTTACGGCATGACCAACTGTGCCGAGCGCACCGCCATCTTTTCCGCAGTGGCCGAGCTTGGGCCGAAGATTGAAATTGCCGCCGTCGCGGTTGCCAACGACCACGGCGTTGCCTGCTCGCCGTGCGGGGCCTGCCGCCAGGTGATCTACGAGTTTGGACCCGACGCAACAATTTTCTTTCAGGGCGCGGCCGGACCGAAGCAGGCTCACATTACCGAACTGCTTCCGGAAGGATTCCGTCTCAAGTGAGTCTCACGACTACGCCAGCGCAAACTTTTCGCGCCATCGACGTCATCCGCAAGAAACGCGATGGCGTGGAATTATCGTCCGCGGAAATTGAAGGCCTGGTGAGCGCTTATACCGCCGGCCAGATTCCCGATTATCAGGTTTCCGCCTGGCTCATGGCGGTCGTGCTGCGCGGCATGACGCGCCCCGAGACCGCCGCTCTCACCGATGCCATGCTGCACTCGGGCGAAGTGCTCGACCTTTCATCGCTACCGGCGAAAAAAATCGACAAGCACTCGACAGGCGGCGTCGGCGACAAGACTTCTCTTGTTCTCGCGCCACTCGCGGCGGCCGCGGGTGTCGCCGTGCCGATGATCAGCGGTCGCGGTCTGGGCCATACCGGCGGCACGCTCGACAAGCTCGAAGCGATTCCGGGCTTCAACGTGAATCTTCCCGTCGCTGAATTTCGCCGCGTGCTCGAAGTTTG
>Ga0209006_10004219_pt1 | contig 13053 bp, 7 predicted proteins | sample JacPin_JW_Ref_O2_FD_188567 | JGI IMG/M metagenome (GOLD analysis project Ga0209006, IMG submission 188567) | Forest soil microbial communities from Algoma, Ontario, Canada - Jack Pine, Ontario site 1_JW_Ref_O2 (SPAdes) (version 2) | ecosystem: Environmental > Terrestrial > Soil > Boreal... | reverse complement strand
AAGGTAGGCGACGCCGCCGGACATGCCGGCCGCGAAGTTCCGGCCGGCCGGCCCGAGGATCGCCACCCGGCCGCCAGTCATGTACTCGCAGCCGTGGTCCCCGGTCCCCTCCGCGACCGCGACGGCGCCCGAGTTGCGGACGCAGAATCGCTCCCCGACGACGCCGCGCAGCAGCATCTCGCCCCCGGTCGCCCCGTAGCCGATCACGTTGCCCGCGATCACGTGCTGCTCGGCGGGGAACGGCGCCGCCGGGTCGGGCGCGGCGATGATCCGGCCGCCGGACAGGCCCTTGCCCAGGTAGTCGTTCGCGTCGCCGCGCAGCCGCAGGGTGATGCCGCGCGGCAGGAACGCGCCGAGCGACTGGCCGGCCGAGCCCGTCAGCGTCACGTCGATCGTGTCGTCGGGCAGCCCGTCACCGCCCCAGCGCCGGGTGAGCCGGCTGCCGAGCATGGTGCCGACGGCCCGGTTCACGTTGCGCACCGGCAGCTCCAGGCGGACCGGCGTGCCAGCTTTCAGCGCGCCCTCGGCCAGCAGGATCAGCGTGTTGTCCAGCGCCTTGTCCAGCCCGTGGTCCTGCCCGGTCACGCAGTGCCGCGCGGTGCCTTCGGCCAGATCCGGCACGTAGAGGACCGGGGTCAGATCCAGGCCCGCCGCCTTCCAGTGCGCGATGGCCGGGCGCGGGTCCAGCCGGTCCGCCCGACCGACCGCCTCGTCGAGGCTGCGGAAGCCCAGCTGGGCCAGGTACTCGCGCACCTCTTGGGCGATGAACTCGAAGAAGTTCACGACGAACTCCGGCTTGCCCGTGAACCGGGCCCGCAACTCGGGGTTCTGCGTGGCGACGCCGACCGGGCAGGTGTCGAGATGGCACACGCGCATGAGCACGCAGCCCGACACCACCAGCGGCGCAGTAGCGAACCCGAACTCCTCGGCGCCGAGCAGCGCGGCCACGATCACGTCCCGGCCCGTCTTGAGCTGGCCATCGGTCTGCACCACGATCCGGTCCCGGAGGCCATTGCGCAGCAAGGTCTGCTGCGTCTGCGCCAGGCCGATCTCCCACGGGCCGCCCGCGTGCTTGATGCTGGTCAGCGGCGCGGCGCCGGTGCCGCCGTCGTGCCCGGAGATGAGCACCACGTCCGCGTGGGCCTTGGCGACGCCGGCCGCGACGGTGCCCACGCCCATCTCCGCGACGAGCTTCACGTGCACCCGCGCGGCCGGATTGGCGTTCTTCAGGTCGTGGATCAGCTGCTTCAGATCCTCGATCGAGTAGATGTCGTGGTGCGGCGGCGGCGAGATCAGGCCGACGCCCGGCGTCGAGTGCCGGGTCTGCGCGATCCACGGATAGACCTTGTGGCCGGGCAGCTGGCCGCCCTCCCCCGGCTTAGCCCCCTGCGCCATCTTGATCTGCAGGTCGTCGGCATTGACCAGGTACTCGCTGGTCACGCCGAACCGGCCGCTCGCGACCTGCTTGATCGCCGAGCGCCGCAGGTCGCCGTTCTCGTCGGCGGTGAACCGGCGCGCGTCCTCGCCGCCCTCGCCGGTATTAGACCGCGCCCCGAGCCGGTTCATTGCGATCGCGATCGTCTCGTGCGCTTCGGCGGAGATCGACCCGTACGACATCGCGCCGGTGCTGAATTTCCGCACGATGCTGGCCACCGATTCGACCTCGTCCAGCGGAACGGGCTGCCGCCCCGCTGCGGTGTCCCCGTCCTCGACGCCCCTGATCCGCAGCAGGCCGCGAAGTGTCATCAGCCGCGCCGACTGATCATCGACCAGCTTGGTGTACTCGCGGAACACGCTCTCCTGGCCGGTCCGGGTCGCGTGCTGCAGCTTGAACACCGTCTCCGGGTTGAACAGGTGGGGCTCGCCGTCACGGCGCCACTGGTAGTCGCCGCCGCCATCCAGCCGCTGATGCGGGCGGCCGCCCCTGGCCGGGTAGGCCCGATGATGGCGCTGCGCGATCTCGGCGGCCAGCTCGGTGAAGCCGATACCGCGCAACGGTGAGGACGTGCCGGCGAAGCAGCTGGCGATGACCTCGGGCCCGAGACCGACGGCCTCAAACAGCTGCGCACCCGTGTAAGAGGCAACGGTCGACACGCCCATCTTCGACATGATCTTCAGGACGCCCTTGCCGAGGGCCTTGATCAGGTGCTCTCCCGCCTCGGCCTCAGTGACGTCCCGCAGCACGCCGCGCCGGACCAGTTCCTCGACCGACTCGATCGCCAGGTACGGGCAGACTGCGGCCGCGCCGTAGCCGAGCAGCAATGCGATGTGGTGACACTCGCGGGCGTCGCCGGACTCCACGACCAGGCCCGCCCTGGTCCTGGTCCGCTCCGCGATCAGGTGGTGATGGACCGAGCCGGTCAGCAGCAGGGAGGGAATCGGCGCCAGCAGGGCCTCCGGCGAGGTCCGCGAGACCCCGGCCGCCTGGCCGCCTTCCTGCCAGCCTGGCCACACCTGTCCTGGTTGCTCGCCGTCGCCGGGCTGGCCGGGCTGCCCGCCGCCGGCCTGCGCACCTCGATCAGATAGGACGATGATGCGCGCGCCTGCGGTGATCGCCGCCGACACCTCGCGGTTGATCTCGGCCAGCCGGGCCTGCAGCGCCGCGCCGCCGCCTTCCACCTCGTAGCGGCCGTCGATCACGTGCGCCGCGAATCCAGGCAGGTCGCCGTCGTCGTTGATGTGCACGATCTTCGCCAGGTCGTTGTCGTCGATGACCGGGAACGGCAGCACGACCTGCCGGCAGGAGGCCGGACCAGGCTCGAGCAGGTTGTGCTCGGGTCCGGTGGCGGTGCCGAGCGCGGTCACCAGCTCTTCCCTGATGGCGTCCAGCGGGGGGTTCGTCACCTGGGCGAAGAGCTGGGAGAAGTAGTCATAGACCAGCCGCGGCCGGTCGGAGAGGACGGCCAGCGGGGTGTCGGTGCCCATCGATCCGAGCGGCTCCGCGCCCGTTCGGGCCATCGGCGCGAGGAGCACTCTGAGCTCCTCCTCGGTGTAGCCGAACTGCTGCTGCTGGATCAGCAGCACCTGGCTGTCGGGCAGCTCCCGCTGCCGCTCGGGCAGCCGGTTGAGGTGCAGCATGCCGGCGTGCAGCCAGTCCGCGTACGGATGCGCCCCGGCCAGCTCCGCCTTGACTTCCTCGTCCTCGATGATCCGCCCGGACGCGGTGTCGGCCAGGAAGATCCGGCCGGGTTGCAGCCGGCCCTTGCGGACCACGGTGGCCGGGTCGAGATCAAGGACGCCGACCTCGCTGGCCAGCACCACCAGGCCATCGTCGGTGACCCAGTACCGGCCCGGCCGAAGGCCATTGCGGTCCAGCACGGCGCCGACGAGGGTGCCGTCGGTGAAGGCGATGAGCGCCGGGCCGTCCCACGGCTCCATGAGCGAGGCGTGGAAACGGTAGAACGCGTGCCGGTCCGCGTCCATCTCGCGATGGCGTTCCCAGGGCTCGGGGATCATCATGAGCACCGCGTGCGGGAGCGACCGGCCCCCCAGGTGCAGCAGCTCAAGGCAAGCGTCAAAGCTCGCGGAGTCGCTGACGGTCTCGTCCAGTATGGGCAGCAGCCGCTCGACGCCGCGGCCCGCGGTGTCTGTCCCGAACACCGTGGTGTCCAGCTGCGCCTCTCTGGCCCGCATCCAGTTCCGGTTGCCGCGGATGGTGTTGATCTCGCCGTTATGCGCGATCAGCCGGTAGGGATGGGCCAGTGGCCAGGATGGAAAGGTGTTCGTGGAGAACCGTGAGTGCACCAGCGCGATCGCGGACTTGAATCGCTCGTCGGTGAGGTCAGGGAAGAAGTCTCCGAGCTGCAGAGCGGTGAGCATGCCCTTGTAGACGAGGGTGGAACACGACAGGCTGACCAGGTACAGGCTGGTCTCGTGCTCGATCCGCTTGCGCAGGCAGTAGGCCTTCCGGTTCAGGTCCATCCCCGACTCGCCGCGGCGGCCCGCGACGAACAGCTGGGTCAGATCCGGCAGGACCGCGCGCGCGGCGGCGCCGCAGCGCGACGGGTCGTGCGGCACATCCCGCCAGCCCAGCACCGCCAGGCCCTCGTCGGCCGCGATCTGGTCCACGGCGGCCCGGATAGCCTGCCGGTCATCGCCCGACGGCAGGAAGGCCAGGCCCGCGGCATAGGCGCCGGCCGGCGGCAGCTCGAACCCGGTGACCGCGCGCAGGAACTCGTCCGGCATCTGGGTGGTGAGGCCGGCCCCGTCGCCGGTATCAGGATCGGCGCCCTGGGCGCCTCGGTGCTCCAGATTCCGCAGCACGGTCAGGGATCTGGCGACCGTGTCGTGCCGGGCCGCCCCGCTCAGGTCGGCGATGAAGCCGACACCGCAGGCGTCGTGCTCGAAGCTGCTGTCGTATAGACCGCCGACATCGGAGCTGCCGTCGCCGGATGCGGGACCGGCCTGGGGATGAAGATGGGCAGATGCCATCAGCTCTCCTGTCGTCTCGTCCGCTTATCGCCTCATTAGCGGGGGTAAGGGGGCGGGACAACATTGGCCCTGTGCTTCAACACAGCATCGGGTCGGCTCTGGCCCAGAAGTACTCGGCAGTCGCTGCCGGAAGTACCAGCAGCAGTATAACGAAGGGACCCGGGCTTTGATCAGACCCGGGCTCAGGGAAAGACTGGTCAGGCCGGCCTGCCGCCTGAGTCAGGACCGCGATCGGTGCGGAGGGCCGGATGCGAGCCAGCCGTCACCAGGTCGGCCACTGCCGAGCGCGGGTCCTTCCCGGTGACCAGGCTCTCGCCGACGAGCACCGCGTCCGCGCCGGCCGCCGCGTAGGCCAGCAGATCATGCGGGCCGCGCACCCCGGATTCGGCGATCTTGATGACGCCCTCGGGCACCCGGGGCGCCAGCTGGGCGAACACCGTGCGATCGACCTCGAGGGTCCGCAGGTTCCTGGCGTTGATGCCGATGATGGTGGCCCCGGCGTCGGCGGCGCGGTCGAGCTCGTCCTCCGTGTGTACCTCGACCAGCGGCACGAGGCCAATAGAGACGGCCCGCTCCACCAGCGAGACAAGGGCGTTCTGCTCCAGGGCCGCGACGATCAGCAGCACCAGGTCCGCGCCGTGGGCGCGCGCCTCCCAGAGCTGGTAAGAGCTGACGATGAAGTCCTTGCGAAGCACCGGGACGTCCACCGCTTCCCGGACCGCCGCGAGGTCCTCCAGACTCCCGCCGAACCTGCGCTTCTCGGTCAGGACGCTGATCACGCGGGCCCCGCCAGCTTCGTAGTCAGCCGCGAGCGCGGCCGGGTCGGCGATGGCCGCGAGGGCGCCCTTCGAGGGACTCGCCCGCTTTACCTCCGCGATGACCGCGACCTCGGTGCCCCTGAAGGCGGCCATGACGTCACGAGGTGAAGGTGCCCGGCCGGCTGCCTTCTTGAGCCGATCCAGCGGTTCCAGTTCTTGCCTCGCCGCCAGATCAGCGCGTACGCCGTCCAAGATGTCGTCGAGCACGCTCACGCGTTTATAACGCCCCCTCGGGTGGGATGCCTTAGCTCAAAATCGTAGCGACGGCGCGGACCGGGCCAACCAGGCCCCCTGCGCGGCTACGCGTCGGCCGCCTGCCGACCGGTCGCGGTCGGGTCGTCTCCCCGGCTCAGCGCCTCCCACATCGACGCCGAATCGGCCGGCTGGCCAGCTGGCTCAGGGCGCGCGGTTGACCCCGGGACCATCGTTGATCCCTGAACCCCGGCTGATCCGTGGACCCCGGCTGATCCCTGTACCCCGGCTGATCCCTGGACCACGGCTGATCCCTGGACCCGGGCCGATCCCTGGACCACGGGCGATCCCGGGCCGGAGGCCTGCGCCGGGCCCGGTCCTGGCCCCGGCGCCTCGTACTTGCTGGACATGACGGCCAGCGCGGCCGGGCGCCAGGCCGCGAGCACGCCCGCCGCGATCATTAGCAGCGCCCCGGCTACTTCCAAGACCTGCCAGCCGGCCGCCGTGAAGGCGACGTGCGCGGCCGCGCCGACGACATCGGGCACCGTCGCCGCGCCGGCGCTGCCCTGGGTGACCGAGCCGGCGCCGGGATTGCTGGCCGGGCCGACGGAGGCAGCCGCAGCGGCCACGGCACCGGCCGCGGAGATCGTGAAGGCCGAGGCCGCGAGTCCGGCTCCGAGGCCGGCCAGGATCACGCCGCTGACCCGGCGCCAGGCTCGGCGGGTAGCGAGCACCGCCGCGAGGCTGGCCAGGCCGGCCACGATCAGCGCATCGGCGTACGGCACGAGGGCCGCGCCCGTCACGCCCACCAGGCTCGGCGGCAGCGGCTGCGGCGGTGTGGTGCGCACCTGGGCCCAGCCCTGGCGGCTGGCCAGGAACGCCAGCCCGGAGCCCGCCGCGCCCAGGAGCATCGTGGTGGCCAGGGCCCGCCGGGCGGACCTGCCGTTGCCGGGGCGGGGCTGGCCGGAGCGTGTCCCGCCGCTGGTCGTCACCCGTCCTCCTCGTGCGCGGCGTCTGAAGCCGCCGCCAGTAAGGCTAGCGGTGAACGCTGACTCCACTGACCGGGGCCAGCACTGTGGCCTGCCGCCCCGCGCGGCGGCCGGGGATCACCTACGATCAGCTCATGAGTTACGCCAGGGATGAGCGAGTTGCCCTATGTGCCCTGCTTGCTGATCTAGGCCCCGATAAGCCGACTCTGTGCGAGGGCTGGCAGACCAAGGACCTGGCCGCTCATCTGGTCCTGCGGGAACGCCGGCCCGACGCCGGCGCGGGCATCATCGGCGGCCCGCTGGCGAAATACACGCGGAAGGTTCAGTCCGGTATCGCGGCCCGCACGCCCTACCCGGCGATGATCGATCTCATCCGGTCGGGCCCGCCCCGGCTCTCGCCCATGGGGATCCCCGGTGCCGATGAGCGGGTGAACGCGGTGGAGTTCTTCGTTCACCACGAGGATGTGCGCCGCGCCCAGTCGGGCTGGCGGCCACGCGACCTGGACCCGGGCTTCACCGAGGTGCTCTGGCGCCGGCTCGGCATGGCCAGGCTGCTGCTGCGCAAGGCCCCGGTGGGCGTCGAGCTCGTGCGCTCGGATGCCCCGCCGGATGGCAGCCGGGTCCGGATCACCGCCAAGGCCAAGACTCCCGTCGTCACCGTCACCGGGCCCGCCGCCGAGCTAACCCTCTGGGCGATGGGCCGCACGAGCGCGGCCGAGGTACGGCTGGACGGCGCTGACCCCGATGTCGCCGCGCTCAAAGCCGCTTCCTGGCGGATCTGAGCCGGTCGGAACCCTTCAGTTGGCCATTGACCGCCTAGCGGCACAATGGACCGTCCGCTCACTCCCCGTTCGTGACCTGCGACTCGGCTGACACCAGCACCGGGTCGGGCCGGATGGCCAGCGAGACCCGGCTGCCGGCCGGCAGTGCCGACGCGTCCGAGGTCGAGAGCTGAGCCAGGATCGTCGTGTCGCCCAGGTCGACGGTGACCCGGCTGGTCGCGCCCAGGAACGTCGTGGCGATGACGGTGCCGACCAGCGGTCCCGAGTCGCTTGAGCTATCCGATGACAGCATGACGGCTTCCGGCCGGACGAGGGCGATTACCGGACCTGGCGGCGTCGACAGGTCCACCAGCGGCAGATCACGGCCCCGCACTGTCACGGTGGAGCCGCTGACCGTTCCTTCGAGCCGGTTGCTGAGGCCGACGAACTCAGCAACGAACGCCGTTGCGGGACGCGAGTAAACATCGGTCGGCGGGGCGAGCTGCTCGAGGTGACCATCCCGCATGACCCCGACCCGGTCCGCGATCGCGAGGGCCTCTTCCTGATCGTGGGTGACGAACAGCGTCGTGATGCCGACCTCCAGCTGGATACGCCGGATCTGGTCGCGCAACTGCGCCCGGACCTTGGCATCGAGCGCGGAGAGCGGCTCGTCGAGCAGCAGGACCTGCGGCTCGATGGCCAGCGCGCGGGCCAGGGCCACGCGCTGCTGCTGACCGCCGGAGATCTGGTGCGGGTACCGCTGCGCCTGCGTGTCCAGCCCGACGAGCTCGAGCATCTCCATCGCCTGCCGGTTGCGCTGCGCGGTGGTCACCCGGCGCAGCCGCAGGCCGAAGGCGACGTTCTGCTGCACCGTCATGTGCGGGAACAGGGAGTAGGCCTGGAACACCATTCCCATATCCCGCTTGCTGGCCGGCAGCCGGGTGATATCCCGGCCAGCCACGTTGATATGACCGGTATCCGCGTCCTCCAGCCCGGCGAGCAGGCGGAGGGTGGTGGTCTTGCCGCAGCCCGAAGGGCCGAGCAGCGCGATCAGCTCGCCCGGCTGGACAGTCAGGTCGAGATTGTCGAGCGCGACGACCGTTCCGTAGTGCCGGCTCAGTCCCTCCATCCGTACCTCGACCGCTTTCCTGGTCGCGTCGGATCGGGTGCTTGTGGCTGGTGTGCTCACGTGCTCCACCTCACGGCCGGCCGCGGCGCAGGCGGCGCCCGGCGTAGGACAGGATCAATAGCAGGACGAACGCGAACAGGAGCGTGGCGGCGGATGCCGAGAAGAGCACGCCCGCGTTCTCGGTGCTGCGGCTGATCTCGAACAGATTCACCTGCAGGTTGACGTAGGTCAGCAGGTAGGCAATCGTGAACTCGCCGAGGACCAGGGCAATCGTGAGCAACAGGGCGTTCAGGATCGCCTGCCACATATTAGGGACGATGATCCGGAACATCACGGTGCCCCAGCGCGCCCCGAGGCTTCTCGCGGCTTCGGACAGCGTCGTCGCGTCAACGGCATTCAGCCCGGCGGCGAGGGCGCGGTAGGCATAGGGCAGCGCCAGGATCACGTAAACCCAGAACAGCATCAGCGCCGAGACGTTGTACCGCTCGATCCGGTTGTAGATGGGGGCCAGGCCCACCACCAGCACGATGGCCGGGATGGTCAGCGGAAGCAAGCAGATGAACTCCATGACCCGGCTGAACCACTGCACGCGGAGCCGGATCCAGATCATGGTCGGCACCACGAGGACGACCATCACCACGCTGGTGATGACGGCCAGCTCCAGCGTGATCTCGATGGACGACAGCAGCGGGGGCGGCCCCGGGTAAGAAGCGATCGCCGTCCAGGCCGCCACCGACCAGGTGCCGTGCTTGACGCCCTCCAGGGAGAATCTGACCATAGCCAGCAGCGGCAGCAGAAAGAACAGCCCGAAGATCGTGAAAGTCAGGTACCTGAAGACTTTGAGACGCCTGCGCTGACTGGCCCGCAGGCCGCCGGGCCGACGGGCGGCGGCGGCGGGCAGATCTGCGGCCAGGTCGCCCAGCGGCTGGTTTAGCGCTGCCATCGTGCCGCCCGTCCCTGAAGCAGGAAATATCCGGTCATGACGATGACTACCACGACGATCATGCCGAGGGCGAGGGCATCGCCTTCGTGGACGTTGGCCAGACCGACCTCACTGATGAGCGAGCCGCCGATCGACTGCGGCACTACGTAGTTGACTTGGTCTTCCCATGCCTCGATGGTTGCGAAGGCGGACAGCGCGTTGGCGAACAGCAGCAGCGCGGCACCGGTGAAGGCGGGCGCGAGCAGCGGCCCGGCGACATAACGCCAGTAGTGCCAGGTCGATCCGCCCAGGTTCTCCGCCGCCTCCCGCCACTGGATCTTCAGCCCGTCGACCGCGGGCAGGAAGACAAGCACCATGAGCGGGATCTGGAAGTAGCAGTAGATCAGCGAGATGCCCCAGGGGAAGTTGAGGTACCAGCTGGCGTGCAGCAACAACCCGGCCGGGCCGATCGTGGCCAGGAACGCGAAGGCGAGGGTGACGCCGCCGAACTGCGCGAGCACGCCCGAGCCGGCGATGTAGAGCCTGCGGATGAGCCCGTCCGGATCGCCGGACGCTACCGCGTACGCGAGGATCGCGCCCAGGATGGCACCGATCACCGACGAGATCACGCAGAGCTGGAGGGAGCCGGTGAAGGCGCTCCGAACCGGACCCGTGTTGAGCGCCGAGATGTTGGCAAACGTCCACCCACCGCTATTCCCCTTGAACGCGTTCCAGATCACGAGGCCCGTGGGAAGCAGCAGGAAAACAGCGGCGTACGCCAGGAACGGCACCGTACCAACCCAGGCGAGAGGAGGCCGGCGCCCGGCCCGCACGGGCCGGGCGCCGACATCGGTCGCAGTTGCGCTGGACACTACCGGCGCCTAACCGATGGCCTTCTGCCAGTTCGCCGCGAGGTACGTCGCTGCGGCGGTGGCCTGGGTCTGGGTCAGGAAGATCGGTGTCCCGACCACCGGCGGCAGTGCGGCGGCCGCCGTCTTGTCGATGGACCCGTTGCTCGTCATCGCAACCTGCTCAGATGGCCGGGCGCCACCCGTCAGCCACAGATTCTGCCCGCCGACCGAGGCCTGGGAGAACAGGTACTCCTCCCACAGGCGCGCTGCCGCGGGGTGCGGCGCGCCCTTGTTGACGGCCTGGTAGTAGAAGCCGCCCAGAGTGGCGTCGGACGGGATGAAGACCTTCCAGGTGGAGGCTGGCTGCCCGACGACGGCCGCGGTGTTGAGGTAGTCCCAGTTGAACACCACCGGCGTCGTGCCGGCCTTGATGGTCGCGGGCGTGGCCTGCGTGGTGTTGAAGTTGCCGGCCTGCTTCAGCTGGTGGAAGAAGTTCACGCCATTGGCGATGCTGCCCGCGCTGCCGCCGCTAGCCAGGCTCGCCATCATCACGCCGTTCAGCGCGGCGTTGGCCTGCGTCGGGTTGCCGTTGAGGGCCACGTCGTTCTTGAACTTGCTGCCCAGCAGCTGGCTCAGCGAGGTGATCGTGCCGAACTTGGCCGAGTCGTAGCCCACGGACATGTAGCCGCCGTAGTCCCCTACGTAGAGCCCGGTTGCCTCCTTCAGGCCAGCGGGAATCGCCGACCAGGTCGAGACCTCGTAGGGTGCGAACAAGCTGGTGCTGGCGGTGGCCACGCTGCCGCCGACATCGAGTACGTCAGCCGCCAGGGAGGTGCCGTTCTTCTGCTGGATCTGGGTCACTTCCTGCGCGCTGCTGTCGGACGGAGCGATGGAAGTGACCTTGATCCCGTACTTGGCCGTGAAGTCCTTGATGATGTTCCCGTAGTTGGCCCAGTCCGCGGGCAGCGCGATGACGTTGAGCGTGCCCTCCTTCTTGGCCGCGGCGATGAGCTTGGCCATCCCGCCGCCAGCTGACGCGGTCGTTGCCTTCGACCAGTTGTATCCGCCGCCTGATGATCCCGAAGGGCTGGCGGAGCACGCGGTTGCTAGCAAGGCCGTGGCTGCGAGCCCGGCGAGCGCGAGTCGTTGTGGTGATCTCACTACTGCCTCCTATTAACTTCCCCACCCATTGGCCGGAGCGCGGCCATCCAGAAAGCCGCGAAACCGGAACGCGTTTGCGGGGATCTGACGCACCTGCAATGCGCGGCCACTCATAAGGTCTAGAGCAATTAGTTTGGCATGCTGGCCTAGTTTCTGCGGATGTGTCAAGTGTGCTGTTACCGACTTGAGGCTCGTGCTCCGATGACGTACATCTCCCCAGGTAAACGCCGAATGTCGAGACGGCCTCCAGCACCTGACGAGCGCTTGACTGGCTCGATCGACCCGGCCTGCAAAATCGCCTCAGGTAGTCCGGCGCCGCAGCCCGGACTATTAACGTCTGATCCCTTTCGCGCCGGTCGAGGCTAAGTGCCGCCATCGGATGGCCGCGCCCCGAACCTGCGTGGCTGATCCGCACGCTGCAGCAACGACTGGGCCGCACTACCCTGTTCGTTACCCACGATCAGGAAGAGGCGCTGCCGATGGCCCGCGAGGGCGAAGACGCTCCGGCTCCGGTCAGCACAGTTCGGGCGCGGCTAGCACCGGGCGAGCCCGGCGCCGGCGGCTACCGGCACCTGTCCGCCGCGGACGGCGAGCAGCACGGGGTCCGCGCGGACCTGGCCGGCGTCAGCCTGCCAGCCGGCTGGCTGCGGTCGGCGGCGCCGCTGCTCGCACTCGCGCACCTGTCCGACACCCACGTGATGGATCACCAGTCGCCGGGGCGGGCTGAGCTACTCGACCGCTACTCCGACCCGGGCTCGCCGCTACGCGCCGATGTCGGGATCATCGGCACCTACCGCGCCCAGGAACTGTTCACCTTCCAGGTCGCCGACGCCATGATCCGCGCGGTCCGGGCGACCAGGTCCGCGCCAGTGTCTGCGGCGCCGGTGGATTTCGCCATCGTCACCGGGGACGCGACGGACAACTGCCAGCTGAACGAGCTGCGCAGCTACCTCTCGCTGCTCGACGGCGGGCCGGTACGGCCCGACTCCGGCGATCCGGCCAGGTACGAAGGCGTCTGCGGCCCCGACGTCGAGGACGAGCACTACTGGCATCCCGACGGCGGGCCGGAGGACCTGCCGAGGGCCACGTTCGGTTTCCCCGAGGCGCCCGGCGTGCTCGCGGCCGCGCGGCTGCCGTTCCGCTCCGCTGGCCTCGGCCTGCCGTGGTACGCGGTGCACGGCAATCACGACAACATGCTGCAGGGCACGGTGGCCCCGGAGGGCTGGCTGCGCGACTTCACCGTCGGCGCGGTGAAGTTCGTTACCCCGCCCGACGGCATCGACGCGGCCGAAGTGCTACAGCGCTTCGTGCAGGCCCAGGGCGACGGGCTGACCGAGCTCGCCCTCGGCACCCGGCTGACGATCACGCCCGACCCCGGCCGGGCGACGGTGACCAGGGCCGAGCACGTGCGCGAGCACTTCCGGTCCGGCGGTCAGCCGGCCGGGCACGGCTACGGCGAGCGGAACGTGGCCGACGGCACCGCCTATTACGGCTTCGACCACGGCGTAATCCGGTGCCTGGTGCTGGACACCGTCAACGCGCACGGCGGCTGGCAGGGCTCGCTCGATGCCATCCAGCTGACCTGGCTGCAGGCCGAGCTGGCCGGCGCCGCCGCCCGGCCGGTCGTCCTGTTCAGCCACCACCCGCTGGAGACGCTGGTCAATGACACCAGGCCGCCGGGCGCGGACCGGCGCATCCTCGCCGCCGAGCTGCGCGAGGTGCTGCTCGCGCACCCGAACGTGGTCGCCTGGGTGAACGGCCACACGCACGTGCACGCGGTCACGCCGGTAACCGGCGGC
>Ga0209006_10004218_pt1 | contig 13053 bp, 9 predicted proteins | sample JacPin_JW_Ref_O2_FD_188567 | JGI IMG/M metagenome (GOLD analysis project Ga0209006, IMG submission 188567) | Forest soil microbial communities from Algoma, Ontario, Canada - Jack Pine, Ontario site 1_JW_Ref_O2 (SPAdes) (version 2) | ecosystem: Environmental > Terrestrial > Soil > Boreal... | reverse complement strand
GGTCGCATCGTCGCGACGCTCGACGAGACCGGCGGCGGTCAATTTGTCGATGAGCCGCCCGAGTGTGATCGGCGCGAGGTCGAGCGCCTCGGCCAGTTCGTTCTGCTTCGCGCCCTCGCAGCGTTGAAGGCGCGAGAGCACCGCCCATTGCGCGCGGGTCGTGCCGAGTTCTCGGGCGCGCTGATCGGAATAGGTCCTGAGCAGGCGAGCGACGTCGTGGAGGGCGAAACCCAGCTCGCGGGCGGGGGATACGGTCCATTTGTGAGCAAGAGATAACATAAGCATGCTTATAATATAGTGAGTAGGCTTATTCAAGAGTGCGGTGCAAAAAAAGATGGGGAGACGTCTCCGATAAGAGCGCATAATTCGTGTATAATTGTTGACGGAGTTAGCCAAGCCTTGAGGTCTCAAAGATGAGCGGAGCGATCGTTTCTTGCACGTCTGTGCACGGCTGAAAGACCGGGGTCGACAATCTATTGCAGAAAACCAGAAATAGGAATAAGCTGGCTCCATGAACAATTTCGGCCCGCCAAACGCCGCAGTCCTCTTGCCGACCTCTATTTCCGGGGTAAGAGGGCGAGGAAAAATTTTCTAGCGAAAATCCCTCGTAACTCATTGATAAGTCTCGATTCGGACGAGAGAATCCAAGGAAATCCAACACGTCTTAGCGGGGGTTTTCGAACCGAAATGGCTAGGTTCCAAGACAATCCAAACGGGGCTGGTGGGACCCACGGCGGGCCTACCGCTTAGAAGGAGCTGGCGCCCCTCAGCTTCCCCGATAGGTCGAGTAGCTCCACGGCGAGACGAGCAGGGGCACATGGTAATGCGCCCGGGGATCGGCGACGCCAAAGCGGATCGGGATGATGTCGAGGAACGGCGGGTCGGCGAGTTCCGCGTGCCGGCGGCGGAAATAGTCCCCGGCGTGGAAGACAAGCTCGAACTGCCCGGCGCGCGCCTCATCGGCGCTCACCAGCGGCTTGTCGGTGCGGCCGTCGGAATTGGTGACGACATCGGCGACGAGCTTGCGGTCTGATCCGCTCGCCAACTCGTAAAGCTCCACTCGGACGCCGTCCGCCGGACGACCGCGGCTCACGTCGAGGACATGGGTCGTAAGACCAGCCAAATTCTGCTCCTTCCGCGCTTCAAACGCCCGCTTGCGGAGCGCCGTCGCCATTCTATCGCCCTGGACGAACATCGGCCAATGCGCTCTCTTCATGCAGGATTGACATGGCAGCAGCGCCATCCGGCGCAATTGCCAATTACACGGACGCATGAGAAGACTGCGCCAGCGCGCTTACGACTTTTGTATAAGTGATAGGGAGGTCGGCCCGATGGACGACAGGGTCAAGGACCAATCCGACGAAACCGGCGAATGGCTCGACGCGCTCGATTCGGTCGAGGCCTTCGAGGGAATCGCCAAGGTTGACGACATCCTGGATGCGGTTGTCACCTCCGCTCGCCGTAAGGGCGCGAGGCTGCCGTTCGCCGCCAACACCGCCTACGTCAACACGATCTCGCCCGAAGCCGAGCCGCCTCATCCTGGCGACCGCCAGCTCGAGCAACACATCCGCCGCTACGTGCGCTGGAACGCCGCGGCGATGGTCGTCAAGGCGAACAAGGAATCCTCCGAGCTCGGCGGACACATTGCGAGCTTCCAGTCGGCGGCGACGCTTTACGACACCGGGTTCATGCATTTTTGGCATGCCTGCGACGAAGCGCACGGCGGCGACCTGATCTACTTTCAGGGCCATAGCTCGCCCGGCATTTATGCCCGTGCCTATCTCGAGGGTCGTCTCAGCGACGATCAGCTGGTGAACTTTCGCCAGGAAGTCGGCGGCAAGGGTCTGGCGTCCTATCCCCACCCCTGGCTCATGCCGGACTTCTGGCAGTTCCCGACCGTCTCGATGGGTCTTGGCCCCTTGATGGCGATCTATCAGGCCCGGTTTCTGCGCTATCTGCATGGGCGGGGGCTTGCCGACACGTCGCCTCGCAAGGTCTGGGTGTTCTGCGGCGACGGCGAGATGGACGAACCGGAATCGCTCGGCGCGATCTCGCTTGCCGGCCGCGAGAAGCTCGACAACCTCATCTTCGTCATCAATTGCAATCTCCAGCGGCTCGACGGGCCGGTGCGCGGCAACGGCAAGATCGTGCAGGAGCTGGAGGCCGACTTCCGCGGCGCGGGCTGGAACGTCATCAAGTGCCTATGGGGTTCCGGCTGGGATGCGCTGCTCGCCAAGGACCACGAGGGCAAGCTGCGCCAGCTCATGTTCGAATGCGTCGACGGCGAATACCAGGACTTCAAGTCCAAGGACGGCGCGTATATCCGCAAGAACTTCTTCGGCCGTTATCCCGAGACGGCGGCGATGGTCGAGGACTGGACCGACGCCGAGATCTGGGCGCTGACCCGGGGCGGGCACGACCCGGTTAAGGTGTATGCTGCTTACAAGGCGGCGGTCGATCACAAGGGCCAGCCGACCGTCATTCTTGCGAAGACCGTCAAAGGCTATGGCATGGGCTCGGCCGGCGAAGGCCAGATGGTCGCGCATCAGGCCAAGAAGCTCGGCCACGAGGCGCTCAAATCTTTCCGCGACCGGTTCAAAATCCCGGTTTCCGATACCGATCTCGACACCATTCCCTTCCTGCGCTTCCCCGAGGGCAGCAAGGAAATGACGTACCTGCGCGAGCGCCGCGCGGCGCTTGGCGGCTATCTGCCGGCGCGCCGGCGCAAGAGCGAATCGCTGATCGTCCCCCCGCTCTCGAGCTTCGATGCGCTTCTGAAAGCAACGGCTGAGGGCCGCGAGATCTCGACCACTATGGCCTTTGTCCGGGTTCTGACCGCGCTCCTGCGGGATAAGAATCTCGGTTCGCACGTGGTTCCGATCGTCCCCGACGAGAGCCGCACGTTTGGCATGGAGGGTCTGTTCCGGCAGGTGGGGATTTTCAGCCAGGTCGGCCAGCTTTATCGGCCCCAGGACGCCGATCAGCTCATGTATTACCGCGAGGATCCAAAAGGCCAGATCCTTCAGGAGGGCATCAACGAGCCGGGCGCGATGGCGTCCTTCATCGCCGCGGGCACATCCTATTCGACCTCCAACGTGCCGATGATTCCGTTCTACATCTACTATTCGATGTTCGGCTTCCAGCGTGTCGGCGATCTCGCCTGGGCCGCGGGCGACATGCGAACCCGCGGCTTCCTGATCGGAGGCACCTCCGGCCGCACGACCCTCAATGGCGAAGGCCTGCAGCACGAGGACGGGCACAGCCACATCCTGGCCTCGACCATCCCGAATTGCGTAACCTACGATCCGACTTACGCCTACGAACTGGCGGTGATCGTCCACGCGGGCCTGAACCGCATGCTCGTCGATCAGGAGGACGTCTTTTATTACATCACGACCTTGAACGAGAATTACCCCCATCCCGCCATGCCCGAAGGGGCGGAGGAGGGCATCCTCAAGGGCGCCTACAAGCTGCGGGAAGTCAAAGCCGAGCAGCCGGGCCTCCACGTCCGTCTCCTGGGCGCGGGCGCGATCCTGCGCGAGGTCGAGGCGGCGGCCGAGATGCTCGCAAGCGAGCATGGCGTGAGCAGCGAGATCTGGAGCGTCACCAGCTTCACCGAGCTGCGCCGCGAGGGCCTCGATGTCGAGCGCTGGAATCTGCTTCATCCTGAAGCCGACGCGAAGGTCCCGTTCATCACCCACGCTTTGTCGAGCGGGAAGGGGCCGGTCATCGCGTCGACGGACTACATAAAGGCGCTGCCGGACGGAATTCGCCCGTATGTGCCGACGCGGTACAAGACGCTGGGAACGGATGGCTTCGGACGCTCGGACTACCGCCGTCGGCTCCGCTCGTTCTTTGAGGTTGATCGCTATCACGTCGCGGTCGCCAGTCTGAAAGCGCTGGCGGAAGAGCAATTGCTGCCCAATCGGCGCGTGGCCGAGGCGATCGCCAAATACGGCATCGATCCGGACGGCCCGAACCCGGCGCGAAGCTGACGTCGGCGCCTTTGAACTAACTGTCCGCTGAGGAGAGAGCGCCGGTGGCGAAAGTCGACGTTAAGGTTCCTGATCTCGGCGACTTCAATGACGTGCCTGTCATTGAGGTGCTGGTGAAGCCCGGCGATGTCGTCACGGCGGAGCAGTCACTGGTGTCGCTCGAGTCGGATAAGGCGACAATGGACGTACCCTCGCCCGTGGCCGGCACTGTCGCGGAGGTTGTGGCCAAGGTCGGCGACAAAGTGTCGATGGGGACGCTGATCGCTCGCATCGAATCCGGTGAGGGCGGAAAGGCCGAAGCCGCTCCCGCCAACACCGCCGCGCCCCCAGCCGCGGCTCCGGAGAAGACCGAAGCCGAACCCGCAAAAGCGGCCGCTGCGTCCGCCCCGAAGGCCGCATCGCCGGCGCCCGCGAAGGCTGCGGCGATCGACATCACCATCCCCGACATCGGCGACTTCAAGGACGTGCCGGTCATCGAGGTTCTCGTAAAGGTCGGCGACACGGTCGAGGCGGAGCAGCCGATCGTGACGCTCGAATCCGACAAGGCGAGCATGGATGTGCCGTCTCCGGCGGCCGGAAAGATCGCTGAGATCGTCGTCAAGGTCGGCGACAAGGTGTCGATGGGCTCGGTGGTGGGCAAGCTCGAGTCCGGCGGGCAAGCTGCGCAGGCTTCGTCGGATCAGGACGACGAGGCGGATGCGAAGGAAGAAGAGGACGCCGCCGAAGCGCCCGACACTTCGCCCGTTGGGCCAACGGATTTGCCACCCCGGCCGCCGAAGGCGGGGTCGGGCCCCGCACTCCCCGATTTCTCCGGCGTATTCGCTGGGCCCGCGGTTCGGCGGCTGGCGCGCGAGCTTGGCCTCGACCTCAACCAGTTGAAGGGGACGGGCGAGAAAGGCCGCATCACCCGCGAGGACGTGAAGGCCTCGCTCGCCAGGGGGACCGGCACGCCAGCAGCAGGCGGCGGCGCGCTGCCCGCGGTGCCGCAGGTCGACTTCGCCAAATTCGGTCCCATCGAGACGATTCCGCTGTCGCGCATCAAGAAGATCTCAGGCCCGCGGCTGCACGCCTCTTGGGTCAACATCCCGCATGTCACGCACACGGACGAAGCGGACATCACCGATCTCGACGCCTTCCGAAAGGCGCTCGACGAGGACGCGAAGAAAGACCAGTCAAAGCCTTATCGCATGTCGTTGCTGCCGCTTCTTATGCGGGCTGCGGTCGCCACGTTGAAAGCCTTTCCCAATTTCAATGCCGCTTTAGCACCCGCGGGCGACGCTTTGATTTTGCGCCGCTATTGGCACATTGGCGTCGCGGTCGACACGCCCGATGGGCTCGTGGTCGCGGTCATCAAGGATGTCGACCAAAAGGGCGTGATCGACCTCTCCCGCGAGCTTGGGGCTCTCTCCGAAAAAGCGCGCGCCGGCAAGCTCGCGCCGGCCGAAATGCAGGGGGCGACTTTCACCATTTCGTCCCTGGGCGGCATCGGGGGGACCGCCTTTACGCCGATCGTCAACGCGCCCGAAGTGGCCATTCTTGGCGTCGTGCGTTCGAAAATGGCTCCCGTTTGGGACGGAACGGCGTTTCAGCCTCGTCTCATGCTGCCTTTATGCCTATCTTACGATCATAGGGTGATCGACGGCGCTGCGGCCGCTCGCTTCATGCGCCATCTCGCGGGTCTCCTAGAGGACATGCGGCGCATTATTCTGTGACCGCGGTCCGATAGAGAGACAGGCATGGCGAAAGAAATCCGACTCCCCGACATCGGCGACTTCAAGGATGTGCCGATCATCGAAATCCTCGTCGCGCCCGGGCAGAGCGTCCGCAAGGACGAGACGATCCTGACGCTGGAAAGCGACAAGGCCAGCATGGATGTGCCCGCGCCCGAGGATGGCGTGATCGGTGAGATCCGCGTCAAGGTCGGCGACAAGGTCACCCAGGGCGACGTGTTGGCGACCTATTCCGGCGACGAAGGGACGAAGCCGGCGGCTGAGCCGCCGACGCCGAAAGCCGCGCCGACCGCCGGCGCTCAAGGCGGCGGCGTCGAAATCCAGGAGCCCGCCCCCAAAGCCGCCGCGGCAGCAGGTCCACCGCCGATGCCGGCGCCTGACCCTGGCGGGCAGGCAGACTTCGAGGCCGATATCCTGGTTTTGGGGGCAGGCCCCGGCGGCTATACCGCCGCCTTCCGCGCCGCCGATCTGGGGCAGAACGTTGTTCTGGTCGACGCGCGCCCGACGCTTGGCGGCGTGTGCCTCAACGTCGGCTGCATCCCGTCCAAGGCGCTCTTGCATGTCGCCAAGGTCATCGATGACGCCAAGGCCATGGGTTCGCACGGGGTGAGCTTCGGCGCGCCGACCTTCGACCCCGCCGCCATTCGCGGCTGGAAGGAGGGTGTGGTCAAGCGGCTGACGGGCGGCCTCACTGGCCTCGCCAAACAGCGCAAGGTCAAGACGGTGATCGGAGAGGGCAAGTTCACCTCGGCCAACACGATGCGGGTCGAGACGGCGGAGGGCGCGCGGGTTGTGCGCTTCAACAAGGCGATCATCGCCGCCGGCTCGGAGCCGGCCGCGCCGGGATTCATTCCCGCGGACCCACGCATCTGGGATTCGACCGGGGCGCTTGAGATCAATTTCATCCCCAAGCGCATGCTGGTGCTCGGCGGAGGGATCATCGGGCTGGAGATGGCGACGGTCTACCATTCGCTGGGCGCCGGTATCACCGTGATCGAGATGATGGACCAGTTGATGCCGGGGGCCGATCCCGACATCGTCGCCCCGCTCGCTAAGCGCGTCGGCCGACTCTACGAGAAGATCCTGCTGAAAACGAAGGTGACCGCCATCAAGGCGGAGCCGGACGGGCTTAAGGTGACTTATGATGGTCCCGACGGCGCAAAGACCGAGACGTTCGACGCGATCCTGGTCTCGGTCGGGCGGCGTCCGAACGGCGGGCGCATCGGCGCGGCTGCCGCAGGCGTCGCCGTCGACGAGCGCGGCTATATCGCCGTCGACCGGCAGATGCGCACCAATGTGCCGCATATCTTCGCCATCGGCGACATCGTCGGGCAGCCGATGCTGGCGCATAAAGCAACGCACGAGGCGAAGGTCGCGGCGGAGGTCGCCAGCGGACACAAATCCTCCTTTGACGCCAAGGCGATCCCGTCGGTCGCTTACACCGATCCGGAAGTCGCCTGGGCGGGCGTCACGGAGACCGAAGCCAAGGCCAAAGGCGGCAAGTACGGCAAGGCCGTCTTCCCCTGGGCGGCAAGCGGAAGATCGCTCTCGCTCGGCCGCGACGAGGGCCTGACCAAGACCCTATGGGATGAAGAGACCCAGCGTCTCATCGGCTGCGGCATCGTCGGACCCAACGCCGGCGATCTCATCTCCGAGGCGGCGTTGGCGATCGAAATGGGCGCCGAGGCGGAGGACATCGGCCTCACCATTCATCCCCACCCGACGCTCTCGGAGACCTTCGCCATGTCGGCCGAGGCCTTCGCGGGCACGCTGACCGATCTTTATATTCCCAAGAAGAAGTGAGGCTTGCCTCCCCTTCCCCCTCGGGGGGAAGGTGACCCGAAGGGCCGGATGAGGGCGAGCGAAGCGACCCGTCCTAAACCTGGCGCCCGCCGCCTCTAAACAACAATCGCCGCGTACCAAACCCTCATTCGTCGGGCTTCGCCCGACACCTTCTCACAGGGGGAGAAGGGGGAGTGACGCGAGATGGACACGCACCAAGTCGGAGCATCTGCGCGTGAGAATCTTCTTCTTTGGCCTCGGCTATTGCGCCCGACGCCTCATTCAGCGCGAGCCCTGGATCGAGGCGAGCGGCACGGCGCGGAGCGCGGAGACCGTCGCCGCGCTCCGTCGCGAGGGCATCGAAGCCTATCAGTTCGACGGGACCGACGCGGACCCTGGGCTGGAGCAGGCGCTCGGAAAGGCCGAGGCGATCGTCGTCTCGATCCCGCCGCGCGAGGGGGCAGGGGCGGCGCTGGAGCGCTTCGTCTCCGCCATCGCCGCCGCGCCGGCGCTGGGACGCATCGTCTACTATTCGACCATCGGCGTGTATGGGGACCATGGGGGCGCTTGGATCGACGAGACGAGCGCGACGCCGACGCGGACGGCGCGCGGGCGCGCCCGGCTGGCGGATGAGGAGCGCTGGACGGCGGCGGGTCGGGCGCGGGGGGCTGAAGTCGACATCCTGCGGCTTGCCGGCATCTACGGCCCAGGCCGCAATGCGCTGGTTAACCTGGGTCGGGGGGAGGCGCGGCGGATCGTCAAGCCAGGGCAGGTTTTCAACCGCGCCCATGTCGATGACATCGCCGAGATTTCGCGTCTTGTCCTCACGCGCAACCTTAAGGGCCAGATCTGGAATGTCGCCGACGACGAGCCGGCGCCGCCGCAGGACGTGATCGCCTATGCGGCGGCGCTGCTCGGCGTTGGGCCGCCGCCAGAGGAGCCGTTCGACCAGGCGCGGCTCTCGCCGATGACGAGCGAGTTCTACGCCGACAACAAGCGGGTTTCAATCACCAAGGCCAAATCCGAGTTGGGATTTGCGCCCGCCTATCCGACCTATCGCGAAGGGCTCAAGGCCCTGGCCGAAGCGGGCGAAGGACAGGCGCGCCCCTGACGCGCCCCTCTACGGGTAGCGGGCGACCGGTCTAAATACGATCCGGGGCCAGGTCGCAACCTGGGAGATGGACGGCGCCACTCGGATGGGTGGCGGGGTGCTTAGCGTCAACCCAGGGACGACTTGACGCACGATCGGCGCTTGAGGCCAAGCAGTTCTTGATTTAAAACGTTAATTTATAGCCGTAACTATCCGTAAAATATTACAATTGTCTTCCACGCATGGCCAAGCGCCGCAAGTCGGTCGCTCTCAAGCGGCCGCAACCTCGGCCTCTTAATGAGCATCGGGGTTTGGACCGCCCAGATGCGGAACGAGGGCGCCCGGCAGATGGATCAAATAGCCGAAGGCGTGCGACACGCCATCGGCCATCCGCTGCTGGACACTCGTCTTCGGCGCCGGCGCCGCCGCAGTCGGACTGACAGCATCTTGCGGGGGGCGGGTCGGGCTCTCGGCTTCTTTCGGCGGCGCGAGCTTAGTCGGCGGCGGCTCAGGAGGAATGTGTGTTGCTGAGGCTTTAGCGATCTTAGCAGGCTTTTGCTGTGAGATCTTCTCAGGCGGTTTCCTCTTTGAATCGACCTTCGGCTTCGATGGCTCCGCCGATTCGTTCGACACGGATGCTGTCTGCGTTGCGTTCGGCTTCGGCGTCTGAGGCCGAGGCGGCGCTGCATCAGTCGAGGCGGGGGTGGACGGCGCGGTCGCGAGCGACGCCTTGTCCGGCTTGACCATTTGCGGGGCGGCCGTCGGGGCTGCCGGCTTCGACGCCTCAGCCAGAGGCGGCGCTGAATCGGTCGATGCGGGGGTGTGCGCTGTCGCAACTGACGCCTTATCCAGCTTGACCATTTGCGGGGCGGCCGTCGGGGCTGCCGGCTTTGGCGTCCCGGCCAGAGGCGACGCTGCATCACTCGAGGCGGGCGTGGACGGCGCGGTCGCGAGCGACGCCTTGTCCGGCTTAACCATTTGCGGGGCGGCCGTCGGGACCGCAGGCTTTGGCGTCTGAGCGAGAGGCGGCGTTGAACCGGTCGAGGCGTGGCTAGATGGCGCGGTCGCAATTGGCGCCCCGTCCGGCCCGATCCTATGCGTGGCCACCAGCGTGGCGGGTTGGTTGAGTGGGAGCGGCGCGAATGCCGGGGGCGCCGTTTCCAAGCCGGAAGAGGCAAGATTCGGCGCGTCGACTGCCGCTTTTTCCGCGGCTGAAAGCGAGCTGCCGATGACCGGAGCTTTCCTGGCGTCTGGCTGCGTCTCCGACTTGCCGGCTTGCAGAGGCGCAGCCTCATGGCTGTCCTGCATCGGCGCCTGGGGAGAGCTTGAGGATTCAGAAGTCTGTTGTCTGACCGGGTCCTCCACGGCTGCGACGGAGAGCTCGCGTTCCGGCGGGTTTGAAGGTTTGCCTATCAACGCAAAGCTCACGCCTACCGCGGCTGCGGCTGCCAGCCCGAACCCGCCCCCGATCAGTTTCCAGCTTCGGGAACTGGGCCTGATCGACTTTTGAAGGCCAGTCCGCGGTGCAACCGGGTTGTTGGCCTTCGCCTGAACAGGACGGTCCCGTTCCCTATCAATTTGCGACCGCCCAGTCTTCCGGCCAGGGGAACTGGACTTGGGCGCCGTCGACGCGGAGGGTGGCGGAGCGTCAGATGTATGCGTCGACGACTCCAACGCACGCTTCAACTCTGCGAGCATGTCTTCGGCGTTCACTTGCCGTCTTGGGGCGCCTTGCATGGCTTAAGGTCCTCGTCCCTGATTTCTCTCGCCCCCGAGAGATGTCCTGCTCCCGCCCGTCCCATCACGCCGATGGTTAAAAATTCTAGTACGAAGAGCTCATATCAGCGCGCGCCGTACACGGAAATTGGGGCGGCAATCTGCTTGGCGCCCAGGTTCGACGCATAATAGCCTGACGCGAGCAGGCGTACGCGAGGTCGCCCTTTCTGCGGTGATTGCTTAGTTCGAACAAAAGGTAATCGTCAACGAGCCCCATGCGCCCGCCGCGCAGTCGTGCGCCGCCGGTGAGAGTTCGGCGAACAAGACTCTTGAAGCGCTAGGCGTGGGTGGAGATCATATTCTGTTTTTCCGTCATGGCCGGGCTCGACCCGGCCACCCATGAGAACACTGCAGCCTCATTATAAGCCTCTGAGCTGACGGAAGTCCTACCAGCGCCGGGTGGATGGCCGGCACAAGGACGGCCAGGACGGCTTAACCAATTTTCAACCCTGGACCCACAGCGAACGCTATAAGAGCCGTCGAAAAAACTTGGCAAAAACGAAAATTTATCATATACTTTCGGCTGATCGAAACTAGCGCCTTGAACCCTATGAGACGAGAGCACAGGAAGAGAGAGGTAAGGGGTGGCGTGATCGGGCGCAACCTACAACGCGAGTTCGCGGCGGACAAATTTTTTTTATTTTTTCCGCTGTAACCCTTTGAAAAGTCCCGATTCCGAAAAGAAAATGAAAAGAAAAGAAAGGAAATGAAAGCAATTTTGCTTTCATTTGTTTTCATTTCCTTGCGGGGCGCTCGCCCGGGAGTTGTATCCAGAGCCTCGGATCCTGGCCGCCGGCCGTCCGGGAACCCGCGAGGGCGCGGCTGACCTATTCTTCCAGCTCGCTATCCCAGTAAAGATAATCCATCCAGCTTTCGTGCAAATAGTTGGGCGGGAAAAGGCGCCCGTTCTGGTGCAGGTCGTGCACGGTGGGCTGGTAGGGCTTCGTCGCCGGCCACATGCGGGCCTTGGCCGGCAGCATGTCGGCCTTCCTGAGGTTGCACTCCGAGCAGGCGGCGACCACGTTCTCCCAGGTCGTGATCCCGCCCTTCGAGCGCGGAACGACATGGTCGAACGTCAGGTCATCACGCTGGCCGCAATATTGGCAGGTGAAGCGGTCGCGCAGGAACACATTGAACCGGGTGAAGGCGGGGAAGCGGGTCGGCTTGACGTAGCTCTTGAGCGACACCACCGAGGGCAGCCGCATCTCGAAGCTGGGGCTCCGCACCAGCGTGTCATACTCGGAGATGATGTTGACCCGATCGAGGAACACGGCCTTGATCGCGTCCTGCCAACACCAGATCGACAGCGGATAATAGCTGAGCGGACGGTAGTCCGCGTTCAAGACGAGGGCCGGACAATTCGCCGGCGACACTGAGCGAACATGAACCGTCAACCCGACGCTCCGTCCTCCGTACGTTGACGCGGGCCCGTCTCCGAATCCGGCCGCGCTCTTACTCTACAGCTTGCGTGACGCCCTTGTGAAGGCCCCGAAATCTGCGCGTTCACGCGGTTCCTCCCTCGTCCAGCGCGGCGCAACGTCCGAATCAATCGGCGACCTTCTCCTCGATCGCCTCGATGTCGGCGTCCGAGAGCCCAAAATGATGGCCGATCTCGTGGACCAGAACGTGGGTCACGATCTCGTCCAGCGAATCCTCGCCGTCGCACCAGAAGTCGAGCAGTGGCCGACGATAGAGCCAGATCATGTTGGGTAACTCGCCCGTCTCCCCGATTGCGCCGCCCTGAGCGAGTCCGCGGCCGCGGAAGAGACCCAGGAGGTCAAACTCGCTCTCAGCGCCCATCTCGCGGAGGGTCTTGTCGTCGGGGAAATCGACCACCTGAATGACCAGGCCGTCGCTGAGACGCCGGAATGAAGCCGGTAGCCGTTCAAATGCGGCCCGCGCGAGCGCGTCGATGTCTTCGGACGTTGGAGCGCGTAACGAGGCGAGGGCGCTCAACGTCTCGGCGCTCACTGCGCGGCCCGAGGTCTCGGCGCGAGGGAGCCTTCGAACGATTTGACGCGGGTTGCCTCCAGTCCGTCGACCAGGCGGCGCATCCGGGTGGCGAGGGCTAAACGAATCTTTTCGGCGCCGGCCGGAAACTCCGTGAGAACACGCCGGAACGTATCGCGCGGAATCCGCATCACGACCGCGTCCTCGGCCGCGCGCGCGCTGACGTGGCGGGCGGTCGTCGCGTAGAGCGCGCTCTCGCCTATGAGGGCGCCCACCTCGACGCGCCGCTCTGCTTTCGGGTCCGCGCCATCTTCGAGCAACGTGATCACGCCCGAATGGACGAAGTACCCTGAATCGGCAGTTTCTCCGGCAAAGAACAAGGCTTCGCCCGCCCTCAATCGGCGCTTCTCACACGAAAAGGCGATCAATTGCACCGCTTCGCGCGGAAGGAGATCGAAGGGGCGCGTCCGCGCGAGCCGAGCCACTTCGTCGTCGAGCGTCACTCGGGCCGTCCCGCGGCCGCCGCGCTCGCCACAAGCTTGTACCCGCCGCCTTCTGTGACAAGAAGCTGCGCTTCGGCAGGATTATTCTCGATCTTCTGCCGCAAACGATAGATATGCGTCTCGAGCGTGTGTGTCGTCACGTTCGCGTTGTAGCCCCAGACGTGCTTGAGCAAAGTCTCGCGGGCCACGGGTTGCTGTTCGGCGCGATGGAGATAACGCAGGATCGC
>Ga0209006_10004217_pt1 | contig 13058 bp, 10 predicted proteins | sample JacPin_JW_Ref_O2_FD_188567 | JGI IMG/M metagenome (GOLD analysis project Ga0209006, IMG submission 188567) | Forest soil microbial communities from Algoma, Ontario, Canada - Jack Pine, Ontario site 1_JW_Ref_O2 (SPAdes) (version 2) | ecosystem: Environmental > Terrestrial > Soil > Boreal... | reverse complement strand
CGCGTCCTTGCGCTTGACCATGCGCGTCGTGCCCGCGTGGTTGGCTTCTCCGGTGAAGACGATGCGGTAGAGACGGATGCCGACGATGCCGGTTACGATTCCGAGACGCAGCCTCGCCTCCTCGAGGGTGTCGCCTTGTTCGATATGGGCTTCGAGATAGCCAATGTAATCCGAGGCCATGATGGTCTCGCGCTTGCTCTCCGCAAGGCCCGCTTTTGCGAGCGCTTTGCGAAGAGGCGTTCCGTCATTGTGGTCGCACGCTCTGTCGATCTCTTCGTCAGTGACGTCGCCAATGAAGGAGCGACTTCCGAGAAAAGAGCCGAAGTGTCCTTCCTCATCCGCCCAGGAGGCGACGTCGATCGCCGCGCCGGCCATGTTTGGGTCTTCGCGAAATGCGCGCGCGACTTCGAGGCCGTACATGACGCCCAGCGCCCCATCGAGCCAGCCCGCATGGTTCTGCGACTCGGTGTGCGAACCGATCAGGAGCTTGGGTCCGGTCGCGCGGGATCGGCCGAGCACGTTGCCGATTCCGTCGATCGACGCTTCAAGCCCGGCCTCCGCGAAACGTCCGGCGAGCCAGCGGCGCGCATCGAGGTCTTGCGGGGAGAACGTCGGCCGGTGCACGCCGCTCTTGTAAGCGCCGAACCTGGCCAGACGGCGGAGGTCAGCTAGCAGTCGGGCGCCGTTGATTTGAGGCATTCGGATCAGTCAGCTCGGGTTGACGGCCAGAATGAGCTTGCCTGCGACCAGGCGTGAAGCCAGGCGATCGAGCATCGCGCGCGCTTCGCCGAAGGGGAACGTCTCTTCAAGCGACACTTTCAGGCTGCCATCTATGATCCCACCCACGACTGCGTCGATCGATTGGCGCCAGACTTGGGAAGAGAAGTCGGCGTGGCCGAGATGGAAGCGGGTGAAAGTGAGGGACTTCGCCACCAGCCTCTCCCAGAGGTTGGGAAAAGGCCGGCCTTCCGCCTCGCCGAAGCTTACCACATGGCCGAGCTTTCGGACGGTCGAGAAACTGCGGTCGAGGATGCTGGCGCCGGTCGAGTCGAGCACCTTGTCGACGCCCCTGTCTTCAGTGAATCGCATCACGGCCTCAACGAAATCGTCGTCCTCGCGATTGATCACCTTGGCCGCGCCAAAGGCGAGCGCGCGCGCCTCCTTGCCGTTCGTGCCCACGGTTCCGATGACGGTCGCGCCGGCGCGCACGGCAAGCTGGGTTGCGAACAAGCCCACGCCGCCGCCGATGGCGTGCAGCAGAATGATGTCGCCTGGCTTGGTCACGCTGACATTGTGCAGCAGATGCCACGCGGTGAGCCCCTGGATAGGGAAGGCTGCCGCCACGTCGAGCCCCATCCCGGTCGGGATCTGGATCAGGCGCTCGACCCGCGCCACGCACTGATCAGCGAAGCCGCCCGCTTCCTCCAGGAAGGCCGCGACGCGGTCGCCAACCTGCGCCCCGGTGACGCCCGGTCCGAGCTTTGCGATCCGTCCTGAGACCTCGAGGCCACCGATGATTGGGTACCCTTTCGGATGCGGGTAGGTTCCGCTGACGATCATCGTGTCGGCGAAATTGCAGCCGCAATAAGCGACGTCGATCAGCGCCTCTCCGGGCCCCGGGATCGGTTGCGGCGCTTCGCCCACCCTGAGATTGTCTGTCACGCCCGGAGCGTCGACGATGATCGCGCGCAACGAACCTCGTCCTTCGCTATTTGGCCGCAGCCGCGCTCGCCCGAAGCGCGTCGGTTGCACTCTTGTCCACGGTCTTGCCTCGGATGACGACGCCATAATCCGCTTCCGCCTGTTCAGCCGAAATATAGCCGTCGAGCGTGTCGCTCAGCACGGCCTCAGGCTCCCTTTCCAAGGGATTGCCGTAGCCGCCGCCATTCGGTCCGACCGCGACAAGCCGGTCGCCTGAGCCCGCTCCCCTATAAGGAACCTTGGAGGGCAAGGTTTTTTCGTCACCCGCGGCGGGGCGCAGGGACAGGGAGGCGGTCGAGCCGTCCGCTCCGCCATCGAACCCCCACGGGCGATATTTGTGTCCCTCGCCCTCGACCGAGAACGCGCCGTTCGACAGAAAGGCGAATTCACGGATCGAGCCGATGCCGCCGCGCCACTTGCCTTTGGCGGGCGCCTGATCGCGCAGCTCGTAGCGGCTGACGCGGAGCGGCAGATGCGATTCGATGTCCTCAATCGGGTTGTTCCGTGTGTTGGCGTAAAGGGTGTCGACTGCGTCCATGCCGTCCATGCCCTGTCGACCGCCGTAACTCCCTTCGAGAATTTCCATCTGCACCCAGTGCCGGCCCTCGTGGAGCCCGGTGAACGCGACGCAGCGCAGATTGCCGATGCCGGCGCTCACCTGTCCGGGGACGCACTGCGCAAGCGCCTTCATAACCGTGTCGGCGAGCGCGTTGCCGGGGCAGAAGCGCGCGATGACTGGCGCTGGGAAGTTGGGGTTCGCAAGGGTGCCCTTCGGCGCGACAATATGGATCGGACGCGTCAGTCCCATGTTCTGCGGCACGTTGCCGTAGACTGCGCTGTCGAGAAGGATGGATCGGAGCGTTAGCCAGATCGCGCAGTCGACGGTCCCCTCGAGGGGCATATTGATCGGCCGGTCATCGACCTGCGGGGCGGTGCCTGTAAGGTCGACGGTCATCTCGTCGCCGCGCACTTTCAGCGTCGCCTTGATCTTGAGGTCGCGGCGCTTCGCCTCCTCGTCGTCCAGGAACCCGTCGATCGTGGTCTCGGCCGCGTAGTCGCCGTCCGGCAGCGCGCGGATCGCCTTGCGCATCAGGCGCTCTGAATAATCCATGAGATCCTGATAGGCGAGCATGAGGGTCTCGAGCCCATATTGCCGCACGAGCGCAAGAAAGCGCTCGGCGCCGATTTCCGCCGCCTTGATCTGCGCCTCCATGTCGCCGACGACGAGGTCGGACGCCCGGATGTTGTCGCGCAAGAGCTGCCAGACCGCCCGGTTCGAGCGGCCTTCCTCGATGATCTTGATGGCCTTGAACTGCAGGCCTTCCGCGTAGGTATCCACAGCGCTAACGATGCCCGCGCTGCCTGGAGTTGAGGCGCCGATGTCCAGATGATGGGCAGTGGTGACCGAGAAGCCGATCAATTGATCATCCAGAAAGACCGGCACGCAAAAGGCGACGTCCGGCCCGTGCGAGGCCCCCCCGTAAGGGTCGTTGTGCATGATCACGTCGCCAGGAACGATTGTCTCGCCACGTCTCGCAAGTTCTTTTCGGATCCCTCGGATGTACCCAGGAATCGGCCCTGACTGCAGCGGGGTGCTCATCTTGCACTCGCAAAGCTGGCCTCCGTCCGGGTCAGTCAGCGCGGCGCCGAAATCCTCGGACTCGCGGATGATGCTCGAATAGGCCATGCGCATGAGCTTGTGCCCCATCTCGATAGCAATGTTTTCGAGCGCGCCGTGGATAACCGCGGCCGTCACCGGATCGACGCGCGTTGCGGATTGGGTATCCGGAGCGACCGCTGAGTGAACCGTCATTGCCGTCCTCCGAGCGTGATGATGATGTTGCCGGTCCAGTCGACGCGAGCGGTCGCGCCAGGGGGAACGAGCGTCGTGCTGTCAGTTTGCAGGATGACAGCGGGACCCGGAAAGGTCTCTTCCACCGGGAGTTCGCTGCGGCGATAAAAGGGCGTCTCGAAGCTCTCAAGCTTGCCACCAACCCGAAACAGGCAAGGGCTCACGCGCGCTTTCGCCTTTTCGAGGGAGCCGCCTTCCGGCGCCTTCATCGCGCGCAGCTTCGGGACGCGTCCCACGCCGCTCACCCGAACGTTCACGATTTCGATCGGGCTCGCCTCAAAAGCGCGCCCATACTCCGTGGCGTGCGTGGCGTGAAACGCCTTCCAGGCCTGTGGGAGCGTTTCCTCGGTGATCTCGCCATCCGGCAGGGGAGCGCGCAACTCATAACCTTGCCCAACATAACGAAGATCGCCTGCGCGGGAGAAGGTGACCTCGGCAAGCGGAATATGGTCCGCCGCGAACCGCGTCGCGAGGCTGGCCTGCATTTCGGCGAGGCTCTTGTTGAGTTTCTTGAGATCGACCGCGCCGCTGACCTGAAACTCTGTTTGAACGGCGTCGTATTTGAAGTCGGTCGTGAGAAGTCCCATGGCGGAGGTGATGCCGGGGTAGGGGGGTACGATCACCTCGGGGATGTCGAGGATCGCGGCAACCTCGGCGCCTTGCAGGGGGCCCGCGCCGCCGAAGGCCACAAGCGAGAAGCCGCGCGGGTCGATGCCCTTCTGGATCGTACGGGAGCGGATGGCGTTCGCCATATTGGCGTTGATCACAGTGAGAATTCCCTCCGCGGCCTCGCTGACCCCGAGCCCGAGCTTGGTCGCAAGCCCGCTCACGGCGCGGCGCGCCGCTTCTGCGTCAAGTTTCAAGCCGCCGCCGAGGAAGTCGTCCGCGTCTAGTCGACCAAGAACCAGATTGGCGTCGGTGACGGTCGGCTCTTCGCCGCCCATCCCGTAGGCGGCAGGCCCAGGTACGGCGCCCGCGCTGCGTGGTCCAACTCGAAACGCACCGCCGTGGTCAATGTAGGCGATCGAGCCGCCACCCGCGCCGATCGTATGGATGTCGATCATGGGAGTCAGCAGCGGAAAGCCGGCGATGGATGTTGAGCGCGCGTCAGTCTCCGCCAGCCTCCCATCAACGATGATTCCGATGTCGGCGCTCGTGCCGCCTATGTCGAAGGTGATCAACTTGCGCCGCTCCGCCAGCCCACCAATCCATGCCCCCGCAAGCACACCAGCCGCCAACCCCGAAAGCAACGTCAGCGTCGGTTTCTCCGACACCATGCTTGCGGTCGCTACGCCGCCGTTCGAGGCCATGATTCTGAGATCGGCGGTAAGTCCCATGCCCTTCAGTGAACGATCCAGGTGGGTGATGTACATCCGAACCTTGGGTCCGATAAAGGCGGCCAATGCAGCGGTCGTGAAACGCTCGAACTCACGGAACTGCGGCGATACGAAGGAGGACGTTGTGACAAAGGCATCCGGAAGAATTTCGGACACGATCGCCTTGGCGCGATCTTCATGCGCAGGGTTAAGGTAGGAGAAAAGAAAGCAGATCGCGACGGATTCCACTCCGGCGTCGCGAAGGACGCGGGCCGCGTCGCGCACGCGCTCTTCGTCCAGCGGCTCGAGTTCTTGTCCGTGCGGCGGCGCCAGACGTCCGGGAACCACCATACGGTTACGGCGCTTGATCAGCGGACGATTTTGCCAAGGCAGCTCTTGTCGGATGGAATAGTGCTCGACCCGCTGGTGACGTCCGATATGCAAAACATCGCGGAAGCCTTCATTGGTGATTATGCCCGCTTTGGCGCCCTTGTCCTCGAGGACGGCGTTGGTTGCGGTGGTTGTGGCGTGGAACACGAGGTCAATCTCGTCGGCCGTCCGCTGAGCCACCGCGAGAAGGCCCTCGATGCCCTTCATGACCCCGTCCGAAGGATCTTGTGGCGTGGTCGGGACCTTGTGGATAGCCATCGCGCCGGTGTCGAGATCGGAGAAAATGAGGTCGGTGAACGTGCCTCCGACATCGACGCCGATGACCTTCATGGGTTGCGAGCTCCGAATGTCGAGACAGTCACGCTTGCCACCCCAAATGCAACGACGCCACGAGCGTTATCGGCGCCGAAGCGTCTGGCGCGGCAAAAATCCGCGATGATTCACAAGTCGACAAGGCGGCAACCGGCACCCCATCCCGGCTTCCTTGTGCAAAACGCTTGCCGTCCCCAGCAGAGCAATGCAAGTTTGCACGATGGGAAGGCCTCTGATCAAGCGGAAGGCTGTGTGCTCCCGGCATGACGTTTGCTTTGTCCGAGATGGTGTGGGGCTTCCCCATTGCGCTCGTCCGCGATCCAGCGGCTTCTGCAACGGAGACTTGAAATGACGAACCGTTCATGGGTCTGGCGCGCCGTCGCCCTAAACCTGGCAATCTGCGGAGCGGCGGCGACCTCGGCGCATGCGGACGATTTGTCGTATTTTGAGAAGCAAATCGCGCCGTTCACAAAGAAGCCTGAGTTTGTCGCGCCCGGTCCCGCGTTTGACGCTCAGGCCTGTATGAAGGGCAAGACGATCCTCAGCATTCCCGTTTCGAGCGCCAATCCCTTCACCGCCAACATCGAGAAGGCCATGGCGGCCGCGGCAAAAAAAGTAGGCTTCAAGTTCACGACCTGGGAGAATCAAGGCCAAAGTTCGCAATGGGTCCAGGGCATGGACACGGCGGTGAACCAGAAGGTCAATCTTATCGATCTACTGGCCGGCACGGACCCGCGCGTTCTGGTTCCGCAGGTCAACGCCGCCCAGGCGGCCAAGATTCCCGTCGTGGCCTCGCACTACAATGGCGTTGAGCAGACCGCCGAGGTGAAGAAATACGCAGACGGCGATGTGCCGATTGACTACGCCAAAGCTGGTGGGCTCTTGGCCGACTGGGCGGTGGTGCAGACGAAAGGGCACATGAACGCGCTCGAGTTGATCGCCACCGGTCCTCTGTCAACCGACTCTATGATGGCGGGTATCGAAGCCGAATTGAAGCATTGCGACGACTGCAAGACCAAGGTGATGAACTTCAACGTGACCGACTGGGGCACGCGGATTACCCCTGGGGTTCAGGCGGCTCTGCTTGCCGATCCGACGATCAACTACATCATCGTGATCTATGACAGCATGAGCCAGTTCGTGGTTCCAGCGGTAACGATCACGGGATCGCAGGCTCGCGTGGGCGTCGACGCGTTCAATGGCACCCCGTTCGTGCTCGGCCTTGTCCAGCAGGGCGGCGTGCAAATGGATGTCGGCGAGAATCTCGACTGGATTGGTCACGCAATCATCGACGCCGAGATGCGCCGTATCTGCGGTCTCCCTCTCGTCGCGGATCCGAAAATCCCGTTTTATATCTTCACCAAGGACAATGCGAAGGACGCTGGGACGCCACCCCAGCTCTCTCAAGGTTATGGCGACGCCTATGTGAAGGGTTACGCAGACCTGTGGAAGCTTCAATAGGCGTGGGCCCCGCGCCTGCGACGACCGTCGCTGCGCTTCGGCTTTGGGACCTGAGCAAGACCTTCGGGGGCCAGAAGGCCCTCGATAATGCGTCGCTTGAAATCGCGCCGGGCGAAGTCCACGGCCTTCTGGGCCAGAACGGTTGCGGCAAGTCGACGCTGATCAAGGTTCTCGCCGGTTTTCACGCGCCGGACCCGGGAAGCCGCCTCGAGATCGGCGGGGCAGAGGTTACGCTGCCGCTCGCGCCGGGCGAATTCCGCAAGCACCGCATGAGCTTCGTGCACCAGCATCTCGGGCTGATCCCGAGTCTGACGGCGCTCGAGAATCTCTTGCTCGGGCGCCTCGCGGAGAGCGAGGCCTGGGCGATCAACTGGAGTGCGAAGCGGCGCGCCGCGCGGGCGCTGTTTGCGAGCTATGATATCGATATCGATCCTGACGCGCGCGTCACCGACATCGCGCCGGTCGAGCGCGCATTGCTCGCAATTGTTCGCGCGGTGACCGAAATGAACGAGGCGGGCGGAGCAGGAGCAGGCCTTTTGGTGCTGGACGAGCCAACCCCGTTTCTTCCCAAGCGTGACGTCGACCGGCTCTTCCAACTGGTGCGCGCGGTGATAGCCAAAAATGCAAGCGTCATTTTCGTTTCTCATGACGTGGACGAGGTGATGGAGATTACAGATCGCGCAACTGTCCTGCGCGATGGCAAAGTCGCTGCGACGATAGATACAAGCGCCGCCACCAAATCCGACTTCATCGAGGCGATCGTCGGCCGGAAGCTCGCCGCCATGACGCCTCCGGCGCCTCCTGCGGTGCGTGGTCCGAGCTACGCCGTCGTGCACAACTTGTCCGGGGGAACGATCGAGGGCTTTTCGCTTGATCTCGCGGCTGGAGAAGTCGTCGGCGTCACCGGGCTGATCGGCTCGGGCTATGACGAAATTCCCTACTTGATCTACGGCGCAAGGGCAGCTCGCGGAGGCACCCTCGACATTGGCGGTCGCGGCGTCGAGCTCAGCAACATCACGCCCAGCGACGCGATTCGCCATGGGGTCGTGCTCGTACCGGCCGATCGGGCCAACGCCGGCGTCATCGGCACGCTCCCCGTCGCTGACAACGTCACCATGCCCACCCTTGCCTCGCGGTTCCGATCGTGGATGCTGCGCCGAAGTGCGATCAATGCAGAAGCCGGCGAAATGGGTCAGCGTTTTGACGTTCGCCCAGCCGACCCGACCATGACGGTCGCTTCGCTCAGCGGCGGCAATCAGCAAAAGGTGGTGCTCGCCAAATGGTTCCAGATGGCGCCGAAGCTGATCCTTTTGGACGAGCCGACGCAGGGCGTGGACATTGGCGCCCGACAAACAGTTTTCCGGCATATCGCGAGCGCAGCGTCAGCCGGCGCGGCGGTCGTTTGCGCCAGTTCGGATTATGAGCAACTCGCCGCGATCTGCAGCCGCGTGCTGATCTTTGCGGCTGGCCGGGTCATCGCGATCCTTGAGAGCGCTGAGATCAACAAGGAGGCCATCGCGGAGCGCAGCCTTGCCGGAAGTTTTGCGTGACAACCGGAGCGTTCGTTCGACAAGGGCGCGAGCCATGACCGACACCGCACCCACTCACAAGGTCGCCTCGGTAAAGCATGTTTCGCATACGCCGTTCGTCTACAGGATCGAGCAGTTCGGCCTGATCATCGTGTGGCTTCTGCTTATCGCGGTGTTCGGCTATTTGCGGCCTGACACCTTCCTGACGTGGCCCAATCTCTCAACGATACTCGGCTCTCAGGCGGTTCTCGTCGTGGTCACGCTTGGCCTCATCATTCCGCTCACGGCCAACGACTTTGACCTTTCGATCGCGTTCGTCATGACGATGTCGTCAATGCTGGTTGCGGTGCTCAACGTCAACTACGGGATCGGCATCGGCTGGGCTGTGATCGCTGCGCTCGCGCTTGGCATCGTAGTTGGCCTCATCAACGGTCTCCTGATCACCGTTTTCCGTATTCACTCGCTGATTGTCACGCTTGGCACGGGCACGTTCCTGCATGGGGCAACGCTATGGCTCAGCGACTCCATGACGATCAGCGGAATTTCGCCCTCCCTTATGAATGCGGTCATCGTGGATCGGCTGTTCGGGGTCCCGCTTGAGTTTTACTACGCGATAGTCCTCGCGACTCTTGTCTGGTACCTGCTCGAGTATACCGCAGCAGGCCGGCGCATTCTTTTCGTTGGTCGTGGACGCGAGGTCGCGCGCCTCAGCGGCATCAACACCGATCGCATTCGCGTCGCTTGCCTTGCCGCTTCAGGGTTCTTCGGCGCTTTGGCTGGCGTCCTCTACGCAGGTACTCAGGGCGCGGCGGATCCGGTATCGGGCGTCAGCTATCAGCTGCCGGCCCTGGCCGCGGCCTTTCTAGGCTCGACATGCATCATGCCTGGCCGCTTCAATCCCTGGGGCGCAACGGTCGCCGTCTATTTCCTGGTCACCGGGATTACTGGTCTTGTCTTTCTGGGCTTCAGCTCGTTCATCCAGGAGATGTTCTACGGCGGCGCCCTCGTCATCGCTGTCACGTTGTCCCAACTCGTGCGGGGCCGACAGGAGCAGCAGTTCTGAGCCATGCTTCTATCAACGGAAACCACGACGTGACTCCTCGCTCACTCGAACGCGACTTCATCGGCTACGGCGCCCAGCCACCCAATGCGCGCTGGCCGGGCGGGGCGCGCCTCGCTTTGAATTTCGTGATGAATTACGAGGAAGGATCAGAATACAGCATGATGGACAACGACGGCGTCAGCGACGCCGCCCTGTCCGAAACGGCGAGCACGTCCGTACCGCGCGGCGAACGCGATCTCGCCGCTGAGAGCATGTTCGAATATGGCAGCCGCGTCGGCTTCTGGCGCCTGCACAGGGCCTTCCAAGAGCGTGAATTGCCGATGACGGTCTATGCCTGCGCGCTTGCGCTCGAGCGCAATCCGCCCGCGGCGCAGGCGATTCAAGAGGCAGGTTACGACATTTGTTGCCACGGCTGGCGGTGGATCGAGCACTATAAACTCGACGAAACGACCGAACGCGAACACATCCGAAAGGCGGTCGAGAGTTTGAAGCGGACAGTCGGGCAGCGACCGCTTGGCTGGTATTGCCGCTATGGGCCGAGCGTCAACACGCGCCGCCTCGTGGTGGAAGAGGGCGGCTTTCTTTATGACAGCGACAGCTACGCGGACGAACTTCCTTATTATGTGATGGCCGAGGGTCGCCCCCAACTCGTCGTGCCGTACACGCTCACCAACAACGACGTGAAATTTGCCGCGACGAACCTGGGGACGGGGGAGGATTTCTTCACAATCCTGCGAGAGGCTTTTGACTTCCTGTATGAAGAAGGGCGTGAGTCGCCCAAGATGATGAACGTGGGGATGCATATGCGGCTCCTCGGCCACCCGAGCCGAGCCTCCGGCCTCGCGCGCTTCCTCGACTATGTGAAGACGAAGCCGGATGTTTGGATCTGCCGGCGCTTGGAGATCGCGAAGCACTGGCTCGCGCAGCATCCTTGTGAGGTTGCCTGATGAAACGCCTGAAGATCGAACCGATTGACGCAGCGGCGTTTGCGCCTTTTGGGCAACTCCTTCCGCCCGCGCCGGCAGGGCGAGGTCGCCAGGAACTGATTGAAGAATTGCAGAACGACCGCGCCAGCGCGCGACCCCGCTTGTCCATCGCGACGACCGAGCCGAAGACCCTGCCTCTCACCGCGCTCCAGATGGAGCGGCACGTCCATTCCTCACAGGCTTTCGCGCCGCTCGACTGCGCGAGCTATCTGGTGATGGTCGCGCCGCACGGTGCTGGCGGAATGCCGGACTTCGAAAAGATCCGAGCCTTCCGCGTGCCCGGAGATACCGGCGTCAACTACAAAGCCGACACTTGGCATCACCCTCTGAGCGCTCTCGAACGCGTGGGGCGATTCGCCATTCTCACTTTTGTCGATGGAACGGCAGGCGACGAACAATTCGTCGATCTCCCGCAGCCGATTCTGATTGAGGCGTGAGGAGATCGGCTCGCTTCGCCGTTGCGACGTGGCCGCTTTTTTGTCCCGTTGAATCCGTTTAAGCTGCGCCAATGCTCTTTCGGACCGAGCCCTCGGGAGTTCTCGCCATAAGCCAGCCGACCCATGCGTGGATTTCTGGCCAGATTCTGCGCGCCTGGCACGAGGCGCTTAGCGAGCCGCTGCTGCTCGCAGGGGAGCAGCACGACATCGGCTGGCTGGACTGGGAGACGGTGCCGACTTTCAATCATGAGACCGGCCGTCCGCATCTCTTCCGCGAGATTGGCGCCGCGGTGCATTCGCCGATGTGGAGACAGGGCGTCGAGCGGGCGCTCGGCGCCTGGGGCGCGCATGTCGCTGTGCTCGTTTCGCGCCATGGCGGGGTGATTTACCGTCGCTACACCGATCGCCACCGCATTGGCGAAGCGGACGCCGCGGCGGCGCAGACGTATCTCGAGACACAGGCGCCGCTCGAGGCCGCGTGGGCGAAGACGCTTGGCCTGGACGCCGCCGCGCTTCAAAAGCAGACGACCCTTGTGGCGTTGAGCGACACCCTATCGCTTGCCCTCTGCGGAGAGTTGAAGACGCCGATCGGAGTCGAGGCGCCGGACGCGCGCGGTGGGACTGAAACCTTGCGCCTCATCGAACGGCCCGGTCATCCTTTTCACTTCGTCCTCTCCCCCTGGCCATTCAGAAAGGATGTGCTGAACGTCGAAGGCGAAGCGCGTCCGTTGCCGGCGACGGGACGTTTCGACAATGAGGCGGCGATGCGGACATGGCTCAAGTCGCCGGAGCGTACGGTGTTTCGCGCACGGCTGATGAGCGAATCCGCGATTTAGACGAATGGCCAGCAACGGCGCGTAACCTCAGGAGGCTGCCCTCATACGCCGCGCCTGAAGGCGCGCGATGTAGGGTTGAGGCAAAAAGTCCCAAGAGATCAGATGCAAGGCCGACGCAACGCCCTTGCCGCTAACTGACAAATCGGGCAGGTTTCTTGCCTGGAGTGTCTGCAATGGCTTCGCTCTGAAAAGTGAAGCCGTAACGGGGCAGGGGCCTCCGATCGAAAGAGGAGTGTGACATGCGATCGTCAATGATGCGTCTCGGCCTTATCGGCATCGCCGCCGCCATCGTTAGCGCCCAGGCGGCCAATGCGCAGACAGTCGCGCTCGTCACGATCAACCAGCAGGCGCTCTTCTTCAACCAGATCAACGACGGCGCCAAGCAAGCGGCGGATAAGGCGGGCGCCAAACTCGTCATCTTCAACGCCAACAACGTCGCCGCGGCTCAGAACAGCGCAATCGAGGACTATGTCGCTCAGAAAGTCGACGGTATCGTGCTCATCGCCATTGACGTGAATGGAGTGAAGCCCGCCGTCACCGCAGCGAAGAAAGCCGGCATTCCCGTCGTCGCGATCGACGCCCGTATCCCCGACGGCGACAATGCCGCTTTCATCGGCGTGGACAACAAGGGGGCGGGCGAGCAGATCGGCAAATACTTCGCCGACTACGCGAAGACCAAGATGGGCGGCTCGGCGAAGGTCGGTATCGTCGGCGCGCTCAATTCCTTCATTCAGAACCAGCGCCTGGACGGCTTCAAGGCGGCGGCGGGCGCCTCGGGCGCCAAGTTTCTTGACACCGTGGATGGCCAAAACATTCAGGATGTGGCGCTGACCGCGGCTGAAAACCTGATGACCGCCAACCCCGACATGAACGCGCTCTACGCCACCGGCGAGCCCGCGCTTGTCGGCGCGATTTCCGCCGTGACCAGCCAGCAGGCGACCGGCAAGGTCAAGGTCTTCGGTTGGGACCTCACCGCTCAGGCGATCAAGGGCATAGACGAGGGCTGGATCGTCGCCGTCGTTCAGCAGGATCCTTTCCAGGAGGGCGTGGCCGGCGTCGAGACCGTGCTCAGGATCAAGAAGGGCGAGACGGTCAACCCGAGCATCGACATTCCGATCACCATCGTGACCAAGGAAAACGTCGACAAGTTCCGCAGCCTCTTCAAATAGGCCGCT
>Ga0209006_10004216_pt1 | contig 13059 bp, 13 predicted proteins | sample JacPin_JW_Ref_O2_FD_188567 | JGI IMG/M metagenome (GOLD analysis project Ga0209006, IMG submission 188567) | Forest soil microbial communities from Algoma, Ontario, Canada - Jack Pine, Ontario site 1_JW_Ref_O2 (SPAdes) (version 2) | ecosystem: Environmental > Terrestrial > Soil > Boreal... | reverse complement strand
ACGCAAAAAGCGCTAGCTGATCTCTCTGAAATTATCGGCCACATCGCCGAGGATGACGAGCGGGCCGCTTCTCGTTTTGGTAACTCTTTGGTGGCCCACATTGAGTTGCTGACTCGTTTCCCTCGTATGGGCGGTCTAATTCGAAAACGAGCTCGGGTTCGCAAGCTGCTGCACAGCCCGTTTTTAATCTACTATTCGGTCCGAGATAGCAAGCACGAGATAGAAGTTCTTCACGTCCGCCATGGCGCGCGAAAACCGCCGAGATCAGAACTCAGTTCAAAACGCGGTTGAGAAATGTTTGGTTCGATAATTCCAGCAAAGTCGGCTGCAGCTTCCGGCGACCAGCGGATACTCATTGCAAGCCGAGTTTCCGTTCCATCCGCCGGCGCACTTCGTCGTGAGAAACGAATTTGCCCTGATCGAGAGATGCGATTCCCTTGGCAACCTCCAGCCTGAACCACTGGTCATGGTCAAGGTAATTTGCCACCAACTCCCGCACTACCTCATCGGGACCTTTGCCGGTTTGCGAAGCGATTTCGTTCAACTTGGCTTCGAGCTCGGGAGCAAACGAGATTTCCATAGGCCGATTGTAGCCGAACATTGGTGCCTAACGCTGCCCCGGGGACTGCGTTGGCGATGCCAAGCCACTGCAGCTCTTAACATCCGCAATTGCACCCTGGTGGTAGTCAACGTTCCTAGCGACCATTCACCATTGCCAAAAGCTCGCGATGCAATTCCTGCCAGGGGACAGTCATCGCCTTGCCATCGTTCAGATCTTCGATTCGACGCGCAACTTCCTTATCCCATGCCTCTTGGACAGATTCGTCCGCAGTGTCGAGACTGTCTAGCAGCGCATGGGCTAGCGCGGTACGCTCGTCCGCGGGAAGGGCCAGCGCTCGTTTGAGCACATCGGAGGTTTCGGGACTCATAGTTTCATTTTATTCGACACGGCTTTTCTGGCGCAGCGAAAACGAACCGCCGAAGCCCCGCACCGAAATCTATTGACTCAATACTTACCGCGCGTAACAATAAAACCTGATTGGGGCAGTTTCACGGTTTCGTCCATCAAGACGACACTCGGGAACTGCCCCAAAACTGTTTTCGGCGCCTGAAAGCAGGCTAACTCCTTATTTTTGAATGCTTTGACTATAACTGCCCTAGAATCAATACTTTAGGCAAAAATGGGGGGGGTACCAACCCTATTCTAAAAAGTAACTAGCCGGAATAAGAAAGCCAAGCAATCATAAAATGCTGGTCATCCGCAAAGTATCAAGGAGATTAGGCTTCCATGGCTCAGCCGACGTCACGATTCGACGAACTCCTGGAGGAGTTTGAGGCTTACGGCCGCTCGGCCGATGGGGTGAAGCCGCTGATGCAGCGCATCTCCCAACGCCTGCATGAGGAGATGACTCGTTACAACTGGGTTGGTTTTTATCTGATGGAAGAGCCAGGCTTCAAAGCTCTGCTGCTCGGGCCGCACTCCGGCAGCTTCGTGCCTACGCCGCGCATCCCGCTCGACAAAGGCTTGTGCGGAGCAGCCGCCACTTCCGGAAAGACCGTCGTCATCAATAATGTCGCGGCCGATCCCCGCTACATCGGGTCGGATCTGGTGAAGTCAAACATTGTGGTTCCGATTCTTGCAAAGCGACGCGTAACCGCGGAACTTTGTATCGAGAGTTACTTTGTGGACGCGTTTGGCATTCCGGAACAGCGGTTTATCGAATCCTGCGCAGCCCTGGTAGGACGCTATATAGAGAAAGAAGGGCTAACCGGAGCTTGATCCGGCGAGGACGGCCATTGCCCGAACCGTTATGTCGGCGCCGATCTACTTAGCTGGTTTTTGAGCGGGAGTGTTGTTGAGATAGGTGACGCTATTAGCAGCTATGACTCCTCCGCTGTGCTTACGGGGAGCGGGATGTTTGGCCGCCGCATGTTTTGCGGAGTTGGATTTCGGCGCAGGCTTAAAGCGCGGATCCAGATAGGTGACCGTGTCATGTGCGACCAGCTCGTCGCCGTGTTTGTGGACTTCCCGGGCTTTGGCCGTGGTCACAGGTTTGGCCGCTCGAGCCCTAGCCGCTGGCGGCTTGGAAACTGGCAGCTCAATCGTGGCGACTGACGGCTGTTTCGGGGCGAGAACTTTCAACGGAGTTTCATCGGGGTTCTTGACAGCGCTTGGAACACTCACGGACTTCGCCTCGGTAGGCGCGGCCAGCACCTTCTCGGGAGGCGCGGAGCGAGAGATAAGAGCAGCTGCTTTCCCGGTGCGGTGCACCAGGAGGCCTAGAATCAGGGCGAGCATGATGGCTCCGGCGAAGGTCAGGGCAGGCTGCCAAAACCATCCGGCGGGTCGGGCACTGCGAGTCTCCGGTTGCGGGGCAACGGTTGGCGCGTCAGGCGGCTCCGAGGGTATCGACTCGAAAGCTGCTGGCTCAATAGCGGCGGACTCGAACCGTTCGGGCTGTGCCGTTTCTCGTAGCAAGGAAATGCTGTCGTCTATCGACTCGGGGATCGACTCCGGCAGAACGGGGACTTCCGTCGCTTCACTAACCGTGGCAAACAACGGTGCGACAGGGAGTTCTACATATTCCACGGTCGGCTCGGCATCCAAGCTGACCGGCTCTTCGGGAATCCGAAATATTTCGACTGGCTCTGCGGGACGGCGAACAAAATCTGTCATCGGGGATTTCAGGTGATGAACAAAGTCGATCGACGCGGAACGTTCGCCATTGTGAGTTTCGACAGTCGCGACTAACTGGTCGCCAGGACCAGCATCGACGCGTAACTCAAGATCGGCTAGATTGTCGGGAATTTTATCGGGCGAAACAATTTCGACGGTGTAACCGCGAGCGAGCAAATCAAGCGCCAGCTCTCTAGCGCAGGCATGAGACCGCGTAATGATTCTTGCTAATGCCATAACTCGTACTGCTGTTGGCGTCTTGCCCCTACATTTAGATGCTGCCAGCTCATATGTACACTGGCAACTGGAACAGCTACTCCAGGGCTTTTACGGCCCGGTTCAAGGCAGCGGCCAACGCATCGATCTGTTGCTCGGTGCGGTGACGGTCGCCGCGATCAATCGCTTCGTTTACGCCAGGTATGACAACTGCTGCATATCCTGTGTACTGTCCGGGAGCGTAAATCGCGTGGTGAAACCAGGGGCGATTTGGTAACCCCTCTGGAATCAATAACGCGCGCTCCGCTTCCCGAAGCTTACCATTCAAACGATCGGGTACAGCGGGCATCTTCCGCTGCTTTTGGAGCATTTTTGCACCCACGTCCTGCAGGTGGCGCGCCGCTTCGAAGGCCGGCGAAAAATCGGGAGCTTTGTCCCCGAAACGCTCTTTACTTTTGGTTCGGGCGGCGTCGAGGTACACAAGCACTTCCCTGCCGTAGTTTTCGTAATCGAAGGGCAGCACATCGGCGGCCGACATTCGGAGGATTTCCATTCCGAAAATGCGCGCCATCTCCTGCTCATAGAGAAAGTCGGGGTCTCCGAATTTCTTGAACCAGGTGAAGTTATCGAACACGGAGTGATAGACGCCGTAGTCGCCGCTGGAACTGACATCGGTAGAAGGAACTCCGAGATGTTGCAGGAATACCGTATAGTCGGAGCCGCTGCCGAGATCGCCGACTGGCACATCATTGTGCATGGCTGCTGGTAGCGGACGGAATGTACTAGTCTCCTGCGGATGAGAGGTCTCCGAGTTTGTCTGGTTCGACTTTTTCCAGGCATCGTACACGGTTCCACCTTGTGGTGATGGCACGGCCTTGGTGATCTCGCGGATGAACTCCTTCAAAGTCGGCGTTCCGGAGGCACCGAACTTTTTGCCCGAAACGGCGACATCGACATTAAAGTAGGCTGCAGCGTTTGCAAGTTCCTTGGCGTGATCTTCGCCCCACTCCGTCGAACCGATCAGTCCTTCTTCTTCGGCGTCCCAACTGCCGATCACGATCGTTCGCTTGGGCTTCCACCCGGATTTAACGAGCTCGCCGAACCCGTGCACCGATTCCAGCATGGCGGCTGTGCCGCTGTTGGGATCAACCGCTCCATAAACCCAGGCGTCGCGGTGATTGCCTGCGACTACCCATTCGTCGGGCGATGTTCCACGAATCTTTCCAATTACATCCCAAATTGTGCGGAACTGATAGTCCTGCTTAAGGTGCATCTTGATTTTTGCGGGACCAGGACCGACGTGGTAAGTAAAGGGCAATCCGCCCTGCCATTCGCGGGGCGAGGGTGGTCCGCTGAGGTGCTCAAGAATCGGCGAGGCATCGGCATATGACAGCGGAGTCACAGGAATTTTTGGCAGTTGCTCGGACTCCGCCGGAGAAATGCGTTTTGAATCCTGCAGATTGGGAGTCGAGGCGATTCCAGGTGTGGTCGGGTCGCCGGGAAACTGGAACATGTATCCGACCGATCCGCGCTGCACTCCGCTGGCCGGGCGCCACGGGCCCTTGGGATAGGCATCGCCGCGGACGTAGCCGTCGTCTTTGGGGTCCGAATAAATAATGAGACCAGCAGCGCCACGTTCTTGGGCGACGAGCTCTTTGACGCCGCGAAAATTTTCGCCATAACGGACGATGACGATCTTGTTGTGGACGTCGACATCCATCTGCTTGAGTTTGTCGAAATCGTCTGGTGAACCGTAGTTCGCGTAGACGACTTCAGCCTCGACGTCGCCGGAGGGTGACATTCCGTTGTATGGGGTTACAACACGCGGATCATCCTGGAACGGGTCTTCGTGGTCGGGATCGGCAACGTGCTCGCGATGCGGCCCGTGCATTTCTACTCCGTCGGGCGCGGTGAGGTCAACACGGATTTCCGCGGGGTAATTGAGCCAAACTTTGTACTCGACGATTTCGGTCTCGAGTCCGGCGTCGCGGAACTTCTTGGCGACGTATTCGGCGGTCGCCTTATCCTCAGGGGAGCCGGCGATGTGCGGGGCTTGGGTCAGAATTCGCAGATGCTCTTCAGCCTGCTTGGCGTCGGGGACGGCGAGAAACTTCTTTTCGAGTTCGAGTTCGGCAGGGACATCGCGGAACCCGGTGACGACCCAGCTCTCGGCCTGCGATTTATCTTTCTCGTTACTTTTGCCGTTGGAATCGAAAGCCTGCAGGTTCGAACCGATCAACATCAAAAACAGAACCGCGCCCGAGAGAAGTTTCATGAAGCTCCTTGTAATGACGCTCCTTGGTAGAAATCCTTTTTTGACTAACACTTCGACAACACGATCAAATTCTTTCTCTTTCCAATATGGTGAGAATTTCCTCCACCGGTGCCACCTGGTTACAGTCGTAGACCTTCCGAAAAATGACGCTTCCGCTCCGATCGACGATCACAACCGCGCGCTCGCTGGCGCCGACGCCTTGTGCCAAGCGGTGCTCTTCGCGCTCCAGTCGGCTAGGTTTGCGGAAAACTCCGTAGCTCTCCGACACCCCGCCGTGTGGCCAGAAATCGCTGCACATGGGGAAGTCGAATGAACCGATGACGCGCTCCCATGCAGTGGTGTTCATGATGGAATCCACCGTAATGGCGATGATTTCAGCGTTGTTCGCCAGCACTCGCGGACGATGTACCTGATAATCGACTAGCTGTGCGGCCGTCGCCTCTTGCCAGTTGAACGGATAAAACGCCAGAGCGACATTTTTTTGTCCCCTGTACGTACTTAGCCGCAAAGGCTGTTTGACCCCCGCAATCAGCGCCGGAAGTTCGAAATCGGGGGCCATTTCTCCGATGGCCGGCTTTCCGTTTTCGAGCACTCCGCGTAGACGATTTTCGGACACCATAGGATTCCGTCGCGCTGCCTCGAAACAAGACACTGACGGGAAACACAGATTGTATCGTGCTGAGGGTCTTGCTGTTTGCCGGGGTTACACTAAATGACATGAGTAAGGCGCCGACCGCCCGTTTTTCAGATCGAGTGGAGAATTATGTACGCTATCGCCCCGGGTATCCGGGTGAGGTTCTCGATTTGCTTCGCGACGAATGCGGCTTGGAGCCGAGTAGCGTAGTCGCCGATATCGCCTCGGGGACGGGAATGTTTACGCGGCTGCTTTTGGAAAATGGGAATTCCGTTTTCGCCGTAGAGCCAAATGCTGACATGCGCGAGATGGGCGAGCGCCAGTTGCAGGAATATACGCGACTAGTATCGATAGCAGGATCGGCTGAGGAAACTACGCTGCAGACCGCATCGGTCGATTTTGTCACCAGCGCACAAGCGGCACATTGGTTTGATCTGCGGCGGGCACGGGTTGAGTTTGTTCGCATTCTGCGGCCCGGCGGATGGTGCGTGCTGATCTGGAACGAGCGCCGGACGGACAGTACGGCCTTTTTGCGAGATTATGAGCAACTCCTGTTGACCTACGGCACCGACTACAAAGAGGTGCGACATGAACGGACTACGGCCACGATCTCGGAGTTTTTCGCGCCCACACCTTATCAGGAACGCGAGTTCAGTCTGATCCAGCAATTTGATTATGAAGGTGCCGCGGGCCGGCTCTTGTCGTCTTCTTATGCTCCGCTTGAGGGTCATGCGAGCCACGCACCGATGATGCAAGAGTTGCAGCGAATTTTCCGTCTCCACGCTATCGATGGCAAGGTCGACTTTGAATATGCAACCCAAGTGTTTTACGGGAAGTTGAGATAGATTCGGAGAGATTGCGCTTCATGCCCGAACCAAAATCGTTTCACATGTCCCCCGATGAGTTCCGTCGCCAGGGCCACGCTATGGTGGACTGGATCGCCGACTATCATTCCCGCGTCGAGAGCTTTCCGGTACTGTCGCAGGTGAAGCCCGGAGAAATCCGTTCGAAGTTGCCGCCGAGTGCGCCCGAGCAGGGCGAGGCTTTCGAGAAAATCTTCAGCGATATCGAACGCGTCATTCTTCCGGGTATCACGCACTGGCAGTCGCCTAATTTTTACGCATATTTCCCGTCGAACTCGTCGGGGCCAGCCATTCTTGGTGATTTACTCTCTTCGGGCCTGGGCGTCCAAGGCATGCTTTGGTCGACTAGTCCAGCTTGCACGGAAGTCGAAACCCACGTGCTCGATTGGCTGGTGCCGATGCTTGGCTTGCCCGCCAAATTTCTTTCCACCAGCAGCGGCGGCGGAGTGATTCAGGACACCGCGTCGAGTGCTTCGCTTTGTGCTCTGCTGGCTGCTCGCGAACGGACGACAGAGTTTGCCACCAATCGCAAAGGCGGCAACGGACGCCTGGTTACCTACTGTTCGACGCAGACTCATTCTTCTATCGAAAAGGCGATGAAGGTCGCGGGCATGGGGTCCGACAACTTGCGCCAGATTGAAGTCGATCAGAATTTTGCCATGCGTCCGGAAGCTTTGGCACGACAGATCGAGGAGGATATTGAGGCAGGCCTGGTGCCTTGCTTCGTTTGCGCGACTATCGGCACGACGTCTTCTTGCGCGATTGATCCGGTGCGCGAAATTGGCCGCATCTGCCGAGAGCACAATCTCTGGCTGCATGTCGATTCGGCGATGAGCGGCACGGCTGCGCTTTGCCCCGAGTTTCGCTCTATTAACGACGGAGTGGAATTCGCCGACAGCTACAGTTTCAATCCGCACAAATGGATGTTCACTAATTTCGATTGCAGCATCCTTTATATCGCCGACCGAAAGCATCTGATTCAAACTCTCTCTGTGCTGCCGGAATATCTGCGCAACCAAGCGACCGAATCTGGAGCGGTGATTGACTATCGTGACTGGCATATCCCGCTTGGGCGCCGCTTTCGCTCGCTGAAACTTTGGTTCGTCATTCGGTATTACGGGATCGAAGGCCTGCAGCACCACATTCGCGAGCACGTGAGGCTGGCACAACAATTCGCGGATTGGGTGCGCGCCGATTCGCGCTTTGAACTCGCTGCACCAGTGCAGCTGAATCTTGTGTGCTTCAGGCTGCGCGCGGGAGATCGCGCTAACCAACTACTGATGGAGCGGTTGAACAGCGGCGGCGACCTTTACCTGACGCACACCAAGCTCGATGGCAAGTTGACGCTCCGCCTGTGTATAGGCCAAACCCACACCCAGGCGCGGCATGTGGAGCGAGCATGGGAGCGCATTCTGGAAAAGGTTGAGAAACTCGGGAGCAGTTGACACCTTGTCGACCATGGCGCGGGAAATCTCGGCGGGCGGTGTGGTGCTGCGAGAGATCTCCGGAGTGTGGCATGTGGCGCTGATTGAACCGCAGAAAAGTGATCCGCCGCAGAAGAGCGATACGCCGAAAGGAACCCCGCGATCTGCGAAGACGGAGCGGAAAAGTACTACTGCCGTGCTCGCCCTGCCCAAGGGCCTGGTAGATGCTGGCGAAAAACCTGCGGCTGCCGCCCTGCGAGAAGTGCGAGAAGAGACGGGCGTGGTGGCGGAAGTGATTGCCAAGCTTTCTGACAATAAGTACGTGTACGTCCGTACGTGGGGCGACGGCAAGCGGGTATTTAAGATTGTAAGCTTTTATTTAATGCATTATGTCTCCGGAGAAATCGACGACATTGCTGCCGACATGCGCGTCGAGGTGAAGCGAGCCCTGTGGGTTCCGCTTGCGGACGGAGCCAAGCAAATGGCTTACGGCAACGAACGCAAGGTACTTCGGCAGGCGCAGGAGTATCTCGAGAAGAAAGGCCTCTGAGCCTAATCGGCGCTGCAAATAGTAGTCGTTGCGGCCTTGTCTCTGCAGCGAATTACTTTTTAGAGCGCTTCATCGAGCGACTTCTTTTCTCTTGGCGTCAATCGACGCACAGAGCCCTTTTTCAGATCGCCCAGTTCTAGTGGCCCTATGGATACTCGTATCAGCCGCAGAACCCGAACCTGCAGCGCTTCGAGCAAGCGCCTTATCTGCCGGTTCTTGCCTTCGTCAAGAGTGATCTCAAGCCAGCTATTTTTTGTCCCACTCCTGATGAGGCGCGCCCCTTTTGCGCTTAAATTGTCCCCTGCGATCAGCGGGGCTTGCGTCATTTTCGCGAGCAGATCAGCGTCTGCTACGCGGTCGACTTGGACGTGATATTTCTTATCCAGATGACTGGACGGGTCGGTAATTTTCGCCGCCCATTCTGAGTCGTTCGTCAGTAGCAGGAGTCCTTCGCTCGCCTTATCCAAACGGCCCACGGGACCAACCCAGGGCGAAGTTGAATCGAGCAAATCGTAAACGGTTTCGCGGCCTTGCTCATCGGATGCAGTTGTCACTGCACCGCGCGGCTTGTTCATCACAAGATAGATGGGAGATGCTTTAACGACCAGGGACCCGTCAACCTCGATGCGATCCTGAAACATCCGAACAGGAGTTTCAGGATCACGCGTGACGCGGCCGTTGTGAGTAACCCTGCCAGCAAGAATCAGCAGCGCCGCCCGAGAGCGGGAGCAATAGCCCATTTTTGAAAGCGCTCGCGCCAGACCGATTCGCTGCGGTGGAGTCACGTTCGAATGCTAAATGAATGGCTGGACATCTGAGGCAGAGTTCGCGACGATTTTGCAGTGGGTGGGCGCCCTAGACGGCCGCAGCGCTGCGTGACTCGGCGAGACGGTGGGCCAACAATTCTAGAAATTCGTCCATGCCGGCGCCCGTCTTTGCGGAAAGTTGGAAAACCTGCATACCTGGCCTGACCGCTTGAATATTGCGGCGCGTCAGTTGCCCATCGAACTCGACCGCCGCGGCCAAGTCGCTCTTAGTGATAATGGCCACGTCAGAGCTATTGAAAATCGTGGGATATTTCAACGGCTTGTCTTCGCCTTCCGTGACCGAGAGCAACACGACTCGGAGATCTTCTCCCAGGTCGTAAGACGAGGGGCAAACGAGATTGCCCACGTTCTCTATAAAGAGAAAGTCCAGTTGATTCAGATCCCATCCTTCTTCGACTATGGCGCTCTCGACCATGGCCGCTTCGAGATGACAGAGCGTCCCGGTAATAATCTGTTTGACTGGAGCATGACTGCGCGCGAGACGGGCGGCATCGTTCTCCGTGGCCAAATCTCCGACGAGGGCGGCTACGCGATAGCGGGTACTAAGCAGAGTAAGAGTTTTTTCCAAAAAGGCAGTCTTGCCCGAGCCGGGGCTGGAGACGAGACTGACGACGAACACTCCAGCGCTACGGAAACGGACACGTAGCGCGCGAGCGATCGTGTCGTTCTGCTTGAGCACGTTTTTTCGAACTTCAACCAGCCGGGGTTCGGGACTCATTCGTTTTCTCCACTCAATTCAGTTCGAGCGCAACGACTTCGAGTTCTCTGCCCTGGATCACATCGCCTGTGGGTATTCCGCAATCGGGGCAGCAAAATAATTGCATGGAGCTCAGGGTGCGTTGAGCGTCGCACCTGGAACAGTAGACAATGATTGGAATTTCTTCGATCAGCAGGCGTGAGCCCTTCAGGGGCGTATCGTCGCAGGCAATCTCGTAAGACGAAAGCAGAGCGTCGGGCACTACTCCCGAGAGAAGTCCGAGTTTGAGATGGACCGCGTTGACCTGGGCACCGCGGCGCTCGGCTTCTTCGGTCGCCATTTCAACGATGCTCATCGCTATCGAGAGTTCATGCATGGGATTTTTCGTGAGTCCGATCTCTCTTTGTTTCGCGCGCATCTGCGAATGCAGCGATCGCCGCCTGGCCGAGGCTGATGCCGCCGTCGTTTGCGGGAACGGCGTGATTTGTCCATACGGAAATTGATCCGTCTTCGAACAACGATTTCAGGTCCTTCATCAATAATTCGTTTTGAAAGACTCCGCCCGAGAGTACTACGGTGTCGATGGAGTGTTTCTCAGCGACAACCGAAACAGCATCACGCAGGCCAACCGCCACTCCGCGCTGGAAGGCTCGAGCGATTTCGTTGGTATCGCGACCGCGCTGGCGATCGCTGACGACACTTTGCAACAGCGGTCGAAAATCCAATTCGTCGTCATTGAATTCACTCCGCAGTAACGGGAACGAATAGACGTCAGTGTCCAGAGCGCGGCGGGCCAGGTGCTCGACCCACATGGCGGCTTGTCCTTCAAAGGATGTTTCTCGGGTGAAACCCAGCAACGCGGCGACGGTATCAAAGAGGCGGCCGGTCGATGTGGTCGAAAATGTGCGCACGCCTTTCTTAACTAATTCCATGGCGCCTGCGAATCGCTGGGGAAAGTTGAAAGGCGATGTCGTCATATCGGGCAAAACATCGAGTTGTGCCAGAAATCCTGCGGCGGCTTGTACCGGATATTGTGCGGCAGCATCGCCGCCGGGCAACGCTGCGCTTCGGAGATGACCCACACGATCGAAACCCGCTTGAACGCTTCCCGCGAAAATTTCTCCGCCCCAGATGCTTCCGTCGTCGCCGTAGCCAGTGCCATCGAAGCTGACTCCAATGACTTGTTTTTCCCATTCGCTGCGCTCAGCCAGAACCGACGCCACATGGGCGCGGTGATGTTGTACCGCCAACCTCTTCGAACTTTTGAGTTCTGCCGCGTGAAGCGTAGACGCGTACTGAGGATGATTGTCGTGGACCACTAGCAGATCGTCGCAATCGACTTCATACATTGCGATCAGATCTTTGATCGTCTCGGTAAATGCGCAGAAAGCATGGTAGTGATCAAGGTCCCCGATGTGTTGGCTTACGAAGGCCTGTCCGTCGATCGCCAACGTGATCGTATTTTTCAAATCCGCGCCCAGCGCTAAGATAGGACGCTTTGTTGGCAACTTTGCCACGGCGCCGGGAGCGTATCCGCGGGACCGGCGGAGAATCGCGGAACCGAAGGCACCGTGGCGGACGACGGAGTCGTCGACCCTTCGCGCGATGGGGCGCTCGCCGATGAGAAATGCATCGGCGATTCCGGAGAGCCGCTGGACTGCGTCTTCGTCGTCATAGGCGATCGGTTCGCTAGAGCGATTGGCGCTGGTCATCACTAGAGCTTCTGGCGCTCCGGATGCGAAGAGCAGGTAATGAAGCGGCGTGTAGGGGAGCATCACGCCTAATTCATCATCCTGGGGGGCGACTTCTCTCAGCTCGGTTATTGCGGGTGCCAGGACAATGGGACGCGCGCTGGATTTTAGTAGCGCTTCGCTGTCTGCGGAGAGAGCGACTAACTGGCGCAATGCCGCGACATCCCGGCCCATGACGGCGAAAGGTTTTTCCTTGCGGAATTTGCGATCGCGCAGAGCCGCGACAGCTGCGGGGTTTCGGGCATTACAGGCCAGGTGGTAGCCACCCAATCCTTTGATCGCCAGAATCTTGCCCGCGTTCAAGAGTTCGGCCGCCGCGAGAATGCCGGCCCGTCCCCTTGTCTTTTTCCCCTGCTCCTCGAGGAAATAATTCGGTCCGCATTCGGGACAAGCTACTGGCTGGGCATGAAATCGGCGATTGGTGGGATCAGCGTACTCTTCCGCACAATAATCATCGAGAGCCCACGCCTTCATAGTGGTGTTCGGACGATCGTAAGGCAGCGCTTCGACTACTGTGTAACGCGGCCCACAATTTGTGCAATTGATATAGGGATAGCAGTGTCGCGGATCACCCGGGTCGAAGAGCTCTCGCAGACAGTCATCGCAAACCGGGAGATCAGGAGAGATTCGAACCGTTGGACGATTGAGATGCTGGCTCTCGCGAATGGTAAACTCGCTCAGTCCTAGAGGAGTCACGGGCCTTACCTTCAACTCAGAGATGCTTGCCGCGGGTGGGGGTTGCGTTTTCAGGCCGTGGACAAAGGCTTGTAGCGACTGGTCGGCGCCTTCCAAATAAATCTCGACTCCCTGCTCGCCGTTCAAAACCCACCCGCCGAGTGTGTTGGCGCGCGCCAGACGATATACGAAGGGGCGGAATCCCACACCTTGTACCACACCGCGCACGTGAATGGAGCAGGCGCTGGCCATGGTTACTCGGCATCCACAATGCAGCTTCGACCTTGCCAGCCGATTTCGACTACCTTGCCGTCTTCGACGAGGAGCGGGACATTTCGCTGTCCGCCGGAAACGGAGCACATGCGTTTGCGAGCCTCGGAATCCGACTCGACATCGTATTCCACGAACTCGCGGTGCCGGAATTCAAGCCAGTCGCGCATTTCGCCGGTGTACGGGCAGCGCGCGGCGCC
>Ga0209006_10004215_pt1 | contig 13060 bp, 16 predicted proteins | sample JacPin_JW_Ref_O2_FD_188567 | JGI IMG/M metagenome (GOLD analysis project Ga0209006, IMG submission 188567) | Forest soil microbial communities from Algoma, Ontario, Canada - Jack Pine, Ontario site 1_JW_Ref_O2 (SPAdes) (version 2) | ecosystem: Environmental > Terrestrial > Soil > Boreal... | reverse complement strand
AAGCGCGGTTCGTCGTGCGCGCGCAACGCCGATGATGCCGACGGATCGACGCCGCAGCGCGAAGAGGTGAAGCATGGCAGCATTTGCGCGCGGACGCGCGATCATCGACGGCAGCAGCACGGTCCTGCGCCGTGAGCCGAGGCTCCTGGCGCTGCCGATCGTGTCCGCCCTTGCCGTCATCGCGCTGCTCGGCGCTTTCACGCTGTTGGCGGTCCGCGCGCGCGGGCTGCCCACGCTCGACGTCCAGGTCGAGAGCCCCTTGTTCTACGTGGCGCTGTTTTTCCTCTACCTCGTGTGTGCGTTCGTCGTGGTCTTTTGCAATTCCGCGCTTCTCTATTGCGCGAAGCAGAGCTTCGACGGCGGGCGGGCGACGATCGGCGCCGGGCTCGCCGCGGCGGCCGCGCGATGGCCGCAGATCCTGGGCTGGAGCCTCTTCGTGTCGACGTTCAGGGTGCTGCTGATGGTGCTGACGCCGGAGAGCCCGAGAACCGTCAAGGACGGCACCGAGCTGGTCATCTGGTTGCTTGGCGTGCTCCTGGTCGAGCCGCTCAAGGCCGTCCTGAGCCTGTTCGCCTATTTCGTGCTGCCCGTGATCGTGATCGAAGGACTAGGCTGGTCCGCCGCGGTGAAGCGCGCGACGGCCCTGATCCGCGAGCGCTGGGGCGAGGTCGGCGGCGTGGCGGCGGGAGTGCGCTGGATCGCCATTCTATGCCTGCTGCCGCCGGGCGCGATCGCGGCCCTCATCGTCTACAAAGCGGGCGACATCAGCAGCGCCGTGCTCGTCCCGGCCGCCGTCGTCACCGCGCTGGCAATTGTCGCGATCGCGATCGCCTTCACGGCGTTCAGCGCCATCTTTGCGGCCGCCGCCTACGCGCACGCGGTCAGCGGCGCGACGCCAAGCCCCTTCGGCGCCGACCTGATGGTGGAGTTGTTCGAGAAGGAGCCGCCGGACACGCAGGCGCAGGCCGACAAGCCGGCGTAGCGGCGCAGCGGTGTGGAAGCGCAAGGGCGAGGCCGGACGGGACCTGTCCCTGACACTCGGGCGATCAGCTGTTGCTCGATACCTGCGGAATCACGCTCCACGGGCCTGGCTGAGGAAGAACTCCGACTGTGCGACACCGAGATTTTCGAACAGATCGTTCATGAGGTCCTGCGAGGCAAAGCCGTAAGGGTGGAACAACGTGTCATGGGGTGCCGTCCAGAAAAGCGGTTGGAATTTGGTTTGGCGCGATCTCCGATGACATAAAGGTATCGTTTCAGGCATCGCGTGTGCTTTTCACCTTCCTCACTGCTTGTCAGCTTCACGAATTGGTATGACCAAGAACCATTTGTCGGCCTGATCCGGGCCGGGCAAATGTATGATGTATGTGCCGTTCCTCCCGCCGCGCGTAAATCCCTGGAGGTCCTCTTGACGAGGAGCTACGACCATAATGTGCGGTCCCACGTGAAACTCCCCGCCGGACGCGCCCGGAACCCATTGCCCCATATACATGTAGGAAACGCCGAGTCTCTTGATGTGCTGTGGCCGTCCGGCAAGGTCATCCTTCAACCACTGAAAGAAAACGCTATCGAAGCATCCCGGGTCGTCATGCTTGGAGCCGGGTGGCGGGCCCGGCAGGCAGGTCCATTCAGTGGTGCCCTTACGGAGAACTCGAAATTCGCCGCCCTTGCTGGCCGGGTGATCCATGATGGTCGCGCCGTCGGTGATGAAGCTTGGTGCTGCCCTCAGTGCGTCCGCAATTTTCTCAGCATCGGTTACAGGCAGGTGTTCAGTCATGCTCTGACCGCGCGCCGTCACGGTGCCAACGGCGAGCATAGCGAAAAGGCAGAATATGGTCCGCTTCATGACAGTCCTCCAGAGGGCCGCATTTGCGGTCGGGCCTCGACGTCGGCGTTCAAGGGCTCTACCGCCATTTAGATGTCGTATGACATCTTTACACGATGTCGACTATCATCTATCTTGTCAAGGCCACCATGGGCGGGTAGCCGGAGGGATCAGCCGTTGCGGAAGTCGAAGCTGGAAGCCGCGCAAACCCGCGAAACGATCGTGACCGCCACCGCAGATCTCATTCGGCGCACCGGGATCGCTGAGGCGAGTCTCGCCGACATGATGGCGGCCGCGGGGCTGACCCATGGCGGGTTCTATCGCCACTTCCGCAACAAGGAGCACTTGGTCTCGGAAGCCCTCGCCGCAGCGGGAGAGAAGGTGATCGCAGCGATCAGTCGGAACATGACCAAGGGCGGACGCAACGCCGTCGTGGACCGCTATCTTTCGACCACTCACCGCGACTCCCCGACGCCCAACTGTCCCTTCGCCGCCCTCGGAAGCGAAATGGCGCGATCCGGGAAGGAGACGAAGACCGCAGCGACGGCCGTCCTCGAGAAGCTCTTCGCCACGCTCGCCGGCGATACGACGGACCGCGAGAAAGCGCGGGGTGACGCCATCGTCGCCCTCTCCACGATGATCGGCGCCATGACGTTGGCTCGCGTGGTGGCGGACAGCGATCTCTCGTCAGAAATCCTGGATCGCGTGAAGGACCATCTGCATCGCTAGGTCCGGCCCCTGACGTTCCTTCTCGGCCTCGCCGCAATCGAAACTCGCAGGAGATCGGCACATGGTGACCAACACGACTGATCAATCCCACGTCTCAAGGAGGACGAACATGAGATTTAGCCTGGCCGTCACCATCGCGGCGACACTTGTCGGCCTGTTTCTTTCCGGACCTGGCGTGGCCCAACCGGCGAATCCGCCAACGCCGACGACACGCATCCTTGCGATCGGAACCGTCAACCCGGGAGTCGATCCGGCAGCTGTCCGGTCAATCCTGCCGAACGAGGTTCGCGAAACAGTGAAGCTATATCTGGATGGCAAGATCGATCAATGGTTCTCACTTCAAGACCGGAACGGCGTCGCGTTCATCTTAAACGTAACCGACCCGGCTGCCGCTCACGACATGCTCGAGAAGCTGCCGCTCGGCCAGGCGCACTTGATGAGCTTCGAACTCATCCGGCTCGCTCCGCTTAATCCGCTTCGGCAACTGCAGGGAATGTCTGCTCGGCAGCCGTAAACAATTGCTGTGCAGCCCGCCAAAACAGACCAGAATCCCTTTCAGAGTGCACAGATCGGCCCGCGGCCCGGAAAGTCCCGGACATACAAGCTTCCGCCAGCGTGCTGAACTCGGTGCTCGGTAAAAGCTGGAGGGGCCGCGCCCTGGGAGTTTGTCTTGATCGCATTCGTTAGCCGTGTTTTACGACGCGCAAAAACTTCACGAGCTGATCACTGACCTCGGCTGAGGCCTCGTGCTGTACCCAGTGGCCCACATTGTCGAGGTCCAGACGCCCCACGAGACCGGGAGCGAAGGGCCGGAGTTGGTCCGCGGGCGGATAGAGCTGCTCCAGGCCATCCACCTTCCCCGCAATGAAAAAAGAAGGTTGGGTGATCTTCGCGCCTTTCCAAGAGGCGGACAAATCGAAATACGGTTCGGCGGCGCGGTAGTAATTCAGGCCACCGTGAAAGCCGGTACGCTGGAATTCAGCGATGTTATAAGCGACGTAATCCGGTTCTGCCCACGTTGGCAACGGCCGGGGAGCGGGACGATAAAGGCTTCGGGCAGGGTCCATAGGGCTCCAGCGCTTGTCGGCCGGAGCAGAACCCGATGCCCAATACAGAACTCCTGGAATGGTAACCGCAGCGTCGGCCCAAATTTGATCAGCCTGCGGGCGCATCTGTTCAAACATGTAGAAATCGTTTTCGTGCCCGGAGCTACGCATTTTCGCGAAGGCACTGATATCCCCACGGGGAACGTAAGGCACACTCAAGCAGAACAACGCTCTAAATCGATCAGGACGCATCAGCGCGGCGCTCCACGCATGAGCCGCACCCCAGTCATGGGCCACGAGGACGGCGCTGGGGACCTTCAGCGCATCGAGCAGACCAACCAGGTCACCAGTCGTTTGCAGCGGCGTGTACAAGGTTGCGTCCGCCGGAGCTGAGCTGCGTCCATAACCGCGCATGTCTGGAGCAATTGCCCGATATCCGGCTGACGCGACGGCTCTCATCTGTCGGCGCCACGTATAGCAGGTATCCGGAAAGCCGTGGCAGAAAAGAACAGCGGGCCCTTTCCCTTGCTCAGTTACGTGCAGGGAGATGCCATTAGTGGCGATGTCGTACTCCTTGAGGCCGGCCTCGCCTCCGGAGCTTTCCGCACCAGCCATTTGACCCAGCAGCGAGCTTGCACCGGCGGCAGTTCCACTCGCGATGAAAGTGCGGCGAGAAATGGCAGGCATAGAACTCACTTGCTTCCCCCTGGCTGCTGCGACGCCCATATCCTGTTCGATCCTGATTTCTGAAATTGATCGTTCCCCTCCGGGGCTAGCGCCTCAACCAGCGAAACATCCCGGGCGTGATACCGGCGATTTTTCTGAACTGCCGGGTGCAGTGACTTTGATCCGCGAATCCTGCGAGGATCGCGATCTGAACGATCGGCAACTCGGTTTCGACGAGAAGATGCTTGACGCGCTCGACTCGGCTTTGGAGCAAGAACCGGTGCGGCGACACGCCCGCCGATCGCCTGAATGCGCGCGCGAAGTGAAAAACCGACAAGCCGACGAGCTCGGCCAATACGCCATTGCTGATGTTCCCCGCCAGATGGATGAGGATATATTCACGTACCTGCTGAAATGGGCGCGGGCGCAAGCCTCCGCGTGAGGGCACGAGGAGTTCGCCGAGGCCGCTTGCACCCACGGCGATCACGCCGGGCGACGGTTTTGTATGGTTCGCTGAATTGCCGACGCGAGAAAGCATGGTGACTCTCCTCGTAGGGAACCGGTGTGCTCCACAAGCGCAGATGGAGCCGAGGGATGGTCGGCCAATCCGAATACGTCTCGATCACCCGGCGAATTGCCGGATCCGCCAGGATGTCGATCGCGTGGGCCGGCACATCGTATTGCGATAGCACCGCGACAACGGCGGCCGAAAAGCCACCCTGCGGGCGCGCAAGCGTGCCCTTCATGAACAACCCCACCGGATGCGCCGTGATGGTCTCGGCGATCCCGACGTGGGCACCTTCGCTGTTCGTCGCTAGAGCCATCGGTATCGCCCCGGAACAAACCGGGAGTTGTGATCACGAGTGCACATGCGCGTATAATAGGTGCATATGCACCCTTGTCAAGAGGTCCACCCGGAAAGGGACTTGACCAGATGGTGTATATGCAACACAATCGCGCTGTGAAGGCAACCAAGGCGTCATCTTACGAAAACGTGATCGGCGAGATCAGCCGAACGTGCCTACTTATGCGAACGCGGCTGATCTCGAGGGTTCTCACAGCCATGTACGACGAAGGACTTCGACCGTTTGGGATCGGTTCGGCTCAGTTCGCGTTGCTCGTGATAATCTCGAGGATGGAGCCCGCAACTCGCGCGGAAATTGGGCGCTATCTCCATCAGGATCGATCGACCCTGACGCGGACCCTCAAGCTCATACTTACCGAAGACTGGGCGGAGGAAATTGAAGATGAAGCAGGCGGTCGACGCAGGCCAATTGTGCTGACGACGGCAGGTAGAGAGTTGCTGCGTGACGCAGCGCCGGCATGGCGGGCCGCGCAGTCGCAGGCCAAGAGTTTGCTTGGCAAAGACGGAGTGTTCGCTGTTACGGACATCGCCAACCGCCTCACGAAGCGTCAACCGAAGGCATAAGCATTGATGCACAATGTTGTATATACAATATCCAAGTAATGGACGGGTTACGCAAGGAACAGGCGGAGAGATTAGGGACGAACGAAAATGATCCCCCTCGTTGACGGCACCGAAGTAGTCGAGCTTTGCTGCAATCATCTCCTTAGGCAGCGGCGCCGAAACGGAATTCTGATTCTCGCTATTGCCCTTTGCCTGACGAACTTAGGAGTAGCAACGATGGGCGCGAGCGCGCAGACGTCAGCGAATGAGCTCAGCGGCCCCCCGATCATCGCACCGAGCCAATCGCCCAAACAAGCAGACGTTTGGCTTGAACACTATCGCTTCCGCAACGGCGAGACGCTGGATCACCTTCGCCTCCACTATGCGACACTTGGATCGCCGCATAGAGATGCGGCGGGTGAGATCGACAACGCTGTGATGGTGCTTCACTGGACCGGTTCGGGTGGAAGTGCATTGCTCGGCCCTGAATATATTAAGGCTCTCTTCGACCCCGACCGGCCTCTCGACTCACGACGCTACTATTTAATCTTTCCGGACATTCTTGGTCACGGGAACTCCAGCAAGCCGAGCGACGGCTTGCGGGCGAAGTTCCCCCGTTACGGATACAATGATCTCGTGGACTTGGAGCATAAGCTCATCACCGAGACGCTAGGGATCAAGCGGCTGCATGCGATCCTCGGCATGTCCATGGGTGGGATGCACGCTTGGCAATGGGCGGAAGCGTATCCCGACGCGGTTGAGGGGATCATGCCGGTCGTGTCCCTGCCGATAAAGGTATCAGGTCGCAACCTGCTCTGGCGACACATTGTTATTGACGACATCCTCAGCGATCCTGACTGGCAAGGCGGCAATTACAGCAAGCCGCCCCGTGGCTTCATTCGCGGCTATCAATTGCTGCGCATGATGATCGATGGAGTCCCCCGTCTTCAGGCAGCTATTCCTGACGCGAAGGCCGCCGACGACTTTCTAGCTTCGGCAGCTGAAGCGAGTGCCTCTGCGGATGCCAACGATCTCCTTTATTCGATCGAAAGCTCTCGCGACTATGATCCAGAGCCAGCTCTCGCTAAGATTAAGGCAAGACTATTCGCCCTCAATTTTTCCGACGACGAGTTCAACCCTGACGTCTTACAGGTCTTGCAGCGTCTGATGCCTCGCGTGCCCCATGGCCGCTACGTCGTTCAAACGGGGACACCGCATTCTTATGGCCACTGGACCATGACGCATCCGACGCTTTGGGCCCATTACGTCCGGGAATTCATGAACGCACTGGGCGAACCTCCGCCAATTCACGCTTCCGACTAGCAGCGCGTAGCCGTGCACGGGTCGTATCAACATGCAGGCTGAACACAGAGAGTAATAGGCACAGGAGCCTACGATATGACACAAGCGTTCTCGAAACCGGAAGCCGACGATCACTTGGCGACGCGGCGGGAAGAGCGAACATTCGCGGGAGTGCGAGTCGTTCGAAAAATATCCGAGAATATGGATGCGGGCGTGGCCACACTTCGCGCGCACATGGGTCGACTGACGTTCTGCACAGTGATCGACATGGCCCGAAAGGCGAAATCGGTGGAGGAATTCGAATCCGAGGCAAAGAAATTCATTCCCGAAAGTGGCTTCGTTATTTTCGACGAGATCGACCACGGTGCTTGGCTCCAAAGATATGACCTCGGGCCCAGGAGCCTCCGGTGGGTTTTCGGAAACCCGATCATCGCGGTGACGATGATACGTGAAGACGCGACGGCCGGACTTTTCGTGCCGATCGAGCTCCTATTCACCGAAAACCCAGACGGCGAAGGGTGCGCAATCACCTACGTGGTTCCCTCGTCGCTCATCGCGATCGACAACAACATCGCTCTGTTGGCGGCAGCCAAGCGACTCGATGACAAGCTCGAAGCACTCATGGTCTCCGCATTCGGTTGAGTCGAAGCCTGTTCGCTCCGAAGGTGAGCGCGACATGACCCGGGTGCCACCGAACTCCAGGGCTGGCAATCAAACGGCGGCAAACCGGCAAAAGGAGATAGGAAATGTCTGGCGCCAAAAACCCGCCTGTCCGTACCGAGATACTTCCGGCGCTTGCCGCCGTCGTCGGACCGACGACCAAAATCCTAGCGATCGGTTCGGTGACCGCCAAGGGAACACCCGAGGCAATCGCGTCCATTCTGCCTTTCGAGGTACGTGCCACGGTTCGCAATCATCTCGGCGGGAAGATCGAGCAGTGGTTCTCTCAGACCGAGGGGTACGGCGTCGTCTTCATCATGAACGTCACCAGTACCGCGGAAGCACACGAAATTCTGGAGAAGCTTCCTTTGGGCGTGGCAGGCATGATGGAATTCGAGCTGATCGCTCTCGGGCCGCTCGCGCCGCTCGCCACGCTGATAGGCGAGCCTCCGCGCTCATGATGGGGGGCTCAGCGGAGCACGATGATGGCAGCAGCCTGGCAACTTTGACAAGAAGCCCCTCGTGGTGCGCTGCAACAAACCCGAGCGCAACTTCACACGCTTCTGCTACGCCGGGTCGCGCGACGGCGCACGCGCGGCGGTCGAGAGGGTCGGGCAGTCGCTGAAGGCCGGGTGAGGGGGCTCGCCTGCGCGTTCTCGGATATGCGCGAGGAAACTGCCAGACGTTCGATCAGCCAACGGCCGGCGGGCCCGGGCGGCGTTTCGACTTTGTGCACCACCTGCATCGCGTACTCTCCGCCGCGCCAGTTGGGCAGGTCCAATCGCACGAGCCTTCCCGCTCCGATATCGGCGCGAACCACGGATTCCGGCATCCCGCCCCAGCCGATCCCGGCGACGAGAAGCTTGTGCCTCACTGCCTGGTCGCCGATGCGCCAAGTCGTCAGGCTGACGACGCCATGGTCTCGTCCCTGCGGTGCAGGTTGGTCGGAAAGAACGAGCTGGATGTGCTCGCGCGAACGCGACGTCCGTCCGGCCAGCGCCAGCGGATGATCGGGCGCGGCAACCGGAATGATCCGGATGCCGCCGATTTGAGTGACCTGCAGTCCGGTGATGTCCATGTGAACGATGCCGCCGACGCCGATCCAGCCGTCGCCGCCGCGCACGACGCGCACGACCGCCTGGAGCGGTTGCACCGAGAGACGAAGCGGCACGGTCGGGAATGCCGCGTGAAAATCGTCGAGGACCGCCACCAACTGATCGCTCGGGTACATGCTGTCGGCGACAAGCGACACTCCCGATTCGAGACCGTCGAGCAGCCCGCGCACGCGCGCGCGCAACGTTTCGACGCTGTGGGCGACCGCCTTGGCCTCGGAAACGATCGCCTCTCCGACGCGCGTCAGCTTCGGCTTCCGCGTCGTCCCGCGATCGAACAGCGTGAGGCCAAGCTGCGCCTCGAGCGTGTCGATCGCATAGCTGATGGCGGAGGTGGCGCGGCGAAGGCGCCTGGCGGCTCCCGTGAAGCTTCCCTCTTCGACGACCGCCAGCAGCACGAGAAGCTGATCCACGCGCGGATTTCCCGGGGCACGCATTTCAGATCTCCTGAAAAGAAGTTTCAGTATTGTTCGGATTTCCTTACCACAGAAAGCGCCTAGGCTGCTGGCGTTCGCGCCCGTACCACGCACCGTCCGGAGAAGATGCATGCTCAAGGTCGCAATGATCGTCGGAAGCACCCGGCCGAACCGGTTCGCCGATGTGCCGGCAAAATGGCTGGTCGAGGGCGCGTCGAGACGACGCGACCTGCAGCTCACGGTGCTCGATTTGCGCGACGCCGGGTTGCCGCTTCTCAACGAGCCGGCGCCGCCAAGCTATACGGGCGGTGCCTACACGGAGCCCGCGGCGGACGCGTGGCGCAAACGCATCGGCGCGTTCGACGCATTCATCGCGACGGTCGCCGAATACAATCATGGCCCCACGGCGGTCCTCAAGAACGCCTTCGACAGCGCCTTCGTCGAGTGGCAGCGCAAGCCCATCGCGTTCGTCGGCTACGGCGGGGTCGGCGCTGCGCGCGCGATCGAGAACCTGCGCGGCACCGTGATCGAGCTGCAGATGGCGCCGATCCGGCACGAAGTGAACATCGCAATGGAGCCGTTCCTCGGCATCCTGCAACAAGGCCGTTCGCTCGATGACTACGACTATCTCGTGCAAAGCCGGGAGCTGATGTTCGACCAGCTGGTGTGGTGGGGCGAGGCCCTCAAAATGGCTCGCGAAAGAACAAGCGCTCAGAGCGGCCGCGCGGCCTGATGCGCACGGAGGGGGCGCATGCGACGACCGCACTCTCGTGACTGCGCCGGCATTCGGCGCATCCGGCCCGATTCAGAAATCGATCGGCGCCGCGCTTCTGCCGTGCGACGCGCTCGGCTGGGCTGCCGCCGAGGCCGCGACCCTGCTCGACGGCTCGACCGCCTCGATCAACCCGACCGCTGCCAACGACCAGCCGCCTTTCGCGGTATACGAGCACGCCGACGGACGATGGGCCGCGCACTCGATCCGCGTGCTCACGCTCGAGGGCGGCATGATTTCGGCGCTGACCCCTGTTCGTGCCGCCCACCGGCCCGCAGATGTTTGCGGCGTTCGGGCTGTCGCTCATCCTGCCGGATGACGCGGGGCCGCCAACCGAGGCGGCGTGACGTGAAGCGAGTGTTCGCGGCACGGCCGCGTGCCGCCGCGATGAACAAAGTTTAATCCCGCCGGCAGAACCGAATCCCACGCCTCTCGCGACCAATACGGGAACGAGCGAACGAGCAAACGTGGAGACTGACATGTCAGGCGGAAAAGCAATTCGAGCCGCGGCCGTGACCGCGATCGTGACGGTTCTGTCGCTGGGCGCCGCGCAGGCGGATACCTTCGAATTCCGCGATGTGCGACTTCCAGGCGGCGTCGCGCGCAGCGACGCGACCCTTCAGGCCAATGAGCATGCCTGCGGCGCTGACGCGAATTTCCATTTCGCCAACGTCGCGGCGTTCAAGCAATGCATGCGCGCGCGTGGCTGGGTGCAGAGCGGCTACATCGCGAACGCGCCCGCGTCGCGCAACTCGCATCTCCAACCCGGCGACGACTACATCAGTACGGACACGGGCATGAGCTGCAAGGACGTGGGCGGCATCGGCATCTGCGGCGCGCCGCGCGGCACCGTGCACTATCGAAACGAGAACGGGGAGAACTGCACGCGTAGCGGGCTCATGTCGGTGTGCGACTAGATTAATTCGAGCACGTCACGGCTTCATCAGATCGATCGGCGCTTTCGCCACCGAGATGCGCTGTATGCGCAACAAGAAATCCGCGACCAGGCAGCTGGACGACGTCATCAACACCCAGATCAGGATCACGTCGAAACGCGACAGCCCTTCGACCAAGGACGGCATGTCGAGACCGATCAGGGACCGCGCCTCGGCGATGCTGGAGCTGCCTGCGAGCCCGACGTTGAGCCACCACACGACGCGACGTCGCCGAGGCTTGAAAGAGCTCCTATAGTCCGAGAGTGCTCAGAGAGGGGTGATCGTCCGGGCGGCGGCCAAGCGGCCAGTGGTATTTGCGCTCGCTCTCCTCGATCGGGACATCGTTGATGCTGGCGATGCGAAGCCGCATCAGGCCGTGCTCATCGAATTCCCAGTTCTCGTTGCCGTAGCTGCGGAACCAAAAGCCGCCGTCGTCGTGCCATTCATACGCGAAGCGCACCGCGATGCGGTTCTCGCGGAAGGCCCACACCTCCTTGATCAGCCGATAGTCCAGCTCGCGATTCCACTTGCGGGTCAGAAACTCCTGGATGGCCGCGCGGCCCTGCAGGAACTCGGCGCGGTTGCGCCAGCGGCTGTCGGTCGTGTAGGCGAGCGCAACGCGCGCGGGATCGCGGGTATTCCACCCATCTTCGGCTTAGCGCGCCTTCTGTGCGGCGGTCTCGGCGGTGAACGGCGGGAGCGGCGGTCGGTCCATACGCTTGTCCTCGATCGATGGTTTCGCGTCGGCCTGGCGGCACCGCCGAGTGCTGCGCCGCCACCGGCCGCATGCGGTTCACGTCTCACCTTGCCGAGGGCTTCGGCCGAGCCCTCAATGTGCGCTCGTGTGGCTAAGCGCCCAGACATAGGCGGCGAGCGCCGTAACCTGGGCGGAGGACAACTCCGCGCCGCCCTTCGGCGGCATCGGAGAGCCGTACTTCTTCGGCTTCGGCACGCCGACCGCGATGGTGTGGTCGATTGCCGCGAGGCTTCCGTCGCCCCACAGCCATTTGCCGCTGGTGAGGTCGGGCCCCTCGGCGGACCCCTTGCCGTCCATCCCGTGGCAGCCCGCGCAGGGGGCGCTCGCGACTTGGCCCTCGAAGATACGCTCGCCCAGCGCGACCTGCTGCGGCGTTATGCCGGGCGGCGTCGGCAGGGCCGCCTGCGCGCCGGCATTCGGATGGAGCCCTTCCGGTGGAGTCGCGTTTTCCGCCGAGTTGGCGACGCGCGAGGATGGCGACTGAGCCGCCGCAACCGCCGCGCTCGCGGGGCCGTTGTAGGTCACGCGCCAGATGCGGCCGCGCTGGTCGTCGGAAATGTAGAGCGCGCCGTCCGTGCCGACCGCGAGGCCGGTGGGACGGTGCGCCGCCTGACCGGGCTCCTTGACGGCGCCGGCGAAACCGTCGGCGAAAACCACGAACGGCCCCGACGCCTGGCCGTCCTTGAGCGGCTGAAAGACCACGTTGTAGCCGCCCTGGGGAAACGGTGCGCGATTCCACGAGCCATGGAATGCAATGAACGCGCCGCCCCGGTAGGCGTCGGGAAATTGGTGTCCATCGTAGAGGATCATGTCGTTGGGCGCCCAATGGCCGGGAAATGTCGCAATGGGCTCGCGCTTGCTGGCGCACGGCCCCACCGCCTTGCCGCCGTCGCCGCCGTATTCCGGAGCAAGGACGAGCTTGTGCTGGCTCAGGTCGAAGTAGCAATAGGGCCAGCCGTAATCCGCGCCGCGCTCGAGCTGCACCAGCTCCTCGGCCGGCTCATTGGCGCCCTGTTGCGGCGTGTAAAGGTGCGGCCAGTTCTCCCGCAGCTGGTCGCGGCCGTGCTGGGTTGCAAGGATGCGCCCCGCCGAGTCGAATGCGATGCCTTCGCCGTTGCGCAGGCCGGTGACGAAGCGCTCGGCGGGCGAGAAGCGCTGCCCGGTTTGTTTGGCGTCGTAGCGCCACGTGCCGGCCCGCGTCTCGAGCTCCGTGCACGGCTGGATGCCGGGCGAGCCCGGCATTCGGTTTGCGACCTGGCAGGAGTTGGTTGCCGAGCCGACGTCCACATAAAGTGCACCCTGCGCGTCGATTCGCAACGGGTGCATCGGATGATCGCCGGTGAGCGGCAGGCCGGAAACGATGGTCTCGGCCTGCCCGGTCGGTGCGATACCGTTATCCGGCAGTTTGTAGCGCACGATCTTGTCGTTCGTT
>Ga0209006_10004213_pt1 | contig 13064 bp, 12 predicted proteins | sample JacPin_JW_Ref_O2_FD_188567 | JGI IMG/M metagenome (GOLD analysis project Ga0209006, IMG submission 188567) | Forest soil microbial communities from Algoma, Ontario, Canada - Jack Pine, Ontario site 1_JW_Ref_O2 (SPAdes) (version 2) | ecosystem: Environmental > Terrestrial > Soil > Boreal... | reverse complement strand
GGGCCGGCTCGGCTTCATTCAGCCGTTCGGTGATCTCGCAGGCGGCGCGTAGCTGCGTGATGAGGGCCTCGCCGGCCCACTGCCAGCGGACCTCCGGCTCGGCGCCGGCCTCGGCCAGCTCGGTTCGCGCGCTCGCGAGCGCCGCTGCCCGCCGACCGGGTCGCTCCGTCAGGGCGGTAGCGACGTCGCCGAGCACCAGCTCCGCCGAGCGCAGCAGACTGCGCCCGGCGGCGCCGGGCTGGCCGCGCCGGCCGACGCCGAGCGCGGTGAGGGTGGCCCTGATCCGCTCCGCTTCCTCGTTGAGATCGAGCATGTGCATGCGGGCGGCGGAGCGCAGCAGCGGATTAGGGTCGAGCAGGGCCGCGCGACCCGCGAGCGTGGTCGGCGCCGGAGGCGCCGCGGTCCCGTGGCCGATGTCGCCTGCATACCGGGCCAGGGCACCGAATGACTGCCCGAGCGCGGTGCGCTCGCGGCCGCCGCGCACTACCGTCCACGACCCGACGACCAGGATGGCCTGCCAGAGGCCACCCGCGAGCACGAGCAGCGCCCGCCCGCCGGCCGCCGCCGGGCCGAGCGGGATAGCACTCGCGATCAGGAGCGCTACCGGCCACTGCAGCGAGACGACCAGCGCGGTCGGGCCCAGCGCGGCGAGCAGGCCGGCGGCGTACCCCCAGCAGAAGATGACGGGAATGAGCAGCAGCGGATGGCTCGCCTCGGCGACTGCGCCGACGAAGGTCGAGACCGCCATTCCCGCGGCCGCCAGCACGACCGCCACCACCCGGCTCCGGGTCACGCCGCGGAAGGAAACGAACCCGGCCGGCAGCGCGCCGAGCGCGGCGAAGCTGCCGTACTCCACGTAGCCGGTGCCGATCCCGATGGCGAGCGGCGTCGCCACGCCGAACGCGGCCCGGGCGGCGCGGCCGCCGGCCAGGTCCTGCCAGTGGAAGGCACCGAAATCCAGCCAGCTGGACTGGCGGAGCTCGGCCACCAGATAGGACCAGCTGGTGCGCAGCTCGTTGAGCAGGTGGCGGCCGAAACGCCTGCCGGTCAGCATGTCCGGGTTATCAGCCGGGCCGGACCGGACGGTACTCCGGCTGCCACATCAGCGCCCTGACCTGGCTGGTCGGGTCGGGCGCCAGCGCCCGGCGGGCGACGCCGTCGGCCGCGGCCGCGGCCGCAACGGCCACCGCCACCGCCAGGGACGTGTCCCGCAGCGCGTGGACCTCGGGCAGCAGCGGCGCGCCCGGCGCGCTGCTGTCGACCGGCGCGGCCACAGCATACGCGGCCGCGCTGAGCATCCCGTCGGTGATCGCACTGGCCCGTGCCGCGATCGCGCCCAGACCGAGGCCAGGGAAGATGAGCGCGTTGTTGGCCTGGCCGATGACGTATCTGGTGCCCTGATAGTCGACCGGGGGGAACGGGCTGCCGGTGGCTACCAGCGCCCGGCCGCCAGTCCAGGTGATGAGGTCAGCGGGTGTGGCCTCGGCGAGCTCGGTCGGGTTGGACATCGGCATGATCACCGGCCGGTCAGCGTGCAGGGCCATCTCGTTCACGATGTCCCGGCTGAACGCACCCGGCCGCGCGGACGTGCCGATGAGCACGGTGGGCTGAACCCGGCGCACCACCTCGGCGAGCGAGATTCCCCCGAGCTGCTCGTCGCGGTGCCAGCCGGCCACCTCGGCCGGATCACGCGCGTACCTGACCTGGCCAGCGGTCAGGTCCGGGTCGCCGGAGACCACGAGGCCGTGCCGGTCCAGCGCCCAGAAGCGCGCCCTGGCCGCCTCGTCGGGCAGGCCGCCGACCACTAGCGCCGCGGACAGCTGATCGGCGATCCCGGTTCCAGCCGACCCGGCACCGAAGATCACGATCCGGTGGTCCGGCAGCTGAATCCCGGTGGCCCGGACGGCGGCGAGAACCGCGGCCAGGTTCACGGCGCCCGTGCCCTGGATGTCGTCGTTGAAGCTCGGCAGCTGGTCCCGGTAGCGCGTCAGCAGCCGGCGGGCATTGGCCGGGCCGATGTCTTCCCAGTGCAGCAGGGCCTGCGGAAAAACCTCCTGGACAGCGGTGACGAACCGGTCAAGGAACGCGTCGTATTCGGCCGGGCCCACCCGCGGATGCCGGTTCCCGATGTACATCGGGTCCGCGAGCAGACTCTGCCGGTCGGTCCCGACATCCAGCATGACCGGCAGACCGCGACGCGGGTCGATGCCGGCCGCTGCGGTGTAGACGGCCAGCTTGCCAACCGAGATGCTCATCCCGCCGACGCCCCAGTCACCGATCCCGAGGATGGCGCCGGCATCAGTGGCCACGATCAGGTCCACCTCGGCGGCCGTCCGGCCGGATGCACGCAGTGACTCGGCGATGAGCTCGGGCTGGTCGACGGACAGATAGACGCCGCGCGGCCGCCGGTATTCCTGGCTGTAGTGCTCGATCGCCTGCCCGACCGTCGGCGTGTACACCACCGGCAGCATTTCGCTGAGGTGCTCGCCGAGCAGCCGGTAGTAGAGCACTTCATTTCGGTCGGACACCTCATTGAGCAGCACGTTCCTGGCCAGATCCGTGCTCTGCCGCAGGTACTGCGCGTACACGCGATCGGCCTGCTGGTCCAGGGTCATGTGCCCGGCGGGGATCAGCCCGATCAGGCCGAGCTCACGCCGCTCCTGGTCGCTGAACGCGGTGCCCTTATTGATTCGCGGATCGCCGAGAACCTGCCGCCCGCGCAGCGTAGTGCGCCAGGAGCCATCCTCATCCACCCACAGCGTGCGCATCGGCCTGATCCCTTCGCCGCGGCCGCGATCAGCATCTCACCGGCTGGCCGGGAGCTCCTGCCGGAAGTACTCAACTGTCGGCTGAAGGCCCTCATCCAGCGTGATCCGTGGCTGCCAGCCGAGCTGCTTGACGGCCCGGCTGATGTCGGGCTTGCGCCGGACCGGGTCATCGGAGGGCAGCGGGCGGTTCTCGATCGCGCTGCTGCTGCCGGTCAGGGCCAGCACCTTCTTGGCCAGCTCCAGCATGGTGAACTCGCCGGGGTTGCCCAGGTTGACGGGACCAGTCACCGCGGGATCGGAATTCATCAGTGCGATGAGGCCGTCGACCATATCGTCCACATAGCAGAACGACCTGGTCTGCGACCCGTCGCCGTAGACGGTCAGTGCGGCTCCGCGCAGCGCCTGAACTATGAAGCTGGAGACCACGCGCCCGTCGTTCGGGAGCATGCTCGGCCCGTAGGTATTGAAGATCCGGGCGACCTTGATCGGAAGCCCGTGCTGCCGGTGGTAGTCGAAGAACAGTGTCTCCGCGCAGCGCTTGCCCTCGTCGTAGCAGGACCGGACACCGATCGGGTTGACATTGCCCCAGTAGGACTCGCTCTGCGGGTGCATGGCCGGATCGCCGTAGATCTCGGAGGTCGACGTCAGCAGGATCCTGGCCCCGAGTCGTTTGGCCAGGCCGAGCATATTGATCGACCCGTGCACGCACGTCTTCGTCGTCTGCACCGGGTCGCGCTGGTAGTAGACCGGCGACGCCGGGCAGGCGAGGTGGTAGATCTGATCCACTTCGACGTAGAGCGGGAACGTGACGTCGTGCCGGATCAGCTCGAACCGGGGCTCGCCGAGCAGGTCGAGTACGTTCTTTCTGGTGCTGGAGTAGAAGTTGTCCACGACCAGCACATCATGGCCCTGGGCCAGGAGCCTGCGGCTCAGATGCGAGCCGAGGAAGCCGGACCCGCCGGTGACCAGCACCCGCTGTGGCTGGGCCGGCAGGGCGCCCTCGGCGGCTGGCTGTGGACTCCGGTTCAATGCGATCTCCTAGTTGGCGGGCTCGCAGTGCTAGATAGCCCTGGCTCCACGCCTGAATCCCGGCTTTCGGTTGCTTTGTCACCTATTTACTTGGCCTCGGGTGTCGGGCCGCGACCGCGGTCCCGCTACCGCCGCATCAGCTGCCGGTATAACTGTGCGTTACCGGGCGTTACTCAATATCATCGGGGTGCCACAGTGCGCGCACGGCGTCGATGGTGTCCGCCTCCGCGGCGGTCTTGTCCGGCCGGTAGCGCAGCACCCGGGCGAACCTGAGCGTGACCCCGCCGGGGTAGCGGGTGCTGCCCTGCACGCCGTCGAAGGCTATCTCGACCACGAGTTCCGGCCGGACCCGGACGACGGACCGCTGCCGCTCCCCGCCGTCCGCGGCGGGCTCGGCCAGTTCCTGGAGCCGCTGCGTCTGCCAGATGAGCAGCGCGTCGGTCAGTCCCTTGAAGGTCTTGCCGAGCATGATCATGCCGCCGGTGTCGGGGTCGCGGGCGCCCAGGTGCAGGTTGGACAGCCAGCCCTGGCGTCGGCCATGCCCCCACTCCGCGGCCAGCACGACCAGGTCGAGGGTGTGCCGCGGCTTGACCTTGATCCAGTCACTGCCGCGTCGGCCCGCACCGTACGGCGCGTCCACGGACTTGACTACCACGCCCTCGTGCCCGCGGCTGATCGCGTCCGCGAAGAAGGTCTCCGCCTCCGCCACGTCCGAGGTCACCAGCCGCGGGATTACCAGCTCCGGCGGCGCGACCGCGGACAACCGGGCGAACCGCTCCGCGGCCGGGATGTCGATCATGTCCTGTCCGTCCAGGTGCAGGACATCGAACAGGAACAAGGTCAGCGGCAGCCCGCCGTCGCCGTCGGAGCCGGGCTGACTGGCCGCGCGCGCCGACGTGACCTGGAACGGGCGCGGCCGCCCGTCCGGTCGCAGCGCGACGACCTCGCCGTCGAGCACAGCGGAGTCCGCGTCCAGCGTCAGGGCGACGGCCGCGATCTCCGGGACCCGGTCGGTGATGTCGTCGAGTGTCCGGGAGAAGACCCGGACGGCGTCCCCGGCCCGGTGCAACTGGACCCGGATGCCGTCGATCTTCCAGTCCACCACGGCCGGCGACACGCGTTCCATGGCCGCGGCGACCGTGGGCGCGGACGCGGCGAGCATCGGGCTCACCGGCCGGCCGACCTGCAGGCCGACGGCGGCGAGCGCCGCGGCCGCCGCCGCCGCGCGGTCTGTCGCCGTGTCGGCCGTGGTCAGCGCGACGGTGGCGGCCACGGCGAGTGATCCGCTCAGCTGACTGGCCCGCCGGACGGCGGCGACGGGCACGTCTGCGGCCCTGGCGATGGCGTCCGTCATCACGCCGTCGAGCGCGCCCTGGCGCAGGTCACCGGCCAGCAGCCGGACCAGGAACTGCCGTTCGGGCGCCGTCGCCCGGGCGAGCAGACCAGCCAGCAGCGTGCGCCGTTCCCCTTGAGAGCCCGGGCCGGCCAGGTGCCCGATCTCGCCGAGGACGCGGTCGGTGTCGGTGAGCGTCAGCTGCGGCGCGGCCGCCGGCGTGGTCTGCTGGTCATCGCCCGGCGGCCCGCCGGTGAGATCGGACAGAGCCGCGTAGCCGACCCCGATCTGGCGCTGCGTGAGTTCGCCGGACAAGAACGAGGCCGCGATCGTGATCTCGGGGCCGGGTACCTCGCGCAGCAGTTGAGCGATGAGGTCAATCTTGGCGAGGCGGCCAGGCGCGGCCGCGACCGCCGCGGACGTGCGCACCACCTCGGCCAGCAGCATTCCTACAGCCAGCCCTTCTGCCGAGCCATCTGCACCGCCTCGGCCCGGTTGCGCGCGCCCAGCTTCTGGATGGCCGCCGACAGGTGGTTGCGCACCGTGCCATTGGACAGATGCAGCCGGGCAGCGATCTCGGCGATCGCGTCGTGGCCGGCCGACGCCGCGAGCACCTCGGTCTCCCGCTCGGTGAGCGGGCTCTCGCCCTGGGCCAGCGCGGCCGCGGCGAGCGACGGGTCGACCACCCGGCTGCCGGCGGCCACCTGCCGGATCGCGGCCGCCAGGTCCGCCGCGGGGGCGTCCTTGAGCAGGAAACCGCTGGCGCCGGCGGCCATGGCCGCGCGCAGATAGCCGGGCCGGTCGAAAGTGGTCACTATTACCACTTTGCCCGCGAACCGCGAGGCCTGAAGCTGCTGCGCAACCTCGATGCCGCTCGGCCCGGGCATCTCGATGTCCAGCACCGCGACGTCCGGATCGTGCTTGCGGGCCATCGCGATCGCCTCGTCGCCGGTCGCTGCCTGCGCTACCACCTCGATGTCGGGCTCAAGCTCTAGCAGCGCTACCAGCGCCTGCCGGACCATGGTCTGGTCCTCGGCGATCATGATCCGCACGGTCACCCGCCCATTCTCACGCCTGCGGACGGAGCGGCACCACTACCCGCAGCAGGAAGCCATGCGGCTCGATCACCCCGGCCGCCAGCTCGCCGCCCAGACTGCGGACGCGCTCGCTGAGTCCCGCCAGTCCCGAGCCGGTGAAGGCAGGCCGCGGCCAGTGCGCGGTGGCCCGCTCGGCAGGCCCCGGCCCCGGTCCGGGTCCCGGCCCCGGCCATGGCGGCGGAGACGCGGACAGCGCGCGCGACCCGTTCCCGTCCGGTCCGGCCGGCCCGTTGTCGCTGATCTCCGCGACCGCGACCGAGTCCAGGGTCGTGACCCGGATGGCGACCTTGGTCGCGCGCGAGTGGCGGACCACGTTCGTCGTGCCCTCCCGCACCGCCCAGGCCAGGACCGCGTCCGCCTGCTGGACGAGATGGCCGGCGCCGTCCGAGCTGATGTCGCTGGCGATCCCCGCCGCGTCCAGCAGCTGCCGCGCGGCCGCCAGCTCGCCGGCCAGGTCCGGCTGCCGGAAGCCGGCCACGGCCTCCCGCACGTCGGACAGGGACTGCCGGGCTACGCTCTCGAGCTCGGCGATCTCCCTGGCGGCGCGATCGGAGTCAGAGCTGAGTACTCGCCCGGCGAGCTGGGCCTTGAGCGTGATCAGTGACAGTGAGTGTCCCAGCAGGTCATGCAGGTCTCTGGCGATCCGCAGACGTTCTTCGGCCACGGCGGCCCTGGCCAGCTCCGCACGGGTCCGGCGCAGCTTGTCCAGCGTGTCGGCGCGCCGCCCGGCGCCGTAGGCGAACAGGCCGGCCAGCGGTCCGATGGCTACGGCGGAGAAGGCCTCGCCCGAGTTGTAGTGATGCGCCGAGGCCACGGCCAGCCCGGCGGCGGCGCAGGCCACTGAGACGATGATGGCGGGCACCGGAGTGCTGCTGTAGCGGCCGCACATGGCCCCGGCGACCGCGAGGGCCGGGATCCAGTCACCGGACTTGCCGCTGGCGACGAACAGCGCGACGGCCAGCGCGAGAATGATCGCCAGGATCAGCCACGGCGTTGGTTGCGGGCCGGGGTCGTTGACCCAGACCTTCCACACGATGAGGCCGAGCAGGACGAAGGCAGCCGCGACCTGGAACCAGTCCGATGCCGTCATCGGATGGCTGAGCAGGCGCACCGTCGGCTGAAGCAGCAGGAAGGCGATGATCACGCAGAGAATCGCCCGCCGGTATCCGCGCAGCCCGTCCTCGTCGGCGATGCCGGGCGTATCGCGGTTCATGTGCTCAGGCTAGGCATCCGGACCGCGATCGTCATGTACCGGCAGTCCCGTCCCGGCCATGACGGATGTCATGTGGCCGGGGCCTAAGGACCGGGGCCGGCCGGCTTGCCAGAAGGAAGCCAGCCAGCCCAATCGTCGAAGGTCAGCCGATTCCAGGGTGACCGTTGGCGTCCGGGTCGATCCAGTCCTGCTCGTCCTGCTCATCGCCAACGATGCGGACCGAGTCGCCGCTCGGGTCCATCGCCGCGTCCATCGCGGTGTACCCGTCATCCTTATCGCGGTTGCGCAGGCTCAGGGCCGTCGCCGCACCCGCGGCAATCAGCAGGAGCGACGCCGCGAGCAGGCCCGCGTTGCCGAGCCGCCGCCGCCGGCGGGCCGGCTTGGTGTCGATCTTGTGAGCAGCCGTGACGAGCGCGTCCGAGATCATCGGAGCGAGGTTCTCGCTGAGGGCGACGGCCGACTGTTCGAGCTTGGGTGCGGCCCAGGCCCTGGCCGCGTCGGTGTAGGGCGTCGCCCAGGCGATCGCGCCATCGGCGCCTTGCTTGACTGACAGGCCGGCGTTCCTGGCCAGCGGCACGGCCTGCTTGGCCAGGGCAGCCTGCTGAGCGGCCGCGTTCCCCGCGTTCACGGCGGCCGCGCTGGCCTGCCTGGCGGCGGACTTAGCCTGCTCGCTCACTGCCGCATAGCCGCTAAGCTGCGGCTTTCGCGTCATAAGTGACACTTTAGACCTCCCGAGATAACTCCTTCGCGCTCTCTTCCCCCAGTTGACGGGGTCAATCAGGGAGAGGACGCCGGCGGCTGGTGTCATCCCGGCGCCGGCGAGCCGACCGGATGGCCAGATCGGCGGTCCGGGCGTGGCAGGATTCCTCGTATGACAAAAACGTTGACCGCAACGCTGCGGACCAGCCAGGGGCCTGTCGTGCTCCGGCTTTTCCCGGACCACGCGCCGAAGACGGTACAGAACTTCGTCGAGCTGGCCGAGGGAACGCGGGAGTGGACGAACCCGGTGACCCGGCAGACCGGGCAGGCCAAGCTCTACGACGGCACGATCTTCCACCGGGTGATCCCGGACTTCATGATCCAGGGCGGTGACCCGCTCGGCACCGGGACCGGCGGTCCGGGCTATAAGTTCGGCGACGAGTTCCACCCGGACCTGCAGTTCGACCGGCCTTACCTGCTGGCCATGGCCAATGCTGGCCCCGGCACCAACGGCTCGCAGTTCTTCATCACCACGGTGCCGACTCCGTGGCTGAACAACAAGCACACGATCTTCGGCGAGGTCATCGAGGGCGCGGCCATCGTCGACGCGATCAGCCGCGCCCAGACCAGCCGGAACGACCGGCCCGCGCAGGACGTTGTGCTGGAGTCCGTGGAGATCGGGCGCAGCGACCAGGAGTAGGCGAGCACAGTGTCCAGCCCCCCCGAAGACGGCCAGAACGTGGCCAGCCCGCCGGACGGCGGCCAGGAGCCGCCCGTCCCGGTCTGCTACCGACATTCAGGCCGCCAGACATATGTGTCCTGTGTGCGCTGCGGACGCCCCGCCTGCCCGGAATGCCTGCGGCCCGCCGCGGTCGGCCACCAGTGCGTGGACTGCATCAAGGGCGGTAACCAGGGCGTCCGCCGCGCCACCGGACAGTTCGGGGGCTCGGTCGTCGCCGGGGCCAGGGTGACCTGGTGCCTGATCGGCCTGAACATCGTGCTGTACATCGTCCAGCTGGCCCATCCCAGCCTGGCCAATGACTGGCAGATGCTCGGCGGGGCCGTGGGACCGGGCGGCCAGCTGGTGGGCGTCGCCACCGGTCAGTGGTACCGGATGATCACCGCGGCGTTCCTGCCGGGGACCGGCAACCTGGGGATTCTGGACATTCTCTTCAATATGTGGGCCCTGTTCATCGTGGGCCCGGCGCTGGAGCGGGTGCTCGGTCCGGTCCGCTACCTGACGGTGTACCTAGTCAGCGCCATCGGCGGATCGGTCCTGTACTACCTCATCGTCCAGCCCAATCAGCCGGCGCTCGGGGCTTCCGGTGCCATCTTCGGCCTGTTCGGCGCGTGGTTCGTCCTGTCGCGGCGGCTGGGGCTCGACTCGCGCCAGGTCATCTTCCTCATCGTCTTGAATCTGGGCATCGGCTTCGCGGTGCCGTTCATCGCCTGGCAGGCCCACGTCGGCGGGCTGATCGCGGGCGGACTGCTCACGGCGGCCTATGCCTACGCGCCGCGGCAGAACCGGACTGCGATTCAGGTGCTGGCGACGGTGGCCATGATTGCGATCCTGATAGTCGGGGTGCTGATCAGGAACCACCAGCTCCTGGGCACCTACTCGTTCTACCAGGGGCGCCTGTTCTAGCTGTGGCGATACCGCCTCAGCCGCGGTGATGGCGTGGGTGGTCGGTGCTGCCGTGGGTGGTCAGTGCCACTTGGTCGACAGCACCACGCCTGCGACCAGGAAGGCGAATCCGACGACAAGGTTGCCCTGGCCGAATGCCTTGACCGGCAGGTCCTGAGAGCTCACGTAGAAGATCACGATCCAGGCCAGGCCGACGATCAGCGATCCCAGCATCGCCGGGACCAGCCACGGAGGGCTGACCTTGGCCTTGCTGGACCGTGGCGGCGGCGTGTAGACCGCCTTGCTGCGGACGCGGGACTTCGGCACGGTCGTCTCCTGCTCGGCTTGCTTCGGCCTGACGCGGTAAGCGTAGTTGGTCCGGCTGGATGCTGCGATACTAGCGGCCATCCCGCTCCCGGTTGGGCGCGTACGCCGCCGCCCAGCGTTACTGCTCGCTAGTCTATGGACACTCTCCGTGATCAGGCTCACCGGATTGCGAGGCTGCGTGCGGTCTTACCTGCGAGTGTCGGGCGAGATTCTTATCTCCCTCGGTGTCATCGTGCTGGGCTTCATGGCCTACATGTACTGGGGCACCGCGGTCCGCACCGGCGACGCGCAGCACGGCTTCGAGGCCGAACTCGGCCAGCAGTGGCGTTCCGGGTCGGACCTGGCCGTCCTCACCAACCCCGGGGATCTCGGCCTCGGTCGGCCGTTCGCCCTGATGCGGATTCCGCGGCTCGGCCGGAGCTGGGAGTTCGCCGTGGTCCAGGGCACCGGGCTGCCCCAGCTGGCGCTCGGACCCGGTCACGTTCCTGGCACCGCGCTGCCCGGCCAGCTGGGCAATTTCGCCGTGGCCGGGCACCGGGTCACGGCGGGGAATCCGTTCTGGAGCCTCCCGGACCTGCGCGCGGGCGACCTCGTCTACGTCGAGACCATCGCCGGAACCTATGAGTACCGGATCGTCGCCAAGCCCGCCCTTGTCTCCGCGGACGACACCGCGATGCTGGCTCCGGTGCCCGGTCATCCGGGGCAGCGCGCGCGCCAGCGCCTGATCACGCTGATCACCTGCGACCCGCCCTGGACCGGGACCAACCGGGTGATCGTCACCGGGGCACTCGTGGCGACGCTGCCCCGCGGCCAGGGAATCGAGGGCTGACCCATGTACGGCTGGATCTGGCAGCGGCTGCCCGGCGGCACGGGGGCACGGATCGCGCAGATGACAATCCTGGCCCTGGGGGCGGCCCTGCTGCTCTGGTTCGTGGTCTACCCGTGGGCGTCCATCTACCTGCCCTTCGACCAGTCTGGCCTGGGCTAGGCCTGGCCGGGCGCCACGCACCACGGCCAGGCTGGTCGAAGCGAGCCTGGGTCAGGGAGCCGGCGGCGAGTCGCTCGGTGACGTGCTCGGGCTCGGTGACGTACTCGGCGAGGTGCTCGGGCTCGTCGACGGCGAGGTGCTGGGCGTGGTCTGCTGCACGATGAAGATCGTCACGGTGGTGTGCGGCACCACCTGCTGGCCCGGCGACGGGCTGGTGGCGCAGACTTGGCCGGGCTGGTAGCTGCCGACCTGGGACGGGTCACAGTTCGCCGGAATGATGCTCAGGAAGTACGGGGCGCTGGACAGCGTCGTCGAGGCGGCCAGCTGACTGGAGCCGCGCACGTCGGGCATGGTCTGAGCGCCCGGCGGCACGTCGAGCGTCACGGTGGTACCTGGCGCGACGTTGGTGCCAGCGGGCGGATTCTGGTCGAAGACCACGCCTTGCGCCGAGCCGGCCGGGGCCTGGCTGCTCGGGACCACCTTGGGCGTCAGGCCGTGCGCGGACAAGTACGCCTCGGCGTCGGCCACCTTCATACCGATCAGGTTCTTCAGCGCGACTGTGGACGCACCGCTCGACTCCACGATGTTGATCGCGCTGCCCTTGTTGGCGTTGGATCCGAATCCGGGGTTGGTGGAGATCACGAACCCCTTCGCGACGTTCGACGAGGGCTTGGACGTCACCGCGCCGATCGTGAACCCCTTCTGCTTCAGGGCCGCCTCCGCCGCATTCAGCTTCTGGCCCGTGACGTCGGGCACCCCGATCCCGCTGCTGTTGCCGGTCAGGAACACCACCGCGAAGATCGCCACGGCCAGTACCACGATCGTGGTGATGACGGCGACCCACGGCCAGACCTTGCGCTTGGGCTGGTCGGGGCCGGGTCCGTCGTCGTCCGGGCCGTAGCGGTAGGGCGGGATCGCCGCGGTGCGGCCCGCGACCTGGGTGGCCGCGCCCATCCGCCGGGTGCCGGCGCCATACGCTTGCGTCTGCATCGGTGCCGCGACCGGCGCGCCCGCCAGCGCGCGCTGGAGGTCGTTGCGCATCTCGCCCGCTGACTGATACCGATCCGCGGGATCCTTCTGCATGGCCTTGAGCACGATGGCATCAGCCCACGCCGGCACCTCGGGGTCCACCCGCGAGGGCGGCACCGGCTCTTCCTTCACGTGCTGGTAGGCGATGGCCACCGGCGAGTCACCGGTGAACGGCGGCCGGCCGGTCAGCAGCTCGTAGAGCAGGCAACCGGTGGAGTAGAGGTCACTGCGCGCGTCGACCCGCTCGCCGCGAGCCTGCTCCGGCGACAGGTACTGGGCGGTGCCGATGACCTGAGCGGTCTGGGTCATGGTCAGCTGCGAGTCGGAGACGGCCCTGGCGATGCCGAAATCCATGACCTTGACGTCGCCGCTGCGGGTGAGCATCACGTTGCCGGGCTTGATATCGCGGTGCACGATGCCGTTGCGGTGGCTGTAGTCCAGCGCTCGCAGCACTCCGTCGGTGATCTCGGCGGCGCGCTCGGGCAGCAGCCGGCGGTCGTCGCGCAGGAGGTCGCGCAGCGTCCGCCCGTCAACGAACTCCATCACGATGTACGGGATGGGCGTACCGCCCACCATGTCCTCGCCGGTGTCGTACACGGCGACGATCGACGGGTGATTGAGCGATGCCGCGGACTGGGCCTCGCGGCGGAACCGGGCCTGGAATGTCTGGTCCCTGGCGAGGTCATCGCGAAGCGTCTTCACCCCGACAATGCGGTCAAGACGGATGTCACGCGCCCGAAAGACCTCGGCCATGCCGCCCCGCCCGACGATGCCGTCGAGCTCGTAGCGGCCGCCCAGAAGTCGTGGCTGAGTCATGTCTCGCACTTACGTTACCGTCCTGCACGTCGAGGGCTGCGGCCAGCATGACAGGCCCGGGCGGCAGCCAGGCGCCTGGGATCTCTCGATGGTGATGGCGGGCACGGTCCGACCGGACCGCGGTGTCCGCGAATGGTGCCC
>Ga0209006_10004212_pt1 | contig 13067 bp, 9 predicted proteins | sample JacPin_JW_Ref_O2_FD_188567 | JGI IMG/M metagenome (GOLD analysis project Ga0209006, IMG submission 188567) | Forest soil microbial communities from Algoma, Ontario, Canada - Jack Pine, Ontario site 1_JW_Ref_O2 (SPAdes) (version 2) | ecosystem: Environmental > Terrestrial > Soil > Boreal... | reverse complement strand
TTTTCGTTTTATCCGAATAAGGCGATCACCACCGGCGAGGGTGGTGTGGTAGTCACACGGGATCCCATGCTGGCGCGGACTATTCGGGCACTTCGCAACCAGGGCAGGCTAGACAATGATGGATGGCTAGAACACTCGCTCCTGGGTTATAACTATCGTTTGCCGGATATCAATTGCGCGCTAGGCATCGCACAATTGGAAAGAATCGACAGCATACTCAGTCGCCGCGAAGCGGTTGCCCGGCGCTACCGCGAGATATTGAAGGTGTATTCGGATATTAGTCTACCCGAAATGGCCTTGACCGGCGGACGGATCTCCTGGTTTGTTTTTGTAATCCGGTTGCCTAAACGGTTTGGGCGGGACCATCGCGATCGGGTGATTGAAGCGCTCACGAAAGAAGGCATCGGTTGCAGAGCGTATTTTCCTCCCATCCATATGCAGCCGCTTTATTCAAAATACCGCAGCGCGGACCATCAGCTCCCAGTTACTGAAGATATTGCGTTTCGCACGCTTGCGTTGCCCTTCTTCAACAAGCTGAAGGATGACGAGATCGATCACGTGTGCCGCGTACTGGGCGAGTCAACGCCCTAAAACATAAAGCAGATGTCCGGCGAACTTCGAATGGCGAATCTCTCCGCTGGTGTAGTCGACGACAAAGGTTTTTCTGATCGTCAAACAGGCCGAAGAGGAAATGCCGCGGAACTCCGCATCGGTGAAGACGTGCCCGTGTGTGGCATAGTTGCGTCCGTTCACATTCCACCAGGCCGTGACATCGCCGTTTGTTTCATTGGGAACTATTTGGTCGCGGACCCATCGGACCACAGTTGGAAGAAGGCCGTAATGAAGCACGTTGTAGCGATGACTGACGTCGAGAAACAGCAGTCCGCCGGGTGACAGGAGACGGGCGCATTGGCGCAAGAGTTCGATCCTGCTGCTGGCAGGAAAGATGTGGCCAAGGACATTCCATAAGCAGGTGATGACGTCAAACTGGCCGTTCTTGCCGGCTAGCTCTTCGGCTTGGATCGCCCAGCCACGAGTTTCAGCTGGCCACTGGCTGCGCATTGCAGCGCTCGGCTCCAACAATACGATGTTTTCTAATCCGGCAGCCTCGGCGATATGGCGCGCTCGGGTTCCATCTCCAGCGCCGATGTCGAGGAAGGAATGCTTGGCAGGGGGAATTTCCGCGATCACCAGCTGGTCGATTCGGTTGCAATACGCGCGGCGGAGATCCGACAAGCGCGAAAACTCCGGTGCAATCCGGTCATAAGCTTCCACCGGTTCGAGAAAAAGATAGTCGCGTCGCGTATTTCTTCGCAGCTTCGCTCTCACGTTGCCCGGCTGTCCCGTCCTAGCGGTGTATTAAACGCTATGATACTCTGAGCGCGTCCGCAAAAAGCGAGCCACGAAAAATGATCAATCGGCACTTGAATCGCAGAAAGTTTCTGAGCCTGACTGGCGCCAGCGTGGCCGGAGTTGTCACTGGACCCTGGCTAAGGGCCGCGCCCGCCGGCGAAGCGGAGGCGCCCGATCTGGTTGTCTTTAACGCCAAGGTGTACACGGTGGATTCCCGTGCGCCGAGGGCGGAGGCGTTCGCAGTAAAGGCTGGGCGCTTCACTGCGGTGGGAAGCACCGCGGAGATGAAGGCGCTCATCGGGAAGGGAACCGAGCAATTCGACGCCAAGCAGATGACCATCGTGCCAGGGTTCATCGATTGCCACAATCACGCGCCGGGCGACACCTTGCTCTATGAAGTGCTGGTCGGCAATCCGTTCGTGGTCGAATTCGTTACTATCGCCAGCATCGTGGACAAACTGCGCGCGAAAGCGCAACAGACGCCGCCGGGCACTTGGGTGGAAGGGTTTTTCTTTGACGACACCAAGGTGAAGGATAATCGCCAGCTCAACCTTCACGATTTGGATCAAGTATCGAAGGACCATCCGGTGGCGGTGCATCATCGCGGCGGCCACACGGCCTACTACAACAGCAAGGCGCTTGAACTGGCGGATGTCAACAAAAACACGCCGAATCCTCGAGGCGGAACCTTTGACAAAGATGCGAATGGCGAGTTGAACGGCCGCGTCACCGATCTGGCAATGGGCGTGATCGACAAGGCCGGTCACCGTCCGGTTTTCACGGCCGAGCAGACGCTGCAGCGCAACCGCGACAGCTTGGCCTACATATCGAAGCAGTTTGTCCGCTATGGCTTGACCAGCGTTCATCACGAAGACGGCGATCTGTTCGCGCTGCAGCAGGTGCGGGCAAACGGCGATCTCAAACACCGTGTGAGCTACGAGGCCAGCGGCAAAGTCCTGGAGGCGATGATTTCGAGTGGCGTTGAGACGGGTTTCGGCGACGAATGGATCCGGTTAGGCGCAACGTCCGAGCACACCGTGGATGGATCATTCTCCGAACGCACCATGGCGCTGAGCAAACCGTATCCCGGAAGGACTCCGCCCTACCAAGGCAACCTGACGGAATCGCAGGACGATCTGAATGCCTGGGTAGAACGGGTGCATCGCGCCGGCATTCAGGTCAATTGCCATGCCAACGGGGATGTAGCCATCGATCGGGTGCTGACCGCTTACGAGCGCGCGCAGCGCTTATTCCCGCGATCTGACGTGCGCCCCAAGATCACTCACTGCACATTGGTCAATGACGATCTGGTGCGGCGCATGAAAGCGTTGGACGTTGTGCCTGCGCCGTTCACCTCGTACGCATACTACAACAGCGATAAATTTCATTTCTATGGCGAAGAGCTCATGAAGCACTGCATGGCTTACCGCACGTTTCTCGATGCTGGGATTCGTGTGGCGGCGGGCTCGGATTTCGATCCAGGCCCCTTCGATCCGCGCATGGGTATTCAAGGAATGGTGACGCGCACCGGATGGAATGGAGAGACCTGGGGCGCCAATCAGAAGATCAGCGTGGAGGAAGCTTTGCGGGTCAATACGCTGAACGGCGCTTACAATTCGCACGAGGAAGCGATCAAAGGATCCATCACGCCGGGCAAACTAGCGGATTTCGTGGTGCTGGCGGACGATCTTTACACAGTGGATCACGAGAAGATCAAGGACATTCCGATCGTCCGCACCGTAGTGGGCGGGTCTACCGTCTATCAGGCGTGATCTCTCTAAAGTTCAGGACAGGTCGGATAGTTCCTTGAACTCTCCATTGCTGTCGCCCAGTTTTTCGGCTGGCACGCCGAGCTTATTCAGCAAGGTCACTTGAAGATTGGTGAGAGGCGTGTGTTCCGGATAGACCAGGTGACGGCCGCCCTTCAGCGTCCCGGCGCCTCCGCCGACCAGAAACGTCGGCAGCGGGCCGTGCGTGTGCCGATCGCTGTTACTGATGCCCGAACCAAAAAGCAGAATCACATGATCCAGCAGCGAGCCATCGCCATCCGGCGTATTGCGCAGCTTTTCCAGATACTCGGTAAACAACGCGATGTGATAGCGCTGAATTTTGGCGCATTTGTCCATCTTTTCCGGATTGCCCTGATGGTGCGTGAGCGGATGGTGCGGCTCGGGCACACCAATCTGCGGATAGGGCCGGCCCGTCTGCTCGCGGCCGTACATAAATGTCGTCACTCGCGTCAGGTCGGATTGGTAGGCCAGCAGTTGCAAGTCATACAGCAACCGCACATGGTCCTCGAATGTCTCCGGGATGCCGGCGGGCTGAGCTACGTCGGGCAACTCTTTAGAACTCTGTTCTTCGGCCTTCTGAATTCGCCTCTCCACGTCTCGGAGCGACGCCAGATAGTCGTTCACTTTGCGATTGTCGGCCGCTCCTAGCTGGCGCTGCAGCTGATTCACACGATCGTTCACCGAATCGAGCAGGCTCTTGTCCTGGCTGAGGCGCGCCGCACGCACGCGAGGGTCTGTACTGTCGCTCGAACCGAACATCCGTTCGAAAAGCACGCGCGGATTGTTTTCGGACATCAGCGGCAAGGTCGGCGTCAGCCAGGAGAGCGTGCTGCTATAGGCGCAGCTGTAGCCCAGATCGCACGAACCCAGCAGGCTGTTTTCGTCCGCGGTCATTTGCAGCGAGGAAAGCTGCGTGTCGCGCTCGAAGGCCTTCGCGGCGATCTGATCCATGGAGACGGCATTCTCGACATTACTGTCCGACTTTTTTACATGCACGCCCGTCAGGTAGGACCCGCAAGCGCGGGAGTGGTCCCCGCCGCCGTCACCGTTCGCCTCCGCCGGATCGCAGAACAGGCCCGTAATGACAATCAATTTGTCTTTAAAGGGTTCGAGTCCTTTTAATGTCGGCGAGAGCTCAAATTCAGAACCGACGCCCTTGGGCAGCCATTGATCGTAGATGACACCGTTCGGATGATAGACGACTCCCAAGCGGCGAACGGGTTTGGTGGAAGCGGCCGGCGCGAAGGCGGGAATCATGGAGTCGAGTAACGGCAGCGCGACCATCGTACCGGCAGCCCGCAGCACTGTGCGGCGCGAGATGGCCTTCTTGGTTACGAACATATTCTATTGTCCTCGATTCGCCGCGATAGTCAGTTGGCCGGCGGTTCTCATCTGAAACGGCGCGCTTTTCACAATATTAAGAATAATCGACGACCAACGGTAATCATCGCCCTCCGCGGAGCGGTCAATCGCACGCACCGTGGGAGCATCGTAATATTCCAGCCCGCGGCCCAGAGCGTACGTCAGAAGTTTGTCGGTTACCGTATTAACAAATTGCGTTTTCTGCGCCACTAAGGCCTGCCGCAACTCCCGCGGACCCGCCACCTTTGTTCCGTCCAGCAAAACGCCCGACGCGTCGATGGCGTGGCCTGCGTCCGTTGTTCGCCATTGCCCGATGGCGTCGAAATTTTCCAGGCTCAACCCTAGCGGGTCCATACGCGCGTGACAACTCGCGCAAGCCGGATTGGCACGATGCATCTCGAGCATTTGACGGACTGATAAAGGGTTGCCATCTTTATTACTCGATTCGAGCGAGGGAACATTGGCGGGAGGCGCGGGGGGCGGCGCGGAAAGGATATTTTCCAGCACCCACTTGCCCCGGATGGTGGGCGCAGTACGCGTGGTGTAAGAAGTAACGGCCAGTACGCTGGCCTTGCCCAGCAGCCCAAAGCGATTCTCGTCCGTGAGTATTACACGCCGGAAGTGGCTGCCATAGACACCAGAAATTCCATAATGGCGCGCCAACTGCTCGTTGAGAAAGGTCTCATTGGAGGTCAACAGGTCGGCGACGTTTCTGTCCTCTTTCAATTGCGCGTCGAGAAACAGCTCCGTCTCGGTGACGAAGGCAGACCGCAGATTGTCGTCGAAAAACGGAAATTTTGTGCCGTCCGGATTGAGCAGCCACACGTTGCGCGTCTCTAGCCAGTCTGAGAAGAAGTTTTCAACCAGCGAAGTACGCGCGCGCGGATCTGAGAACATGCGCGAGACTTGTTGCTCCAGAACCGCCGGCTCATGCAATTTCCCTCGGATTGCCAGGTCGAGCAGGGTGTCGTCGGGAATGCTACTCCACAAAAAGAACGATAATCGCGAAGCCAGCTCGACGTCGGAAATACGATAGGGGGCGCCCGGCGCAACGCCTGCGGGATCGGCCTCAATGCGGAACAGAAAATCGGGGCTCACCAGCACGCGCTCCAGCGCAGCGCGAATCCCATCGTCGAAACTTCCCGCGGCACGCGCACGCTTGTAGAAACTGAGCAGCGTCTCCACGTCCTGGTCGTCGGTAGAACGGCGATATGCACGCCGCGCCAAGCCGGACAAAATCTTCGTGGCGCAGGGAAGTTCGTCAGCAGCACTTGCGGGACGACAGACGAAGAGAAGCTGCCGGCTGGGCGAATCGGCCGGAACCTGGCCTCCATATGGACCGCCGATCAGCAAGGCTGCAATGGCGATCGGCGATGTGCCATTGTCGGATGCCCGGCTGAAAAGCGGAAGGCGGTCCGGACCGGGGCCTTCGGGCTCCACATCGTCGGTTTTGAGCATGGTCGCCATTACCAGATGCAGACCGGCCTTCACCGGTACGCGCACCTGCAGCGCCTCGTCACCGTCATAGATAAAGGTCTTGGACGGTGCTTTCCCGCCGCCCAGAGTGGTTTGCCAAGTGAGCTTCCCATCCACTCGGATTTCAAATTGCGTCGGTACGTTCAAGCCGCGGATTTCGCTGTCCCAGGCGCGCTGCAGGCGAAGCCTCAAGATATAGTCGCCGTCCACCGGAAAATAGTGGCGAGCGGAGACGCCCCCTTTGGATCCCAGCGGAAAGTCTTCACCCAGGCGGTCTGTCTGGCGAAGATAAGTCTGGTCGTTGGCGTTGTCTTTCAAGGCACCGTAGCGTACGAACGCCGCTGGTATGCTGGCATCGCCCACGGCTCGGCGCGCAATAGCCGCAGCCGCGGATACGTACCGATCCAAAAGCGCCGGTTGCATCGAAAGCGCTTCGGCGTTGTTCTCAAAACCAAAGGCCTGCGCATCCGGCGGCAGCAAGGCCTGCGCGTCCACGTCCACGGCCATCAGATCGCGCACCGCGTTCGAGTATTCGGCGCGATTGAGACGATGCAAATTCGCCGGATGGCCCGGGTTCACATGCGCCACAGTCGCGCGGTCAATTTCGGACTCCAGGAAAGCTGCAACCTTGTCGTAGGTGGCATTATCGGGGCGGGGAAGTTTCGGCGGCGGCATCGAGCGGCTTCGCAGCTTTACGATCACCTTTTCCCAGGTCTCTTGCGAATTGTTAGGATTATCGGTGTCAGTTCGATCCAACGCCAGGCCCCCGGTCTTCAGCTTCTGGTTGTGACAAGAGACGCAGTACTTGTTCACCAGTTCGCGAGCCGGATTGGGACTTGCCTGACCGAAAGCGGTGGCAGCGGAAATCGCAATCAAAACGGGGCTAACGAGGTATCGTGTCACTGTTCGGCCCTGCACTTATTCTGGGCCTCGCAGGGATGCCCTAACTTAGGGTCGGCGCCATGCTTTACCAGCAACTCCGCGCCTTCCTTGTTATAGAGGACACCGCCCAGCCGGTCGCCATCGCCGTGTGCCGCAAGGTAGGGAGTTACGCCCGCCTTGCTCACCGCATTCACATTGACGCCCAGGTCGATCAATTGCGCCAGCAGTTTATTCCACCCGCGATAGCCCGGTCCAAACAATGCGTTCTCGCCAAACGTGGTCTCACCCTTCGGATCGACGCCCAGATCCAGCAGAAGCTTTACGGTCTGCATCGCCTGCGCCTCTGTGACGGTGTCCTCTCCGATGGAATGGTTCAGACCCGCCGCTGCCATAATGGCTGACGCATTGGAGGCGGTGAGAATTTTGGGATCGGCGCCGGCGTCGAGAAGAATATGCATCATCTCTATGTCGTTGGCCGATGCGGCGAGAAGAAAAGGCGTGGCTCCGGCGGCGTCCAGATAGCCGCCCGCGAACGACGGCTGCGGCTTCGTCATGCGCAGGTTCACATTTGCGCCGTGGGCCAGCAGGGCCTTCACCAGCCGCAATTTTGCCTGGCGATCCGGGATGCCGGCCATGGGGTCCTCAAAACCGTACACCGGATTCGCGGTGAAGCTTTCCCACTGGCTGGAGGCCCAATGCAAGGGCGTAAGCCCGCCCTCGATGTTGTTGGGATCGGCGCCATGATCCAGCAGGTACAGCGCGAGTTCCACCTGGCCCCGCACCACGGCCACCAGCAGCGGAGTGTAGCCCAGCGCGCCCTGAGTCTTAGCGATTCCGAGCTGAGACGTAACACGGTTTGCTGCGCCCTCTGCGTGCGTCAGGATGTTGACGTCCACTCCGGCGGCCAGCAGCAACTTTACGCTTTCCAGGTCGCCCACGCGTGCCGCAAAGTGAATCGGCGTAAATCCCTGTTTGCTATTAGCGGTGAGATCCGCATGCGCGTCGATGAACGCCTTCACCACATCGGGGTGACGCTCGGCCGCAGCCCACATCAACGCCGTCTGATTCTGCGCAGGCTCTTTCGCGTTGACCACCGCGCCGAATTCGATCAGCATACGAACCGCATCCGCGCTGCCGGTCTTCGCGCACGTCATCAGCGGAGCTTCGCCGGTGGCGATGGGAGTATTCGGATTGGCGCCCAATTTCAGAAGTGACCGCACCAGAACGGAATTTCCGTTGGTGCAGGCTTCCGATAGCGGCGTCATGCGGAAGTCATTGGCGGCGTTCGCGTCCGCGCCGGCGGCGAGCAGCAGGTTCGCTGTGTCGGCATCGTTCCAGTGCGCCAGCCAAAGCAGCGCCGTGGAACCGTCGCTGGAGCGCGCATTGACGTCAACTTTTTGAGCAAGAAGCGCGCGGATGGCTTTTGGGTCCTGGTTTCTGGCAGCCTCCACCAGAGGCGAATCGCGTACTTCGGCGGCACGGGACAAACCGGACGCGATGACCAGCGTGAACGCTACTGCTGTTAGCCAGCTCGATTGACCAAATTTGTCGCGAAGCATTGCGGTTCGCGGCCATTATATTAGATTTGAATGCTGAAGCGAAGGGTCGGGGGAGTGAGTTATTTTAAAGATTCCGGGGATGCCCCCGCTCGGTGAGGCGTAATACGCACATGGCCGCTGGCAGAAATCGCACCCGTCTTTTCGTTGAACTGGACTGCATCGGCACGCAGGACCATCGCTTCCTCGCAAAGCTTCTCTTCATGTCGCCCGCTGGGAACGCAGGTGATCATCTTGATTTCGACATTTCCTTTCAGCTGGATAATTGATTCGCTGGCCTTATTGGATAGGTCCCGCTGAACCTCTGAGGCTGCGAACTCGACGCGTCCCCCGCCGCTTTCAGGGATGGATCGCGATACATATAGCCGGTCCAATTGTGCCTTGTTGTCTTGGTATGTTGCCTGAGGTACAAAGCTAAAAGACTGGCAGACAATCACAACGCTCAGCGTAAGGAGCTTCATGAACAGCCTCCTCTCGGTAGCATTATACTTTACTCAAATTTAATTAGTGGGCTAATTTTGAGGCTTTCGCTTTTAGGGACTCACGAGAGGTTGTGGCAGGCATGTGCGGTCGTCCCTGTGGTAATCGCACACGAGTTGTGATAGGCTCATGTGCTAATGCCACAGAACGCCAAGCTGGATCTCTTGCAAGGAACGCTGGACCTGCTGGTCCTACAGACGTTGGCGGCGATGGGGCCGCTGCACGGCTATGGGATCGCCCGGCGCATCGAACAAAGCAGCGGGGACGAGGTGCTGCTGAACCAGGGCACCATTTACGCGTCCCTGGTGCGCCTGCAACAGCGTGGATGGATCGCCGCCGAATGGGGCGTCTCCGACAATAACCGTCGCGCGAAGTTTTACTCCATCACGCGTGCGGGACGGAAAAGGCTGGTCTCCGAAACATCCTACTGGCACCGATTGACTGCGGTGATTGGCCGGGTCCTGGCACCATCGGAAGGAGGCGAGCAGTGACCCTGCGCGAATTGTACTGCCGGCTCACGGGATTCCTGCGCAGGCCGGCCCCCGATTCCGATTTCGAGGACGAAATCGCCAGCCATCTGGAAATGGCCAAGGCCGACTATCTGCGGCGCGGCGTGAGCGAGGCGGAGGCACAGCGACTGGCCGCGATGAAATTCGGGAGCGTGGCTGCCGCCAGAGAGAATGTCTGGGAACAGCGGCAGGCGCCGGGAATGAGCGCCGTCCTTCAGGATATCCGCTACGCCGCTCGCGGCATGCGCAAAAGCCCCGGCTTCACGCTGACCACCATCGGCACGCTGGCGTTGGGAATCGGCTTATGCAGCTTCACGTTCTCCATGCTGCGCACCATGTTTCGCCCGCTTGCGGGTGTGCCCGATCCGGATCAACTTGCCATGCTGCAAACGCCTGTGCCTTATCCCTGGTTCGAGAGCTATCGCGAGCAGGGTAAATCCGCGTGGGATGCCACCGCTTTCATCGGCACGGTACCGTTGACGATCGCCTTCGGCGCAGCCTCTCCAGACCGAGTGGACGGCGCGCTCGTGTCACCGGATTACTTCGCCACATTGCGAGCGCAGCCGATGCTCGGCAGATTTTTCGATCCGCATCGCGAGCACCTCGGAGCTTCGCCCACCGTAGTGATCACGGAGCGGTTCTGGCGAATGCGCCTGAATTCGGATCCGCACGTGATTGGCCGCACTCTGCGCATAAACGGACGCGCAGTCCCAATCGTTGGTGTGGGGCTTCCTGATTTCTCGGGAGTGAGCGCTGTTTTTGCAGGATTTCCGGAGGTTTTTATTGCCGCCACGGCAGACCCGGGGATAGCACCCGAGCTGCAGGACAACGTCCTCCATCGCACCACGCAGCCTGCATTCGGAGTCCTGCTGCGGTTGCACCCGGGCGTCAGCTTGGCCCAGGCCGAAGCGCGGCTGGATGCCGAAACACACGCGTTCGGCGGACAGGGTGAGAAGAAAGGCCGCCTGGTGCGCCTCATGCCCGCCGGTACATTGGTACCGCTTCCCCAAGAAGCGCGCGCGCTGCTCCTGATTTTCTACGGAGTGCTGATTTCTGTGATTCTCGGGCTGACATGCGCCAATCTGGGTGCGCTGGTGCTGGCACGCGGCGCCGCGCGCGGGCGCGAGTTCGCGATTCGGCTCTCCATCGGCGCGGACCGTTTTCGTCTCATACGCCAACTGCTCACCGAAAGCGCCATATTGGCGGCCGGCGGCGGGATCGGCGGTTTCGTCGCAGCCTACGCGATCTTAGACCTGGTGCGAAGAACGAGAGCGAATACCGTTTCCGATCCTGTCGGCGACGCCCTGGCATCAGGTCCCGACCTCAGGGTCGCGCTGTTTGCTTTCGCCCTGTCGGCGATTGCCGCGGCGGGCTTCGGGCTACTGCCCGCGCTGGCGATCACGCGCCTGGACCTCATGCATGCGATGAAGGCGAACCTAAGCGCGGGTCTCGATCGTTACCGGCGGCTGGGTTTGCGCAACCTGTTCGTGGTGTCGCAAGTGGCCGCGGCCATGATGCTGGTGCTCATGATGGGCTTCTTCATCGTCGGTGTCCAATATGGACCGAAAACGGAGCCGGGGTTCGATCCTGGGCCGGTTTCCTTTTTCTCGATCGACCCGCAGCGGGACGGTTTGAACGCGAGTGAATCCGCCGACGCGCTGCGACGGCTTCCTCAACAGCTGGCGCGGGTGAGCGGCGTGGAAGGCGTAAGCCTGGCGGACCGGCCGCCGCTCGACAACACCTATCCGGACACGCCAGTTTCGGCGTCATCGGGGAAGACGCGAAACGTGGTCATGCAAAACGTTGGCCCGGGATTTTTTACGACGCTCGGCGCCAAGGTGTTGCGCGGCACGGATTTTCGTGATCGCGACTTGCCACCGGGTTCGGGCAAGATCCTGCCGGTGGCAATAAATCAAACCGCTGCGGTCGAACTATTCGGGAATCGAGATCCGCTCGGCGGCCGAATCCAGCATGACGATAAGACGTGGCAGGTAGCCGCCGTGGTGCGTTACGCGCCGCGATCGATGCTCATGGGGCAGCCCATACCCATCGTCTTTGTGCCGCTGACCGCGCAAGATTTGGAGCGCCCCGCGCCGCGGGAAACCATCGTTGTCCTGCGCTCGCGAACGCCCATTGGCATCGCCGCGCTAGGCCGGGGATTGGCCGCCGTCGACCAGCGATTGGCGCTCTTCCATCCGCGAACCATGCAAGAACACCTGGCGGAGTCCGACCGGCTGGGTTCCAGGGCGACGGAGCTCTATGGGCCGATTGGATTGTTCGGCCTGACTCTGGCATGCCTCGGCCTGGCGGGCGTCACGGCGCAGACTGTGCAGCGCAGAAGCGCCGAAATTGGAATCCGCATGGCGTTGGGCGCACAAAAATCGCAGGTGCTGCGCCTGGTGATGGGAGAAGGCGCGGCGATGGTGGCGATTGGCGCGACGCTCGGATATGGCTCTGCTTCGGCGCTGGTGCGCATCCTGAGCGCGGTGGCGGCGCCGGTTGCCGATCAGATCCTCCCGGTGGCCAAGAACCCTGCTGTCGCGATAGGCATTCCGGTGTTCCTGATTGCATTGGCCGCCATTGCCTGCTATGTGCCCGCGCGCCGATCGGCGAGCATCGATCCGGTACTTACTCTACGCGAGGAGTAAACTGCACATGCTGGAACTACGCAACGTCACCAAACGATTCAGCGGCATCCCGGCCGTGGATGACGTAAGCTTTCAAGCGCGCGCCGGCGAGATCACCGGATACCTGGGGCCGAACGGCTCCGGCAAATCCACCACCATGAAGATGATTACCGGGCTGATCGAGACCACGCACGGCGAGATTTTCTTCGATGGCCGGCCCATTCGGGGCGACCTGCTTGGTTTCAAGCAGCGCATGGGTTATGTGCCCGAGGAGCCGCATCTCTATTCGCACTTGAGCGGTCTGGAGTTCCTCACCATGGTGGGCCAGTTGCGCGACCTTCCCGCCAAGCCGGCGGCCGATCGAATCGACGGGCTGCTGCGATTGTTCTCGCTGCACAGCGACCGGCATGCGGCAATCTCGTCGTACTCCAAAGGCATGCGGCAGAAGGTGCTGCTTTCCGCGGCGTTGTTGCACAATCCGGATCTGCTATTGCTGGACGAACCATTCTCCGGGCTCGACGTTTCGACGGGACTGGTGCTGCGCAGCCTGATCCAGGAATTGGCGGCGCGCGGCAAAGTGGTGCTGTTCAGCTCGCATGAATTGGAGACGGTAGAGCGCGTCTCGTCGCACATCGTGATTTTGCACCGCGGGAAAGTGGTGGCCGACGATTCCATCGAGCGGCTGCGGACGCTCATGGCCTTGCCCACCTTGGAAGAGATCTTCTCGCAGCTTGCGGTGGAGCAGGACAGCGCTGCGATTTCGCGTGAAATCGCCGATCTGATTCAAGCCTGAGCCGTCATGAATACGAAGCTGCAATTCCGCGTTCTCTATCGCCACTTTCTTTTTCGCTTGATGGATGTAGAGTTGTTGTCGGCATCCGCTGGTGGGGATTCGAACGTATTGTTGGGGCGGCTGGGGTCGCTCCTGATTTTCGGAAGCCTCCTTTCCTCTTATGTCGCGCTCGCTGTTGGGGCCGCGGCACGGGAATCGGGACTGCCTGCTGCGCTATGGGGAGCGGAACGCTTCGTTTT
>Ga0209006_10004210_pt1 | contig 13069 bp, 10 predicted proteins | sample JacPin_JW_Ref_O2_FD_188567 | JGI IMG/M metagenome (GOLD analysis project Ga0209006, IMG submission 188567) | Forest soil microbial communities from Algoma, Ontario, Canada - Jack Pine, Ontario site 1_JW_Ref_O2 (SPAdes) (version 2) | ecosystem: Environmental > Terrestrial > Soil > Boreal... | reverse complement strand
GGCGCAGCTTCAATTCGGGCATGGCTGCCTTCCCGGTGATCCCGGCCAGCAAGCGATCGAGACGACAGGCCGCGGCTCGGAGCGTTTCGACGCACCGGGCTTCTTCGGCCTCGGCGATCTCCTTCAACATCTGATCGAGACGACAGGCCGCGGCTCTCAGCGTCCGGACGTCTTCTTGCGTCACCTCTTTGCGGCGGGCTTGTTCCTCCGCTTGCATGATGCTGGCTATCCGGAATCGCACATCGGCTTGCCGATTATTGTTGGTATCGGTAGACATGGGCCTGCAGCGAAACCCTATCATGGAAGCGAAGAGGCACGCGTCCGGTTTGTTGGACTGGAACCTTCTGAGATAAGGAGATCCGTCCATACCGCTTGATGACGGTTTTTGTAGAAAGCGCCCATGTTTGATGTATGAAACAGGGCTTGGAGCGGGCATGGCCAATGCCTCTTCCAGCCGGTGAGCGACGAGACTTTATAGCATCCCCGCATCGGCGGGACAAAGCCGATTTGTTCGACTTCATCCAGCAGGAAAGGATTCGCGAATGGGCGACACGCTCGTGCTGCTTTTGGCGCCGTCGCCATGCGGGCAATACCGTCTTTTGTTCGTCGGAGCGGCAAATTGCTCATCGTTTGTCAGACGGAGATAAGAACCAAGGAAAGGGCGCTCGCCAGTCAACGAATCTCTTCGCGGATGCTCACTTCCAGACGTTGGTAATAGGAGTCGCAGCAGAAGAGTTGCCTAAGTGGGGCAACTTGTACATGTCTTCGATGGTGCGCAGGACATTGTAGTGAGTGATTGTTTGGCCGTATTTCCCTGGTTTCACCATTGGCCCGACAAAGATGGTGGCGATGTGATTCGGGATGGTGCCCTGGTCTTCGTCCCATGTCACGATCAACAGGCTGTCGTGGGTGTTCGCCCAGGTCACATAAGCGAGCAGATGTTGTTGCAGCCAGGCATCGGCCTGCTGAATCGTCCCGTCATGCATGTCGTGAAGCAAGTTCGGAATGACCCAGGTGACGGCAGGCAGCTTAGTGAAGTCGTTCGGAAAACTCGTGAAAGGCTCATTGTCCTTGGAAATGTCCTTGGAAAAATCCGTCCACGGAGCGTGCTTTCGCGCGTATTCGCCGGACACGCAAGTTTCCGAGCCGACCGATGGCAGTCCTTCCGCATATCCTGTGAATGTCTTGCCTGCTGTGATCAGCTCACTCTCCAGACTTTGGCCCGAGAATGTATGCGGGCAGGAATCGTCCGTAATGCCCTGGGTCCAGCCGGCGAATAGCGCAAGATAGTTGGGCTGGCTGGGGTGCGCAATCCCGTGGGAACCCGTGAATAGCGCGCCCTGCGATGCCAAGGTATTAAGGTATGGGGCTTGTGGCGAACCGATGATCTGCGAGTAGCCGTGGTTCTCTTCCATGACAACGACAACGTGGGCGGGCGTGGGAACTTGTGCAAGAGCGGTTTGACTGGCCAACATGCACACGAACACCAGAACGGTCGACAAGGCTACGGCGGTCTTATTTGCGAGGCTGGGCATGCGTGGACTCCTGAAATGGGACCGGAAGAGCGGACCTGTTATCGAGTCCCTGGTGTGGTCGTCACTACTTATCCCATCAAGCTTAGAGGGGCAACTGCACCGCGTCAATACCACAGGTTCTAAGCCCGATGGATGGGGTTGGAGGATGGAGAGAACAAATCAATTGATCGTAGGCCCGGGCTGATTCTGCCGTGATTCATACCACAGGGCGAGTTCGACGCGATTCCACAGCCCGAGCTTGTCGTAGATCACTCGCAGGGAGTTCTTCACGTTATTTTCCGTGGTACCGATAGCGTCCGCCACCTCGCGATTCTTCATGCCTTCGGCAACGAGTTGGATGAGTCGGCGTTCACGATCACTGGGGACACGGGTTCCGTAGAGTTCAATTGCAGACATGCTTGCCTCCGGTACAACAGGGTGGCGAGTTTTACTCGCTTGATTCCGCTAAAAATCTCGAAGCGACGAAATAGCGTGTTGAAGTTTGCCTTTACAGTTCTAAGCCCCATCTTTAATTCGCTGGCAATTTCCGCATTCTCACAACCTTGTAACAGCAGCTCAATCAGCTGCTGCTCGCGGCGACGGAGCCTATCTTTTTTTTGATTCATCAATTCCCCTTTTCCATTAGTGCCTTCACGGTTCTCCGGTACCTTCCATATTTAATGTTTGTTAAGTTATAAGTGACCATAAGTGCCGGTCCCTAGGTGAGTCTGTCCATACTTGATCACTTCTGACAATTATTTTGCACACTTTAGGTAGGGGTTTGACAGTAGAGAATGGCGGAACCAGAGGTCAACTAGCCATTTAGTGCCCCTGCACTGCATTGACTTAGACCGTTCGGCATGAATATCTGTGGCGGTGATTTCAGCCATTGGCAGGTTAAGAATGTTCGTGCGTTCTGCGCTGCGCCAGAGAAGAGCTACTTAACTCTAGTTAACTATCAGCGTTATGGACGTTGTCTCGAGCGGAATTACTTATCTAAGTCAAATGCGTGAAGCGAGGGTTGAAGGTTGATTGTAGCAGTGATCCGTCATCACAAGGCTGATCCTAATCGGCGAAATTGCTGACGAAGCCTAAATGATAAGTCTTCTACTCCTGGCGGAGTGCGTTCATCGGGTCGATTTTGGCTGCTCTACGCGCTGGCACGTAACACGCAAGCAACGCCAGCGCTGCCAGTAGCAGTGGCGCACCGATAAGCAAGCGCGGATCGTCCGTCCCAACCTTTAGCGCGTCAACAAAAATGCTCGTCAAACTCGAAAGGATTTTAGCCAGCGCGAAGGCGCCCAAGAAACCGAGGACGGTTCCGGCGGAGACCAGAGCCGTGGCTTCGCGCAGCATGAGCAGCAGCACTTGCCCCTTACGCGCACCCAGTGCCATGCGAATTCCGATCTCCTTGCGCCTTAATGCCACCGCGTAGCCCGTGACGCCAGCGAGTCCGATAGCGGCCAACACCAGGCCGAACAGGCCAATTCCGCTGTAGGTAGTGATAGCGAAACGCTGGAAGGACCGGCTAAGCTCCAAGTGGTCGCTGAGCGTCCGCACATTGAAGATGTTCAGATTCGGATCGAGCACAGCGATCTGGTGCCTGATGGCGCTTAGCACATCCGTCCCCACGTCCGACCGCACCATAATGGTCATGCCATCGGCTGGCGGCCGCGCAAAATTGCGCTGCGTCAGCGGTAAGTAAATCAAGGATTGGCTGATTCCTACGCCGTTCTTCAAATCGCCCACCACGCCGACCACTTCGTAGGATCGCTGGTCGTCCCGAACGGGTTTGCCGATCGCACTGCCATTTCCAAAAAATCCGCGTGCGGCGCTCTCATTCAGCACGACAGGCAAGGACTTCGATCCGTCAGGCTGATTTCGTTGATCGAGCCGTGGGTGATCCAGGTCCCGCTGGTCCAGTTCCACGAATTCTCGACCGGCCAGCAGCGGCTCGCTTAGCGCCGCAAAATAGCCCGCGCCCACCCACTCCCTGATCACCGGCTGTTGTACTGCTGGCGCCCCCGGCGACTCTTGCGCAGTCCATTGCTTAGCTTCATCTTCATCTTCAAGCGAAAAAGGCGCCTGCGCCGCCAGGGCGACGCTTCGCACCGTGCCGGCGGTCTTGAGCTGGTCGGGAATTCTCTCGAATAGAGCTTGCGCTTTATCCGGCGCGTAGCCATCCCGCGCCGGGTCGATGGAAAGCAGATACATCGTATGTGGATCGAATTTTGTTTGGACGCTGCTCACGACGTTAAATCCCATTACGAGGAACCCGGTGATCAGCAGCAGCATGAGGGACACCGCAACCTGGACCACGATCAGCAAGTTGCGGAGACCGAATCGCCGGTAACCAGGTAACTGAAGCGCCGAGCCTTCTTTGAGCGCCGGGGCCAGATCGGCTTTCGTCGCCCGCAGGGCAGGCACCAAGCTAAATCCGACGCCACCCACGATCGCGAGGGCGAACACAAAAATGGCTGCGTGCCAATCCAGAGTTGACTCGGGTTCAACAGGCACCGCCGTCGGAAGAGTGAATTTAGATCTCAAGATAGACAAGCCATACGCCAGCGCGAATCCTGCGACGCCGCCCAAAAGGGAGAGCAAAATGCCTTCACTTATCATTTGCCGGACAAGACGAAAACGGCTGGCCCCAATCGACAGGCGAACGGCCAATTCTTTTCGGCGATTGGCTCCGCGCGCAAGCAGCATGTTTGCCAGATTCATGCACGCAATGGTCATAATCAGCCCCATGAGCACGACAAAGAAGCCGATCAGCGCGGACTTCACATTCCGGGGAAGCGGCACCATGGTTCCGGCCGAAAGAAGGGTCACGCGTCTGCCGTTGTCTTTGTCCGAGCGCACTGGAGCAAAACGATCCTGCTCGTCAAGACGACGGGTAATCGCGTCGAGAGCGGCTTCCGCGGACTCCAGGGCGACGTGGGGCGCCAGGCACATCATGGCGAAGAACTCCCGTGCATTGCGCTGATGCAAAACGTCGTTGGCAAGCTCAGGTGCGAGCGCGGGCGGCGCCGTGACCGGTACAAACAGCTCTGCTGGATTTATGGAAAGAGCACCATTGAAACCCTTCGGAGTAACCCCCACGATGGTCGCGGGTTGCCCGTTCAGGCGGAGCGTTTGCCCCACCACGTCGGGACTCGAGTTGAGACGATTGCGCCAGAAACGATCGCTGATCACTACCACGGGTGCGTCGCCGGACTTGTCAAGTTCGGCGCCGAGCACTCGTCCGATCTGCGATGGGACGCCGAGCACGGAAAAATAATCTGCGGAAACCAGTTGCCCGAAGACGCGCTGCGGTTTGGCATTCCCGTTATCCTGGAAAGTGACATTGAACGGAACTCCGGTCTGAACTGCGGCAACCCCGCTGAACAGGCTCTTTTGATCCCGATATTGTTCGATGGAGTAATACGAGACAGGCTTTTCAGGCATCACCAAACGTTCAGCATTCGCCGCTGCCGGCAACTCCCGAAAGATAGACTGCCATTTCGAGCTGAACAGGTTCGTGGTCAACCCCATTCCGAGTCCCATCGAAATAATGCCCACCAGCGCGAAGCCTGGCGACTTGATCAGAGCCCGCATCGCATACCGCATATCGCGGCGCATTTCGCTCAGGTATTCGAGCGGAACCCGAACCGCAATGTCCGCGACCAGGCGTATCAGCCCAATGGCGCCATGCCTTTGGGCAATGTCGCCGACGACGTCCTCGCCGAGTTGCATCACCTCGGCGCCGTAGGCCATTTTGAATTCCTGAGGAAATGCCCGTGCCAAAAGCCGGTAAATACGCCATGCGATATTCATTGCGTCACCATGACTTGCTTTTGAATGATGCGAACCAGTTCCTGTAGCCGCTCGCACTCCGCGCTGAGCGCACGCTTGCCGAGGGGCGTGAGCCGGTAATAGCGGCGGCGCGCGTCATCCAATTCCGGCGCGGGCCGTTCGTCGGACTCCTCGATCAGTTCTGCCTCGATCAGGCGCTTGATCGTGCCATACAGTGTCGCCGGCCACAACCGCACTTTTCCCTCCGTGCGAGTCAGGACTTCCTGCATGATTCCGTAGCCATGCTGTTCCCCACCCGCAAGCGAGAGCATGATGTGAAACCACTGGGTCTTGAGCGGGATGAATTCTTGAGGATCGGTTTTTTTCATACGGATAGCATATGTATATTAAACGATATATATATGTCAACGACTATATACTCAGGACTCTAGTGACCGAATCTTCAATAAGCGGCGAGTCCGGGACTATAATCGCGACGCCATCGCCGACGAGTTCCCTCAACGTCGCAACAAAACCCTGGGGGTGACGCATGCCCGTCAAGCAAGGAAGCCTTGAACTGCTCGAGCATCCCGCATCGAAAGAACTCCTGCAATCGAAGATTCCGGCCCGCCTAGCCTATGTCTGGACCGATGGCACGCCCCGGGTGGTTCCGATCTGGTTCCACTGGAGCGGGCGAGAAATCGTGATGGCGACTCCCTCAAAGGCTCCGAAGCTGAAGGGGCTGGCGAAGAATCCGAAGGTGGCGCTCACGATTGATGAGAACACCTTTCCGCATAAGGTGCTGCTGGTGCGCGGCTCGGTGCGGCTGGAAACGGTGAACGGCGTGGTGCCTGAATACGCGATGGCTGCAGAACGCTACTTCGGACCCGAGCAGGGAAAAGCCTGGGCTGGACAAATGGCGTCGATGGTGAAGGATCAGGGTATGGTGCGAATCACGATCACGCCGGAGTGGGTGGGCCTGCTCGACTTTCAGACCCGGTTTCCGAGCGCACTTCCGCTGTGAGTAGTCGTGAGATGCAGGCTTTGTCGCAGTCCCTGCTTGCTGTGTGAGCACTCAGGCTGCATACTCAGGCCACTGAGCGCGGGTTGGTTCCAAGATCTGAATCGGATGGACTAAAACTAAAGCGCAGAGTTGGAAATCGAGTGTCAAGGTCTCAAAAAGGCTCTTGCCTCCTTGGAAAGGTCTTACCACATCATGCTTGAAGTTTTAGGCGAAGCGCTTGGCCTCAAGACCCACGAGATTGAAGGACCTTCGAAGCGAGTGACGGTGTTCACAATTTGCATCGCCCGTGCCATGGGCCTGTCGCGCGAGCATATAAACCCGATTGCTCGCGGAGCGAGTCTTCCATGACGTAGGGAAGATGGCGATCCCCGACCGCATTCTCCGAAAGCCCGTCCCCTGACGCCGGACGAAACCGCAATCATGCGCCAGCACTGCATTCGCCGTTATGAACTGGTGCACGAAATTCCATTTCTTGCCGACGCTGCCGAGATTGTTTACTCCCACCACGAACGGTACGACGGCGCTGGTTATCCCCGCGGATTTTCCCTGCCAGACAACGTATGGTCGGACCTAACCAAAGAAATCCAGTCGGAAGCGTCGATGCGGATGCAATCTCCACTACCAACGATGTAGCAGGGTGCTCGCATATTGATCTGTTCCCTGTCGTAAAGGGTGCTAGCGAGCGTGTGGGATTGGCTTGTTCGAGCCTAGCGCAATTGAGCGGTTCTCAGCTTGACGTAGCGGAAGAATCGTGGGGTGCCTCGATGTTGCCAGTATTTCAGGTCATAGGACTCGACTCGAAGTCCCGAGCGCGTGGCGCCGAAGAAAGTATGTTGCGCGGGATTGACCATAATGGCAGCATGGCCACGCCATACGGCCAAGTCTCCAGGTTGCGGGTGGCTGACGCGGCGAAAGTTCTCGGTGCCGTCATAGAGCTCGGTGGAGTCGGCATAGCGGTAGGGAAAGCCGGCTTGCTGGTAGATGGCGTGAACTACGTGAGAACAGTCCCCGCGCGGGCGCGAAGATTTGCGGGACTTCAGGGCGACGCGTGTAATGACTCGGCCTTCGTCGGGGCTGACGAGGTGCGATGAAGTGGTTGTTGAGACGGGTTGCGCAGATGGCTCGACAGCCGGCTGGTTCTGGGAGGTCTCGGCAGTCGATTGCGTTGTGCGCTGTCCCCACGCCGGCACGGTGAGCACACACAGAACCGCGGTCCAGAAAACGTGTTTTGTGTGGGCGCGGACCATACTTGACGGTTTTACCGCAATCATAGGAATGAGAGCAGGTTACATCAGGGTCACAAACATTCGTACCCGGTAAAACCCTTAGCCACCGATTGCAAGGCCTTTAGCGCTTTGGTACCGCAGCGGTGGCGGACTGGGCCAAAAGCCCGGTTTTTACGTGGTAAAATAGAGCTTCCCATATGGCCAATATTCAACGCAGGAAGACCGTGACCGCCGTTGTCGGAGGTGTCCGCGTAGGGTCGGATGCACCGATTGTGGTGCAGTCGATGACCAACACCGATACCGCCGACATCGCTTCGACCGTGCAACAGGTGGCGGCGCTGGCCCGCGCCGGGTCGGAACTGGTGCGCGTCACCGTCAACAACGACGAAGCCGCCGCGGCCGTTCCCCACATTGTCGAGCAGCTCGATAAGCAAGGCATCCGCGTACCCATCATCGGCGACTTTCACTACAACGGCCATCTTCTGCTGACCAAATATCCGGAGTGCGCGCGCGATTTGGCCAAGTACCGCATCAATCCCGGCAACGTAGGCATCGGCCGCAAGGACGATTCCAATTTCCGCACTATGATCGAGGTCGCGGTGAAGTACCAGAAGCCAGTACGCATCGGCGTGAACTGGGGATCGCTGGACCAGTCGCTGCTCACCCGCATGATGGATGAGAACTCGCGCCTCGATGAACCGAAAGATGCTCGCGAAGTCACGATGGAAGCGATGGTGGTGAGCGCGCTCGATTCGGCAGATCTGGCGCAGCAATTCGGCTTGCGCCCCGACCAGATTATTCTCAGTGCGAAGGTAAGCGGCGTGCAGGATTTGATCGACGTGTACCGCGCCCTGGCGGCTCGTTGTGAATATCCGCTGCATCTTGGACTCACCGAAGCGGGCATGGGCGCGAAAGGCGTGGTCGCATCGAGCGCTGCTATGGGAGTTGTGCTGCAAGAAGGCATTGGCGACACAATTCGAGTCTCGCTCACTCCTGCGCCTGGCGGCGACCGCACCGAGGAAGTGCGCGTCGGACAGCAGATTCTGCAATCGATGGGCATTCGCAGCTTCACGCCGCAAGTCACCGCGTGCCCGGGCTGCGGACGCACGACCAGCACTTTCTTCCAGGAGATGGCCGAGCAGATCCAGTCTTACCTGCGCGAGCAAATGCCATCATGGAAAGGCCGCTACGTCGGGGTTGAAGAGATGAAGCTCGCCGTGATGGGCTGCGTGGTCAACGGTCCGGGCGAATCGAAGCACGCCAACATCGGTATTTCCCTGCCCGGCACGTTCGAGGAACCGAAGGCCCCGGTCTATGTCGACGGACGTTTGTTCACTACGCTGAAGGGCGATCGCATTGTCGCGGAGTTCATCGGGATTCTCGACGAATACGTCGACTCGCACTACGCCGCAAGAGAAGCGGTGAAGGAAGAGTTTCCCGTCAAAGTCTAGATCATAAGTCCTGGACGGCACCGCCGAAGATGCGGTGGCATCTCTCGATAGCTTGAGTGTAACTCTCGTGCAGAAAGACGACTTAGTCCGACCGGCACCGGCGCGGTTTCAGCGATGATGTTCCAACACTCGTAACCGTTAGGCTTAATCCCGACTCCTGCCTTCGACGGAATCCCCGCAACATTCCTGACTGGCGTGAACCTTTCGAGTTAATGAGACGGCCCTGAACCAATCAGATCTTGTGCTGGCACGAGGGAATGCCTCAACCTAAGGCATCATGCGATTTCATCAGGCAAGCACCCATTTCTCGAACACCACGCTCGCGCTCAAGGCTTTATCAACACTGGCATCGCTTAGCGTGATGCTCGCATTCAGCGCCGCCGCCAGTGCAGCGGCAACTGGAAATTTCGACGGTCCCGCGGAGCTTCCGCGGGTTTATGTCCAGACCGATTTGGCCCACACGCCTGCGCCTGGAACGGTGATCTCCGTGCCCAGCGGCGGAAATTTTCAGGAGGCGTTGAACAACGCCAACTGCGGCGACACGATCAAACTGCAGGCTGGAGCAACGTTTGCTGGAACCTTCGTCGTGCCCGCACGGCCTTGCGACGACTCGCACTGGATCATTGTGCGAACCAGCGCGCCAGACAGCAGCCTCCCGCCAGAGGGCACGCGGATTTCTCCCTGTTACGCGGGCGTTACTGCCCTTCCCGGCCGCCCCGCCTTCCATTGCACCACCACCAAGAATGTCCTGGCCAAGATTCAAATTTTGCGGACAGGAAGCAGTGGGCCCCTGCTGATGCAGAATGGCGCCAGCCATTACCGCTTCATCGGCCTGGAGATCACCCGCACCCATTCCGCCGGAATTGTCTACAACCTGGTGGTGAATGAGGGCACCGGGGCTTCAGACCACATTATCTTCGATCGCAGCTGGCTTCATGGTACGGCGCAAGATGATACCGCGCGCGGCATCATGCTGATGGCATCGCGCTATGCCGGCGTGGTCGATTCGTATCTTTCCGATTTCCATTGCGTCTGGAAATCGGGTGCGTGCGTGGATTCTCAGGCGATTGCCGGAGGTCTTGGCAGCAAACCGATGGGTCCATTCAAGATCGTAAACAACTTCCTGGAAGCCGCCAGTGAGAACATTCTGTTTGGTGGCGGAGCGGCGACAGTCACTCCCGCTGATCTCGAAATCCGTCGCAACCACATGTTCAAGCCCATGACCTGGAAGCAAGGCCAGCCCGGTTATGTCGGAGGGGCTAACGGGAATCCGTTTGTCGTAAAAAACCTGTTGGAGCTTAAGAACGCGCAGCGCGTTCTATTTGAAGCGAACGTGTTGGAAAACACTTGGGGCGGATTTTCCCAGGCCGGCTTTGGCATTCTCGTGACCCCGAAAAACCAGGCCAGCGGCAAGGCCAACGTTTGTCCAATCTGCCAGGTCACAGACGTGACCATTCGCAACGTCACAATCAGCCACGTGGGCGATGGTCTTCAGATCGCGAACGCGCTGTCTGACTCTGGAGGTTTACCTAAGGCTGGCCTTCGTTACAGCATTCATGACGTGATCATCGACGATCTGAATGCAGCAAAATACGCGGGGAACGGCACCTTCGCTCAGGTCTCCATGGACAACGGAGTACCCGTGCTGCAAGATGTCACGATCAATCACGTCACAGCTTTTCCATCCAATGCCATGCTGGTCTTGGGCGACGACATCAAGGTGAATCCGCCCATGAACAATTTTGTATTCACCAACAATATCGTCAACGGGCCCTATCCGGTTTTGACGACTGGCGGGGGTCCGGTGAACTGCGCCTATTACAATACGCCACTGATTGCGCTGGGCGCCTGTTTCGAGCCGTACACTTTCTCGCACAACGCGGTTATCGCTACGAGGACAAATTTCCCTCCCAGCAAATTTCCCTCTGAGAATTTCTTTCCGGCTACTGCCGCAGGAGTCGATTTCGTCAACTACAACGGCGGCAACGGCGGGGACTACCATCTGCAGAGCTCTAGTCCGTACAAGAATGCAGCAATGGATGGCAAGGATCTGGGAGCCGATGTAAGTGGCCTGATGTCGGCGATTGCCGGCGTCAAATAGAGCGCACTGCCACAGTTTCGGATCCCTGAGGGGCACCCCTAAACCGGGTGCCCTTCGTTTTTGTCGCAACAGCTCGCGCTTACCGACCGGAGAATGAAACAAGCGCGACGAATTCCACCGAAGCTGTCTCAGGACTTGAAGCCTCACGTCCTCGCCTGACCGTTTGAAAACTGCGCCGTTTGGGCCTTCCACTTCTGCCGTCCCAACCACTGCGGACGAGAGCCTCGTTGACAAGCTCTGCCCCCGATGGAATAATCCGCCGCACGAAGTTCCACCCTAACTAAACCTGTACCCATCAGAAATTCGGCCCGAGCGTCGTTTGGAAACAACAAGGAGACTACGATGAATCTGTTAGTGCGCACCGCTTCCCTCTGCCTGCTCGCCGCTTTGCTTACGGCGCCTGGCTTTGCTCAGAAACCACACTTTAAAGATCTCGACGGACTTGCTCAGTACTTTCAAAAAAACCACAAGGCACCCTTTGATCGCGACAGTGTGCGCATGCCTCCAGTCGGAGCGGCCGCCATCGCAAAGGGTGCGGCCCGCGCTACGCGCTTGAACGCCGCCGTCAAGGGCACAAATGTCAAGGTAAACCAGGACCGGAACCCCTGGCCCAAGGCCGAAATCGGCTCCTCAGTCGATCCACTGACGGGCAAGACTTACGTGGTCATGTCCAACGACTTCCGCGAGAACTGGGACCACATGTTCTACCATGTGTCCACCAACAGCGGAAAACTGTGGACTGATGATTCCATGGTGGGCGGTGCTGACCCGGCCACCGGCTTTGTGCCTCTCACTTTTCAAAGTGATCCCGGAGTCGCCCTGGACGGATTGGGACACAGTTATCTTTCCACCATTACCGGAAACTCGATTTTCGACTTCACCAGCGGGTACGAGAATTTCGACACTGAAATTGAAGTCGCGGAAGGGTTCGGGAATGGAACTTATACACTCCCTCTGCCTACACCGATTGATGATCAACCGTGCAACGGCCTGCTCAGCGGTACGATCACCTGCAACGCCCAGCTCGACAAGCCGCTGATCACTGTGGACAACGTCGCCACGAGCTCAAACAACGGAACCGTCTACGTGTACTACACACTGTTTTGCGGTTCCACTGCCTGCACCGACGGCAGCGCGGTCGCACCAGCGTTTTCATCGGTAATCCTTGAATCGCACTCGGCCGGAGTGGGTCTGCCGTTCTCCCCGCCTGCACTGGTTAGCGGCAAACTCGTCAACACGCAGTTCTCGAGCCTGGTCGTCGACAGCCACGGCACGCCGCACATCTTCTTCGACGACTTCACCCACCCGCAGATCATGATGTACGAATCGACCTTGACCGGCAGCAGTTGGGTGGTTACGCCGACGCCTGTTGCCACCTTCTCGTTCATTAATCTGGGCAGTCCCAACTGGGCATTCCGTAGCTCTGGGACCGTTGCGCCGGGTTGCGGGATTCATATCGACACCGCGTACTGCGCTTTCTCCGCCAACCAGATTGCAGGCGGCAAGGCGGAAGGCGGCGTCAGCGTCTACGTTGCGGTTGTCGATACCCTCAGCGGTTTGTCCGCCGTCCACCGGGTCAACAACGACCCTTTCGGAACGGGCAAGGATCATTTCTTCCCATGGGCCGCGCCTAAGTCAGACGGATCCATCTATGTCGGCTGGTATGACGACCGAAAGGACCCATTCAACACCTTGGTGGGTTATTGGGTCGGCAAGTCCATCGATGGCGGCAGCACGTTCGCCACCCAAAAGCAGGTCAGCGACGTCACTTTCAACCCGTGCGTCGGCTTCCCCGGCTGCGGATTCTTCGGTGATTACACGCAACTGGTCGCCGGGCCGGACGGCATCGTTCACGCAGCCTGGTCCGACACGCGTGACGACGCCAGCATGCAAATCTACTCACAATCGATTGCTTGGTAGCGAAGCTTTTTATCTCCCTCTCAATGCCTGCGGTGATCGTCACCGCAGGCTTTTCTGTT
>Ga0209006_10004208_pt1 | contig 13071 bp, 15 predicted proteins | sample JacPin_JW_Ref_O2_FD_188567 | JGI IMG/M metagenome (GOLD analysis project Ga0209006, IMG submission 188567) | Forest soil microbial communities from Algoma, Ontario, Canada - Jack Pine, Ontario site 1_JW_Ref_O2 (SPAdes) (version 2) | ecosystem: Environmental > Terrestrial > Soil > Boreal... | reverse complement strand
CCCGGAAAAGTGGAAACCGGTTTTCCGAAGAGGACATGCGACAACTTCTGAACTCTGAGCACATCCCGACCCAATCGGGATGTGCTCAGGATACGACGTTCTCCACATCGCCGTCCGGGCGCATATTTTATTTCGTTATCGTCTCGATCCGCGCGATTTTCGACCCAGCATCAACAGCAAACCGCGGCCGCGCCTAGAGCGCGATCACGTTAGGTGAAATCGACGTCGCGCTCCAAATCTTTGCTGGAGCATGATCTTTTCGGAAAACCGGCATCCACTTTTCCGGATCATGCTCTAGCCGCCGTTGTAGGAATGCCCACCGCCGCGGATGCCGATCGCGGCCAAAAACTCCTGCCGGGTTTCGGCGTGATCGCGAAACACGCCGAGCATGCGGCTGGTGACCATGCTGACGCCGGTCTTGTGGATGCCGCGCGTCGTCATGCACTGATGCGTCGCCTCGGTGACAACCGCGACACCGTGCGGCTTGAGCACCTCATCGAGGCAGGCTGCGATCTCGGCGGTCATCTTTTCCTGAATCTGCAGCCGTTTGGCATAAACGTCCACAAGTCGCGCCAGCTTTGAAATGCCCACAACGCGGTTGCGCGGCAAATAGCCGATATGCACTTTGCCGATCACCGGGCACATGTGATGCTCGCAGTGCGACTCGAAGCGGATGTCGCGCAACACCACCACCTCGTCATAGCCGCCGGTCTCTTCGAACGTGCGCCCGAGATAGTCGCGCGGATGGTCCTTATAACCGGCGAACCATTCCTCGTAGGCCTTAACCACGCGCGACGGCGTAGCCCGCAGCCCCTCGCGATCGGGGTCGTCGCCAGCCCAGCGGATCAGCGTGCGCACGGCCGCTTCGGCCTCCTCGCGCGTGACCGGCGCCGCGTCCGCGGATTGGGTTGCCGAAAACTTGTTATTGACTGGCTTATCCATTTACTCATCTCCGACCGGCCCGACTACCACCATCCGGTTCCGCCCGACGAATGTTAACAAAGGGTCAACCGTTGCTCCAATCGTCGGTCTGGAAGGCAAGGGTTGCGCAAGGTTCATACGCCAAATTTCGCGAGACTACATAGATAAGTGCACCGATAGCGACGCGCACGCTCCGCAGCTTGGGCGGCGCCTCATTTGATCCTGCGAGCGAACCAATGCGCCCTGGCGCACACTTGCGGAAGCCTGCCATTTTCACGCGCAGCTTGTCCTCCTTCGTTATTCGCTCAGCGATCGTTTTGTCCATGTCGTTTGCCGTCGCGTTCGGCTTTGTCGCCGGCGCGACGTCACCCGCCGCTCACTACGACCCATATATGTTCGCCATCGGGGTTGCGGCACTGTTCGGCGCCGCTTGCGGCGGCATGAGCATCCTTCTTGCCCGCCTGCGGCAAATGAAGGCCGAGTTGCGCGATCTGACGGTTCGGCTCGATGAGGCCGCGGATCGGAACTGGGAAATTCGCGAAGCCCAAGAACGCACGGCAAGCTTTCTCGAAGCGCAAGACGATGTGATCGTGCGCCGCGGCGATCACGGCGCCATCACGTATGCCAACGATGCCTATTGCGCCCTGGCGCGCCGCAGCCGCGAACACCTGTTGCGCACCAACTTCACGCTGCCGGTGCTGGAACAAGGCGACGCCACCGTCATGGCCGACGGCGCGCGCGCCTACGATCAGAAAATCGCCGCGCCCGATGGCGCGCGCTGGATCGCCTGGCGCGAAGTGACCGTGCGCGCCGATGGCGCAACCGAGATGCAGAGCGTCGGCCGCGACGTAACCGAACGTGTCCTCGCCGAACGCGCGCTCGCGGTCGCCCGCGATCAGGCCGAAGCCGCCAATCGCGCCAAGTCGCGTTTCCTCGCGATGGTGTCGCACGAGATCCGCACGCCGCTGAACGGCATTCTCGGCATGGCCGACCTGCTCGGCGATACGCCGCTGACCGCGGAACAGACAACGTATCTGAAAGCCGTGAAAGGCTCGGGCGAAACCTTGCTGTCGTTGATCGAAGACGTTCTCGATTTCTCCAAGATCGAGGCCGGCCGGCTCGAGCTTGCGGCGCGGCCGTTTCTGCTCGCCGCCTTCGTCGAAGAAGCGGTCGAACTGCTCGGCCCGCGGGCGCAGGAAAAAGGCCTGGAAATCGGCTGTTATGTGGACGAGCGCCTGCCGCTGCGCGTGGTCGGCGACGCCGGACGGCTGCGCCAGGTCTTGTTCAATCTCGCCGGCAACGCCATCAAGTTCACGGAGAAGGGCGGCGTCTCTATTGTCGCCGAGCCGTCGGCGCAAGCGGATGTGATTTCCTTTGCGGTGAGCGACACCGGCATTGGCATCTCACCGCAGGACCGGGCGCGTATCTTTGAAGAATTCGAGCAGGCGGACGGCAGCTCGACCCGCAAGTTCGGCGGCACCGGCCTTGGACTGACTATTTCGAGCCGGATCGTGGAGAGCATGGGCGGCGCGATCACGGTGGACAGCGCCCCCGGACAGGGCTCCACGTTTCGGCTCACAGTCCGGCTGCCGAATGCGGACGAAGGCGGACTGCCGACGTTCACTGCACCCGATTTGCGCGGCAACCACATTCTCATCGTGGCGCCGGCCTTCACCGGGGCCGCATTGATCGCCCGGCGCCTGCACCGCTGGGGCGCACGCACCAAGAGTGTGACCGACGAAAAGGCCGCCGCAGCCATTCTCTCCGAGCGGATCTGGAATGCGCTTATTGTCGATCACGGCCTCGGCACCGAGACCAGCGCGATGCTCGCGCGCGACGCCGCCGGCGTTGCCCAGCGGATCGTATTGACGACGCCGGCCATGCGCGGCGAGCTCGCGGCTCTCAAAGAGGCGGGCTTCACCGGCTATCTGATCAAGCCGGTGCGCGCGGCTTCGCTCGCAGCCCGCTTCCTCACACAAGACGGATTCGAATCGGGCGGAATGAGCGACGGCGCCGCGCTGCCAAACGCTGCTGGTTGCGACGGACTCTCAATTTTGGTGGCGGAAGACAACGAGATCAACGCGCTGCTGATCCGCGCGCTGCTGATCAAGCTCGGCCACCGCCCGACCATCGTCACCGACGGCGCCGCGGCAATCGACTGCTGGCTTGCGGCACGCGCCGGCGAGCGGCCTTACGATCGCATCCTCATGGACCTGCACATGCCGGACCTGGACGGTTTGGAGGCTACCCGCCGCATCCGCGCCAGCGAAGCCGAGCGCGCAACGCCGCGCACCCCGATCCTGGCGCTGACCGCCAACGCTTCGGCCGAAGACCGCGACGCTTGTCTCGCCGCCGGAATGGACGGCTTTTTGGTCAAGCCGCTCGATCGCGAACGCCTGGCCACGGCGCTGACGGATGCCGGCAAGGCGGCGCTTGCCGCATAGCACCGGCGCGCCGTGGCGAAGCCGGGAGCTGGCAGCTCACAACCGGCGCAATGCCACTTCCTGGATCTGATGGCTTACGCCTTTCTTCAGGATCAGATCCGCGCGCAGTCGCGTCGGCAGAATATTCTCGTGCAGATTGACGAGGTTGATGCGCGTCCAGATCGAGGTGGCGACATCGGTCGCTTCCGTATCGGACAGCTTGGCATAGCGATGGAAGTAGGATTTCGGATCGACGAAGGCAGTGCCGCGGAGCGTCAAGAACCGGTTAACGTACCAGGACAACAACACGTCCTCATCCGCATCCAGATAGATTGAGAAATCGAAGAAATCGGAGACGAAGGGGATGGCCTTGCCGTCCTTGGGGAGGCGACCGGCCTGCAGCACGTTGAGACCCTCGACGATCAGAATGTCCGGCCGCTCGATCTCGATCCAATGGTTCGGAATAACGTCATAGATCAAATGCGAGTAGACCGGCGCTCGCACCGGATGCAGACCTGCTTTGATGTCGGACAAAAAGCGCAGCAGCGCCGAGAGGTCGTAGCTTTCCGGAAAGCCCTTTTTCTCCATCAAGCCTTCGCGCTGGAGCACGGCATTGGGATAGAGAAAGCCATCCGTGGTGACGAGCCCGACCTTGGGAACATTCGGCCAGCGGGCGAGCAGCGCCTGCAGCACGCGCGCCGTGGTCGACTTCCCGACCGCAACCGAGCCGGCGACGCCGATGATGTAGGGAACCTTGGCGTCTTCGGTGCCGAGAAAGCCCTGCTGGGCGCGAAACAATCGCTGTGTGGCCGCGACATAGAAGGAGAGCAGGCGCGACAACGGTAGATAAATCTCCTCGACCTCGGAAATGTCGAGCCGATCGTGCATGGAATGCAGCCGCGACACTTCTTCCTGCTCGAGGGTCATCGGCGTGTCGTCGCGCAGCTTGGCCCACTGGGCGCGGGAAAACACCCGATAGGGCGAAACTTCCGGTGCGGTACGCTGGTCCATGAGGCTGGTCGATGTCCTATTCGCCCTTGCGGGCCGCCTTTTCCTCGAGGCCGGTTTGCCGGGTGCGCTCGGCAAGCACGGCTTCCACCTCCGCAAACGCGACGCCGCGCACTTGCAGCAACACCAGCAGGTGATAGAGGAGATCGGCCGCCTCGGCGACCAGCCGGCCGCGGTCTTCGCTGACGGCGGCAATCGTCACCTCGACCGCCTCCTCGCCAAGCTTCTTGGCGCAATGCGCAACGCCCTTATCGACCAGCGTGCGCGTATAGGATGTTCCGGGGTCGGCCTTGGCCCGGCCCTCTACCCGCTTTTCCAGGTCGTGGATCGTGAATGGCTCCATGGCGGTTCCTTAGCATCTCTCCGTTTGGCCGGGGAGAGGCCAGATGCAAAGATGGTTCTCCGACTGGTTTCTTGATTGATGCGGACCATGGCTTATTGGATTAGCCAGCCGGCGCAGTTTCCCGGCATCGTATCTTGCCCTCAGGGCGGCGTTCTCTGCAGCGGATTGTTCGTTCATGCCAGTACCGGCGCTCGATTTCTGGTTTGAATTTGCCTCCATCTATTCCTATCCGGCGGCCATGCGCATCGGCGCGTTGGCGACAGCATCCGGCGTCGCCGTGCGTTTGCGCCCCTTTCTCCTGGGGCCGATCTTGCGGGCGCAGGGCTGGGACACCTCGCCTTTCGTTCTCTATCCGCAAAAGGGCCGCTATGCGTGGCGCGACGTCGAGCGCATCTGCGCCGAACTGTCGCTGCCGTTTCGCCGACCCGAGGCTTTTCCGCAATCCGGATTGTTGGCGGCGCGGGTCGCGTTCCTCGGATCGGAACAGCAGACGCCCTGGGCGAAAGATTTCTGCCGCGCCGTCTATTGCGCCGAATTCGCCGAAGGCCGCCGCATCGATCGATCGGAAACAATCCGCGATATTTTGCTTGAGCTGAAAGTCGACGCCGAAGACATACTGGCGGCGGCGCAAACCAACGAAACAAAAGACAAGCTTCGCGCGCAGACGGCGCACGCGGAGCAGCTTGGTATCTTCGGCGCACCGACTTTCATCACCCAGGACGGCGAGATGTTTTGGGGGAACGACCGCCTGGAAGGCGCAATCGCCTGGGCCAAGCAGGCCAGCTAGAAAGATATTTTCGTCATTGCGAGGAGCGAAGCGACGAAGCAATCCAGCTTCTTGCACAAGCGAACTGGATTGCTTCGCTCTCGCTCGCAATGACGAGGTTTTTGCGCTGATAATGAGAGAAACGTCGCTAGGGGGCGAACGCGTCCTACGGATCAAGCCGCACCGGCAGCCCGGCCTTGCTCATAAAGGTCTTGGCATCGCGCACCGAATATTCGCCGAAGTGAAAGATCGACGCGGCCAGCACCGCGCCGGCGTGGCCCTCGCGAATGCCGTCGACCAGATGCTGCAGATTGCCGACGCCGCCGGACGCGATCACCGGCACGGTCACCGCATCCGCCACGGCGCGGGTCAGCGCTATATCGAAACCTTGCCGCGTACCGTCACGGTCCATGGAGGTGAGCAGAATCTCGCCGGCGCCGAGCGCCGTGACTTCGCGCGCATACGCGATGGCATCGAGCCCGGTGGGCTTGCGGCCGCCGTGCGTGAAGATCTCCCAGCGCGCGGCTTCGCCCGGCGGCGAAACTTTTTTTGCATCGACCGCGACGACGACGCATTGATCGCCAAATTTCTCCGCCGCTTCTTTCACGAACGTGCGCCGCGCCACCGCCGCGGTGTTGATCGACACCTTGTCGGCTCCCGAGGATAAGAGCGCGCGGATGTCGTCGACCGTGCGCACGCCGCCGCCGACGGTGAGCGGCATGAAACACGCCTCGGCGGTGCGCCGCACCACATCGAGCATGATGGCACGGCCCTCGTGGCTGGCGTTGATGTCGAGAAAAGTCAGCTCATCGGCGCCGGCTTCGTCGTAGGCGATCGCCGCTTCCACCGGATCGCCGGCGTCGCGCAAGTTAACGAAGTTGACGCCTTTGACGACGCGGCCGTCTTTCACGTCAAGACAGGGAATGATCCGAACCTTGAACATCGTCTAGGCGGCTTCCGCAGAGCGAATGAGTGTCAGGGCAGCCGCCGCATCGAGCCTGCCGTCATAAAGCGCACGCCCCGCAATGGCGCCGGCCAGCGTCTTGGCGCGCGGCTGCAGCAGCGCCCGAATGTCGTCGAGCGAGGCGAGCCCGCCGGAGGCGATCACCGGAATCGATATCGCTTCCGCAAGCGCGATGGTGGCGTCGATGTTGAGACCCTTGAGCATCCCGTCGCGCGCGATGTCGGTATAAACGATCGCCGCAACGCCGGCGTCCTCGAAACGCCGGGCGATATCGAAGGCCGAGAGCTCCGAGCGTTCCGCCCAGCCTTGCACCGCGACCTTGCCGTCGCGCGCATCGAGCCCGACCGCGACACGGCCGGGGAAGGCCTTGGCGGCGGCCCGGACCAGATCGGGGTCGCGCACAGCGGCGGTGCCGATGATGACGCGCGTCACGCCCTTCGCCAGCCAGCCCTCGATGGTCGCCTGATCGCGAATGCCGCCGCCGAGCTGCAGCGGAATTTGCACCCGGCCGAGGATGCGCTCGACCGCGGCGGCGTTCATCGGCTTGCCCGCGAAGGCGCCGTCGAGATCGACGATGTGGAGATATTCGAATCCCTGCGCGGCAAACAGGCGCGCCTGCTCGGCCGGATCGGTATGGAAAACCGTGGCGCGCGCCATGTCGCCTTGCTGCAGGCGCACGGCTTCGCCGTTTTTCAGATCGATGGCGGGAAAAAGAATCACGGCTTCCACGTCAGGAAGTTGGCAATCAAAGCGAGCCCGAGCTTCTGGCTTTTCTCAGGATGAAACTGCGTGCCCACGATGTTGTCGCGCCCGACGATGGCGGTGATCGGGCCGCCGTATTCGGCCTCCGCCACCAAATCGTCACGACGCGCGACGTTGAGCGCATAAGAGTGCACGAAATAAGCGTGCCGGCCCTCAGGACCAAAACCAAGACCGTCCACCAGTTTGTGCGGCCGTCGGACGGTGAGCGTATTCCAGCCCATATGCGGGATCTTCAGCTGCGGATCGGACGGTGCGATGCGGTCCACTTCGCCGGAGATCCAGCCCAGACCCGGCGTGACCTCATATTCGCGCCCGCGTTCGGCCAGAAGCTGCATGCCGACGCAAATGCCGAGAAACGGCTTGCCCTTGCGGTGCACCGCTTCCTCAAGCGCATCGACCATGCCGTCGACCGCGTCGAGGCCGCGCCGGCAATCCGCGAACGCACCTACGCCGGGCAACACCACCCGATCGGCCGCAGCGACCGTGTCGGGATCGTCCGTCACTACAATCGGCTGGTCGATACCGGCCTCGTGCGCCGCGCGTTCGAACGCTTTCGCGGCCGAATGCAAATTGCCGGACCCGTAGTCGACGATCGCAACACTCATCGGGAGGCGCCGGGTTCGGGAAACAGCCCGAGGATCGGCGGCGAATGCAGCGGCGACGCAGCCGAAGGCGGCAACGGGGGCGGTGAATAGTCGGTGCCGTTGGCGGCCGCCCAGTCGTTGAAGAAACGCTGTTCGGCAGCCTCCATGTTGGTGCCGCTCACCAGGCCGATGTTTCTCCATCCGCGTCGCGCCAGCGTGAAGCGGCGCAGTGTGCTGGCTTCCAGTCCGACCAAAAAAGCAATCAGCAACAGAGCAAAGGACCGTCCGGCCACACCGACGCCCGCATAAAGCGTCGCCAGGGCGAGGCCGAATGTCACCACCAGATAGATCAACAGCACCAGCCATTGCCGCCGCCAGATGAGCCACAGCGGCGCGAGCAGAAAGGCCCAGACATAAAATCCATCGCGCACAAACACAAAGCGCTCTGGCTCGGAAGCGGCACTGCTGTTGCGCGCCGGTGGTTCGTGAACGGTATAGGTGGGCATGCGCTGTTCCCGATTGTATGTGCGGCGTTGTTGCGCTTCGCCGCCAGACGCACCCAGATCCTCATCGGCGAGGGCGGCGTGCGCGATCGTTGTTCAACCCATTCTCTAGACCTTGATCCGATTCGATCGGATGAAGGTCTAGATTTTACGTTGGTGCATGACCCTTTCCGAAAACCGGATTCCACTTTTCGGGATCATGCACTGGAGCCCATCTTGATAAAGTCGAGTCAAGATGTGCCCTGGATTTATATGTTGTCGCATGGCTCTTCCGGAAAGCCGCTTTCCACCCATCGGGTCGCGCCCGGGGGCATGCTTTTTCCGAGACATGCTTTAGCCGCCGAGCGTGCCTTTGGTCGAGGGCACCTCATGCGCGGCGCGCGGATCGATGGCCACCGCGGCCCGCAACGCCCGCGCCAGACCTTTGAAGCACGATTCGGCGATGTGATGGTCGTTGGTGCCGTAGAGCGTCGCCACGTGCAGCGTCACCGCCGCATTGATGGCAAAGGCCTGGAACCATTCCTGCACCAGCTCGGTGTCGAACGGCCCGATTTTGTCGCGGCCGAACTCGGCCTTGAAGACCAGGAACGGCCGGCCAGAAATATCGATCGCCACCCGGGTCAAGGCTTCGTCCATCGGCAGATGCACGTCGGCGTAACGGGTGATGCCCTTCATGTCGCCCAGCGCCTGGCGCACCGCCTGGCCGAGCGCGATCCCGACGTCCTCGGTGGTGTGGTGATGGTCGATGTGCAGGTCGCCCTTGGCCTTGATCTCCATATCGATGCGCGAATGGCGCGCCAGGAGATCGAGCATATGGTCGAGAAAGCCGATGCCGGTCGCGATCGCCGAACGGCCTTCGCCGTCGAGGTCGATGGTTACCTCGACCGCGGTTTCCTTGGTCGTCCGCTTGACAGATGCCTTGCGCATCGTGCTCTCCAGGGCGCGAAGCGGCCTTTTATCAGGGCTTTGGCCGCGCCGCCAATCTCTCTATGCCGCATTTGCATTGCCGCGGCCTAAATCCTAAATCATGCCGTAAACGAAGGCCTTCCAACGCATGCTTTCCTCCGAATCCGGCCCGACCGGGACACCCGGCCCATGGACACCCGGACCGTGGCACGGCACCACGATCCTGACCGTTCGCAAGGGCGGCCTTGTCGCCGTCGGCGGCGACGGGCAGGTGTCCATCGGCCAGACCATCATCAAATCCAACGCCCGCAAGGTGCGCCGGCTCGGCGGCGGCGAGGTGATCGGCGGCTTTGCCGGCGCGACCGCGGACGCGTTTACGCTATTCGAGCGGCTCGAATCGAAGCTCGAGCAGTATCGCGGCCAGCTTATGCGGGCGGCGGTCGAGCTCGCCAAGGACTGGCGCACGGACCGCTACTTGCGCCGGCTGGAAGCCATGATGATCGTCGCCGACAGGGAGGTATCGCTGGTCCTCACCGGCACCGGCGACGTGCTCGAACCGGAAGCCGGCATTATCGGCATCGGCTCCGGCGGTAATTACGCGCTGGCCGCGGCGCGGGCCCTGGCGGATGGGCCGCTCGACGCCGAAGCGATCGTGCGCCGCTCGCTCGATATCGCGGCCGACATTTGCGTCTACACCAACCGCAATGTCACGGTCGAAACACTCACGAGCGACTGAATGGCATCCCGGTCTTACGCGTTTCGGCCGATGACGGCCGCTGATCTTCCGACCGTACGGCGATGGCTTGCCAAACAGCATGTCGCCGAATGGTGGGGCGACCCGGCGGAACAATTCGCGCTGGTCAGCGAAGACCTGACCCATCCGGCAATGGATCAATTCATGGTCGAATGCGACCACAGGGCCTTCGGCTATCTGCAATGCTACGATCCAAATGCCTGGGCCAATCACGGCTTCGGTGCGCTTGCGCCGGGCGCCCGCGGCATCGATCAATTCATCGGCGAAGAAGACATGGTCGACTGCGGCCACGGCACCGCCTTTATTCGCGCTTTTGTTGAAGACTTGCTGAAAACGGGCGTGCCGCAAGTCTTGACCGATCCCAGTCCGGCCAACGGCCGCGCCATCCGGGCATATGAGAAAGCCGGCTTTCGCCAACAGCGTCCGATCGACACGCCCGACGGCGCAGCAGTTTTGATGGTTCGCAATCCATGAGTGATTTTTCTCCCCGTGAGATCGTTTCCGAGCTCGACCGCTTCATCGTCGGACAGGCCGACGCCAAGCGCGCCGTCGCCATCGCGTTGCGCAACCGCTGGCGCCGGCTGCAGCTCGAAGACCGCTTGCGCGAAGAGGTTCTGCCCAAGAACATTTTGATGATCGGGCCGACCGGCGTCGGCAAGACCGAAATCTCGCGCCGCCTCGCCAAGCTCGCCGGCGCGCCGTTCCTCAAGGTCGAAGCCACCAAATTCACCGAAGTCGGTTATGTCGGCCGCGACGTCGAGCAGATCATCCGCGACCTCGTGGAGATCGCGATCACGCTGACGCGCGACAAGAAGCGCAAGGGCGTGGAGGCACGCGCGCAGCAATCGGCCGAAAACCGCGTGCTCGATGCGCTGGTCGGCGCCAATGCGAGTGCTTCGACCCGCGAGGCCTTCCGCCGCAAGCTGCGTGCCGGTGAGCTCGACGACAAGGAGATCGAGATCGAGGTGCAATCCTCGGGTGGGATGCCGCTGTTTGAAATTCCCGGCATGCCGGGGGCGCAGATGGGCGCCATTTCGATCGGCGACATTTTCGGCAAGCTCGGCGGCGGCCGCACCAAGACCCGCCGGGTCACCGTGCACGATTCCTACGAGGTCCTGATCAACGAGGAATCCGACAAGTTGCTCGACACCGAGCAGCTCACCCAGGAAGCCATCAAGGCGGTGGAGAATAACGGCATCGTTTTCCTTGACGAGGTCGACAAGATCTGCGCCCGCGACGGCCGCATTGGCGGCGACGTTTCGCGCGAGGGCGTGCAGCGCGATCTGTTACCGCTGATCGAAGGCACGACGGTCGCCACCAAGCACGGCTCGGTGAAAACCGATCATATTCTGTTTATCGCCTCGGGCGCGTTCCACACGGCCAAGCCGTCGGATCTGCTGCCGGAGCTGCAAGGCCGTTTGCCGATCCGGGTCGAGCTCAAGGCGCTCACCCGCGACGATTTCCGCCGCATCCTCACCGAGCCGGAAGCCTCGCTGATCAAGCAATATATCGCCCTGATGCAGACCGAAGGCGTGACGCTGGAATTCTCAGAGGATGCGATCGATGCGGTCGCCGATATGGCGGTTGCGGTGAATTCAAGCGTCGAGAATATCGGCGCCCGCCGGCTGCAGACGGTGATGGAGCGCGTGCTCGACGAGATCTCGTTCGCCGCACCCGACCGCCACGGCGACACCGTGCGGATCGACGCCGCCTATGTGGAAAAGCATATCGGCGATCTGGCGAAGAATGCCGATCTGAGCCGATACATTCTATAGCGCAGTGTCCTGCGGCCTAGCCCCCTGCTCTGCCGGGGCTCGCCGCGCTCACTCCGCGCGCTTGCGCTCCGGCTGCGGCTCGCGATCGATCTCGCGAATCATCGCCAGCCACTTTTCGACTTGCGTGAAAGCCTGATTGTCGGTGCGCGCATCGCGCTTCGCACCCGGTTTGGACGACGCATCGTCGACGTCGGACATGCGGCCATACTCCACTGAATGCCGCATCGTGACTCGCGAAGTTGACGAATTCGTGGGCGCGCCCGGAGCATGTCCCGGAAAAAGCATGCCCTCGGGCTTGACCCGATGGGTGGAAGCCGGTTTTCCGAAAGGGACATGCGACAGCAAATGAATTCAATGCATGTTCCGGAAAAAACATGCCCTCGCGCTTGACCCGATGGGTGGAAGCCGGCTTTCCGAAAGGACATGCGACAACATATAAATCGTGGCTCCTCGAGGGCCACGATTATTCGCCATCGGGCAGCGCGCGTCGCACGCGGATATACAAGGCGCCGGCGCCCCCATGCGCGAGATGCGCATCTTCGTATCCGACCACCAGCGGTCGAAACTGCGGCAGCGAGAGCCAAAGCGGCACCTGCCGCTTGAGCACGCCGCGCTCGTGCGCCTCATCGGCTTTGCGCGTGCCTTTGCCGGTGACGACGAGCGCGATGCGCACGCCGTCGGCTTGCGCGCGCCGCAGGAAGGCCAGCAATGCCACATGCGCCTGCGTCTGGGTAAAACCGTGCAAATCAATCCGCGCATCGATCGGCTCGCGCCCGCGCGCGACACGCCGCTTGAGTTTTCGCTCGAGCGGCGCCAGCGGCGGCGGCTTTTTGTCCACGCGGGGCTCGTCGGGCGTAGCGGTACGCGGTCGCGACAGTTCATTCTGCGCGGGGGTTTTACCGGTCGACTTGCCGGCGAACTTGCCGACAGATTCGGCGGAACGCTTCTCGGGCGGCGGCGGGTCGGACGTCTCGGCGGTGCGCCGCGCCCGATGCAGCGGCTTGATCGATCGTGCAATGCCGGTCCACAACGCGCGTTCCTCGGCGCTCAAGGACCGCCGCCGGCTCATCGCACGCGCCAGGTTCTCGACGCGGCAGCCTTCGCCCGCGGCGGCGACGGCGTCGGTGCCGCAGCAGCGGGTGCCGTCGCCGGCCGGGGCTCGGGCAAGGGAACATCTTCGGCGGTCGGATCGATCATGTTACCGGCGCCCAATTGCGCCACGACGCCGCGCCGCTCCGGCGGCAAGGGCACATTCTGCCCGGCCACGACCGGATCGAGCTCGCGCGGGATTAGCATCACGAATTGCCCAAGATTCTTGATACGGCCGGCCATGTTGCCGGCCTCCATGCCGGCGCCGAAATA
>Ga0209006_10004207_pt1 | contig 13071 bp, 8 predicted proteins | sample JacPin_JW_Ref_O2_FD_188567 | JGI IMG/M metagenome (GOLD analysis project Ga0209006, IMG submission 188567) | Forest soil microbial communities from Algoma, Ontario, Canada - Jack Pine, Ontario site 1_JW_Ref_O2 (SPAdes) (version 2) | ecosystem: Environmental > Terrestrial > Soil > Boreal... | reverse complement strand
TCATTAAAATCGGAAAACTTCATTTTGAGCTCCCTTGGCCCAGAACTTTCGGTCCTAAAAACCAAGAGGCCGTTTTCCCTTTCGGGTAACGGCCTCTTTTGGGGTTCGAACTTTTTTTCTGCCCCGGCCGCTACCCGCTCCTGAGTAGAGTATTAACTCGTACGAGTACTACACCTACTACCGCTACGAGTTGAATCAGGCGGGACACAAAAACCTGCAAATTTATGGAAATGCTCGGCGCATACAGCCGGCTGGTAGATGTCGAAGAGACTCGCGCTTGATTGTTTCTTTGCATTTTCAGTGATTAAATATCACGCAGCCCACAGCAGGTCAAATAAGATTTATTTATCGCGGCTATTCGTTTTAGTGTTCATGCAGGAAAATGTTGTGGGGAAGGCTTTGAGCCGGCTACACGGCTGCCGGGTCAATCATCGGGATTGTAGGTCTGTCGTTCGCCCGTTGTAAGCAGGTCATCTTATCGCGCAATAGGCTTGTGCATTTGTTAAATGCGAGCGATGCTACCGCCGTTCGGATTGACTAAGATGCCCAATAACTCTCCAACCCGTAGCACTCTCTACATGCACATGAGTGAGTTTTGGTCCGGCGACCTGGGCCTCACTCTTGTGACGATCTCGGTAACCTTCCTCGTCTTCGTAATCACTCCGCTTCGCGAGGCCGGCCTTCCTGGACGCATCTTCTTCGATCTGGTTGTGGTCGCGCTGATGGTTTCAGGAGCGTTGGTAGTTGAACAGAGCCTTGTATCTAAATCGTTTCTGGTCGCTGCAGTTCTAGTCAGCGCCTTCGTATTGGGCGCCGGACGCGTACACCCAACGCCCTTTCTTCATCAATTCGGCAGCATCCTCTCCGCGGCGACGCTGCTGCTCTATATTCGCATCGTACTTCTCGTTATGTTTCGGGCCGGGCCTATGAACTGGAGCCGCATCCAAGGCGGCGTATGCGCGTATCTTCTTCTTGGAATGGCCTGGGCTTCCGCGTTTCAGTTTGTTGAACAACTACACCCTGGGTCTTTCCGTTTCGTTAGCACGCCGGTGGGTATGGATCAGCTGACCTCAAAATTTACCTATTATAGCTTTACAACGCTTACTACTCTGGGCAGTGACATCAGTCCCGTGAGTCCTATCGCGCGCTCGCTCACCATCGCCGAGTCCTCAGTGGGCCTGCTTTTTCCCGCAATTTTTATCGGTGCTCTAGTGGCGATGGCCATGCAGTCGCGCCCGAAATCTTGAGCTGCGCTGGAAAACCGTCGCAGTCCTCCGCGAAAAATTTGGGAACGCGGGCAAGCGCCGCGTTGCAACGGAACCGACTTGGTGTTCAGAAGATTGCGGCGATTTGACCGCGTGCTCGCCATCAGCTAATATGTTTTCGCGGGGTGGAGCAGCCTGGTAGCTCGTCGGGCTCATAACCCGGAGGTCGTTGGTTCAAATCCAACCCCCGCAACCACTTTTTCTTCCTTGCTGTGTTTCCTGCGCCCGAAATTCCGGGCTGACATTTTTCATTGCCCTGCTTCGCAGGGAGTGGCCGGAGGTCGTTGGTTCAAATCCAACCCCCGCAACCACTTTTTTCTTCCTTGTTGTGTTCCCTGCGCCCGACATTCCGGGGCTGACATTTTAGTTGCCCTGCTTCGCAAGGCGTGGGGGGGCGTTGGCTCAAATCCAACCCCCGCAGCCCGGGCGCTGCGAAGCTAAACCTCAAAGCGCCATTTTTCCTTTCAGTGGCATGCCGAGTTTTGACCCTGCCCTATTCAATTCGCCGTAACTTCGGGCAGTCAACTCACGTTCCGGCTCGCTGCGAGGTGACTATGGTTTCGCTTGACCTTGAACGTTCTGTTGTAGCGCGGTGAGCTTTTGGCGGACTTGCGCGAGCTCGGTCATTTCGGCGTCGGCTTTGGCCCACCGATTTTCAGCCTGCACAAACTCCTCGCGTGCCGCGGCGTTTGCTCCGTGATGTTCAAGGGCAAGACCGAGGGCGTAGTAACCGCCTGCATAGCTGGGGTCGTGCTCAATCATTTGTTGGGCAGTGAATTCCGCGAGATCCCAATCCCCCGCATCACGCGAGGTGTGGGCAATTGACTCGAGCTGAAATAGAGCCTGGCTCCATGAGTCCGGACCGGGAACTGCTCGGATCTTGTTTTCGATCTCGCGAAACAGTGCGTCACTTTTCTCGGTGCGGCCCTGCAGGAGCAGGATCTCCGCATTTAGCAGGCCCGCATCGGGTAATTGTGCCGCCACCGACGATGGCACATGTTCGAGTTCTTGCTCGGCTAGTGAAAGTTCTGCTTTTGCCTCATTCACTCGGTTGAGGCGTAGCAGCGCTCGTCCGGCAGCCGTGTGGCCTGCGAAGCGACCCATTGGCCATTGACCGTTACCCAGTTGCTGCGCTGCCGCCAGAGCCTCGTCATAGCGTCCGCGACTAAGCAAGAATTCGGGCCACTCGCGGCGATTGAACTCTGCAAGGTCGTTGTAAACCGGCAACGCGAACGCCTCACGAAAGAGTTTTTCAGCCGAATTCATCTCACCGAGCGTCTGGCGGCACATTGCGAGCAGGCTCAGATTGTGGATGTGGTGCCAGTCATATCGCGCGGGTATATTTTCCGAACGATAGTAATTTTCCTCAAGCTCGTCAGCGCGCTCAAACTCCGCGATCGCCTCTTCCGTGCGGCCGGTCCAGCGCAGGTCGTGGCCGTGCATGTGATGAGCATGCGGAATGGCTGGAGCCATGCGCACGTAAATCTCGCTCTGCGCCAACGCGTCTTGAGGGCGACCGATCGTCTCGTATGTATGCGCCAGGTAGTGATGGGCGGCGAACTCGTCCGGCGCAAGGGCAAGCGCCGCTTCGTAGAACGCGATTGTGTCGGGTCCGCCATTCTGTCCGTGAGCGTGGGGCGACCCTTCTTCAGCGAATCCGCGCTGAATCCAGAGCCACGGGTCGTTCGGAGTAGCGGCAATCGCCGCAGTGATGGCGCCTCGATATGCGAAATATTTTTGAAGATCGGAATCGCCAAGCCACGCAAGAAGCAACGCATGAATCTCGATCTTGCGTCGCTCGGATTCCGTGACTGAATCAGCCAGACTCTGTGCTTTCTCGAGCGCTGCGACAGCCGCCACGGGATCGGCGAGCCCGACGTAGGCGTCAGACAGGCCGACGTAGGCCATGGCGAGCTTCGGATCAAGCTGCAGGGCTTGGTGGAACGATCGGGCTGCCTCAATCCAAACGAACGAGTGCAGGTAAGCAAAGCCTTGATCGTAGAAGGACTGCGCCTGTGGCGACGAGGTAGTTACAGGATCATGTAGCGTACCCTCTCCCTGACGCAAGGGCACAGGACGTTTGAGGATTTCGCGCGGCACCCAGCCAACCATGTTCGCGTCGTGGTCTTGGTGCTGAGCAAACGAGAGCGGGGCAAGCGACACAGCAAGTGCCAGCGTGCTTACGATCAAAAAATAACGTGCGATGGACTTTCGCATAGTAGGGCGGTTGTTTAAACGGCGATTGCGATACCCCCTAGACTTCTGAGATTTCGACTTCACGTACGTAAAACCCCATGTCGAGTCGCCGAGTCTGCATCACAGGTTCGGCTACGCGCAAGCGCAGCAGGTAGGTTCCCCGAGCAGCCGGTGACCAAGAATGACTCCAGAAACTCCAAGGATCATTGGAACTCTGGTGGACCTCATCCACCCGAACGTATTCTTCCTCGGGATTGAATCGAATCTCAAGGTGCTTCACGGGTTTCGTGCCGCCCCACAGGATGCCGGCGACTCGATATTTGATGCTCTCTCCAATTCGCCATTTTTCCACACGAGTAGCGATGGCGGCTTGGTCGATCACAGGAGGCTGGTAGTCGCGTGCCAGCTTGGGCGAGCCCTGCTGCATCGTACGAAAAGCAAACTCTTGCATCTGCGAAGTGGGCTCGGCGTTATCAGGGACCGCTGTGATCTCATTTAACCATTTAATACAGGTACAGCCATACCAGCCCGGCACGACCAGGCGAACCGGGGCACCGTGGTCCCGCGTGAGAGGCTTCCCGTCCATTTCAGTGGCCAGGAAGGCTCCAGTGGAATGAATGTCGTCGAGCGAGAAAATCCAGCTCGCGCCGGGTGTGGAGCTTACCGACGCCGAAGCATAGCGATCGAAGCCGGAGACCAGGATGCGCGCGTCCTTGGGAATCGGCGTCAGGCGTTGCACCACGTCGGCGAGTGGTACGCCGGTCCAATCCGCCACGCTAATCAAGCCGAAGCGGCCTTCACGGGTGTTACCGGCGCACTCCATCAAATGCTGCCCCATCGGGCGTGCTTTGGCGCGCAATTCTTCCGGGCTGATATGAACCGGCGCACCGGTAAGCCCGCGCATTTCGATGGAATGCAGATCGGTGTCCTTCAGCAATGCCGATGCGCGCGTGCGAACGTAGAACCGTTCAACCGGCGTGCTCGGTTTCCCGGACGAAAGTTCGGAGAGATCCGTATAGAGACGCCCATCGAGTTCCTCTCCGATGGGAGTGTCCATGGGAGGACTACCTTCGCGCACAAAAGGAACAGTTCCCAGCATCTCGCCACCGGCGAAGGAATCGCGCGTTTGCCCGAACGCTACAGCGGGCAACAGGATTCGATCAAGACCGACACAAACGGCGCCCCCGGCGATGCTGATAGCGCTGAGCAATTCCCGGCGCGAAAGTTGTGCCCGTCTCTTTGGTGGCACTACGAAACCGGGAAATGAAGGTGCATTGGGCAGAAATGAATTCTAAGCGTTAGCCGGTGAAAATTAAAGTCCTCTGCGACAACGTTCCGCTAACTTTGGGGTGGGACCGTGAACGGCAATCTGCAGTCGAATCAAGTTTAACTTCAGCTAGAACTCCCACCGGGCGGCGAACTCCACCTGCCGCCCGAATGCTTGACCTTGGTTGGCCGTTGCTGTGAAGGTCCCAAACGTAGCCGGTGAAGTCGGGTCGAGTGAGAGAGAATTGTCGCTGAAATTGACACTGTTGAACAGGTTGAACGCGGTTACCCTAAATTGAAGCCGCTGGCGCTCAGTTATCCGGAAGCTCTTGTTGATACCCATGTCCACCGCCGCGAAGGCGGGACCGATCAGAGTATTGCGCGATCCCGGCAATCCCGGCAAGGTAAAGGTAATGTCCGCCTGAGCCGCGACCGGATTCTTGAACAGATTCGGAAGCACGGGACTGCCGTTGCTAACTTGGCCAATATTCCTGGTTACGTCGGTCGAGAGCGGATTTACTTCTGTCCCAGAGGCAGTAAGGAAAAAATTCGTCGGGAAGTTGAAACCGTTCCCCGGACTCAGCGGGAACCCCGAGTGCCACCTCATAGCAGATGTGGCTTCCCAACCGCCAATCAAAGCGTTCACCAACCGATTCGACTCGCTACCCCACCGGTGCCCCCTGCCAAAGGGCAGGTCGATCACCGCGCTGCCGTTGAAATTGTGCTTCAGATTGAAGTCCGAAAGGGCACGATTCAATCCTGGCTGAAACGGATTCTGAATCAAGCCGTTTGCGGTACCATTCGAAACAGTGGGACTGAGCAAATCGCCGTTTTCAGCAGCCGAAGAGTTGTCGATCGATTTCGAAAACACGTAGTTGAAGGCAAACGAACCGTAGGCTACGGTCTTCTTCAACGTAACTTGCAGGCTGTTGTAGTTCGAATTTCCGAGGTTGGTCCAGGTATCCAATTGAGCGAACTGTTGCGGGAATAAGACGAAGCCGGTATTGTTCGGATCCAGCTTCGAATTCCAAGGAGTCGGTAGGCCGCCCGGTGTTTCAGAAGTGTCCAAAAAAGACAGTGCGCACGACCAAGACGCACCTCCCGCTCCGGCCGCCCCGGCCGTGATTGTCGTAAATGCATAGAAAGCTTGGGTCGGTGTCAACTTCGCGTAGGCGGGATTGCCCAGAAACGCCGCCGTAAATGCCGGCATGTTGGGAAGCAGATCATTGAAATACGGAATCGATGCGATAGTCGAAAGCGCTGCAAAATTGTTCGGATTGATCGCCGCGCCCGAGCTGTTCGGTGATGCCTGCGCGAGCCTCGCAATCGCTCGGTAGGCCGTGAAAAGATCGGTTTTTGAAGCTGTGTCGGTAAGATCCAGATACTGAGCAAAGTCGTCTTTGGCGAGCAAGCGGCGGCCCAGAGTTCCCACATAGGCTACATCGAGAACGACGCCCTTCGGCAATTGGCGCTGGAAAGAAGCAGTCAAGTGGATGGTGTAGGGAGTCTGCAGGTGCGGATCCACGGCGAAGCCAAGATTGGAAGGAGCGTTGCCGGTGCCGACGGCGCTGGAAGGTGTAAAGGGAAACGTGGCCGAGGTGGGCGGATTGAAGAACGGTGCCCCAGCGTTCGGAAGGCCAGTGCAACCCGTGTTCGAGCACGTGCCGGAGAAGCGCGGCGCAGTGGCGAGCGTGAATTGGGTCGACGGATTAATCAGCGCGGTCGCCGTCCCGGGAGAGCCGTTCTGGTCGGCGTCCACCGCGAGCGCCTCGCCGACACGATCGTAGAAGAGTCCCGCGCCAATCCGGAACACAGACTGGGTGCCGCTACCAAAGATTTTTCGCGCCCAGTCATAGTCAAAGTTTGGGGAATAAGCGAGAGCAACCCGTGGCGCAAAGTTGTGATAATTCGGAGTGAGCCAAGAGTTTGCATTGTTTGCCTTGCCGGCCAAGCCCCAGCTCAACATCGGCGAGGCGTTGGATGGGATGCCTGCCGCCATATTTATTTCGCGCTGTTTGAAGTATTGCGCGATGTTGATCGTCGGAGCGACCTGGAAGCCGTTGACTTCCCACGGCGGAGTCTCGTAGCCATAATGGAGACCAAGTGTCACCGTGAGATTCGAACGCACCTTCCAGCTATCCTGCACGTAGGATTCAAATAGGTTCTCCGCGAAATCTCGCTTCTCCGGGCTTCCCGCAGGCAGAAACTGGCCTTGCGGGGTCGCAAAAAACGTGGCGTTCACCTGCGTGATCGAACCGGTGAGCATCATGAAAGCTCGCTCGAACGCAGTCGGATTATTAGCTAGCGGAGCATTCGTGCCGTTGGGGTTCGCCTGATCGCAAAGGCTGACACAAAAACCGTTGTTAGCAACGAACCCCGGGAAGGAGTTCAACTCATTCGTGGTGTGGTTGCGGACAAAGAAGAAGGCGCCGCCGAAAGACCATGTGTGCTTGCCGCGAGCCCAAGTCACGTCATCGCTCACCTGATTTACCGGTACGGTTCGAAGGTCGGCCCGCGCTCCAAAGTCTATAATGTCGCTGAAGCTACGAACGTCGAATAATGGCCCGGACGCGCCCGAGATATTTACGCCAATTCGGGTCAGACCGTACCGCAGGCTATTTACCACATTCGAACCGATCTGCGCGTTATAGTTCACGGCGATGCCGCGGCTGTTGTTCAGCAGGGTAGCTGCTGCAGGCTGGCCTGGGAACTCCCCGGGAAGCAGCCCGGTGCTCAACCCCTCGAGCGAGCCGCGAACAAAAATCGATTGACGCCCATTCTGCGTGAGGTTGTAGTCCGCGCGGGCAGTATAGAGATTGCTTTTCGTCGGAAGAGTCGTGTTGAAATTGAGACCGTTGAAGGCAAGGCCGCCATCGAACCCTGACGCGGGGCTGTTACCAGGCGGAAGCAGCGCCATGTAGGTGACCATCGCCGGGTTGACGCCCAACCCCGCTGGGTCCAAGGACTGGACCGAGGGACCCGACGCGGCAGTGGGTGGCAGTCCAAAGTCTCCCGCGGGAACCGTGTGCGAGGTGGTCAACCCTTGGACCGTGCCGCCTGGGCATGCAGCCGCCACGGCGCACTGATAAACCAAAACTCCATCCGCCAATGTGCTGGTGGGTACACTGCGAGTGGGAGCAGCCTGAGAGACCGATTCGCGACGATCTTCATTGTCAATAAAGAAGAAGGCGCGGTTCTTCTTGATGGGGCCGCCCAACGAGCCCCCTCCAATGTTTCGCTGGTCCTTGCCGCGCGGAATACCGTTGAGATTGTTGAAGTAGTCGTTCGAAGACGGTCCAGACGTCCGGTAGTACCAGCGCAGATTTCCGTGGAAGTCATTTGTTCCGCTCTTTGTAACCAGAGCCACCTGCGCTCCGCCCACGACTCCATCCGTGGCATTGGCGTTCGTGGTGGTGACGCGAAATTCCTGAACTGAGTCGAGCGTGATGGGCAGGGCGCTCGTAAACGCCGCCTGGTTCTGCCAATCATTGGCATCGATGCCGTCAACCGTCACATTCGTTTGGTTCCCGCGAACCCCGTCCACCGCGCCGTCGCGTGGATCTAGAGTCCCAATCGAGCCCATCGCAAGTTGGTCAGTATTGGAATTTCCAGTAGTAACCACGCCCGGCTGCAACGTAAGAAGGTTGACCACGTTTCGCGCGAGGAACGGAAGGCTCTTAACCTCGTCTTCCGCGAACGGATTTCCCACCGTGGCATCCTCGGTGTTCAGTGCTGGCGTTGCCGCCGATTCGATAATCACCTCTTGGGTGACCGTGCCCAACTCGAGATGGATTTCAAGCGTTGTCGCCGTAGCCACCAACACGGTGACATCTGATTCGAGATACTTCTTGAAGCCGGCCTTTTCTATTTCTACCTTGTATGTCCCGGGACTGAGTTGCGCGACGCTGAACGCCCCCGTGTTGTCAGTCTTCGAAGTGCGCGACGCGTTGGTCGCCAGGTCCGTAACAGTCACGGTCGCCTGCGGAATCGCAGCGCCGGTCTTATCCATCACGGTTCCGTGCAGGCTGCCTACGTTTTGCGCCAGAACGGGAACAGAAAATCCGAAGAGAAGTACAACTAGGCAGACGAAGAGACACACCAATCGGTTCGTATTCGACACTTTTTGCCCCCATTCGTTCGCGCCGAGATTACCGATACTGAACCCTTGTGGTAGGGAAGCGCCACGCCGCTTGTATCGCTGGCCGCATATATAGCGCGATCTCCCAAATTGTCAAGGCCGTTTCGTAGAATTGACAAAATAATTGAAACGCAAAGCCCGTCTATAGAGTCGTGGTTACTGGCACGCAGGGGAAGGCAAGGCGAAGAGAGACGTCTGAATCCTTCATCTCTGCATCAGGATCAGCAGAAAAAATCGGAGAGCCGCCGCAAACGCTCGAGAGACTAGTGCAGTGGGATTGCGAGAAACTTCATCGCTAAATTAATTGTGGTGCGGACGGTTTGAACCGGCCGCACCACAGTTCACTTCGTTAAGGTTAGTGTTTCTGGTTCGTCGTTCGTGCCTGGACCCTCTTCTTCACAGCCGCGGTTACCCCAGTGTTTGACTGTATAGACCCGGCAAAGACGTCAGTCAGATCATCCGTGTCGATCCAGAACGCCTGCCCGGCATTCGCCTCGTAGACAGTGACGGCCAGGGTAACCGTAGGGAAATCAGGCGTCGCGGGCGGAGTGAAGGTAGCGGACACTTGGAGATTGCTCGTTGAGCGTCCGATGCCTTCTAGGTCATCAACAAATGACGCAGAGAAGGCGGCGTTGGTCGATTGCACGGAGGTTGCCGTGAGTGATCCAAACGGATCGCTGAGCACACCTGTTCCAGTGAAAGCACCACCCGCAATTGCTCCTTCACCGACGAAGTCGAATTCATCGATAACGGTGACCGGGGGAGGGCCTACCGTGGACTCGGCGGTGCCATCACCCTGGGCTCCGAAGACAAACGGACCCGCAAGAGCAGTCAAGGCGGTATCGGTTTGCGGAATAAGAACTCCAGTGCCGACAAGGTTTGCGTCCATTTCGGCAAAAAGAGCTCCTCCTTCCCCGGCTGCGTTAGTTGTGTTATTGGGATCGAGTATATTGAGGGCCGGATCGACCACATACACCCCTAAAACGAGCATAGATCCGAGGCCATTTGCAGCCCCAAATGTGAAGTTCCCATACCCGCTGGCGTTAACCGCATACGTGCCCCCAAAAGCTCCGGCGAGGACGGGAGCGCTCCCGATCGAAAGGGATTCGTTCTCATCCCCGACACCGCTGAAGGTCGAGACACTGTCAGTTGTGAACTGACCAGCGGCCGCAAATTGGTCGACGTCATTGCCGGCAACGGAGAACACGGAGGTTCCGATCGAAGCAGCGCTAAAGACCGGAGTCGTGCCGGCCGCACCTTGACCGTACGCCGAGCCCACGGACGTGTCGCCCGAGGCTGCGTCCACGTCGACGAGACGAAGCACCTCGGGACCAACCACGTAGAAGTTGATTGTGGTGGTGCCGTCGATACTCCCAGCGATGCTGCCGCGACCGAGAGAGTCAGCCACCCCCAACGTTACAGTCGCAGGCGCGACTGGGAAGGCAGTCCCTGTCACAACCGCTCCGCCGTCGTTGACGTCCAGCGTGCCGGTCAGATTACTGGAAGCATCTAACGCAAACACGCCTGCCTCCGCAATCGTCGCGCCACTGGAATCCACACCGGCAGTAGTAAAGGCAAACGAAGTACTGATCGGTGCGGTTGTCGACGACTGAAAGTCATAGCTTCCACTCGATGTTGCGCTTCCGTCGAACTGCACAATGAGCGCATGGTTATCGTTCGCGAAGGCGAGGGCAAAAACCTCCATCCCTGGATTCACCGAATTTCCGATGGCTGGATTGTTCGTGGTCAGGGTCAGGGTTGCTTGTCCCGCTGCGTTCGTGAATACCAACGATCCACCAGTGATGAAGTCGCCCGATGGTTGCGGAGACGTAATGTCGATACCATCGTTGTAGTCCTGTTCGCCGGCAATAACGGCGAAGGAGCCATCCGCGGAGGCCGTGGTAGCAATGGCCACGACTCCAGCGACCGAGTAGGTGGCTTCGGCGTCGGTAGCGTTTTGCTCGCCGCTCGCATAGAACACGAAATTGTTCGTGGCTACAGTTGCGGCTGTGATGGTAACTGTGACAGGGGCGCTAACGACAGAACCGTTCGTTAACGAAGTGGCAGTAATTGTCACCGAGCCGCCCGACGGAATCGCCGGGGGAGCAGTGAATACGCTGGTAGCTCCGCTCGGCGTACTGCTGGGTAAGAAGGAAAACGATCCACACGCAACGGCGGGAGTGCAAGACCAAATCACTCCGCCGTTGGCAGGATCATGGGTTACAGTGGCAACCACGCTGCCGCTTGAATTAACCGCCAGTGTCGTAGGGGCCATCGAAATTGTGACCGTAATCGGCTTCTTACTGCTGCTACCGCAGCCCGCGCTGTTCCACACAAAGAGCGCGACGAAAACCATCCAGAGAGTTCCTCGCTTCATAGCTGGCCTCCCTTCGCTTCTGATTTCGTGGCCCGTTCACGCGCCGTTGGTGCGAGAGCGAAGCCGTGTTCGTTACGGATTGTGTATACGTGACCGTCCGCCTGAACCAGGCGAGTCACAAAAACTTCCTTATCCCTTATCTTCTTCATCACTCCGGTCACCTGAACCCGCTGTCCCGTCGTAACCGTCAGCGCACCCATTCCTCTCAGGGCGAACCCGCCCAAACTTGCATCCACGGTGCCCGATGTTGTTTCCACTATGAGATGAGACCCAGCCATCATCTTCGTCTCTGGGCTCGCCTTCTTCACTACGCTGCTCACCGTGCCGGTGAGTGTTACTTCCTTGCTGATGTCGTACCTGAGCGGCGCGGCGGTTTTTGTTGTTACTGTTGTCTGCGCGTGAATCGGCACAGCGAATAAACACAGAGCCAGAACTGCAAACAGCCCTACAACTGAAGACCGCCATTTCATAGAATCCTCCTGAATTGTCGTAGACCCAAGCGGCAGACGTAGATCGCTAGCATTCTCGCGGACAGAGACTCGTCCATGATTCCACCTTCTATAGGTGTGCCGGGCTTCTGCCCGACAATCCAGCGCAATATAACACAAGCGATGAAATATATTTCTGGACAGTTAATCTAATTTTGATCGGGAAGAGTTACCTCGGAAACGGAGGCTCGGCACTCAGATTGTACGTAATCTTGTTATATATAAATGACGAATTGTAGCGCAGCGTGCTAATTTCCAGCTGGCGTCTTACCACGAGCTGTAGGGATCGTTTTCAAACGGGGAAATTGCGTCTGATGCGGAATGCACGTCAGTGATACCTGAGGAGCTTTGCTCCGGGCTGAGATCGAATTCTTCCGACGAAGTAACCCAGTCTTTCGCGTTCGTCATAGGATCGGACGGAATCTGCTGAATGTAATGCGCGGAAACAAGGTCATCGAGTGAGGAGGGCGCCATTTCCTTGTCTTCCGTGTAGTGTTGTATTGCATCGCGCATGACTTTCAGATCGGTGTGCAAAGTTGTTTCTTTCGCGCGTACCACTGATTTCTCGTAATGTCCCGCGCTAATGGTCGCCAGAATCAGAATAATGGCGATCACGCACATCAACTCGATGAGCGTGAATCCGCGCTGGGATAATTCACTCCTGCCGGAAATTTTTGCTCTTCGATTATTCCACGGTGTCATTTACTCAACTCCAGCTTGCCATTACCAATCAACATATTTTGTGCCGTTCAGCGCAGTCCCGGAAGATTTCGAGAACACGTCGAATACATCCTGGCCACCCCAGGATGTTGAGTCAGTGTCATCCTGAACGGAGCGCATGCCCCAATCCGGGTTTCCGGTCATCGGGTCTATCGGAATCTTGCGAAGAAAGTGAATATTTTTGCCGATAACCCCGGTGAGCGGAACGCCGTGTACCAATGTCTGCAAGTCCGGCGGATATCCTTCCGTTCCGGCTTGAACTTGAATTTGCCCCTTGTCCGCCGCGTCCTTAAAGCGATCGATGGCGTCGCGCATTTGTCGCAGGTCGTAGCGAAGCAGATCTTCTTTGCGACGCTTTACTGTGACGCGAGCCAGCGGAACAACTGCTGTAGCCAGCACCATGAGGATCGCGCAGGCCAGAATCAACTCAATCAGAGTCATGCCCGCCGCGACCGCGCGTGTGCGACGGAAAAATCTGGGTGAGGTCAAGCTCGACCGCAGGGGCTTTTTAAGAATTTGACGGCGAAAGATCCTGCTCATTTCGATCACTGCACCTGAATCGTGGCTTCTCCGGATACCATCGGGATGGTCCGCTGCTGCGAGTCATGCGCGTTTACCTGC
>Ga0209006_10004206_pt1 | contig 13072 bp, 12 predicted proteins | sample JacPin_JW_Ref_O2_FD_188567 | JGI IMG/M metagenome (GOLD analysis project Ga0209006, IMG submission 188567) | Forest soil microbial communities from Algoma, Ontario, Canada - Jack Pine, Ontario site 1_JW_Ref_O2 (SPAdes) (version 2) | ecosystem: Environmental > Terrestrial > Soil > Boreal... | reverse complement strand
GAATTGCGTTAGGCGCGCGGCCAAATGTCTGATGTACCTCTCCCGATCAACGTATTTGCCGACACGCTCGAGCGCGTACGCGCGGCCGCGCGTGTGGCCGCGCCGGAAGCTGCGGACGCGTCTCTATCGCGCATTCAGGTCGAACCGCCGAGAGAGAAGGGGCATGGAGAGGTTGCGACCAATGCGGCCATGGTGCTCGCGAAGGATGTTCGTCGCAATCCGCTCGAACTGGCCGAAGCCATCGCCGCTCATTTGCGTACCGACGCGACCGTCGCCGATGCGGCTGTGGCCCGCCCGGGTTTCATCAATCTCACGCTGAGACCTGAGGTTTGGATTCAAGAACTCCAGCGCGCGGTCTCGGCTGGCCGCGATTACGGCCGCTCTCCCGTTGGCGCCGAAACGCTGATCAATGTCGAATACGTTTCCGCCAACCCGACCGGCCCCATGCATGTCGGCCACGGTCGCGGCGCGGTGTTTGGCGATGCCTTGGCCGGTCTGCTCGCTTTCACCGGCCATGACGTTACGCGCGAATACTATGTCAACGACGCCGGCGCGCAGGTCGACGTGCTCGCGCGCTCGGCTTTCCTGCGCTATCGCGAGGCGCTGGGCGAAACGATCGGTGCCATTCCCGAAGGGCTTTATCCGGGCGACTATCTGAAGCCTGTCGGCGTCGAACTTGCGCAGGAATTCGGCGATGCGCTGCGCAAGCAATCGGAAAACGAGTGGCTGCCGATCGTTCGCGAACGAGCGATCGCGGCGATGATGGCGGTTGTTCGCACCGATCTCGCGGCGCTCAACATCACCCACGAGGTCTTCTTTTCCGAACGCTCGCTCGTTCACGGCACGATCGATCAGGTCGGAGCAACGATCGCCTGGCTACGTGAGCGCGGACATGTCTTTGAAGGCCGCCTACCGCCGCCGAAAGGCGCTCCCGTTGAAGATTGGGAAGACCGCGAACAGACTTTGTTTCGCTCGACCGCATTCGGCGACGACGTCGATCGTCCACTGAAAAAGTCCGACGGCTCCTACACCTATTTCGCGTCCGATATCGCCTATCACGCCGACAAGATCCGGCGCGGGTTTCACACCCTGATCGATATCTGGGGCGCCGATCATGGCGGCTATGTCAAACGGATGAAGGCTGCGGTCGCGGCGCTCAGCGACAACAAGGTCGAGCTCGACATCAAGCTTGTCCAGCTCGTGAAGCTGTTGCGGGCCGGCGAGCCGGTGAAGATGTCCAAACGCGCAGGGGAGTTCGTCACCCTGCGCGAGGTCGTCGACGAAGTCGGACCGGACGCGGTCCGCTTCATGATGCTGTTTCGCAAGAACGATGCGCCGCTCGACTTCGACCTCGCCAAGGTCCTGGAGCAATCGCGGGACAATCCGGTATTCTACGTCCAATACGGCCACGCCCGCGGGCATTCGGTGTTTCGCAACGCCCGCGAAGCCTTTCCGGGCCTGCCGGCGCACGCGGATATGGTTACCGCGGCAGACCTGAATTTACTCTCCGATCCGGCCGAACTCGCGCTTATTCGACAGATTTCGCTCTACCCGCGGGTGGTCGAAGCCGCCGCTCTGGCGCATGAACCACATAGAATTGCCTTTTATTTATATGATTTAGCCAGCGACTTTCATGCGTTATGGACGCTGGGCAATGCATCGCCACATTTACGCTTCATTATCCCCGATGATCGAGAATTAACGATGGCGCGTCTCGTACTCGTGCAGGGCGTCGTCACCGTTCTTGGGTCCGGGCTTTCGTTGCTTGGCGTTGGGGCGCCGGAAGAGATGCGATAACTCCATGCCGCCGGGGGGCGGCCAGAGCAGTCGTGGGGATGAGTTGCTAAAAATCGCAGTAAAGCGCTGGAATCGGAGCAAGTCCGATGGCTGATGGCAATTATCGGTCCGACGGTGGCCGCGATCCGCTTGCGGAGCTCGCGCGCCTGATCGGGCAAGGCGATGCATCGGCCGGGGGGCGGCCGAGAGAGACCCGCGCTCCGGCGCGCCCAAGCGCTCCGGCGGCTCGCGAAGCCGATTGGGAAGCCGACGACCGCTTTCCTCTCGCTGATGAGAGGCGCCAAGCGGCGCCGCGTCCTTCCGCTGCGCCCCGTCAGGCCGTGGATCGCGCCTATCAAGACCAGGGATTTCAAGATCAAGGATTTCAAGACCACGGCTACGCCGCCGACCACGGTCATCAAAACAGCCAAAGCTATCAAAACAGCCAAGGCTACCAAAACAGCCAAGACTATCAAAACAGTCATGGCCATTCCGACGAGCACGATCGCTATCAAGGCGATCATCGCGACTATCAGGACGGGCGCCAAAGCCACCAAGAGCAAGGCTACCAAGAGCAAGGCTACCAAGACCAACGCTATCAGGATCAGAGCTATCAGGGCCAAAGCCACCAGGATCGGGGCTACGCGAATCAAGGTTATCAGGATCAGGGTTATCAGGACCAAGGCTATCAAGACCAAGGCTATCAGGACCAAGTCCACGAGCCGCCGGCCGGCAGCCGCTTTTTTTCCGGGCAGGCGGGCCGTTTCAACGGCTTCCGTGAGGAACCGGACCAGGGCTTGCCATGCTTCCTGGAAGAGGGGCCTGCCAATCTGCCGGCCGCGCGCGGTTTGTCCTATCCAAATCCGGCGGACCACCAAGGTTATGATGCCGATCATCAGCGCTATGCCGACGACGATGACGGCGCAGCCGCGGAGGACGACTATCAGGAAGCCCGCAGGCCGCGGCGGCGCACCGGCCTTCTTGCCGTCATGACCGTTTTCGGCCTGATCGTTCTCGGAACTGCTGGTGCGTTCGGTTATCGCGCAATGTTCGGCGCCGACGTTCTGCCGACGCTGCCGCCCATCATCAAGGCCACCGGCGGACCCAACAAGATTGCTCTCGACCCGCAGGCGGGTGCGAACAACAACGCCGCGGTCGCAACCACCGGCTCGACGGAAAGCCTCGTGTCTCGCGAAGAGCAGCCTGTCGCGGTCGATACGCCGCGACGCGTGGTCTCGACGGTTCCGATCTCTGCCGACGGTCAAAGCCCAATGCCGCCGGGCATGAGCGGGCTTGCGCCGGCGACAACCAACCAAATCCCTAATCGGGCAGTGGCCTCAGCCGATCCGCCGTGGCCGGCGCCGCCGCCGACGCTACCGGCCGCAGCCGCTTCAGCGGCCGTATCGCCGCCCCAGGCCACGCCTGAGCCCAAAAAGATCCATACCGTCACTATCCGCAATGATCAGACCGGGGCGGTCTCCGATGGCGCCGCGCCTCCGACAGCGGCAGCGCGCGCGCAGAGCCGCTCAAATGGGACGCCGAAGACGACAGCGTCCGTTCCGGCTGGCGGAGTGGCGCCGATGTCCATCGTCCCGGGGCAGGGCGATAGTGCCGCAGCGGCCGCGCCACCGCGCACGCGCACGGCAGTCGCTCCGGCGGCGCCTGCGACGGGCGGTGGCAGCTATGTCCAGGTCACGTCGCGGCGCACCGAGGGTGAGGCGCAGACCGAATTCCGTGCGCTGCAGGCCAAATTCCCCAGTCAGCTCAACGGACGCGACGCCGTTATCCGGCGGGCTGATCTGGGAGAAAAGGGCGTCTTCTATCGTGCGCTTGTCGGGCCGTTTGCGTCGGCGGACGAGGCGTTGCAGCTCTGCAGCGGGCTGAAAGCCGCGGGCGGGAACTGCATCGTGCAGAAATAATCAACAGCCCATCCTTGACCCTGGCGCCGGCCGCGGGCTAAGCGGCCCCAATGCGCGCCTTCATTACCGGCTTTGCCGGCACAGAACTGTCCGACGCTGAACGCGCATTCCTTCGCGAAGCGCAGCCGTGGGGCTTTATTCTTTTCAAGCGCAACATCGCGGGGCCGCCCGCAGTTCGCGCGTTGGTAGATCAGGTCCGCAGCATCCTGGGCCGATCCGCGCCCGTGCTGATCGACCAGGAAGGCGGCAGGGTGCAGCGGCTTGGGCCGCCCGATTGGCCGCTCTATCCGCCAGGCGCAGCGTATGGAACTTTGTACGATCGCGAACGGCAAAAGGGCCTTGCTGCCGCCCAACTCGGTGCGCGTCTTATCGCCGCCGATCTCGCTGATCTGCATATCGATGTCGACTGTCTACCGATCGCGGATGTGCCGGTGCCGGGCGCCGATCAGGTTGTCGGCGATCGGGCTTATGGAACCGAGCCCGGTAAGGTTGCCGCGATCGCGCGTGCCGTCGCCGACGGCCTTGCCGAGGGCGGCGTGCTGTCGGTCCTCAAGCACATACCCGGGCATGGCCGCGCCGCCGCCGACAGCCATGCCAGGCTTCCAGTTGTCAACACCCAAAGGGCAGTTCTGGAGACGACGGATTTCGCGGCTTTTCGGCCACTTGCCGGGCTTCCCATGGCGATGACCGCGCATGTTGTGTTCACAGCGCTCGACCCGGTCGAGCCGGCGACTGTTTCGGCAACTATAGTGCGAGGTGTCATTCGTGATTCGATTGGGTTCAGGGGTCTGCTGATGAGCGACGACATTTCCATGGGTGCGCTGTCCGGGTCGCTTGCGGAGCGCACGCGTGCCGCGATCGCGGCCGGCTGCGATGTCGTTCTTCATTGCAACGGACAGATGCCAGAAATGCAGGCGGTGGCGGGTGAGGCACCCGTGCTTGCCGGCCAGGCGCTTGCGCGCGCCGATGCCGCGCTCGCGAGCAAGCAGCCGCCGGTGCCGATCGATGCCCACGCCGGCCGCGAGGCGTTGCTGAAACTGCTGCAAGGCGTTTGGGAACCGGCGCAGAGGTACGCATGAGCGCGGAAGACCAACTCGCGGCCGAGCTTGCCGAACGCGATCCCGACGAGCCGGCGCTGGTCATCGATGTCGAAGGCTTCGAAGGTCCGCTCGATCTTCTGTTGACGCTGGCGCGGCAGCAGAAAGTCGATCTGGCGAAAATCTCGATCCTGGCGTTGGCCGATCAATATCTCGCCTTCATCGAGGCGGCGCGCAAATTACGGCTCGAGCTCGCCGCCGATTATTTGGTCATGGCGGCGTGGCTCGCTTATTTGAAGTCGCGCTTGCTGCTGCCGCCCGAGCAGCACGAAGCCGACGGCATGAGCGCCGAAGATTTGGCGACGGCGCTCGCGCAACGCTTGCGCCGGCTCGAAGCCATTCGTCATGTCGCCGAGCAATTGCTCAATCGCCCGCAACTCGGTCGCGAAGTGTTTGCGCGCGGGCTGCCCGAGCCGATTGCGGAAATCAAAAAGCCCGCATGGTCGGCGACGCTCTACGATCTTCTTTCCGCATATTCGAGCCAGCGCCAGAAGCAGGCGCGCGCCTTCGTCCGCTTGCCCAAGCGCGCGGTGTGGTCGTTGTCTGAGGCGCGCGAGGCGGTCGAGCGGCTCATCGGCGTCGCGACGGAATGGTGCGCGCTCGATGAATATCTGATCGCCTATATGGCCGAGCCGTCGCATGTGGCGACGGTCCGCGCATCGAGTTTCGCCGCCACGCTGGAACTGGTGCGCGAGGGTTTGCTCGAGGTCAATCAACAAAAAGCCTTCGCGCCGATCTATGTGCGTAAGCGGCCAGCCGATACGGCGAGTTCCGCAAGTCGGTAGAGTAAGTCGGTACAGTCAGTAGCGGTAAAGTTCAGTTGGGGTGTGGTGGAAGTCGGTAATGGATGACGGGGAGATCGGAATGATCGCCAATCTGGCGGAGATGCGTGTGGTCGTCGACAATACCGAGGCTGCGGAACGCGCGGGAACGGGCGAGCGCACGGTGGAGCGCGCCGAGGAACTGCGCATTCTCGAGGCCGTGTTGTTTGCCGCCGACGAGCCGCTCGACGAGAAGGCCTTGGCCGGACGGCTGCCTGCGGGCGTCGACGTGCATGCGCTGCTCGTGCAGCTGCAGGAAGACTATGCCCCGCGAGGGGTCAACCTGGTGCGGGTCGGCGGCAAATGGTCGCTGCGCACCGCGGGCGATCTCGCCTGGATTTTGACCCGCGAAACGGTGGTCACCAAGAAGCTTTCCCGCGCCGCCATCGAGACGCTCGCCATCGTCGCCTACCATCAGCCGGTCACGCGCGCCGAGATCGAGGAGATCCGCGGGGTCAGCACCTCGAAAGGTACGCTCGACGTGCTGCTGGAGATCGGCTGGGTCCGCCTGCGTGGCCGCCGCAAGGCGCCGGGGCGGCCTGTCACTTACGGAACCACCGAAACTTTCATGTCGCATTTCGGCCTTGATGCGCTGACGGATCTCCCTGGCGTCGACGAACTCAAGGGTGCCGGCTTGATCGACAAGTCGCTGCCGCCCGGATTTTCCGTGCCCGTCCCCTCGGACGATCCGGCCTTGCGGGACGATGAAGACCCCTTGGAACCCGCCGATCTCGACTTCGGATTGGCGCCGCCTGCCGAGCGAACCGAGGAATAGGGTGAACGCCAGGGCGCAGCACACGGCGCCCTCAAATCCCTCCGGGCCTGCGGCCGGTTTACCGGTTCGACTGGTTGTGCTTGTTTTTGCCATCTCCGGCGCCTAGTTTCTTTCTTGAATTCGCGTCCCTAGCGGTAGGCGCGGGCGCTGCTGCGCACGGAGGATTTCATGGGCTCTCTGAGCATCTGGCACTGGCTGATCGTCGGCGCCGTCCTGCTGCTGGTCTTCGGCGGCCGGGGCAAGATTTCGGACATGATGGGCGACGTCGCCAAGGGCATCAAAGCCTTCAAGCGCGGCATGTCGGATGAAGACACCGCCGACGCCGGCAAGCCCGAGGCAGCCAAGTCGCTTGACCATCAGGCCGCCGAGGTTAAGCAGCGGGTCGAAAGCAAGGTCTGACGTCCTTAGGCTATTCCCAACCGGCAAAAGGCCGGCGGTCGACACGCAAGCGGGCGCTGAGCCGGCCGGGAAGTTTCCATGTTCGACATCTCGTGGACCGAATTTCTGCTGATCGGCGTCGTGGCGCTGATCTTCATCGGCCCGAAAGAGCTGCCCGCGGTTCTGCGCACGGTTGGACAGTGGACGCGGCGCATTCGCAGCATGGCCGCCGACTTCCAGGGGCAATTCCAGGAAGCCATGCGCGAAGCCGAGATGGCCGACCTCAAGAAGCAGGTCGACGACATCGCGCATGACGTCAAAAGCTACGATCCGCTAAAAGACGTCCGCTCCAGCGTCGAAGCCGCCGGCAAGGACATTCAGTCCTCGCTGGAGAAGCCTGCAGCGGCGCCAGCCGCGGACGAAGCGACGGCGGCAGGCGAGCAGGCATCTACAATCGAGCCGGTAGCGGAAATTCCCGCGCTGACGGATGCCGCGGCGAACAGCACAGGCCCCGTTGCTCCCGAAGCGATTGAACAATCCGCGCCGCCCGCCGAGACCGCGGATGCGGCGCCGGCGACCCCGGATTACGCGCACGAGACGGCCGCTGTTGCCGCCGCCCTCGGGCCCGTGGTGCCGGAAGCCGCAGAGAGCGCCGAAAAACCGGACACGGGACACCGGGAATGAGGAGCGACGACGAAGAGAAGGCGATCGAGGCCACCAAGGCGCCTCTGATGGATCACTTGATCGAGCTGCGCGGCCGGCTGATCAAGGCGATCGCCGCGTTCGCGCTGGCGGCCATTATCTGCTTCTTCTTCGCCAAGCAGATCTACAACGTGCTGACCTGGCCGTACGTGTGGGTGGCCGGCCCGGAAAACTCGAAATTTATCTATACCGGCCTGCTTGAGTATTTCATCGTCCAGCTCAAGCTGGCGTTGTTCGGCGCCGCCTTCATCGCCTTTCCGGTGATCGCCGGGCAGATCTACATGTTCGTCGCGCCCGGGCTTTACCGCAACGAACGCAACGCTTTCCTGCCGTATCTCGTCGCCACGCCGATCTTCTTTTTGCTCGGCGCGTGCATCGTCTATTTCGTCGTCTGGCCGATGCTGACGCGTTTCTCGCTCGGCATGCAGCAGCTCGGCGGACCCGGCGAGGCGACCATCGAATTGCTGCCGAAGGTCGAGGACTATCTGTCGCTGATGATGAAGCTCGTGCTCGCGTTCGGCATCGCATTTCAGCTTCCGGTCATCCTCACGCTGCTCGGCCGCATCGGCATCATCACCTCCGACCAGCTCAAGTCGAAGCGGCGCTATTTCATCGTCATCGCCTTCGTGATCGCCGCGGTGCTCACGCCGCCCGACGTTCTGAGCCAGCTCTCGCTCGCGGTGCCGCTCATTGCTTTGTATGAAGGCTCGGTCTGGTCGGTGCGCTGGGTGGAGAAGCGCGCCGCCGCCGAACGCGCAGCCGCCGAAGCGGCCGCCTCCGCCAAGCCCGCGGAGTAGTTGGCGTATATGGTGCGCAGGCACTTTTTTGATTCGTCATGGCCGGGCTTGTCCCGGCCATCCCGTTCATAAACACTCGGCCGTGCCATTGTTGTCGGGATGCCCGGCACGAGGCCGGGCATGACGCAAGACAGAGTTTTTCATGCACGACATCCGCTTCATCCGCGAAAACTCCGAGGCATTCGACCGCGGACTGACGCGGCGCGGGCTAGAGCCTCAAGCACAACGACTGATTTCACTCGATGAACGCCGCCGCGCAATCATACACATGAATGAGAGCGTGCAAGCTCGCAGAAACGCCCTGTCCAAGGAAATTGGACACGCCAAGGCGAAGAGAGACGAAGAAACCTTCCAAAGGCTTATGGCGGAAGTGGCGGAGCTGAAAGCATCCGTCACAACTGCGGATGTTGAACAGAAGGAAATTGAGAAACAACTTGATCGGATCCTTACTCAAATCCCCAATCTACCGCTCGATGAAGTGCCCGACGGGAAAGACGAAAGCGACAACGTCGAGGATCATCGTTTTGGAGAGAAGCGGCAGTTTGTCATTTTGCGCAATAAAGGGCGTATAACGCCGACGGGCCGAAACTTAATCGTTTACGAGGCGAAGTCTCGTAGGACTAATAGCGCGGCCGTCGCCAGAAAATACCGCATCAGCCCAGCAACACTCAGGAAGTGGTTGCAGAACTCTGCGGACGATGTTCAAAAGCCACATTTTGGATCAGAGGACACTTTTGTTCCAAAGCAACATTTCGAACTTGGCGAAGCACTAGGCCAGATGGATTTTGAGGCCGCGGCCAAGATTTCCGGGGCGCGTTTTGTTGTTCTGAAAAAAGGCCTCGCGCGTCTTGAGCGTGCGTTGGGCCAATTCATGCTCGACGTGCATACCAGCGAGCCGCACAATTACCTAGAAATTTCGCCGCCGTTGTTGGTCCACAACCAATCAATGTTTGGCACTGCGCAATTGCCAAAGTTTCAAGATGATCAGTTCTCTGTTCAAGCGGGTCCAGCGGGAGTGCATTTTATCGAAAGTCAAAAGGCGGGTTTCCCGATGGGCGATGTAGAAGCTTTGGCGACGCCCTTTTGGCTCATTCCCACCGCTGAAGTGCCGCTAACCAACCTAGTCCGCGAATCCATCGTTGAAGAGGCAGAGTTACCACTAAGGGTAACCGCCTGCACGACGTGTTTCCGCGCCGAAGCCGGTGCCGCCGGCAAAGATACGCGCGGCATGATCCGCCAGCATCAGTTCACCAAGGTCGAGCTCGTCTCCATCACCACGCCGGAGCAATCGAAGGACGAGCATGAGCGCATGCTCGCCTGCGCCGAGGAGATTTTGCGCCGGCTCGATCTGCATTACCGCGTCGTCACCCTGTGCACCGGCGACATGGGCTTTGCCTCGCAAAAAACCTACGACATCGAAGTCTGGCTACCCGGACAGAACATGTATCGGGAGATTTCCTCCTGCTCGGTCTGCGGCGAGTTTCAGGCCCGGCGCATGAATGCGCGCTACCGCACGAAGGAAGGCCGCCAGGTGCGTCATGTGCACACGCTCAACGGTTCCGGCGTCGCGGTCGGCCGGGCGCTGATCGCCGTGATGGAGACCTATCAACAGGAGGACGGGTCGATTGCGGTGCCAGACGCGCTTCTGTCATACATGGGCGGCATGAAAACGATCGCGAGTAGGGAGTAGGGTGCTCGATCTAGGCGTTTGGATCCGCTCATTCCCGCGCAAGCGAGAATCCAGCTCCTTGCTCAGCAGTCTGGGTCGCCGCCTTCGCGGGGACGAGCGGGGAGGGCGCAGGCCATTTCGCTATTCGCGCCAAAGAGGCTAGAAAGAAATCATCTTGCGGATTTTAGTCACCAACGACGACGGCATCCACGCGGAAGGGCTCGACATCTGCGCCAAGATCGCGCGCGAGCTGTCCGACGACGTCTGGGTGGTCGCGCCTGAATATGACCAGTCGGGCGTTGCGCATTCGCTGTCGCTCAACGATCCGTTGCGGCTGCGCCAAGTCGACGAACGGCGCTTTGCCGTGCGCGGTACGCCGACCGATTGCGTCATCATGGCGGCGCGTCATGTGCTCAACGGCAAGGCGCCGGATCTCGTCCTCTCCGGCGTCAATCGCGGCCGCAATGCTGGCGAAGACGTCATCTATTCCGGTACAGTCGCCGGCGCGGTGGAGGGCACGGTGATCGGCATTCCCTCGCTCGCCCTCTCGCAAGCGATTACCGGCGGCAAGAGCCGGCCGCCGTTTTGGGAAACGGCACTGCGCTACGGCCCGGACATCATCCGCCGCGTCATCGCAGAAGGCATTCCGCGCGACGTTCTGATCAACGTCAACTTTCCCGATTGCCGGCCCGACGAGGTCAGGCGCATTGCGGTCGCTTCCCAGGGGCGCCACCGGGTGGATCGTCTGCATATCGACGAGCGCAAGGACGGCCGCGGCAATCCCTATTATTGGATCGCCTACCGGCGCTATGGGCCGCCGTCGCTCGAGAACGGCACCGACATCGCGGCGCTCGAAGAGCATTGCGTCGCGGTCACACCGCTGCGGCTCGACATGACCGACGAGCCTTACCTGACCAAGCTCGCCGCGCTTTTTGATTGATCAGTCAAGCCCGGACAAGAAAGTGGTACAAACTCTTCGTCACCGCCGGGCATAGCCGTTCGAAGAACGGCTTCGCTTCGCCTATGACCCGGCGGTCTATGCTGCGATGCCGCCTCACAAGGCGGCCAGGCGAGATTGCAAATTCGAAGGGGCTTTTCCACCGAGAGTCAGCATGGATTGCCGGGTCAAGCCCGGCAATGACGATGTGATTTCTTTTGCGGCAAAGCCTAATTGGATCGTCGCTCTAATTCCGCCGGGCCGGGGCCACGGCTTCGAGCGCCTGCGCGAGCGCGTCCGCCTGGAACGGCTTCTGCAGCGTCGGGGTTCTCCGATACGGCTCCGGCACGCCGCGCTGGCCGTAGCCGGTGGCAAAGACGAACGGCAGACCGCGCTGCACCAAAACCTCGACCACCGGCGAAATCGGCTCGCCGTTGAGGTTCACGTCCAGGATCGCGACGTCGAATTCGGCTTGGCTCGCAAGCGTCATCGCCTCGTCGATCCGGCCGGCTTCGCCGGCGAGCGTGTGACCGAGATCATCCAGCATGTCCTGAAGCAGCATGCGGATCATCAACTCGTCCTCGACCACCAGGACGCGCTTGCGTCCGGCGGAATGGCCTTGGTTCATCAGGAAATCCATGTCCCCGCCCATCGTCCAAGTCATATTCCAGTCGATCTCGTTGCAGCAAGTCTAATTCCGGCAAGTCTTATTCCGGGAAGTCTAGACACCCCTGCGAATGCCCTAACGCGTTGACCGCCCGATCTGTTCCCCGGCGCCGCGGGCTTTGTCGGCGGCGGACCGATACAAGGCGTGGGCGGAGTGCTAAAACGTCGAAGTCCTAAGACTCGGCACTAAGACTTGGTACCAAGACTCGGCACTAAGACTTGGCGGAGCGGCGAAGGGAGCGGCGGCGTTACCGTGGCGGATATCAGGGCGGCCGACGTGGAACGCATGGAGTTTCAGCTCGCGCTGCGCCGGCGCGGCATCAGCGATCAATCGGTGCTTCGCGCGATGGACGAGGTGCCGCGCGAGCACTTTGTTTCTTCCGAGCTGATCGAAAGCGCCTATGCGGATCATGCGTTGCCGATCGCCTGCGGACAGACCATCAGCCAGCCTTACGTCGTCGCTTTCATGACCGAACAGCTCGAGATCGCGCCGCAACATCATGTTCTCGAGATCGGCACCGGTTCGGGATACCAGGCGGCGGTTCTCTCGCGGCTCGCGCGCGATGTTGTCAGCATCGAACGATATCGGACGCTCGCCGATACGGCGCGCGAGCGCTTGAAGACCTTGGGATACGGCAACGTCGCGGTGATTGCCGGCGATGGCTTTGCGGGCGCGCCGGCGCAAGCGCCGTTCGACCGAATCATCGTGACCGCTGCGGCCGATGACGTGCCCGAGGCTCTTGTCGAGCAACTCGCAGAGGGCGGCAAGATGATGCTACCGCTCGGGCCGCGCGACGGCACGCAGCATCTCGTCAAGCTCACCAAAACAGCGCAGGGCTTGTCGCGGCAGAATTTGATACCAGTGCGGTTCGTTCCGCTTGTGCACGGGCAAGCACGAGAATTGTAACCATATTACAATCCTTACGGCTTTCTTAGAGTCATGGCCGTGGGCTTAAGTGCCTGTTTACCCCAACAGGGTTTATTCGCTCGCTAAGGGTAATGGTTGCGTGCGGGCGAGTAATCATGTGTGCGTCGGGTCGTTCGGCCGTCTGGCCGCAAGTGCTGGCAATCGCGTTGATGGGCTTGGGCGCGGCCGGTTGTACCGATGCAAGCCGCTTTTCCGACTTTGACAGCGATCGCCCGCGCGGCGATGTCGTAGGCTCCGCTCCACCTCCCAGCAGTCGCATCGAAAGCCGCCCGCTGCCGCGTGTCAGTGGCGACGGCGTCTCCGGCGGCGGCCGCGGCATGGGTTCGTACCAGCCTGGCAGCAGCGGTGAGGTGACCGGCTCCTTGCCACCGTCGGCACCGCCGCCACCGCCTCCGCCGCGCTTCACCTGGGAGGGCGGCACGGCTGTCACCGTGGGACCCGGCGAGTCGCTCGAAACCATTTCGCGCCGCTACGACGTGCCGGTCGCGGCCATCATGGAAGCCAACAACATCACCCGTCCGGGAAGCGTCCGTCCGGGCCAGCATCTGGTGATCCCGCATCGGCGCGGACCGGCCACTGCTCTGGCTACGCCGCCGTCGCGGGTTGC
>Ga0209006_10004205_pt1 | contig 13077 bp, 17 predicted proteins | sample JacPin_JW_Ref_O2_FD_188567 | JGI IMG/M metagenome (GOLD analysis project Ga0209006, IMG submission 188567) | Forest soil microbial communities from Algoma, Ontario, Canada - Jack Pine, Ontario site 1_JW_Ref_O2 (SPAdes) (version 2) | ecosystem: Environmental > Terrestrial > Soil > Boreal... | reverse complement strand
AAGATTTGCTGACGGACCGCACTCCGGAAGTTCACCAATGGGCGGTGCAGGAATTTCGGGAGTTCCGCAGCGCCGGACAGTTCGTGCCGTTTACGGTTGGGAAAGACACGGTGATCTTTCCTGGTTTCGACGGAGGAGCCGAATGGGGCGGCGGGGCTTTCGATCCGGCCACCGGCCTGTTTTATGTGAACGCGAACGAGATGGCATGGGTGCTGCGCCTGGTGCCGCAAAAGCCTCGAACCGGTGAAGCCAATGGACGAGACATCTATCAGCGCAACTGCTCCGCTTGCCACCGCGCCGACCGAACAGGAGCGCCTCCGGAATTTCCATCCCTGGTCGGAGTAGGCGATCGCTATGAAGAGTACACGGTGAAGGAATTGATTGCGCAGGGACAAGGGCGTATGCCGAGCTTCGCCAGCCTGGGCCAGGATCAATTGCAAGCGGTGTTTGAATACGTCTACTACGGCAAAGAAACGACCGTGAAAGATAGCGGGCCATCGCCGCTCGACGCTAAATACATCAGTGACGGCTACAACAAGTTCCTCGACAAGGATGGCTATCCGGCGATCCAACCGCCATGGGGTACTCTGACCGCCATCGATCTAAACAGCGGGAAGACAGCATGGAAAATTCCCCTGGGCGAATACCCCGAACTTGCCGCCCAGGGTCTCACCGGTACAGGGAGCGAAAATTACGGAGGGGCTGTCGTGACCTCAGGCGGTCTACTGTTTATCGCCGCGACCAGCTATGACAAGGTTTTTCGCGCTTTGGACAAGGCTAACGGCAAGGTGCTTTGGCAAACGACTCTGCCCGCGGCCGGAAACGCGACTCCCTCTACCTATGAAGTGAATGGCCGGCAATATGTAGTGATTTCGGCCGGTGGAGGAAAGTCCTCAGCGCCGTCGGGCGGTAGCATTGTGGCCTTCGCGCTGCCGAAGCAATAGCGCAGTGGAGGAACGGGCGGTTCTGCTAAGATTCAGCGCATGTTCACTCGCAGAACTTTTGTAAGCATGACCGCGGCGTCGCTCGCCGCGCGCGCCCTCCCGGCCCAGGAACTCGCCGATCAAGTCCAAGCAAGCACGCAATTTTCCGTCATGATCTGGACGTTAAAGAAGCTTGGTACTTTTGAAGAAAATCTGGACCACGTTGCGCTGGCGGGGTACCACCACGTGGAGTTGGTGGGGGAATTCAAAACCTGGTCCGATGCGGATTGGGACCGCATTATGGCGCGCATGGAGACTTTGAAAATCTCGGTGGACGCGACCTCGGGCGTTCAGCCGGGATTTTCCGATCCTTCGGGACAAGAAGCATTTCTCACCGCGCTCAAGGCCCTTATCCCCTCGGCTAAGAGGCTGAAGTGCAAGCAGATTCTACTGTTGTCGGGGAAGGTAATCGACGGAGCGCCTGCCGGAAGCCAGCATACCGCCTCGATCGAAGCGTTGAAGCGGGCTTCGGACATAATCGGGAACGCCGGCCTGGCCGCTGTGATCGAACCGATCGACCGGATTGAAAACCCTACCATCTACATGGACGGAGTGAATGAAGCCTTCGAGATCGTTAATGCGGTGGGCAGCCCACACATCAAAGTGCTCTATGACATCTACCATGAACAGCGCCAGTTCGGGAATTTGATCGAGAAATTCGAGAAGAACATTGATCAGGTCGGACTGATACACGTTGCCGATGTTCCGGGGCGGCACGAACCGGGAACGGGCGAAATTAATTACCTGAACATTTATCGCAAGCTCGCAGAGTTAAAGTACACCGGTACCATCGCCATGGAGTTTTACCCTACGGGTGACATTGTCGAGACCCTGCGCCGCGCCCGAGACACAGCGCGGCATTTGCTCGTTTGAGCGGAGCGTCCGATGTGCTCATAAAAAATCCCTCCTGATATCGAGGAGGTCAATTACGCTTCAATGCTGGTTACGCAAACCGCGTCCTCCATACGCATCCCATGCAAATGGAGGTGCCAAATGGGCGCGAAATCGTACACAAAATCGTCGCGTTGTTGGCCCGGGTATGAGCCGGTTCCGGGTAAGAGCGAGCATGAAGAAGGAAGCTGCCGAAAGAAGCCGGCAAGCCGAAACGGCGGCAAGGAAGTCTCACGGGAGACGGCGCGCAAAAGGCAGATCTCGCTTGGGGGCAAACGAGCAGAGCAGGCTAAGCGCAAGCCGGAAAATGCAGCGGAACGCCGCAGCGGCAGCAAGCGCAAGAAAGCGGCTTAGGTGTTGTTTGCTACGGATGTCACAGCTGTGTCGCCACCAATCAGGTCGAGCGCTTTTTCCTGGCTGGCTTCGGGACGGGCGCAGTTTTTCGGGTTTTTTCGTTTTTCTCTCGTCTTAACTTCCATGCCGTGCGCAAAGCACCCGAGAGCAACTCCTCGTTTGCGGCCTCCAGGCGCACGTGAGTCGCTCCATTCCTGCCCCAGCCACCGGCGACCGGTAGAAATATATCGGGCTGGTCCTCGACAAAAAGAGCTTGTTGCGCAGGAGTGAGCATGAGGTTGCCGTAGCCCTTTGCTTCATGCGCAAGCGTGGCGAATATTCTGCCCCCTACGCGGAAGTCAGCGGCTCCCATGTGGGAGCCCTCTTCCGCACCTTCCAGCTGCAACGCCAAGCGGCGAAAATCTTTTGCTTTCATGGTCAACGAATCACCGTTAAATAGAGCGCCATCGCAATCCCAACGGCTGAGAGCAGCAACCCCAGGATGACACCGTCGGTCGACACTCGTCCGGCCTGCCAGGTTCCGGAACGAAGTTCGCGAACCAACTGGAAATGCCGTGCCACGGCGGACAACGTTACCACAACACCCAGCGCCACCAACATAACTCCGGACCAAAGAGATAATCCAGTGGTGCGGTCGGGAAGATGAGACGCGCCGGCGCTAAGTTCGCGAAGAAAGAGCCCAAAACGGCTAACCGCAAAACCAATGCCCATCAGGCCGAGGCCAGTACGGATCCAGGCCAGGAAGGTTCGTTCAGCGGCAAAGTAAACTCTCGGATCTTCTTCTGCAGGCTTTTCCATGGAGGGATTGTAGCCTCCCTCAGGCGCCCTGCTCCTGGTTGTATCGCTCAATCAACTTGAACCCTAACCTCTCGACAACAGAAGGAAGGGAGCCGCGAAAGGCCCTTCCCGCCACCGACTGATCGGGTTGCCAGAACTCTGAACTATTCGGGATGGGCGGCTCGGGTAATGAGGCATTTGCGAGCGAAAGCAAAGCGGCCGTCCACTCTGGGGCGACGTTGGAAAGTCGTGCCGCCACCATCGCCTGCACCCCAATCGAAACTTCCGCTGACCCCATAGCCAAAGCACTCACGATCTTTCGAGCGGCGACCGTCGCATTGGCCCCGGTTCCAGGCAAGCTGGCGGCAGCGGCAAACCAGCGATACTCCTGTTCTGCATCGCCTGTAAAACGCGCCTGGATGTGCGAGCCGGTGCGCATGATGCCTGGGGAAACGGTGGTTACCCGGATTCCTCTACCGTTGAGTTCCGCTCGCAGGCCTTGCGACCACCCCGTTAGGGCGAACTTGCTTGCTACGTACGGCAATAAATGGGGAAAGGCGACTTTTCCTCCTATCGAGGCGATGTTGACAATCGCTCCATCCCCGCGAGCCAGCATCTGCGGCAGCACGGCTAACGTCGTATGCAGGGCGCCAAAGAAGTTGATGTTCATGGCCTGGTGGAAACTCTCCAGCGTTTGGCTCTCCAACGGCCCGACGAGAATGATTCCCGCGTTGTTGACGACCACGTCGATCCTGCCGTAATGCCCGGTTGCCGCAGTGACCAGATCGCGAACCTGCGTATGCACACTCACATCGGAGGGACAGATCCACACATCTGCCGGAGCTGCACAGCCGCTTGCTTCCAGGCGCGCTTTTGCACGGTCGAGCTCCGCCGCATCCCTTGCGGTGAGCGCAAGCCTCGCGCCCGATAGAGCCAGTTCCCGGGCGATAGCGAAACCGAGACCTCGCGACCCTCCGGTAACGAGCACCACTTTGCCTTTCAACTCTTGCCTTGCTTTCGATACCCGCTGCTTGTGCATGATCGCGTAAGCCAAGCCTGCAACTCCTAAGAGCGCCGCTGACCACCCTGCCGGACGTCGATCGATCTTCATAAGCTACTTGGATGCGCCAGGAGCCTGGTTACACGAGCAGAAAGTTGCTCTGCATCGAAGGGCGCCCTGACTTTCATGTCGTTGTCGAAATAGACAAACACATCGCGGCGTTTAAGCCTGGGCGCGCTGCGAGTGCTTGCCTTTCTGCCGTCATTGACCTCGCCTCCCTGAGCCCAGGTCACAACCCGGTTTGCCCAAATGTCGAGCGCGTCCGCTTCGTAGCCACTGGCGTATAACTCCTCGCTCCCATGAAGCCGGCAGTAAACAAAGTTCGAGGTCACATCCATCAACAGCGGCCACTCCGCGGTGTCCGCCACCACCAGACCAATGTCGTAGCGTCTGAGCAGCCTGATGAAGGTTTCATTGACAAAGGTTTCGTGACGAATCTCAATCGCGTGGCGTAAGGTTGAGTCCTGCGAGACATCAAACCAGGAACGATTCTTCAGACGCTCATCGTGGTTCCGTGCCAGATCGGCTGCCTGGCTGCGGGTTTTGGGTAGCAGGGCGAAGAATTCTTCCAGCCGCCCAGGCTCGAAACTGAAATTGGGTGGAAGCTGCCACAGGATGGGTCCCAGCTTTGCCCGGAACGCCAACACTCCCTGGGCAAAGAAATTCGCCAGCGCCCCCTCGATGTTGCGCAAACGGAGCATATGGGTTATGTAGCGGGAGCCTTTGATAGAAAAGATGAAGTCCTGAGGCGTTTGTTCGTGCCATTGGACGAAACTCTGCGGCCTTTGCAGGGAGTAGAACGATCCGTTCAACTCGATGGTGTTGAATCGTCGAGACGCGAATTCCAGCTCCCGCCGCTGCGGCAACTTTTCAGGGTAGAAGACTCCACGCCAGCCTTTATATCTCCAACCGGAAATGCCAATGTATATTTTGCCGTGGGCTTCCGCATTCGGCGTCATTCCCATTTACCGCGGCGTCAGTTTGTTCTTATTCTGTTGTCGCTCCTCAGCGCTGGTGCGGATTTTTTCGTAGGTCCTGGCTAGCTCGTCAAGCTCGAGGTCTGAGAGATTTTCCACGTCGATCATCTTGTTCCTGGCCTTGTCGATCGCATGGATCAGCTCGTTCAATTTCAGATGAATGGCCCGCGCATCGCGGTTTTGCGTGTTCTGTATGAGAAACACCATCAGGAAGGTGACAATCGTTGTGCCAGTATTGATGACCAATTGCCAGGTATCGGAATAGTGAAAAAGTGGACCCGTGATCGCCCAAACCAGAATGACCCCGATCGCGCAGATAAAAGCCCAACGGGAGCCGAGATAATGAGAGCTCTTTGCGGAAAATCTGCCAAACCGGTCGGAGCGGCTGACGAGGGGCGTTTCGGTCGCGGAGGCTTCGTCAACCGAACCGTTGGTCACTTTGATCGTTACGTTGGGTCTCACCTGGTCCTCTGTGCGGAGACGTATTGTTTGGCTGCCTTGAGATCGGAAACCAGGTTGGCTATTTCACCCTCTTTGGCCTCAGGTTCAGGCATACGAAGGATTGCGGAAGGATGAATGGTAGCTGTGACGGGCCCGTATTTCGTAGCGAGCACCTCGCCGCGGTGCTTCGTGAGGCGAAATTGAGACCCCAGCAGATCCTGAGCAGCGGTCGCTCCCAGACAGACGATCACCTGCGGCTGCACGGCCTCGATCTCCGCTTCGAGCCAGGGGCGGCAAGCTGCTATTTCGAGCGAATTCGGTTTTTTGTGGAGCCTGATCTTGCCCCGGGGTTCCCACTTGAAATGCTTCACGGCGTTGGTGACGTACACCTGGCGGCGATCAATTCCGGCGGATTCCAGGCACTTATCCAGAAGCAGTCCGGCTGGCCCGACAAACGGCCGGCCTTGCTGATCTTCACGATCGCCTGGTTGCTCTCCTACGAAAAGCACGGCGGCATGCGCCCGGCCCTCGCCGAAAACGACCTGAGCGGCCCGCTGATACAAGTCGCAACCATGACAATGCGCGGCTGCCTTTTTCAGGCTCGGAAGATCATGGCGCTGGGGCAGATACTCCAGGGCCGACCTCGGGCTGGGGTCAAACAGGTTCATTGCACACTTATGATGCAGGTTAGATCGATGGCAGAGATTGTTAACTGCTCTTCTTTTTAGGTACTTTGGCGCCCTTCTTCCGGGCTTCGGATAAACCGATGGCGATGGCTTGCTTTTTGCTTTTCACCGTGCCGCCTTTGCCAGACTTAAGGGTCCCGCTTTTTTCCCGGTGCATTGCGCTCTTGACGCTCTTGCTTGCTGCTTTACCGTACTTGGCCATTTTTGCACTCTCCATAATCAAAGGCGGTCCAGGCCGAAGACCATGGACCGCCCTCCAATTTCAAGCTATCAAGCAGCGGCTTGATAGTTGACACGCTCTGCAATGTTGCTGAGCAACTCATCGGCGTTGACTTCTTCGGTCTCGATTGACTCCAATATCACCGCGTCTTCGGCTAAGCCGAGGATCTCAGCCCAGTGGCGCAGTGTTCCGTAGACCGCGATTTCGTGGTGTTCCACTTGCTGTGCCGCGCTGATCAGAGCAACGTCTCTCACGGATGGATCGGTAACGTCCTTGATGGTGTCGGATGCGTCGGTGGTGAGCCCATTGATGACCTTGCACGTCTCGGGTTTCGTGTCGCCGATATGGCGCCGCAACAGGCCCACCAGCTTGGTCACATGCCCTTCGGTTTCATCCAGATGGCTGTCGAAGGCGGCGACCAGTTCGGGGTCAGATGATTTTTCCATCATGTCCGGAAGCGCCTTTGTTATTTTTTGCTCCATATCCAGAGCCTTCTTCAGGTTGGTGATGTAGAGGCTACGGAAGTCTTGAATGTTCGCGGAAAAAATTTTCATTGCCTGCTCCTTGGGGGTAGGTTCGGACATCTGATAGGTAATGCATTCAGCTAATTCATTTCGCAGCCAAAAACGCCCGCGTTAGGGAATGGGATGCAAGCTCCCGGGCGAGGTTGCAGTGTTGCCAATCTCGAGTCTCACGCAAGAAGTCCCGCTTTCCTGCAGGCAACACTTTTTGGGTGAGATTGGCATCCAACGTGGGTTGGGCTGAAAACAAAGGCAGGAGCTGACCATGTTGACCGAGTGCTTCAATCCAGCGTGTCATAAGAAGCTTGACTATCTGCGTAATGGAAGAGTGATAAGAACAATTCGCACTGCCAACACGGCTATGTCCGTGGAGCACTACTGGCTGTGCGGAGCCTGCTACCGCAAGTTTGATTTTGAATTCAAATCCGATGGGACGGTCATCCTCAGTCCCAGAACACGGGCGGTAGCCACAAGCGAGCGCCCCCTGATCGACTACCTCGCCGGTTAACCAGGATCGAACGATCCTGTTCTTACTTATCTTTTGGCTGCAATTGTGTCTCTTCAGCTGACTCCCACTTGTCCACTGGGAAAAGCGGTTACCGGCCAGGGCTCGGGTGACCGGCGAATCAGGGTGCGGACTGGGTGCGGATTTCCCCCAACTTTAGGGCCAAGAGCCTGAGGTCTATAATGTGGTCAACTGGGGGAGAATCAGATGAACGTCTCAGAGGATTCCACGGTACTGTCCTCCTGGAAAGACATCGCCAGGTATCTCGGCAAGGGAGTACGCACAGTACAGCGTTGGGAACGCCATCTTGGGCTCCCAGTCCGCCGGCCCAACGGGGCACTACAAAAAAGTGCAGTTGTACTTTACCGGGGTGATGTGGATGCGTGGCTGGCAACCCGTTTCTCGGCGCGCTCGCTCGAAAAGAGCGAGGCCCGGACGGCCCAGTCATCCCGTTCGGCGCGCAGTACACTCCGAGAGGGCATTCGCACGGCGCGCGCGTTGAGAATTGCCAACCAAGAGCTGACCGAACAAATTAGCCACTCTATCCGCAGGTTGACTGAGCGGTGCGAGGTTCTTCAAAGCCTGCAGGACCCTAGCTTGGGGGAGTATGCCCAGCCTGCGGAATCGCTGGCCACGGGACTGAAAACCATCCCGGATTTGCTGCCAAACACCGGTATCCTCTCGTCCGAGCGAATCGCTTAAGTTCCTGAGAAGTTCAAGCTGCCGGTCATCTTATAAGTCTGAACGCATAAAAGAGCCGCCGATCTCTCGATCTTTGGAGATTTGGACGCGTTCGACCGGAACATCGCAGAGAGATCCAAGTTTGTTTGGTTGGTATGCCGTACCCGTTGCCGAAGGAGGAGTATTCTCTCAAGCAAGAGAAGCGGCTGCGGGGGTAGCCGGCTAAACATCTGAAGGAGCAAGAATGTCAGCCAAAAAGTCTACCTCCAGCGGCGCCGTTCCCGGCGAGGCGATGGAAGCCCCTCGTCGCTTGCCGGTGGTAGGCATTGGAGCCTCAGCCGGCGGTCTGGAGGCAGCCAGCAGCTTTTTCAAGGAGGTACCATCCCACCTCGGCATGGCCTATGTGGTGGTGCTGCACCTTGATCCCGCCCGGGAGAGCAAGTTAACGGAAATTCTCGGCCGGACCACTCCCATGCCCGTGGTGCAGGTGCAAGATGGCATGCGCGTAGAGCCGGATCACGTTTACGTCATTCCTCCCAATTGTGAACTGACCATCGAACACTGGGTTCTGCACCTGCGCGACAGAGAAGCTCACAGACCCGCAAACACCACCATCGATACATTTTTTCGCTCGCTGGCAGTCGGTCACGGAAGTGATGCCATCGGGGTTGTTCTTTCCGGAACCGCATCTGATGGGACCCTTGGGTTGGCTGCGATCAAGGGTGAAGCCGGCATCACGTTTGCCCAGGAACCCAGCTCCGCCAAGTACGATGGCATGCCGGCAAGCGCCATCGCCTCAGGTTGCGTCGATTTCATCCTGGCCCCTGCACAAATAGCCAAGGAAATCGCTCGCATTCGACAACACCCTTACATTGCCGATGCTGGCTCCCCTGACGGCATTCACGTGAGCGACGACAGCGAAATGGAGTCCATTTTTCGCCTGCTACGCCGCTCTACGACGGTGGATTTCACGGGGTATAAGTCGCCTACCATCGCGCGTCGCATTCAACGCCGCATGGTTCTGCATAAGATGGACAAATTAGCAGATTACGGCGCCTTGCTGCATCGCGAGCCCGCCGAGGTGGATGCCCTCTACCATGATCTGCTCATCAATGTGACCAGCTTCTTCCGCAACCCGGAGGCTTTCGCGGCCCTGAGGCAAGTTGTGTATCCGGCCATTTTGGAGGCGCGAATCTCCACCTCCGGGTCTATACGCATGTGGGTCCCCGGATGCTCAACCGGGGAAGAAACCTACTCCCACGCGATTTCGCTGGTCGAGTTCATGGGAGAGGAACGAGCAGATATTCCCATTCAGGTGTTTGGTACCGATCTCAGCGAGCGCGCTATCCAGACGGCCAGGGCGGGAGTATATAAGGAGAATATCGAGGCCGACGTGACGCCGGCGCGGCTGCGCCGGTTCTTCTACAAAGCGGACGGTGGCTACCAGATCAGGAAGGCAATTCGCGATCTCTGCATTTTTTCCACCCAGAACGTATTCAACGATCCGCCTTTTTCCCGCATGGACCTGGTAAGTTGCCGAAATGTAATGATTTACTTGAGTCAATCCCTGCAGAAGAGGGTGATTCCGATTTTTCACTACGCGTTGAATCCCACCGGGTTTTTGATGTTAGGAAGTACAGAAGGCCTTCTGGGTGCGGGTTCGGAGTTATTTGAAATGACCGACAAAAAGCAGAAAATCTTCCGTAAGCGGTTGGTATCCGCCCCGGTTGCCTTTGGTTTTTCTGTGGGCAAGCAAGAACCGCCAACCAGTGGACCGCAAGCAATCGCGCCACCCAAGCCTCAGGAAACGGCCAAGATACCAGTGGAATTGCAACGAGAGGCTGACCGGCTATTGCTGGCCAGGTACGTACCCCCCGCCGTACTCATTAACGAGCACCTGGAGATCCTACAGACCCGTGGCCGCACTGCCTCTTTTCTCGAGCTACCTTCGGGGAAAGCCAGTCTCAATCTGCTCAAAATGGCTCGCCCGGGGTTGTTGTTTGAACTGCAGGGCGCTATCGACGAGGCACGGAAGCAGGGCTTTGAAGCGAGAAGACAGAACGTTCGGGTGGAAGACGAGCACATAAAAGCGGTAGCGATCCGCGTGATTCCGTTTAAGGTTCCCACCCAGACTCAGTATAGTTTTTTGATCGTTTTTGAAAACGAGACGGCAGCCCAGGACGGTTCTGCTGGGCTTACACCGATGCCGGCCGCCGGGCTGGTTGTGGACCCGGCGAACAACGCGGAGCACTCTCAGCTAGGGCAACAGATCATTCAGTTGCGGCAGGAGCTTGCGGCCACGCGGGAGTATCTGCAGTCGATCATCGAGTCACAGGAAGGCACCAACGAAGAGCTGCAGTCGGCCAATGAAGAGATCCAATCGGGCAACGAAGAACTGCAAAGTACCAACGAAGAGTTGCAGACCTCGAAAGAAGAATTGGAATCGGCCAACGAAGAACTCCACACGGTCAATGAGGAGATGCAGCACCGCAACGAGCTGCTGACCCAGCTCAACAACGACCTCACTAATCTTCTATATAGTGTCAGCTTACCGATTGTTATGGTTGGCGCCGATTTGAGTGTTCGGCGTTTTACGCCCCAGGCGGCGGCGATGCTCGGCTTAACCTCAAGTGACATTGGGCGGCCCATGCCGCGACTGAGGTTAAAGCTGGATATGGGAAGCCTGGAGCAGAATATGTTGGATGTCATCCAGCAGGTTCAGTCACAACAATTGCATGTTCAGGACAACGATGGGAAATGGTGCGTTCTGCGCATTGTGCCCTACCGAACCATGGATAACCGGATCGACGGAGTGGTTCTCAGCGTGATGAACGAGATCGGCAGCATTGCGGGCAAGCAAAACGGGGTAGACGGAAAACCTGCAGGAAAAGCTCAAAAGCCAAAGACTAAAAGTGCGAAGGTTTCGCGGAAGAAATAGATTTGTTCACTGAGCCAAAGCCAGGCACCACGGTGTGAAAAACCGAAGTACCTTTGGCTGTTACGTTAGAAACCATTTTCAGACGGTAGCGGCAACCCGGCGGTCGATCCGCCCTTCCCATTAGTGTGCGGCAAAAAAGGCCAATTATGGTGATGGAACCGAGCTTTCCGCATCGCGACCCGCCCAGAGACGAACGTACGCTTCGCCTGGAGACAGCGTTGCGCCGGTCGGAAAAGCTGGCGATGGCAGGACGGCTTGCCGCTTCGGTCATGCATGAGATCAACAACCCTTCTCAGGCTATCGCCGACCTGGTCTATTTGATTGCTAAAGACGCCGACCATCCTGAACTGGTTCGCGCGCACGCGGCCGAGGTTGAGCGGCAGCTGGTCCGTATCCAATACATCACCCGGCAAACGCTTTCTTTCTTTCGAGATACCCCCCGGGCCCAGACAAAAGATCTGGTGCCCCTGGTGGATATGGCACTGCGTTATCACACGGGCCTGTGGGAGGAAAAACAGATCCAGGTGCGCAAGGAAATGCCTGACATGCTACTCGGCACGGTCTATCCTGGCGACTTTCTTCAGTTGGTTTCGAACCTCGTGCGCAACGCCGCGGAAGCGCTGCCTCCGGGGGGCACGCTGTGCGTTCGGCTGAAGGCTTCCCGAGAGAACGCACGCCTGACCGTCGCTGACAATGGCCGGGGTATCCCCCAGGCGATTCAGGCTCAGCTTTTTGAAGCTTTCCAGAGTGACAAAGCAGACTCGGGCAACGGGCTGGGCCTATGGATTTGTAAAACGATCGTGGAGAAACATGGCGGCCAGATCCGTTGGCGCAGCTCGCTCAAGTCGGCGACCCATGGTACGGCTTTCTCTATATTGTTACCATTGGCCGGACCGGAGAGCGAGCAAGGCTACGGGGAGCGCAGCCCTTCGTACGCGGTTGGATGACTGCTCAATGGCTGAGTGACGATCGCTTCACCATGCGGCCGACCACCTGGAGTAGTTCATCCACCCCCCGAACCGAGTCCAGCCACTCATCAAAGAGGTCTAGAGGCTGTTGCGTGTCGTTCAGGCCGGTCAGCCTGAGGAGCTTATCTGCAGGACAGCTGTTGCGGATTGCGGTTGCCAGGAGAGCTAGCTCATAGAACTCGAGCGTGTGGCAAAAAACCCAGACCCTGCCACCAAGTGTCTTGCGAACCTCTGCCGTCGCCTCATCGGGGAAAATGGAGTGGACGGTGTAACCGGCAGAGTGAATAATTTTTGCTCTTAGACGCAGAAGTTCCCGATCACGCCCGATCTGCACGACTAATCGCTGAGGGCAAGTCTCGCCCGGGGTAACCTTCTCCCTCGGTACCGCGAATGGAATTACCCTTTTCGTCAGCATCGCAGGTCCTCCTTCGCAAACGGAAAACGCATATGGTAGACGATCGCCTAACAAGGCTTCGACAGCTGAACGCAATCTATTGGGAAATCGGTGCCTACACGGGTGAGCGTACTGGAGGCTTCGACACCACAAAAGCGACAAATGACGCCAATCATTCTGCGCGCCACTCACGCGCAATTTGTAAGCCTTCTTCGGTCAGCACGACCAGGGCTTGAAGAGCGCACACACGAAAACCGCCGAGCGTTCCTGAAGAGTATGGAAGCAATTCGACGACGGGCGTTATGAACTGTTCAAGAGCACGGTCAGGTACGACGGCGATCCTGGCCGCCAACAGCATGACTTTCCCCTGGCTGAAGATTTACCGGCATAGGCTCAATTTATGCTCTGCAGCGGGGGCAAAGTAGCGCTTTGGTTAGGCATCACGTCTCGCTTTATGTTGCCGGCGAATGCGCGCCTATCCGAATAAGGAAAAGGCCGGCGTGGTTCAACCGGCCCTGAGTTCCTCACCTCTCCGCAAATCGAGAGGTCAACCTTGTGGCTGGATATGGGAAGAGTCCGTCGGTTGCTGCGATTCTCCTTGGCCGACGGCAAGCGGAGGAAATCGCGAAAACCCGCGCCCCTCCCCACCAGTGCTCCTCAAAAACCCACGAACGCTCGCGC